>Ga0189287_100186_pt1 | contig 29680 bp, 22 predicted proteins | sample UW86minimetaG_FD_130319 | JGI IMG/M metagenome (GOLD analysis project Ga0189287, IMG submission 130319) | Marine microbial communities from the Costa Rica Dome - UW86 mini metaG | ecosystem: Environmental > Aquatic > Marine > Oceanic > Photic zone | place: Costa Rica: the Eastern Pacific... | reverse complement strand
TCATAAGATTGCCCGCCAGCATGAAGAACGGCACCGCCATCAGCACGAAGACGTCGATCCCGGCAAAGGCCCGGTGCGGAATGGTCACCGGGTTGACGCCCGAGAAGATGAAATACACCACCACCGACGCGCCCATCACGGCATAGATCGGCAGCCCGATCAGCAGCGTCAGGAAGAAGGTGACGGCAAGCGCGGTCAGTTCCACAGCCGCCCCCCGTCATCCGGGTCCGGCGGCGTCAGCATGTCGTTGACCGCCACGCGGCGCATCGCGTCCACCAGCAGGGAAAGAAACATCAGGAACGTCCCAAGGAAAAGCGGCCCGTAGACCAGCCAGAGGGGAATATGAAGGTTGGCCGAGGATCGCCCGGTCTGGATCATCAGCCGCACGAGCCCCAGCGCGTACCAAGTGAAGGCCGCCAGAAAGAGCAGCAGGATCAGCCGGCGCAGCAGCCACAGGACCACTTGCACCTTCGGCGGGCAGGCATTGGCCAGGCTCTCCATGCCGATCAGGTCGCCATACCGCGCCCCGGCGGCCGTGGCGAAATACACGATCCACACCAGCGAGTACCGCGCCAGCTCGTCCAGCCCGCGCACCCGCAGCGACGAGTTCCGCACCAGCACGTCCAGAAGCACGGCCCCCAGCATGAACAGCATTACCGCCACCACGAGGATGCGGACAAGGCTTTCGATCACGAGGCTGATGCGATGTATCCGCTCCAAGGCGAACCTCCTCCCGCGTTCAGGGCCCGGCGCGCCTCGCAACGCGCCGGGCCGGGTTTGCCTCAGTTGGCCGAGGGCAGTTCCTGGATCTCGGCCATCAGGTCACGAACCCACGGTTCCAGCTCGGCCGAGTACTTCTCGCGCACCGGCGCCGTGGCCTCGACGAAGCTCGAAAGGTCGTCCACCTCGTTGACCTTCAGGCCCTCCTGCTTCATCGCCTCCAGCGCCTCGGCATCCAGCGTCGCGTAGTCGCTGTTGTTCTTCTCGACCGTCTGCTGGCCGATCTGTTCGACAAGCGCCTGCTCCTCGGGCGACATCGCGTCAAAGGTCGACTTGCTCATCACCAGAACCGCGATATTGGCCACCGTCGGCAACAGGGTCAGGTATTCCTGCACCTCGTTGAACCGCATCGCGCTCAGCGCCGACAGCGCGTTCTCGTTGCCGTCCACCGTGCCGGTCTGCAGCGCACCGTAAAGTTCCGCGAACGAGGTCGAGGCCACCTGCGAGCCAAGCGCCTCATAGGTGTCGATATGCGCAGAAACGCCCATCGTCCGCATCTTGATATCGGCGAAATCCTCGGCCGTCTCGATCGGGCGGATGTTGTTCATCGGATAGCGGAACGCGGGCGAGCCGATGCCGATCAGCTTGAAGCCCGCCGCATCCGCCTCCTCGTAGAACTTCGAGAAGTCCAGCGTGCTCAGCGCCTCCTCGATATGCTCGGGGCTGTGGAACACGAAGGGCATGTTGAACAGCTCGAAGGACGGCACGAAGCTCGCCATCGCCGCCGTGTGAACCCAGGTGAAATCCATCGTGCCCAGCAGCAGCGCGTCAAGCGCGTCGCGCTCGCCGCCCATGGCGCCGCTCGGATGCACCTCCAGCGTCCACTTGCCGTCGGTCTCCTCCGCCATCGTCTCCTTCATGAACATCGCCGAGGTGTGGTAGGGGAACTGCTCGGCCACCACGTGGCCCAGCGTCATCGTCCGCTCCTCCACCTCCTGCGCCAGAACCCCGGCCGTACCGGTCAACGTCATCGCGGCGCCCAGCGCCACGCTCCTGATAAAACTCATGTCATCCTCCCATTTCAGTTTATGGTTCGATCGGCCGCGCCCTGCCGGTTTTTCTTCTCAGTCCAGGGCATAGCGGACGTTCTTCAACTGGGTATCGTCCAGCAGCGCATCCTTCCCGCGCTCCTTGCCGAACCCGCTCATCCGGAAGCCGCCGAACGGGGCGTCTACCGAAACCTTCCGGCCCGCGTTGATGCAGACCGTCCCGGCCCGTATCTGGCGGGCCGCGCGCATCGCCTTGCCGCTGTCGCGGGTGAACACCGCGGCGGCGAGGCCGTATTCCGTGTCGTTGGCCAATGCGATGCCCTCCGCCTCGGTGTCGAAGGACAGAACGCTCTGCACCGGGCCGAAAATCTCCTCGCGCGTCGTGCTCATCCCGGCGCGGGCATTCAGAAGAAGCGCGGGCGAAAGGAAATAACCGCCCTCAAGGTCGTCCCGCCCGTCCAGCTCGACATACCGCCGTACCTCCGCCCCCTCCCGTTCCGCCGCCGCCATGCAGCCCGCGATCCGGTCGCGCTGCGCCGCGCTGACCACCGGGCCCATCTGCGTCTCCGGGTCCTGCGCCCGCCCGACGCGCACCCCGCGCAACCGTTCCTCCAGCGCCGCCACGAACTCGTCGTGCACCGAACGCTGCACGATCAGCCGCGTGCAGGCCGCACAGACCTGCCCGGAATTGCGCACGTTGTCGGTAAACGCGGCCTCCACCGCGGCGCCGATATCGGCATCCTCCATCACCAGCAGGGGCGACTTGCCGCCCAGCTCCAGCGTCATCCGCTTCATGCCCTTGGCCGCCGCCTCGAAGATGCGCTGCCCGGTGACCGTGCCGCCGGTGAACGAGATCTTGCCCACGTCCGGATGTGTCACCAGCCGCATCCCCGGCTCGGCCCCGCCATGCACCACGTTCAGCGTGCCGGGCGGCAAATCCGCCTCCAGCGCGCATTCCGCCAGCAGCGCCGACGACACCGGCGTCACCTCCGACGGCTTCAGCACCGCCGTGTTCCCCGCCGCCAGCGCGGGCGCGAGCTTCAGCACCGCCAGCAGCGCCGGGTAATTCCACGGCGTGATCAGCCCGCACACCCCGATCGGCTCGCGCAGCGTGAAATCCGCGAGCGTCGGGTCCGAAACGTTCAGCGTCTCCCCCGACAGCCCCAGCAGGATACCGGCGTAATACTCCACCGAATCCGCCAGCCCCTCCATCTCCGTCGAGGTGATCGAGATCGGCCGCCCAACGTCCAGCGTCTCGGCCCAGGCAAACGCCTCGGCCCGCGCCCGGATCGCATCGGCAAACCGCATCAGGTGCCGCGATCGCGCCTTGGGCGTCAGCGTGCCCCAGCCGATCTCGAACCCCTCCCGTGCGGCGGCAATCGCCCGGTCGGCATCCGCCGCCCCGCCATCGGCCACCCTCGCCAGCACGTTGCCCGTCGACGGGTCCAGCGTCTCGAACATCCGCCCGCTCTCGGCCGCGCTTTCCCGCCCGCCGATCAACAGCGGCCAGGGCTTCTGCGTGAAATCGAAATGCGCCGTCATCGTTTCCCCTCCTCCGAGGCTTCGCGCCCGGGCCGAAGGATCCCCCCCCGGCTGAGCGGCGTCACAAGCTGCTGGTAGAACCCCAGCCAGCCATCCCGCATCTTCAGCTTCGGCCGCCCGCCGCTCCTCCGCCGGGCCAACTCCGCCTCCGGCACCTCCAGGTCCACGACCCGCGCCGCGATATCGATCCGGATCGGGTCGCCATCGGCCACCAGCCCCAGCGGCCCGTTCATCGCCGCCTCCGGCATGATCTGCCCGACGACGATCCCCCGGTTCAGCCCCGACAATTGCCCGTCCGTCACCAGCGCCACCTGCCCGGCCAACGCACTGCCCGCCAGCGCCGCCGCGAACCACGAGGCCGAGGCCACACCCGGCCCGCCCAGCGCCCCCAGCCCGCGCAGCACAACAACGTCACCCTCCCGGATCTCGCCCGCCTCCAGCGCGTCAAGCGCGGCCTGCTGGGTCTCGAACACCCGCGCCGGCCCCTCGAACACGAGGCTCTGATACGCCCCGGTCCCCAGCTTCATGATCGCCCCCTCCGGTGCCAGGTTCCCCTTCAGCACCATCAGCGACGGCCCCTCCGCCACCGGCCGGCCCACCGACGCCACCGCGCCGCCCTCGGCCACCCCGGCCGCATCCAGCCGCGCGCCAAGGCTCTGCCCGTCCACGCCGACGCACGCCTCGTCCAGCAGCCCGCGCAGCCGGCTCATCACCGCCAGCGTGCCGCCCGCGGCATCGAGATCCTCGATCCGCCCGTCGCCGTTCGGCTTGATCGCGCAGAGCACCGGCACCTTGCCGTCAAGCCCGGCAAACACATCGTAGATATCGACCGGCACCCGGCCTTCCTCGGCCACCGCCTGCAAATGGCGCATGACGTTGATCGACGTGCTCAGCGCCATCGCCACCGCGGCGGCATTCCGGAACGCCTCAGGCGTCAGGATCGCCGACGGCCGCAAATCCTCGTCGACCATCTCGACAATCCGCCGCCCCGCCGCGCGGGCGCGCTCGTACATCCGCTCGCTTTCCGCCGCGATCGGCGCGCTGCCGGGCAGGGTCATCCCCAGCGCCTCGCTCATGATATGCATCGAGTTCGCGGTGCCCATCCCGGCACAAACCCCGGGCCCCGCCACCGCCACCCGCGACATGCACTCGATATCCGCCACGCTCAACTCGCCCGTGCCCAGCTTGCCGACGCTCTCGAACACGTCCTCGATATCCACCGTCTCGCCGTTCAACGCCCCGCAGGCCTGGTAGCCACCGATCACCAGCAGCGTCGGAATATCCAGCCGCGCCGCCGCCATGAGCTGCGCCGGCGCCGTCTTGTCGCAGGAGGCAAGGCACACCATCGCGTCAAGCTGCGGCCCCTCGACCGACACCTCGATATCGTTCACCACAAGGTCGCGCGACGGCAGGATGTAACTCCCCGACGAGCCCGCGCAGTGGATGAAATCGCTGGGCGCGGTTGTCTTGACCACGAAGGGCAGCCCCCCGGCCTCGCGGATGGCGGCGCTGACGGCCTCGGCCACCCGGTCGAGATGCGAGAAACAGCTCGACAGCTCCGACGAGGTGTTGATGACGGCGATCTTGGGCTTCGCCATGTCCGCCTCGTCGATCCCCAGCGCCGTCCACTGCGCCCGCCGCAGCGCCCAGAGCGTGCTGCCCTCGGCGAAATTGCTCCTCAGCTTCCTCATTGCGCACCCTCCAGCTCGGGCTCGCCCGGCACGAAGCTCTCCGGCGCGCCATCGCCCAGGTACGCACCCCGCGCCGCCAGCTCTGCCCGCAACGCCTGGACATCCAGCGCACGCAGGTCGCCGCCATGCCGCTCCGCCGCCAGCGCGGCGCCGATCCCCGCCGCCTCGCCCATGGCAAAGCAGGTGCCCGCCACCCGCAGCGACGCCTGCGCCACATGGGTCGCCGACACGCAGCGCCCCGCCATCACCAGCCCGTCGATGCCCCGCGGCAACAGGCAGCGCCACGGGATCTGGTAGTAACTCCCGTCCGGCAGCCAGACCCAGCGCGTCGCCCGGTCGGCGCCATGCTCCTCGACCGGCCACGCACAGGCGCCGATGGCATCGGCGAACCGCGCGCCGCCCAGCACCTCCTCCTCGGTCAGCATGTGATCCCCGGCCACCCGCCGGCTCTCGCGCACGCCGATCTGCGTGCCGGTATCCAGCAGCCACGCATCGCGATAGCCCGGCACATGCGCCCGGAACGCCTCCAGGTACAGCTCCGCCATCCGCCGGCCACTGGCCTCGGCGGCGCTCATCTCCGCCAGGTCCAGCGGGTTCGGCGCCCGGCCATCCTGCTCGATCCGGGTGATGTTCAGGTGCACCACCGCCTCGTTGAAGGCAAAGATCCCGCCCGCCGTGCGCGGCAGGTCGAACCCCGCCGCAACCGCGGCCTCGAGATAGCCGTGCAGCGCCGCCCTGTCCGTCTCCTCGACCTTGCGCGTATCGACCCCGCCAAACCGGATCATCGTCGTCGGAAACTGCAGATCCTCCACGTCGCAGGCCCACTCCGCCCCGGCCAGCGCGGCAATCTGCCCATCGCCGCTGGCATCGACGACAACGCCCGCCTCAACGGCCCAGCGCCCGTCGATCGACTCGAAAACCGCGCCGCTCACCCGCCCGTCGCGCTTCAGCACCTCGACCGCCAGCGAATGAAACCGCACCGCCACACCGGCCTCGCGCAACATGTCGTCGGCGACCCGCTTCATCGGCTCGGGGTGATAGGGCAGTGACGCGGTCTGCAGCCACACCTTGGGCGCGGCCGCCCCGCCCCGCGCCCGCAACCGCTCGATGATCTCGTCCGCCAACCCGCGCACCAGCCGCTGCACCCGCCCGCCGTCAAGCCCGTAGAGCCCGCAGATACTGCCCAGCGTGACCGCCGTCAGCGTCCCTCCGAGAAACCCCATCCGCTCCACCAGCATCACCCGCGCGCCGCAGCGCGCCGCGGCGACGGCGGCGGCAATCCCGGCCGAGCCTCCGCCCACCACCAGAACGTCGACACGCTCGCGGATCTCGGTGCGTCTTTCGGGTTCGGTCACATGCGTCATGTCTTCGCCTCGTCATTCGTGCCCAGCCGCGCCCTCGCGGTGCTGCGCCGGATCATCAGGTCGACCGGATGCACGATCCGGCGCGGCTCCAGCCCCGGCTCTGCCAGCCGTTCGAGCAAGAGGTTCACCCCGTCCTCGACGATCTTCTGCACCGGCTGGCGCACCGTGGTCAGCGACAGCGTCGACCACGACGCCTGCTCCACATCGTCGAACCCCATGATCCAGCAATCCTCCGGCACACCGCAGCCGCGCTCGTACGCCCCGTCCAGCGCCCCCAGCGCCAGCAGGTCGTTGGCACAGAACACCGCGTCCGGCGGGTCCGACAGGTCCAGCAGCGACTGCATCGCCGACCGCCCGCTTTCATGCGAGAACGGCACCCGGCGGATCATCGAGGTCTCGATCTCGTGCCCCCGCTCCGCCATCGCCTCCAGGAACCCCGCCTCGCGGTCGCGCACCGTGCTCACGTCCAGCGATCCGCTGATGAAGCCGATCCGCCGCTTGCCATGGTCCAGCAGGTACGACGCCACCGCGCGCCCCCCGGCATGATTGTCGCTCGACACCTGGTCACAGCTCAGGTCGTCAATCGTCCGGTTGATCAGCACCAGCGGCGCCGACGCCCGGATCGCCTCGTGCAGCACCGGCGAATTCCGCGTCACCGCCGCGAAGATCAGCCCGTCCACCAGCGACTGGCTGATCGCGTCGATTGCCGCCACCTCGCCGGTTCCCTCCGTGTCCCACAGCACCACCTTGAGGCCCTTGTGCGCCAGCACCTCGTTCAGCGCGCACAGGATTTCCGTGTAAAGCGGGTTGCTCAGCCGGGCGACCACCACCCCGATCACGCCCAGCCGGCTGGTGCGCATCGCCCGTGCCAGCGCGTTCGGCCGGTAATCGATCAGCTTCGCGGCATCCAGCACCCGCTGCCGCGTCTCGGCATTCACGTTCTCCTCGCCCCGGAACACCCGCGACACCGTCGCCTGCGACACGCCGGCGGCCAGCGCAAGGTCTTTGCTCGTGGCACTTGATTTCGTTTTCATGAATGCCGATTCCGAATCATCATTTATTGCATCTAATCTATGATTACGTAGTCATTCAATGGAAAAGACACGCCTGCGGCCGGCACGCCCTGCGGGGCGCAACGCCACGTGAACCACCGCGGGGGCCCGCACGGCCCCCTGCCCGTCACTCTGATTCTGGAATTAGCTCAGACCCTTACCGCCAAACGGCGCCGGTCCCGGGTCAGGACACCGCCGCGGCCACCGCCGCCTTCCGGTCCTCGAGGATCATTTCCGAGGCCTTCTCGCCGATCATGATCGCCGGGGCGTTGGTATTGCCCGACACGATCTCGGGCATGATCGAGCAATCCGCCACCCGCAGCCCGGCAATGCCATGCACCCGCAGCCGTGCATCGACAACCGCATCGGGGCCCGGCCCCATCTTGCAGGTGCCGGTCGGGTGATAGATCGTCGTCGAATTGTTCCGCGCCCAGTCGAGCGTGCCCTCGTAATCGTCCATGTCGAGCGTCGCGTCCGGGCGGAACTCCTCGGAAATCTTGTGGCTGAGCGGCTCGTGCCGGCCGATGCGGCGGGCAATGTTGATCCCCTCCACGATCGTCCGGCAATCGGTCTCGGTCGACAGGTAATTCGGATGGATCGTCGGGTAAATTCCCGCATCCGACCCCGCAAGCCGGATCTCCCCCCGGCTCTCGGGCCGCAACTGGCAGACCGACATGGTAAAGGCCGAGAACGGATGCACCCCGGCCCCGGGGCTGTCTGCCGACCAGGGCTGCACGTGGAACTGGATATCCGGCGTCTCCACATGCTCGCCCGTCCGCAGGAACCCCGTCGCAAGGCTCGCCGCCATCGCCATCGGGCCAGAGCGGAACATGGCATACTTCACCGCGATCCGCGCCTGGTTGAACAGGCTGCGCACCTCGTCGTTCAGCGTCGGCTCGTTGCACTTGAACACCAGCCGCGCCTGCAGGTGGTCCTGCATGTTCTTGCCCACGGCCCGGATATCGCGGCGCACCTCGATCCCGTGCTCGCGCAACTGCTCCGCCTCGCCGATCCCCGACACCATCAGAAGCTGCGGCGACCCGATCGCGCCCGAGGACAGGATCACTTCCGCCCCCGCCTTGACGACATGCTCCTGCCCCGCCCCGTCGCGATAGGCCACGCCCACGGCCCGGTTGCCGTCGAACACGATCCGGCTCGCCGCCGCCTTCGTCAGCACCGTCAGGTTCGGCCGCGACTTGACCGGATGCAGGAACGCTACCGCGCTCGAACACCGCCGCCCGTTGCGGGCGGTCAGTTGGAAATACCCCACCCCCTCCTGTTGCGCCCCGTTGTAATCCGGGTTGAACGGATACCCCGCCTCCTGCGCCGCGGCGACCCACGCATCGCAGATCGGCCGCTGCAGCCGCATGTTCGACACCGACAACGGGCCTTGGTCACCGTGAAACTCGTCCGCCCCCCGCTCCTGACGCTCCGACCGCTTGAACAACGGCAGCACGTCGTCCCAGCCCCAGCCGGGGTTGCCCATCTGCTGCCAGCGGTCGTAATCCTGCGGCTGCCCCCGTACATACAGCAGCCCGTTCAGCGACGACGATCCGCCCAGCACCTTGCCCCGCGGCCAGTCAAGCCGCCGGCCGTTCAGCCCCGGGTCCGGCTCGGTCCGATAGCACCAGTCGACCGAGGGGTTGTGCATGGTCTTGAAATACCCCACCGGAATATGAATCCACGGGTTCCAGTCCCGCCCGCCCGCTTCCATCAGAACGACCTTGATGGTCGGGTCAGCCGACAACCGATTCGCCAGAACACAGCCCGCAGAGCCAGCACCGACAATCACGTAATCCGCTGACAATTCGGGCATTTTCGGGCGTCCTCCTTCAAACATTGGGCAGAGAAAAGATTTCTCTTGCCAGATCGAACATAGGTCGACCAATATTGAGACTGCAAGTATCAAAAATACGCAACGTGGGAGGAGACCATGAAAGTATCCAAAGCCCTGAGCGGGATCACCCGCCGGGACCTGTTCCGGTTGTCGGGACAGTTCGGCATGTCGTCGGTGCTGCTGGGCGCAGGGGCGTTCACAGGGGCGGCCAGCCTGTCCTCGCTGGCCAAGGCCGCCGAAAGCACCTACGAGAAACGCTTCGCCAAGGAAGCCAAGCACACCCTCAAGATGGGCGCCTCGGGCTTCAACGCCCGCAACCTGCTGATCGAACGCATGGGCGCGCTGGAATTCTGCCGCGACCTCGAGGAACGCACCGAGGGCGAGATCCGCGTCGAGTTCATCGGCGACAACCAGATCTGCGGCCAGCTCTCCTGCGTCGAGAAAACCCAGCTCGGCGTGGTCGACATGTACGCGGCCTCCACCCAGAACTCGGCGGGCGGCGCGCCCTATCTCAACGTGCTCGACTACGCCTACATGTTCCCCACCCGGGCCTCGCAGTACCATTTCCTCTACAGCCCGGAATCGATGAAACTACTGCGTGAGCCGCTGGAAAAACGCCACGGCCTGAAATTCCTCTTCAGCCATTGCGAACTCCGCGGCCTGCAGATGGGCCAGTCCTTCGCCGACAAGCCCACCGTCACCAAGCTCGAGGAACTGTTCGGCACCAAGAACCGCGTCACCGGCACCCAGCTGGGCCGCATCGCCATGCAGCTTCTCAACCTCAACCCCGTGCCCGTGGCATGGGAGGAAACGCTCGACGGCCTCAAGCAGGGCCTGATCGACGGTGCCGAGACATGGGCCTCGGCCGTGGCCTATGCCAACATGTCGCCTGTGGTCAGCCAGTCGGTCGACCTGAAGTTCTTCTGCGGCACCGAGCATACCTCGATGTCCGCCAAGGTCTTCGACAGCATGGAGCCGCACCTGCAGGACGCGATCATGGAATCCGCCTACTGGGCCCAGGCCCACGTGCAGGCCGCGAACGAGGCCGCGCTGGTCAAGACCGTCGGCTTCTCCGATCCGCAGCTTCCCGACACGATCTTCGTCAAGGAAAACGTGCGCCCGGCCTTCCTCGCCGACGACCAGATCAAGATGGCCGAGGAAATGTGCTCGCCCGAGTACAACCCCGAGCCCTGGGCACAATGGCGCGAGCGGCTCAACAACTGGGCTGGCGGCCTCGACACCTACCAGGAAATCTACGACGTCGCCCGCCAGATCCCGGCCGACACCAAGCCCGAGAATGTCGAGCCGCGCCGCTGGTGGCGCTCGGCCTGACCTGCTACCGATAAGACCGGGCCGGGCCGCCGCGACACGCGCGCGGCCCGGCCCCGCACACGCGGCATCCAAGACCGCGCAGGCACCCCGCGACCCAATCCGCGACCCAACAGGAGGAACAGGCAATGACCGGCTGGTTCGACGGCGCAGGCGAGATTTTCAGCGCCCTCGCCGAAGGCGATTCATGGATGCTGAGCGAGGCGATGCGCGCCCCGGCCGTCTGGCCGCTGGGGCTGGCCGCCATGCTGGCGGCGGCGGTCCTGATCCTCCTCCTCTACCGCCTCAGCCCCTGGTTCGAGCGCAATTTCGAATCCACCGTCATGGTGGTCTCCTACCTCGCCATCGGCGGCATCATCTTCGTCGAGGTCTTCCGCCGCTTCGTCCTGTCGGAACAGGCGCCGTGGTCGACCACCCTGCCGCCCTTCCTGTTCCTGATCATGACGTGGTTCGGCTGCAGCTATAACGTCAAGCTGCGCACCCACCTCGCCTTCGCCGAATTCCGCACCGCCATGCCGCGCACAGGCCAGATGGCCTGCCTGCTGCTCGACGCGGCACTCTGGATCGGCTTCTCCTGGGTCGTCGTCGTCACCTCGACCCGGGTCGTCGCCAACTCCGCCTCGAATTTCCAGATCATGCTGGGCACCGACAACATCATGCAATGGTGGTTCCTGATCTCGGTGCCCCTCGCCTTCACCGTGCTGGTGGCCCGCGTGCTCGAGAACCTGATCGAAGACTTTGCCAATTACCGCAGCGGCGCGCCGCTCCTGCGCCAGGCCGTGATCGGAGGAGACTGACATGAGCGACCCGATGATCATCACGCTCATCTCGATCGGGGTGACGTTCCTGTTCATGCTCGGCGTGCCGGTCTTCCTCGTGATCGGCTACTGGGTGATCGGCATGTCCTTCCTGCTGGGCATGCCGCTCGACAATATCGGCGCGGCGCTGGCCGACGTCTTCACCGACGGCTTCGCGCTTCTCGCCATGCCGCTCTTCATCCTCACCGGCGACCTGATCAACCGCTCGGGCATCGCGCGGCGACTCTCCGATTTCGCCTATGCCTGCCTGGGCTGGATCCGCGGCGGGCTCGCCATGGCCTCGCTCGGGGCCTGCGGGCTCTTCGCAGCGATCTCCGGCTCCAACTCCGCCACCACGGCCACCATCGGCTCGATGCTGCATCCCGAGATGGTCAAGGGCGGCTACGACGAACGCTTCTCGGCCGCCACCGCGGCGGCCGGCGGCACGGTGGGTATCATCATCCCGCCCTCGATCATCTTCATCGTCTACGGGTTCCTCCTCAACCTGCCGATCTCCGAGCTTTTCGTGGCCGGCATCATCCCGGGCGCGATGATGGTGGGCGGGATGATGATCGCCTGCTTCATCGTCTGCTGGAAGAACGCCTGGGGCCACCTGATCGCCCTCAGCCCGCTGCGCGTGATCAAGACGGCGGTGGGCGCCTGGCTCGGCTTCTTCGCCATCGGCCTCGTGCTCTGGGGCATCTACACCGGCAAGTTCTCCCCGACCGAGGCGGCTGGCGTCACCGTCGGCTTCTGCGTCATCGTGGGCTTCCTCTGCCTGCCCATCCACCGCCTCATCGGCGGACGGCAGGACAAGGACGTCTCCGAGAAATCCATCTCCGAAATGCTGGTCGTCCACGGCTTCGGCCCGCTGGAACTGCCCTCGATCACAATGCGCTCGGCCCAGATCACCGGTATCCTCGCGCCGCTCATCGCCGTCTCTGTCGTCATGCAGCAGATCCTTTCGGTGCTCGGCGCCCAGCAGGCGATCGGCGATTTCGTCACCTCCATGGGCGGCTACCACGCGGTGCTCTTCACCTCGATGGCCATCGTCTTCGTCCTCGGCATGGTGCTGGAAAGCCTGCCGGTGACGATCATCCTCGCCCCGATCCTCGCCCCTGTCGCCCATTCCGTGGGGGTCGAACCGGTGCAATTCGCCGTCATCTTCCTCGTCGGCGCCTCGATCGGCTTCATCACGCCCCCTTACGGCCTCAACCTCTACGTGGCCTCCGGCGTGACCGGCGTGCCCTATTTCAGGCTGTTGCGGTATTCCCTCGTCTACCTTATTGCCCTGATCGCGGTCTGGATCATCGTGGCCCTCGTTCCGGCCCTCTCGACCGCGCTGCTGCCGCAACGATGAAGAAGACAGGCTGATGGATGGCGAGAAATCCGGGTCGATCCCGACGAACCTGAGGCTGCTGATGGTGATCGAACAGATCGCCAGCGCCGGCGTCCCGGTGACGCCTACCGAGGTGAACGCCCAGATCGGCCTGCCCAAGCCCACCATCCACCGCCTCTTCAGCACGCTCGAGGAGGAAGGCTTCCTCCAGCGCGACATGGACGGACGCACCTATTCCCCGGGCCCCCGCCTGCGCGAGATGGCCGGCGGCATCCTGTCCTCCCTGCGCATCCGCACGGCCCGCCAGGCGGTGCTCAAGCGCATCAGCCGCGAGATCGGCGAAACCTGCAACATCGCCCTGCCCGACCGCGACTGCATGACCTATCTCGAACGGGTCGAAACCGAATGGCCCCTGCGCATCCAGCTGCCCATCGGCACGCGCGTGCCCTTCTACTGCACCGCCAGCGGCAAGATGTACCTCAGTTCACTGGCAACCAATCACCTGCGCTCCTACCTCGAAGCCACCGACCTCGAACAGCGCACCCCGAACACCATCACCGATCCCGACGCGCTGTTCGACGAGATCGCCGAGGTGCGCAATGCCGGCTACGCCCTCGACCGCGAGGAATTCATGGAAGACATGATCGCCGTCGCCGTCCCGATCCAGGACACCAATGGTCGCCTGATGGCCACCCTCTCCTTCCACGCCCCGAGCCAGCGCTTCGACATCCCCCGCGCCCTGGAATACCTGGACCCGATGAAAGAGGCGGCGAAAGACCTCTCCAACCTCGTCTCCGATACCGAACCGTCCTGACGCGCTGCCGGGCAGATACCGCACATCGCGGTCTACCGGACCGTCAGTCTCGCGACAGCCAAAGCGTGTCCACCCACTCCTGCGGGGTAATCGGCTTCGGTTTGTGCCAGTCGTCATCAGGTTCGGCCATCATGTAATCGGCATCCAGACCGAAACGCTCGCAAAGATCCCGGTTGGCAAGCTCGTGATCCCGAATGACAGACCGACGCTTGTCGAGTGATGCCAGGAACCTGATACCGTCATCCTCGACGGTGTCGCAGGCGGCCACGTGCTCGCTCAGCTTGATGGCCAGCTCCCGCTTCTTGATCGCCACCTTGGACAGCAACAGCGTCTTGCGGCGGTGCATCGAGACATTCGCCCGCTTCTCGGCCCGGGGCAGCTCCGGAAACCCGGCCGCGGCACAGAACGCCGCCCAGCTGTCGAACCCCGGATCGGTATACAGCACGCACGACACCCTTTCGTCGCCGATGACATTCGTGATGCTGTTGACGATGGCCGCGGGCTCCAGGATGGCGTGACGGAACCGCTCGATATTGAGTTTCATGCCCATCTTGACCATCTGCGCAAAGGCGCTTTCGAGCAGGTAATCGGCCCGGCGCACGAAGACGATGACGTGAAGATCGTAGACATCGGCCAGCGCGGCCAGTTTGCCCTCCGTGTCGCGCAGGAAAATGTAGGACAGGTTCTCGGCCGAAACGATGGCGTCCTGCCGGCCAAGCTGGTCGATGAAGGCCCCCGGCCCGGATGTCGCAAGCAGGCGCCCCAGCTTGTGATGCCCGAAGCCCTTTTCACGCCCCAGCCGGTCCGCGAATCTCAGCCCCATACCGGCCAGGCGGTCGCGGTTGATGTAGAGGCATTCCTGAATCGACGTGGTGCCGGTCTTCGGCAGGCCGACATGCAAGATGAGTTTTGGCTTCAACTGCGGCTCCAAGCTTGTCTTCGCGTCTGAAGCGCCCTCTTCAATCTGGAGGACCCGTGCAACACGGGCCGCCCCGGCCTCGAAGATCATGGCGCGATTTGCGGCACCATCTCGCGTTATCCGGCGAAAGGCAATCTAACATGACGGGGGCACCGGCGCATCCCCCCCGAACAGCGAAGGGACCACCACCCCTCCGGCCGGCGCTCGGCGTCGCGGGGCGCAATGTCTGATAATGGGTGGGTGGCGGAGACGAAGGGATTCGAACCCTCGAGACGGTTTCCCGTCTACTCCCTTAGCAGGGGAGCGCCTTCGACCACTCGGCCACGTCTCCGCCGACGCGTATAGCTGGGCAATCCCCCGCATTACAAGGCGAAACTTCAAAAACTTGGGCAATCCCCCGCGGCAGGCGGAACCCGCCGGCGATGACGCGTGGCGCGATCGAAATTCGCGACCGTCCCGCGCCCCTCGCCCCCCGATCGAAAGAGCCCTGTCCCGCCCCGTCCGGCGCCCCCGCGACTGCCTAAAAAATGGACGCAAGCACCACGGCGCCGCGGCAAAACGATCCCGGTCGACGGATAAGGAAACCGCGCCTATTGAGTGCCGACCCGCCGAACTGCAGTAAGGTCCCATGCAAAACCGGCTGACAGTCGTCGTTGTGGAAGAGGATCGGGACCGGGCCACCGGGATCGTCGACGCGCTCATGAAGACCGGCGATTGCGACGTCTACGTGATCGGCAATTACACAAGCCTTGCCCGCAAGATCGCCGAGCATGCCCCGGATATCGTCCTGATCGATATCGACAACCCGACCCGCGACACGATGGAGGAACTGACGCTGGCCTCCGGCCCGCTGGACCGGCCCGTCGCCATGTTCGTCTCGGGCGCGGCCGGCGGGCTGGCGCGGGAGGCGATAGAGGCCGGCGTCTCGGCCTATGTCGTCGACGGCCTGGCGCCCGAGCGGGTCAAGCCGGTGATGGACACCGCCATCGCGCGGTTCAGCATGGTCCGCCAGATGCGCAACGAACTGGCAGAAACCCGCCGCGCGCTGGAAGAACGCAAGGTGATCGACCGCGCCAAGGGTCTGCTGATGAAGGCCAAGGGGCTCGACGAGGACGCCGCCTATGCCCTCCTCCGCAAGACGGCCATGGACCAGGGGCGCAAGGTGGCCGACGTGGCCGAGGCGCTCGTCACGGCGGCAGGGTTGCTGGGATGAGACGTGTCACCATTCCAGTTGCCTACATGCCGCTGGTCGACGCAGCCCCCTTGATCGTCGCCCACGAACTGGGCTTCGCCGAGGCCGAGGCCATCGGACTGGAACTGGTTCCCGCCCCGTCGTGGTCGTCGCTGCGCGACATGCTGGGCTTCGGCCGGGTCGATGCGGCGCACATGCTGTCCCCGGTGCCCGTCGCCATGAAGATGGGGCTGGGCGGCATGGGCACCTCGCTCGCCGCGGTCTGCGTTCTTTCGGTCAACGGCAACGTCATCGGTGTCGGGCGACCGCTCGAGGACAGGCTGCGCGCCGCGGAATACGGGTTCGATTTCGAGGATGCCGCCGCCGCGGCCACCGCCCTGAAACGGGCGAGCACCGGCAAGCTGGTGTTCGGCGTGCCCTTCCCGTTCTCCATGCACGTGGAGCTCCTGCGCTACTGGGCCGAACGTACCGAACTGGGCCTCGACAGTATCGAGATCCGCACCGTGCCGCCCCCGCTCATGGCCGACGCGCTCGAGGCCGGCGATATCGATGCCTTCTGTGTCGGCGAGCCCTGGGGCTCGGTCGCGGTAGACCGTGGCGTCGGCGCGCTGCTGCTGCCCGGACGCGCGATCTGGCAGGGGGCCCCGGAAAAAGTGCTGGCCACGCGCACCGACTGGGCCGAGACCGAACCGGACCTGCTGGGCCGGCTGATCCGGGCGGTGTGGCAGGCCAGCCGCTGGCTGGCCAAGCCCGACAGCCGGATCACCGCGGCCCAGATCCTCTCCCGCGAGGAATATCTCGACCTGCCGCTCGAACTGATCGACCGGGCGCTGTCGGGCCGGATGATCCTGTCGCGGAAGGGCGAGCAGCGCGATTGCGACGGCTTCCTCCGCTTCCAGGGCTCCGCCGCCACCTTCCCCTGGCGCAGCCAGTCGAAATGGCTGGCCCATCGCCTCGCCGCCGCGCATGGCATGGCGGCAGACACCGACGCCGCCGCCGCGGTCTTCCGGTCGGATCTCTACCGCCAGCACATGGCGCAGACCGATGCGGACCTGCCCGGCGCCTCGGCAAAACTGGAGGGGGCGATTCTCCATCCCACGGCGGTGGCCTCCTCCCGAGGGGAGCTGAACCTGCTGCCGGATCGTTTTTTTGATGGCGCGGTTTTCGACCCGGACGATCCGGGCTGATCACTTTTTAGGCGCCGGGCCAGGCGATCCGGCTTTTCCGGCCGGTCCACCCGGAAATTTCTGGCCACGTGACCACAGACGCGTCAGAAGAGAGGCGTCGATCCGCAACGGGGTGGATCGAACCGAATTCTTCCCAATGACAGGGACAGTCTGAGCAAGGCCGCTCGCTCTCCACCGACACGCGTCGGGGGATGGTGAACGGCCTTTTTTGCGTTTTCCAGCCCGGTTTCTCCTCACGCCATCCCGGGCGCATCGACAGGACGAATGATGAAAAGACTTCTTATCGGACTTGCCGCCGCCACCGCGTTCTCCAGCCCGGCCCCGGCCGAGATGCTGGACCTGGAAAAGGACGAGCTGACGTTCGGCTTCATCAAGCTGACGGACATGGCCCCCCTCGCCGTGGCCTATGAACAGGGATACTTCCTCGACGAAGGCCTCTTCGTCACGCTCGAGGCTCAGGCCAACTGGAAGGTGCTGCTCGACGGCGTGATCGACGGGCAGCTCGACGGGGCGCACATGCTCGCCGGTCAGCCGCTCGCCGCCACCATCGGCTTCGGCACCGAGGCGCATATCATCACGCCCTTCTCGATGGACCTCAACGGCAACGGCATCACCGTCTCGAACGAGATCTGGGAACAGATGCTCCCGCATATCCCCAAGCTCGACGACGGCCGCCCGCAGCACCCGATCTCGGCCGAGGCGCTCAAACCGGTGGTCGAGGATTACAAGGCGCAGGGCAAACCCTTCAACATGGGCATGGTCTTCCCGGTCTCGACCCACAATTACGAGCTGCGCTACTGGCTCGCCGCCGGCGGCCTGCACCCGGGCTATTACAGCCCCGAGAACATCTCGGGCCAGATCAACGCCGACGTGCTGCTCTCGGTGACCCCGCCGCCGCAGATGCCCGCCACGCTCGAGGCCGGCACGATCTACGGCTACTGCGTGGGCGAGCCGTGGAACCAGCAGGCGGTGTTCAAGGGCATCGGCGTGCCGGTCATCACCGACTACCAGCTCTGGAAGAACAACCCCGAGAAGGTCTTCGGCATCACGGCCGAATTCGCCGAGGAAAACCCCAACACCACCTTGGCGGTCACCAAGGCGCTGATCCGCGCGGCCATGTGGCTGGATGCCAACGACAACGCCAACCGCCCCGAGGCGGTCGAGATCCTCAGCCGCCCGGAATACGTGGGCGCGGATGCCGAGGTGATCGCCAACTCGATGACCGGCTTCTTCGAGTTCGAGAAGGGCGACAAGCGCGACATTCCCGATTTCAACGTCTTCTTCCGCTACAACGCGACCTACCCGTTCTACTCGGATGCCGTCTGGTACCTGACCCAGATGCGCCGCTGGGGCCAGATCTCCGAGCCCCGGCCCGACAGCTGGTACGACGAGGTCGCGCGCTCGGTCTACAAGCCCGAGATCTATCTCGAAGCGGCCCGGATGCTGGTCGACGAGGGGCTGGCCGACGAAGAGGATTTCCCCTGGGACAGCGACGGCTACAAGGCGCCGACCCCGGCCGGGGATATCATCGACGGCATCGCCTATGACGGCCGCACGCCCAACGCCTACCTGGACAGCCTGCCCATCGGCCTCAAGGGCGAGCAGGTCGTCGTCGGCACCGACGTCGAGGGCTGACGCCCGCCGTGCCACGCCGCCGCCCCCCGCGGGGCCGGCGTGGCACCATCGCCACCCGGACACCAAGGAAGCTTTCAGATGACAACCGTCGACCCGAATTTCACCGAGACCGCCGATCGCGAGGCGCGGCGCGCGCGGCTCTTCACCCGCATCAACGCCGCCGACAAGTGGTTCCAGGTCCTGGGGCTGAGCTGGGCAACACCGCTGCTCAGGGCCGCCGCGGGCGACAATCCCAGGGCCCAGGTCAGGGAAATCTGGCGCCTGCTGGCCGTGCCGCTTCTGGCCATCGCCGCCTTCCTGCTGCTGTGGGCGCTGCTGGCGCCCAAGGTCGAAACCTCGCTCGGGGCGGTGCCCGGCCCGGGGCAGGTCTGGGAAGAGGCCGTCAACCTGCACGAGGACGCACAGGCCAAGGCCGCCAAGCGCGCCGAGTTCCAGGCCAAGGTCGACCAGCTCAACGAACGGCTGATCGCCAACGGACGCGAGCCCAAGGAGCGCGCCTATACCGGCGCCCCCAGCTACTACCAGCAGATCTGGACCTCGATCCAGACGGTGTTCTTCGGCTTCCTTCTCGCCACGCTGGTCGCAGTCCCCCTTGGCATCCTCGCGGGGCTCTCGCCCACCGCCAATGCCGGCCTCAACCCGCTGATCCAGATCTTCAAGCCGGTCTCGCCGCTGGCATGGCTGCCGATCGTCACCATGATCGTCTCGGCGCTGGCCGCGACAGAGGGCGGGCTCTTTCCCAAGAGCTTCATCATCTCCGCCGTCACCGTCACGCTTTGCTCGCTCTGGCCCACCCTGATCAACACCGCGCTCGGCGTCGCCTCGATCGACAAGGACCTGGTGAACGTCTCGAAGGTGCTCAAGATGAACACCTGGACCAAGATCACCAAGCTGGTCCTGCCCTCCGCGCTGCCGCTGATCTTCACCGGTCTGCGCCTGTCGCTCGGCGTCGGCTGGATGGTCCTCATCGCCGCCGAGATGCTGGCCCAGAACCCGGGCCTCGGGAAATTCGTCTGGGACGAGTTCCAGAACGGCTCCTCCTCGAGCCTCGCCCGGATCATGGTCGCGGTGCTGACCATCGGCATCATCGGCTTCCTGCTCGACCGGGTGATGTTCGCGCTGCAATCCCTCTTCACCTTCACGAACAACCGGTGATCGCAATGAGCATTCTCAAACTCGACAATGTCAGCCAGAGCTACGGCACCGGCCTGCATGCCACCCACGTCCTGAAGAACATCGACCTCGAGGTGCAGGAAGGCGAATTCCTCGTGCTGCTGGGCTTTTCCGGCACCGGCAAGACGACACTCATCAACCTGATCGCCGGGCTGGAAATGCCGACGAAAGGCAGCGTCACCTTCAAGGGCGCCCCCGTCACCGGGCCGGGGCCCGAGCGGGGCGTCATCTTCCAGAGCTATTCGCTCCTGCCGTGGCTGACGGTGAACGGGAACGTGAAACTGGCGGTGGACACAGTGTTCCCCAACCTCTCCCGCGCCGAAAAGGCCGCGAAGGTGGCCCATTACGTCGACATGGTCGGCCTTGGCCACGCCGCGACACGCCGCCCGGCGGAACTGTCGGGCGGGATGCGGCAGCGGGTCAACGTGGCCCGCGCCCTGGCTATGAACCCCGAGATGCTGCTGCTGGACGAGCCGCTCTCCGCGCTCGACGCGCTGACCCGTGCCAACCTCGCCGACGAGATCGAGCGCATCTGGCAGGCCGACCGCAAGACCTGCGTGCTGATCACCAACGACGTGGACGAGGCGATCATCCTCGCCGACCGGATCATCGCGCTCAACCCCGATGGCACGCTGGGCGAGGCGTTCACCGTCGACATCCCGCGCCCCCGCGACCGGATGGAGATGAACACCGACGACACCTTCAGGCGCCTGCGCGCCGACGTGACCAGCTACCTGATGGAGGTCGGCATCGAAGCCAAGGTCGAAGGCACCCGCCGCCTGCCCGACGTGACACCGATCCACGGCCTGCCAAGCGCGGTCAAGAAGGCGCAGCAGGGGCTGGTCGATGAACGCTTCCTCGACTTCAGCGAACTGCACAAGGTCTACCCCACGCCCAAGGGCCCGCTGACGGTGGTCGAGGATTTCGACCTCAAGATCGACCGGGGCGAGTTCATTTCGCTGATCGGTCACTCGGGCTGTGGGAAATCCACGGTGCTGACCATGGCGGCAGGGCTCAACGGGATATCCAAAGGCGCGATCAAGCTCGACGGGCGCCACGTCGAAGGCGCCGACCCGGAAAGGGCCGTGGTCTTCCAGTCGCCCAACCTGTTCCCCTGGCTGACGGCACGCGAGAACTGTGCCATCGGCGTCGACAAGGTCTACCCCCGCGCCAGCCAGTCCGAGCGGCAGGATGTCGTGGAATACTACCTCGAACGGGTCGGGCTGGCCGACGCGATGGACAAGACCGCCAGCGACATGTCCAACGGGATGCAGCAACGCGTCGGCATCGCGCGGGCCTTTGCCCTGTCGCCCAAGCTCCTGCTGCTCGACGAACCGTTCGGCATGCTCGACAGCCTGACCCGCTGGGAGTTGCAGGAAGTGCTGATGGAGGTGTGGTCACGCACCAAGGTCACGGCCATCTGCGTCACCCACGACGTGGATGAGGCGATCCTGCTGGCCGACCGCGTGGTGATGATGACCAACGGCCCGCAGGCCACGATCGGGCGCATCACCAAGGTCGATCTGCCCCGCCCGCGCACCCGCAAGGCCCTGCTCGCGCATCCCGATTACTACCGCTACCGCCAACAGGTGCTCGATTTCCTCGAGGAATACGAGCACGGCGCGAAACCCAGGCCCAGCGCATCGCGCAAGGCGGCGGCATGACCGCGCCCGTCAAGGAGAGCCCTGCCATGGACGCCATCCCCGAAACCACGTCCGACACCTTCATCCAGGTCTGCGAGGTCTGGGTGCCCGAGAACGACCGTCTCGTCCTCGCGGACGGCAACTACAACGGTCTTGCCGCGTTCGAGGAAACCTCTCGCAAGACCAGTTTCGCCAAGGGCGAGGGCCTCCCCGGCAAGGCATGGGACGAGGCGCGGCCGGTCGTGCTCAAGGGCTTCGACGGCTCGTATTTCCGGCGCATCGAGGCCGCGAAAGAGGCCGGCCTGACCAGCGCGGTTGCCGTGCCGGTCTTCGCCGGGGCCACGCTGAGGGCCGTGCTGGTGGTGCTCTGCGGCGACGATGACACCCGCATCGGCGCCATCGAGGTCTGGACCGAGGACCGCAGCGGCATGCTGATGCTGGATGACGGCTACTACGGCGCCGCCGAGGAGTTCGCCTTCGTCTCCCAACACACGCATTTCCCCAAGGGGCAGGTCCTGCCCGGCGGCGTCTGGGCCGCGCAGGCCCCGATCCTGATGCGCGACCTCGGCTCGGGCTACAGGTTCATCCGCGCCTCCGCCGCGGGCAAGGCCGGGCTGACAACCGGGCTCGGCCTGCCCGTCTCGACCCCGACGTTGCAGCCCTACGTGCTGACGCTCCTGTCGGCCCGTGGCACGCCCATCGCCCGCCGCTTCGAGATCTGGGACGCCCGCGCCGCCCGCGATGGCCGCGCGATCCTGTCCGACGGCATCTGCGAGCGCGAAGGCCCGCTCTGGCGCGACGACGGCGACGGCACACGGGGCGAGGCACCCACAGCCGTCGCCTGGAAGGGCATGGTGGGCCAGGTGCTTGGCTCCGGCCTGCCCGTGGCGGCGCAGGGCGGCTCCGGCCTCCCGGCGGATTACACCAGTTTCGTCGGCCTGCCGGTCTACCGCGGCGAGACGCTCACCCACATCGTCGCCTGGTACAATTGAGAGGAGCGAAGCCATGACACGCAAGAAACTCGTGGTGATCGGCGCAGGAATGGCCTCGGGCCGCGCGCTGGAACACCTCTTCGACGCCGATCCCGACGGCTGGGACGTGACCCTGTTCAACGCCGAGCCGCGTGGCAACTACAACCGCATCATGCTGTCGCCCGTCCTGTCGGGCGAGAAATCCTACGGGGAAATCGTCATCCATGACGATGACTGGTACGCCGATCATCGCGTGACCTGCCGCTTCGGCGAAAGGGTGCTGGCGGTCGACCGCGCGGCAAGAACCGTGACGGGCGAGACCGGCACGGTGGCCTATGACAAGCTGCTCATCGCGACCGGATCGAACCCGTTCATGATCCCGCTGCCCGGCCACGACCTCGACGGCGTCATCGCCTATCGCGACCTCGAGGACACCAACCGCATGATCGACGCCGCCGCGACGCCCGGCGCGCGCGCCGTGGTGATCGGCGGTGGCCTTCTGGGCCTGGAAGCCGCGGCCGGCCTCCGCCTTCGGGGGATGGAGGTGACCGTGGTGCACCTGATGGGGCACCTGATGGACCGTCAGCTTGACGAGGCCGCGGGATACCTGCTGCGCAAGGATCTCGAAGGCCGCGGCATCGACGTGCGGGTTTCGGCCAACTCCAAGGAAATCCTCGGCGAGAACGGCAAGGTAAAGGCGCTGGTGCTCGAGGACGGCACCGAGCTTCCCTGCGACCTGCTGGTCATGGCCGTGGGCATCCGCCCCAATACCGCGCTCGCCGCCGAGGCGGGGCTGGCCGTGGGCCGCGGCATCCATGTCGACGACCAGATGATCACCTCGGACGAGCACATCCTGTCGGTCGGCGAATGCATCGAGCATGACGGCGCCGTCTTCGGCCTTGTCGCGCCGCTCTACGACCAGGCCAAGGTCGCCGCCGCGACGCTGACCGGCACCGAGGCCGCCTTCAAACCCAGGGAGCTGTCGACCAAGCTCAAGGTCACCGGCTGCGACCTCTTCAGCTCCGGCGACTTCGCCGAAGGCGACGGGCGCGAGGATATCGTCTACCGCGACCCGGCGCGCGGCGTCTACAAGCGCCTGGTGATCGAGGCGGACCGGCTGATCGGCGCGGTGATGTACGGCGACACCGCCGACAGCAACTGGTTCTTCGGCCTGATCCAGTCGGGCGAGGATATCTCCGCCATGCGCGAGACGCTGATCTTCGGCCCCGCCTACCAGGGAGGGCCCGACGCGGACCCTCTCTCAGCCGTTGCAGCATTGCCGCGTGACGCGGAGATCTGCGGCTGCAACGGCATCTGCAAGGGCACCATCACCGACGCCATCGCCGGTGGCGCGACCGATCTCGGCGCCGTCCGGGCCCAGACCAAGGCAAGCGCCTCCTGCGGCACCTGCACCGGGCTGGTGGAACAACTGCTCCAGGTCACGCTGGGCGAGGATTTCGAGGTGCCGACCGCGCAGCCAATCTGTGGCTGTTGCGACCTCAGCCACGAGGACGTCCGCCGCCTGATCAAGGGCCGCGAGCTGAAAAGCCAGGAGGCCGTCTGGCAGGAGCTGGGCTGGAAGACGCGCAACGGCTGTCACGTCTGTCGCCCGGCGGTGAATTTTTACCTGCTGGCCGACTGGCCGCTCGAATACCGCGACGACCCGCAAAGCCGCTTCGTCAACGAGCGCAAGCATGCCAACATCCAGAAGGACGGCACGTTCAGCGTCGTGCCGCGCATGTGGGGCGGCATCACCAGCGCCGCCGAACTGCGCGCCATCGCCGACGCGGCCGAGAAATACAACGTGCCCACCGTCAAGGTCACCGGCGGCCAGCGGATCGACCTCCTGGGCGTCCGGGGCGAGGACCTCCCCGCCATCTGGGATGACCTGGGCAAGGCGGGGCTGGTCTCGGGCCACGCCTATTCCAAGGGGCTGCGTACCGTGAAGACCTGTGTCGGCACCGATCACTGCCGCTTCGGCACGCAGGACAGCACCGGCCTCGGCATCAAGCTGGAACAGATCCTCTGGGGGTCATGGACCCCGCACAAGGTCAAGCTGGCCGTCTCCGGCTGTCCCCGCAACTGTGCCGAGGCCACCTGCAAGGACGTCGGCATCGTCTGCGTCGACAGCGGCTATCAGGTGGGCGTCGGGGGCGCGGCCGGCATGGACGTGAAGGAAACCGAAAGGCTGGTCGACGTCGCCACCGAGGCCGAGGCGATCGAGTGGACCACCGCCTTCATCCAGCTCTACCGGGAGAACGCCAGGTACCTCGACCGCCCCTACAAGTGGATCGCCAAGGTCGGGCTGGACTGGGTGAAGGAAACCCTGGCCAGTGCCGACGAACGCGCCCGCCTGGTCGAGGCCTTCGAGCTCAGCCAGTCGATCTACCGCAAGGATCCCTGGGCCGAGCACGCGAAACAGGCCGAGCGGTACCAGCCGCTGGCCGACCTGACACTGGAGGCCGCGGAATGAGCTGGACCGACATCTGCGCCATCGACGACATCCCCCTGCGCGGCGCGCGCAAACTCAAGACGGCGCAGGGCTGCATCGCCGTGTTCCGCACCGCCGAGAACGAGGTCTTCGCCACCTCCAACACCTGCCCGCACAAGGGCGGGCCACTCTCCGACGGCATAGTGCATGGCCAGTCGGTGACCTGCCCGCTGCACAACTGGGTCTTCGACCTCGAAACCGGCCAGGCACATGGCGAGGCCGGCAGCATCGCCACCTACCCGCTCAGGGTCGAGGAGGGGCGCGTATTGATCGACACCTCCGGCCTGACCGGTCGGACCGCCGCGTGATGGACGGGGCCGACCAGGGCTGGACCCGCTCCACCTGCCCCTATTGCGGCGTCGGCTGCGGCGTTCTGTTGCAGCGCGACGGCACGGGCGGGCTGAAGGTGAAGGGCGACAGCACCCACCCGGCCAATGCCGGGCGGCTCTGTTCCAAGGGCACGGCGCTGGCCGAAACGGTGGGGCTCGACCACCGCCTGCTCCGCCCGCGCGTCGACGGGCGCGACGCGGGCTGGGATGACGCCCTGCAACTGGTCGCGGACCGGTTCACCGACACCATCGAGAAACACGGGCCCGACAGCGTGGCCTTCTACGTCTCCGGCCAGTTGCTGACCGAGGATTACTACGTCGCCAACAAGCTGATGAAGGGGTTCATCGGCTCGGCCAATATCGACACCAACTCCCGCCTCTGCATGGCCTCCTCGGTCGCCGGACACAAGCGCGCCTTCGGCACCGACACCGTGCCCGGCACCTACGAGGATATCGACGAGGCCGATCTCGTGGTGCTGGTCGGCTCCAACCTCGCGTGGTGCCACCCGGTTCTCTACCAGCGCCTGCTGGCGGCGCGGAAAGCGCGCGGCACGAAGATCGTCGTCATCGACCCGCGCCGCACCGCCAGCTGCGACGGCGCGGACATGCACCTTGCCTTGCAGCCCGGCTCGGATGTGGCCTTGTTCAACCGCCTGTTCACGACACTCTACGAAGGCGGCGCGCTCGACACGGCATTCCTCGCGCGCACCGAGGGCTTCGACGCCACGCTCGCAGCCGCGCGGAATTCCGACCTCTCCGTCACCGGGCTCGACGAAGACCAGGTCACGGCCTTTTGCCGCCTCTGGATGCGCCATGAACGCGTGGTCACGATCTATTCGCAGGGCGTGAACCAGTCGACCTCCGGCTCGGACAAGGTCAACGCCATCCTGAACTGCCACCTCGCCACCGGACGGATCGGCAAGCCGGGCCGCGGGCCGTTCTCGGTCACCGGCCAGCCCAACGCCATGGGCGGGCGAGAGGTGGGCGGGCTGGCCAACATGCTGGCCTGCCACCTCGATATCGAGAACGCCGACCATCGCGCCGCCGTGCGTGCCTTCTGGAACGCCCCCCGCATGCCCGAGGCGCCCGGCCTCAAGGCGGTCGACCTCTTCCGCGCCGTGGGCGACGGGCGCATCAAGGCGCTCTGGATCGTCCACACCAACCCCGCCGTCACCATGCCCGAGGCCGACGCCGTGCAGGCGGCCATCGCCGGTTGCGACTTCACCGTCGTCAGCGACATCACCGGCCAGACCGATACCGCGCGGCTGGCCGACGTTCTCCTGCCCGCCGCGGCCTGGGCCGAGAAGGACGGCACCGTCACCAACTCGGACCGCACCATCAGCCGCCAGCGCCGCGTCCTGCCCGCGCCCGGCGACGCCCGGCCCGACTGGCAGATCATCGCCCAGGTCGGCCAGCACATGGGCTTCACCCGCGCCTTCGACTATGCCAGCCCGGCCGAGATCTTCCGCGAACACGCCGCCCTGTCCGGCATCGCCAGTCGCTTCGGCCGCGATTTCGACATCTCCGGCCTGTCGGACATCGACGACCGCGCCTATGAACAGATGGCGCCCCAACGCTGGCCCGTCACCGCCACGCGCCGGGGCGGGCGCTTCTTCGGCGACGGATCCTTCTACCACCCCGGCGGCAAGGCACGCCTCCTCCCGGTGAACTGGCGCGCCCCGGCGGCGCGCACGGAGCCGCGCTTTCCCTTCCGCCTGAACACCGGGCGCGTGCGCGACCAGTGGCACACGATGACCCGCACGGCCCTCAGCCCACGCCTCTCGGCCCACCTGGCCGAACCGTTCCTCGAACTCCATCCGGCCGATGCCGCGCGGCTGAAGATCGACAGCTCCGACCTCGTCCGCGTCACCAGCCCGTCGGGCACGGCCATCCTGCGGGCCCGGATCACCGACGCCGTCGCGCCCGGACAGGTCTTCGCGCCGATGCACTGGACAGGCGAAACCGCCCCCTCGGCCCGGATCGACGCGCTTGTCGCCGCCGCCACCGACCCCGTCTCCGGGCAACCGGAAAGCAAGGCCGGTGTCGTCGCCGTGACCCGCTTCGAGGCCACGTGGTACGGCTTTGCCGTCTCCTCCCGCCCGATGGCCCCGGCGTCCGATTACTGGGCCCGGGTCCGCACGCAGGCCGGCTACCGCGCCGAACTGGCCGGGCGCTCCGCGGTCGACGACTGGGAGGCCGAGGCCCGCAGGCTGTTCGCCGCCCCCGACGCCACCGCCGCCACGATCACCGACGCCACGCGCGGCATCGCGCGGGTCGTCCTGCAGGAAGAGGGCGTCGTCGTCGGGGCCCTCTTCGTGGCGCCCCGTCCCGTCGCCGTGATGCGCGACTACCTCGCCACCCTGCCGGGCAGCACCGGCGCCGAAGGCCTGACCGGCCGCACGCCCGCGGACACACCCGATCCCGGCCCGATGGTCTGCGCCTGCCTGGGGGTAGGCGTGAACGCCATCATCGAGGCGGCGGAAACCCGCGGCGCCCTCACCGTCGACGCCATCGGAGAGCTCCTAGGCGCCGGCACCAATTGCGGCTCCTGCCGCCCCGAGATCGTGGACCTGCTGCAAAGCCTGACCTCGAAGGAGGCCGCGGAATGACCCTGTCCGATCACGTGCGCACCCTCGGGCGCGGGCCCGGACGGTCCCGCAGCCTGACACGGGACGAGGCGCGCGACGCCATGCGGCTCATGCTCTCCGGCCACGCCGCGCCCGAGGCCGTCGGCGCCCTGCTGATGCTGTTGCGGATGAAAGGCGAAACCGCGGACGAGATCGCGGGCCTTGCCGAGGCGGCCACAGCCGCGGCCCCGGCCCTGCCGCCCGTCGACCTCGACTGGCCCAGCTACGCCGCCGGGCGCACGCGCGGGCAGCCGTGGTTCCTGCTCTCCGCCCGCCTGGTGGCCGATGCCGGGCACCGCGTCCTGCTGCACGGCTGGAACGGCCCCCACGGAAAGCTGCGCGACGGGCTGGCCGAGGCGGGCATCGGCATCGCCACCCGCCCCGACGCGGCCGCCCGCCTGCTGGACCGTGACCGCATCGCCTACATGCCACTCGAACACCTGCACCCCGACCTGTTCCGCCTGCTCGCCCTGCGCGATGCCCTTGGGCTGCGGTCCTGCGTCAACACCGTCTGCCGGATGCTCAACCCGGCCGGCGCACCGGCCAGCGTGCAGGGCGTCTTTCATCCCTCCTACCGGCTGCTCCAGTCCGATGCCGCCGCCCGTCTCGGCTGGGACGCGCTGAGCGTCATCAAGGGCGGCGGCGGCGAGTTCGAACGCAACCCCGCCAAGGAGATCGCGGCCTTCGGCCTGCGGGCCGGGCGCGCCTGGGACGGCACGCTTGCCGCCACGAACGACGAAACCCGCAGGCTGTCCGACAGCGCCGCGCTCTCTCTCACCGACCTCTGGCAGGGCCGGCACACCGCCGCCTTCGAGACAGAAGTGATCCTCGAAACGGCGGCACTGGCCCTCGACACGCTGGGCGACGGCAATGCCGCCGCCCGCGCCCGGACGCTCTGGCAATCCCGCGCCGCCCGGCGCGCCGCATGACAGGAGTTCCCCGATGAAATCCTTCCCGATGTTCATCCGCACCACCGGTCGCCGCGTCGTCATCGTCGGCGGGGCCGAACAGGCCGCGCAGAAAGCCCGCCTCCTGCTCAAGACCGACGCCACCCTGGTCCTCGTCGCCGCCACCCTCGAGGACGAGCTGCAGGCGCTGGTGGACAACGGGCGGGCCTCGCATCACCCCGACCTCTCCGCCCGGTGCTTCACCGGCGCGGCGATGGCCTTCATCGGCACCGGGTGCCCCGCGCTCGATGCCGCGGCCCACGCGCTGGCCAAGGCCGGGCACTGCCCGGTCAACGTCGTCGACCGGCCCGATCTCTGCGACATGACCACGCCGGCCATCGTCGACCGCGACCCAATCGTCGTGGCCATCGGCAGCGAGGGCACGGCGCCGGTTTTCACCCGCGACATCAAGACCCGCCTGGAACAGATGCTGCCCCAATCCCTCGGCGGACTGGCCGCGCTGGCCGGGCGCCTGCGCCCGGCGGTCGAGCGCCGCGTGCCCCGGGCCCGGCGCCGCGCCTTCTGGTCCTGGGTCTTCAAGGGCGCCCCGAGGGACGCCTGGACCCGGGGGCAGGAACGCGCCGCCGCCCGCGCGCTCAAATCCGCCATCGAGGCCGGCGCACCGCCGCACGGGGAAACCTCCGGCCAGATCAGCCTCGTCGGCGCCGGCCCCGGCGCCCGAGATCTGCTGACCCTGCGCGCCGTGGAACGGCTGCAGGAGGCCGATGTCATCTTCTACGACCGCCTCGTCGATGAAGAGGTGCTCGAACTGGCCCGCCGCGACGCGGAACGGGTCTTCGTCGGCAAGCATGTCGGCGCCCATGCCTGGCCGCAGGACCGGATCAACCGCATGATCGTGGCCGCGGCCGGCAAGGCGCAACGCGTCGTGCGCCTCAAATCCGGGGACCCGGGCATCTTCGGCCGCGCCACCGAAGAGATCGAGGCCGCCCGCGCCGCCGGCATTCCGATCGAACTGGTGCCCGGCGTGACCGCGGCCTCGGCCGCGGGCGCCATGCTGTGCCAGAGCCTGAC
>Ga0189287_100185_pt1 | contig 29799 bp, 23 predicted proteins | sample UW86minimetaG_FD_130319 | JGI IMG/M metagenome (GOLD analysis project Ga0189287, IMG submission 130319) | Marine microbial communities from the Costa Rica Dome - UW86 mini metaG | ecosystem: Environmental > Aquatic > Marine > Oceanic > Photic zone | place: Costa Rica: the Eastern Pacific... | reverse complement strand
TCCCCCACGGCACCTCGTGCTCGTTCTTGCAGGCCGTGACGCAGGCGTTGCATTCGATGCAGCGCTCGGCGTCGCAGAGAAACTTCGCTCTAGCCATTCTCTTTCCTCCTTACGCTGGCATGATCTTGCAGAGAGTCGCCTTGGTCTCCTGCATCTGGGTGACACTGTCATACCCGTAGGTCTGGGCAGTGTTGGTGGATTCCCCGAGGACATAGGGGTCGGCGCCGTCGGGATACTTGGACCGCAGGTCTTCGCCCTGGAAGTGGCCGCCGAAGTGGAAGGGCATGAAGGCCACGCCTTCGCCCACCCGTTCGGTGACCATCGCCATGACCCGGACCTTGCCGCCCTCGGGCCCTTCGACCCAGACCTGTGCACCGTCCCGCACGCCGATATTGTTGGCGTCACGCGGGTGGATTTCGATGAACATGTCCTGTTGCAGCTCGGCGAGCCAGGGGTTGGAGCGCGTCTCGTCGCCCCCGCCCTCGTACTCGACCAGCCGGCCGGAGGTCAGGATGATGGGATAATCCTTGGAAAAGTCCTGCTTCTGGATCGAGGCGTACATCGTCGGCAGACGATAGAACTTGCGATCCTCGTAGGTCGGATAATCCTCTACCAGGTCCCGGCGGTTGGTGTAGAGCGGCTCGCGGTGGACCGGCACCGGGTCGGGGAAGGTCCAGACCACGGTACGGGCCTTGGCGTTGCCGAAGGGGGCGCAGCCGTGCTCGATGGCGACCCGCTGGATGCCGCCCGAGAGGTCGGTCTTCCAGTTGAGCGAGGCGGTCTTCTCGTTGAAGTCGGAGGGGAAGGGGGACATGGCCTGTTCGCCGACCTCCTCGTCTTCGCCCTGCGTGCCTTCGCCGGAGGTCAGGCCCTGGGCCGCGTCGGTGTCGCCGTCGTCGCTTTCGCCGACCGCGCCGTCGAGGTCGAGCCCCACGACACCGGCCATGGAGCGGCGTTCCTCTTCGGTGAGGTCACCGTCCCATCCGAGATCGACCAGCATCTGCATGGTGAACTCAGGGTAGCCGTCCTGGATTTCCGAGCCGGGCGTGAAGACCCCCTCGGCCAGCAGGTTGTCGCCCTCGTGTTCCACGCCGAAGCGGGCGCGGAAGGTGAGGCCGCCCTCGGCCACCGGTTTCGACATGTCGTAGAGGTTCGGCGTGCCGGGATGGTTCATCTCGGGCGTGCCCCATGACGGCCATGGCAGGCCGTAATAGTCGCCGTCGGCCGGACCGCCGATCGCCTGGAGCGTGGTCTTGTCGAAGGTGTGCTGGTTCTCCATGTGCTTCTTCAGCCGTTCCGGGCTTTGGCCGGTATAGCCGATCGTCCACATGCCGCGGTTGATCTCGCGGAGCGTGTCCTCGACATTGGGTGTCACGCCGTCATCCTCGATCGAGATGTTGCGGAACATGCGGTCATGGAAGCCGAACTTCTTGGCGAAGAGGCCGATGATCTCCTGATCCGGTTTCGACTCGAAGAGCGGGTCGACCACCTTCTGGCGCCACTGGAGCGAGCGGTTCGATGCGGTGACCGAGCCGTAGGTCTCGAACTGGGTGGCCGCCGGCAGGAGGTAGACCCCGTCGGTGCGGTCATGGAGAACGGCGGAGACGGTGGGATACGGGTCGATCACGACCAGCATGTCCAGCTTCTCCATCGCCTTCTTCATCTCGACCATGCGGGTCTGGGAGTTGGGGGCGTGGCCCCAGAGCACCATGGCCCGCACGTTGTTGGGCTGGTCCATGTTCTCGGCGTCTTCAAGAATACCGTCGATCCAGCGCGACACGGGGATGCCCGTCTCGTTCATCAGGTTCTTGTCCTTGCCGTCGGACCCTTTCATCGAGGCGAACTGGCCGCTGAGCCACTCGAAATCCTCGCCCCAGACACGCGACCAGTGCTGCCACGCGCCCTTGGAGAGGCCATAGTAGCCCGGCAGGGTGTGCGAGAGCACGCCGAGGTCGGTGGCGCCCTGCACGTTGTCGTGGCCGCGGAAGATGTTGGTGCCGCCGCCCGACACGCCCATGTTCCCCAGCGCGAGCTGGAGGATGCAATAGGCGCGGGTGTTGTTGTTGCCGTTGGTGTGCTGGGTGCCGCCCATGCACCAGATCACGGTGCCGGGGCGGTTGTTGGCCATGGTCCGGGCCACGCGCTTGAGCTGTGAGCCCGGCGTGCCGGTGACGCGCTCGACCTCTTCCGGGGTCCAGTTGGCGACTTCCTCGCGGATCTGGTCCATGCCCCAGACACGGGTGCGGATGAATTCCTTGTCCTCCCAGCCGTTGTCGAAGATGTGCCACAGGATGCCCCAGATCAGCGCCACGTCGGAGCCGGGCCGGAAGCGGACATATTCATCGGCATGGGCCGCGGTGCGCGTGAAGCGCGGGTCGCAGACGATGAGCGGCGCGTTGTTCTGTTCCTTGGCCCGCAGGACATGGAGCAGCGAGACGGGGTGCGCCTCGGCCGGGTTGCCGCCGATGATGAAGATGGCCTTGGAATTGTGGATGTCGTTGTAGGAGTTGGTCATGGCGCCGTAGCCCCATGTATTGGCAACCCCCGCCACGGTGGTGGAGTGACAGATCCGGGCCTGGTGGTCGACGTTGTTGGTGCCCCAGTAGCCCGCGAACTTGCGGAAGAGATAGGCCTGTTCGTTGCTGTGCTTGGCCGAGCCGAGCCAGTAGACGCTGTCGGGGCCGCTTTCCTCGCGGATCGACATCATGCCGTCGCCGATCTCGTTGATCGCCTCTTCCCACGAGATGCGCTTCCACTCGCCGCCCTCTTTCTTCATCGGGTACTTGAGGCGGCGTTCGCCATGGGCGTGTTCACGCACCGAGGCGCCCTTGGCGCAGTGGGCGCCGAGGTTGAACGGGCTGTCCCAGCCGGGTTCCTGCCCGGTCCAGACGCCATCCTGCACTTCGGCGATGACGGTGCAGCCCACGGAGCAGTGGGTGCAGACGGATTTCCGCAGGTCGACGGCGCCGGCCGCGGTGGAGGCGGCGTTGGCCTTCTGGACCGTGCCGCCGGTTGCGGCGACGGCGGCGAGGCCGCCGATGGCCAGACCCGAGCCGCGCAGGAAGGCGCGGCGGTCAACCGAGGTTTGCGCCACCTCGGACAGGATCGAAGTCCGCTGGGGGCGTCGCGCAACCCCGTTGGTCTTTTTCCTAAGCATGTTTCTCTCTCCCTTGCTCGCCTGGGCATCCCCGCCCCGGCTTGCTTGGCACTTACGGTGACCTTGGACAGTCGGGCGTCACGCAACCAGTCGCCTTCGGTCGGTTAAGCAGGTCCGCGGAATGCGGGCCGGCGGTTGGCTTAGAACTTCGCCGAGGCGAAGTAGGCGCGGGTATGCGCGGTGTCCTGCATCTTGTCGGATGACAGGTCGGGCTCGGCCGCTTCCGCGTCCGATGTGCCGGAGGCAACAGCGACCGCCGCGATGGGCGCCGTGGTGCCGGCCAGCTTGAGGAAATCGCGGCGGGTGGCGCCGTCTTCCTTCTTCATGAGAGCCTCCTCTCTCTGGGTTGGGGGCGGAAGTGCCGCCCGTTGGGTGCCCGGGCCCGGCCCGGGCGGTGAATGTCAGGTGCCGCTCATCCGGAAGCCTTCGGTCTCGATCTCCATGAAGAGGCGGCCGACGGTGCCGACGGGGGCGTAGAAGACGGAGTTCTTCGCCGCTTCGAGGTCGGTGAAGAAATGGCCGGCCCAGGGGGCGATCTGGCGGTTGAAGAAGTCGCGCTGGGTGGCGAGGGGGGCCGGCGTGCCGAAGCGGCCGACGATCATGGCGCCCATCATCTCCATCAGGCTGGCGATGTTGTCCTCGGGCTCGAAGACGGTGTCGGCGCGGGCGAGGCCCAAGCGCGACATGTCCTGCCGGAGGAGGGCGAGGGGTTTCTCGTTCAGGAAACCGGTGAGGTAGTAGGAGGCGTATGGCAGAAGCTCGCCCCGGCCGAGGCCGATGAAGAGCTTGTTGAACTCGCTTTCCACGGTTTTCGGCTTGGTGACCCTGGCCATGCGCGCGAGCGTGGTGATGGCCTGCCCCAGCGGGCCGTCATCGCCCGAGAGGCCGGCGGTCTGGGACAGCAGCATCTCGTCGGGCGGGCCGGAGAGGAGGACGCCGAGGTAGTTGTAGAGATCGGCGCGGAGGCGGTCCTCTTCGGCGATGGGGGGTGTGGCGGGGTTTGCGGTCATGCGGTTTCCTCGGTCTCGAACCGGAAGCGCATCCGCCGCGTGTTGGCGGCGGGGGCCGGTTCGGTGTCGTCGGTGTCGGTGAAGGTGTAGCTGTAGGGCTCGACCGGGTCTTCGGGGCCGACCTCATCGGGGGTCTCTTCTCCGGTCTCTTCCTCGGCCTCGGCGAGCAGGGGCTCTTCCTCGGGCTCCGGTTCCGGATCAGGCTCGGCGAACTTGTCGAACATGCCCTTGCCGACCTGGTAGACGGTTTGCATGTTCTCGATGACGCGGGTGGCGTCGGTGTAATCCTCGCCGTAATCGACCAGCCCGTCGAGATTGGCCAGCACCGGGTTCAGTCGCCAGAGGCGGCGGAGCGCGCGGGCCTTGAGGCGCTGGGGCAGGGCGGTTTTCAGGAAGTCCTGCACCTCCTCGGCGGTGGTGAGGGTTTCGGGCTCGGGCATGCCGGCCTCGGCCAGGAGTTCGGCATCGGGGCGCTCGGCCAGGGCCTGTTCCTGCGCCTGCCGCTCGGCCGCGTCGCGGGCGGCGATCTCGGCCTGTTCCTCGGCGGCGACGGCGGCCTTGCGGCGGGTCCAGAATCCGGTGGATGCGGTCATTGCACGCGCCTCCGCTTGAGGGCGGGGGAAGCGTAGACGTCGCCCGGCTTGCCGATGCGCGGGTCGCCGATGCCGTCCTGCACCTCGTCGATGCGCTTGCGGTCGCGCTTGCGCTTGACGAAGACCTCGTCCTGGTGGTGTTCCTCGACGAAGTCGCGGACCCAGGCGACGAGGCCGTGGGGCATGGGGATCTTGCCGACCAGCTCCTCGCCGCTGTCGGTGTAATCCTGGGCCTGGTAGGGGGAGGCGGTGATCAGCAGCACCTCGTAGGGGACGGGGCCGGGCGTGTCGGTTTCGCGCATGACGACGTAGAGGCTGGGGATCTCGGCGCTGATGCCGTGAAGGTAGGCCTCGGTCTCGGCGCCGTGGAGTTCGAGCGTCGGCGTGGCGGCGTGGTATTCGATGGTCTCGCCCTCGCGCCGCAGCTCTCGCCAGTCGGCGGGGCCGGCGCCGGGCAGGACGGCGACGGCCGTCCAGTGCCATTTCGCCCACCGGGTCACCCCCGGGGCGCGGCGCATGACCACCCCCACCGGCATCGATCGATAGGCGTTCGGATTGTAGATCACGTCGTCCTCCCTTGGTTCAGGATGGCCGAGCGGGGCTTTGACGCGAAAGGGTTTTTGCGCCGGGTGGCCTGCAAACTGCCCGATCAAGTCATTTTGTCCGGGTTGCGGGGGTCGGGTGTGGCCGGGCCGACTTTTTGTCCAAATTGACCGTTTTGGTCGGGAATCGGGATCGGGCGGTTCGGGGCGTGACGGGGTGCGAATCACCCCGTCGGGCGGGCGGCATGTGGCGAATCGCGTGGTCCGAAACCGGTTGTGAGCGTGGTCGAATCATGTGTAGCTAACCGGTGCGGGCACGCTTGGAGGGCGTCTGCAAGCGCCGGTGAACGCAGGGAGGACACCATGGCCAAGTCATTGATAACATGTGATTGCGAGGGGAGTCAGCGCATCGATTCCGAGGCGCTTTCGCGGGTGACGGGGCTGGAGGTGAAAACCCCCTGTTCGGCGCTTTGCACCACCCAGCTGGACCGCGCGGCGGAGGCCATGGCGCAGGGCGAGACGATTTTCTGCTGCACGCAGGAGGCGCGGGTGTTCGAAGCGCTGGCCGAGGAGGTGGGGGTTGAGGCACCCCCGGTTCTGGACCTGCGCGACCGGGCCGGATGGAGCGATGACCCCGCGTCGAATGTGCCCAAAATGTCCGCCCTGATCGCCGAGGCGCAATTGCCGGCGGCGGGCGAGAAAACGATGGACGTGATTTCGGAAGGCCTGTGCCTGATCGTCGGGGCGCCGGAGGTGGCGTTGCCGGCGGCGGAGCAGTTGCAGGAGCATCTCGGGGTGACGGTACTGCTGCCCGAGGGGGCGGAGGTGCCGGATACGCGGGCGTATGACGTGGTGACCGGGCGGCTGCGGCAGGCCAAGGGGGCGCTGGGGCAGTTCGAGGTGGTGATCGACGCGCTGCGTATGGTCGAGCCGGGCGGGCGTGGTGGCTTTGAGCTGAGTGCGCCGAAGGATGGCGGGCGGTCGGAGTGTGATATTCTGCTGGATCTGCGGGGGGAGCTGCCGCTCTTCCCGGCGCATGAGAAGCGCGAGGGGTATCTCCGGGCCGATCCGGGGCATGGGCCATCGGTGTCGGCGGCGGTGATGGCGGCCTCGCACATGGTGGGCACGTTCGAGAAGGTGCTGCATGTGAAGATGGAGCCGCTGCTGTGCGCCCATTCGCGGGCGGAGCAGACGGGGTGCACGCGGTGTCTGGACCTGTGCCCGACGGGGGCGATCCTGCCCGCCGGGGAGCATGTGACGGTGGACCCGATGGTGTGTGCCGGGTGCGGGGCGTGTTCGGCGGTGTGCCCGTCGGGGGCGATTTCCTATGACGCGCCGCCGGTCGACATGGTGATGCGGCGGGTGCAGGTGCTGGCCAAGACGTATCTGGAGGCCGGGGACGAGGCGCCGCGGTTGCTGGTGCATGACGCGCATGGGGCGGAGATGATCCGGCTGTGTGCGCGGCATGGGCGCGGGTTGCCGGCGGATGTGGTGCCGCTGGAACTGCCGAAGGTGGGGGCGTTCGGCCATGCGGAGATGGTGGCGGCGCTGGCCGCCGGGTTTGCGTCTGTTCGGCTGTTGGTCGGGCCAAAGGCGGATATGGAGGCCATTGGTGCGCAGGTGGAGCTGGCAAGGGCGATTGGCGGGGAGGCCGTTGCGGTGATCGATACGCCGGACCCGGATGCGATGGCCGATGCGCTGTATGATGAGGAGAAGCCGGGGACCGTGGCGACGCCGGTGCGGCCCATGGGGACACGGCGGCAGATCACGCGGCAGGCGGCGAAGGCGCTGCACCCCGGGACGGAGGTTCTGGCGCTGCCCGAGGGGGCGCCTTATGGCGCCGTGGTGGTGGATGACGACAGTTGCACGCTGTGCCTGTCCTGCGTGTCGCTCTGCCCCTCGGGGGCGCTGGGGGACAATCCGGACCGGCCGGAGCTGCGGTTCCAGGAGGATGCGTGCCTGCAATGCGGGTTGTGTGCGAATGTCTGTCCGGAGGATGCGATTTCATACGAGCCGCGGCTCGATCTGACCGATGCGGCGCTGGGGCAGCGGGTGCTGAAGGAGGAGGAGCCGTTTGCCTGTATCGAGTGCGGGGCGCTGTTCGGCGTCAAGAGCACGGTGGAGCGGATAACGGCGAAGCTGGAGGGGCATTCGATGTTCGGCGGCGACAAGCTGCGGATGATCCAGATGTGCGACGATTGCCGGGTGAACGCGCAGTTTCATTCCGAGGACAACCCATTTGCCGTGGGTGAGCGGCCCAGGGTGCGCACGACGGAGGATTACCTGTCGAAGCGGCGGGATCACTGATGTTGCAGGGGGGCGCCGAGGTCGGCCGCGTCCATCGCGGCCACGTAGGCGAGCACGGCGTCGACCTCGTCGAGGGTCATTTCCATGGGCACGATGGGGCTTGGGTTCAGGTCGTCGAAGGGCGGCGTGACCTCGGCGATCTGGGTGAAGCTGGGGTGGGGGTTGAGCACGTAGAAGGCGGCGAAGCGCTGTTCCCAGTCGGGCAGGCTGCGCAACACGGCGAAGGACGGGGTGGAGCCGATGCCGGCCATGCGGGTGCTGTCGTCGACGGCGTGGCAGCGGGTGCACTTGGCTTTCGAGATGCGCAGGCCGAGGGCCGGATCGCCGGCGAGGTCGGTGGGGGCGGTTTCGGGTTCGGTGGTTTCGGCCTCGGAGAAGAGGGCGTTGCCGTCAGGGGCGTAGGCCAGGATGGTGTTGCGGCCGATCTCGCCCGTGAGCCAGTCGGCGAGGGTGGCGGTGCCCGGGTGGTCGGGGTCGCGGATGTCCATGGCCCAGGGTTGCGCGGGGCCGTTGAAGAGCGGGCGGCCTTCGGGGCCGAGGATGATATGCGCGTCGGCGGGGGTATCGACGAGGGCCACGCGGACCCGGTGCTTGAGGGTGAAGCGGGGCAGGATGTAGTCGAAGAGGCCGGTGTCGACGAGGGCTGCCGGGGCATGGAGGCGGACCGGCCCGTCCTGCGCCGCTGCCTTGAAGGGCGCCAGCGAAAGAGCCAGTATCAGCAGAAGCCATCGCATGGCCCCAAGCCTACGGGGCGGGGTGTGCGGGCGTCAACGTTCAATGGAGAGAGACGATGAGCGACGATTTCAACATGTCGATGCGGAAGTTCCTGAAGCAGGTCGGCGTGACCTCGCAGCAGGCGATCGAGGAGGCGATGCGGGAGGCCGACACCGCCGGCAAGACCTATGCGATCAAGGCGGTCGTGACCATCGAGGAGCTGGACCTGCACCACGAGGTGACGGGCGAGATCAAGGGTCAGGAGTAATCCCCTTGGCAACACGGGACGAGGTTCTGGAGCTTCTGAAGGGCGTCGAGGCGCCGCGCGGCGGCGATATCGTGTCGGCGGGCGTGGTGCGCGCGCTGACGGTGGGCGAGGGCGGCGCGGTGCGCTTCGTGATGGAGGTGCCGCCGAAGGAAGCGGAGGCCTGGGAGGCCGTGCGGCAGACGGCCGAGGCGGCGTTGAAGGGCGCGGGGGTGGCGGAGGTGGCGATTGCGCTGACCGGCCATGTGGAGAAGGCGCCGCCGGAGCTGAAGCCGTCGAAGCCCGCGCAGACCGGGCCGGAGCGGATACCGGGGGTCGAGCACATCATCGCCATTGCCTCGGGCAAGGGCGGGGTCGGCAAGTCGACGGTGTCGGCGAATATTGCTTGCGCCTTGGCGCAGCAGGGCAAGCGGGTTGGCTTGCTCGATGCGGATGTCTATGGCCCGTCTCAGCCGCGGATGATGGGGGTTTCCGGGCGGCCGGCGTCGCCTGACGGGAAGACCATCCTGCCGCTGAGGAACCACGGTGTGACGCTGATGTCGATCGGGTTGATGACCAACGAGGACCAGGCGGTTGTGTGGCGTGGGCCGATGCTGATGGGCGCGTTGCAGCAGATGATGATGCAGGTGCAGTGGGGGGCTTTGGACGTGCTGATCGTCGATCTGCCGCCCGGCACCGGTGACGTGCAGATGACGCTGGCGCAGAAGGCGGTGGTGGATGGGGCGGTGATCGTCTCGACGCCGCAGGACGTGGCGTTGCTGGATGCGCGGAAGGGAATCGACATGTTCAAGCAGTTGAACGTGCCGATTTTGGGCATGGTCGAGAACATGTCGACGCATATCTGCTCGGAATGCGGGCACGAGGAGCATGTGTTCGGCCATGGCGGCGTGGCGAAGGAGGCGGCTGGCCTTGGCGTGCCGTTGCTGGCGGAGGTGCCGCTTGACCTGCAGATCCGGCTGGCCTCGGACGGGGGGGCGCCGATTGTCGTGACCCAGCCGGACAGCGCGCAGGCGCAGGCGTTTCATGCCGTGGCCAAGGCGCTGGTGGAGGCGGGGGCGGTATGAGTGCCGTGCTCGATACGTTGGTCTTTCCGCCCGCGATGGCGGGGGAGGCGGTGTCGGGCGACCCGGCGGAGGCGGCGGTGCTGCGGGCGATCCAGGGGGTCGATGCCGGGCTTGTGGTCTACCGGGTGGCGGCGGACCGGGTGGGGGCCGCGCTGGTGTTCGCGCCGGAGGTGCCGCTTGAGAAGGCGATGGTGATGCTGCCGCTGTGCCAGGTGGGGTTTCAGAACGCGCTGGGCGCGCTGGCGCCGCCGGAGGTGGCGGTGCACCTGGAATGGTCGGGCGGCGTAAGGGTGAACGGCGCGGGCTGTGGGCGGTTCCGGGCGTTTGCCTCGGGCGATGACGTGGAGGCGGTGCCGGACTGGCTGGTGGTGGGGTGGGAGATGCCGCTTCTGCCGCCGGGCGAGGAGACCGGGCTGACGCCGGAGGAGACGGCGCTTTACGTGGAAGGCTGCGCCGACGTGGATGCCGGACAGTTGGTGGAGGCGTGGGCCAGGCATACGCTGAACTGGATTGCCAAGTGGGAGGATGCGGGCGCCGGGGCGCTGCATGGCGAGTGGCGCGGGCTGGCGCATGGCGTGGGCGAGGATGTGAGCGTGGACGGGGTGAGCGGCACCTTCCTTGGCCTTGACGAGAGCTTTGGCATGCTGGTGCGGCAGGGCGAGGAGACGGTGCTGATCCCGCTGACGAGAAACCTGGAGGAGAGCCCATGAACCTGGCGCGTGCGATCCATTTCGACGAGAGCGACATGAATGTCTTTGCCAAGCCCGCCCGCACCGGGGAATGGTGCGTGCCGGGCGGCTTCGAGTTTTCCGACTGGGGCGAGGGCGATCTTGTCGGCAAGGCGCGGCAGGCCTTCGCGAATGGCTGGCTGGGGCTGGAGACGTTCGGGCGGGTCACGTTCGTGGCGGTGACGCAGGTGGAGGCGGCGGAGCTCGACGTGCTGGAGCGGGCGCTGGCGGAGCATTTCGTGGTGTATTACGGCGCGCCCTCGGCGGAGGCGGCGCTGCCGGTGGCACGGGAGGAGATCCGGCACATGGCGGAGCTGTGCGAGGAGCATGAGCCCAACACGCTTCTGACCGTGGCGCGGGAGCTGACCGAGGCCGGGGTCAGGGAGGTGTTCCGGGTGATCGAGCCGCAGGATGCGGGGCTGGAGCAATTCGCGATCCACGGATCGCTGGACGAGTGAGGGCGCTGGGCGTCTTCCGCTCGATACGGGTACGCCTGCTTTTCCTTGCGCTGGCGCCGCTGGTGGTGCTGATGCCGATGCTGCTGCTGCTGGGGATGACCCGGTGGACGGCGGATTACGACAAGGTTCTGATCGCGAACGTGGAATCCGATTTGCGGATTGCCGAGCAGTACCTTGCGCGGATCATGGAGACGACCGGCGAGGAGCTGACCGGCGTGGCGGAATCGGTGCGGTTCGCCGAGGTGCTGGGGGCCGAGGGGGCGGCGCAGGCGCGGTTCCTGGAAGAGACGCAGGCGCGGCTGGGGCTCGATTTCCTGTATATCCTGCCGGAGGGGGAGGCCGGGCCCACCGCCGAACGCTGGCCGGTGGTGGCGGCGGCGCTGGGCGGGCGGCCGGCGACGGAGATCGACATTTTCCGGTCAGCCGAGCTGGCGGCGTTCGACGCGGACCTGGCCGACCAGGCACGGATCGACCTGATCCCGACGCGGGCCGCCGTGCCGACCGACCGGGTGGTCGAGAGCCGGGGCATGGTGGTGCATTCCGCCGCGCCGATCGACCGGGACGGGTTCGAGGGGGTGCTGGTGGGCGGCATCCTTCTGAACCGGAACCTGCAGTTCATCGATACGATCAACGCGCTGGTGTACCTCAACGCCGTGACCGGCGGCGAGCGGCAGGGGACGGCGACGCTGTTCCTGGATGATGTGCGGGTGTCGACCAACGTGCGGCTTTTCGAGGATGTGCGGGCGTTGGGAACGCGGGTGTCGGCGGTGGTGCGCGAGGCGGTGCTGGACGAGGGGCGGACATGGCTGAACCGGGCCTTCGTGGTGAATGACTGGTATATTTCCGGCTACCTGCCGCTGCGCGACAGTTTCGGCGAGGCGGTGGGGATGCTGTACGTGGGGTTCCTCGAGGCGCCGTTCACGGCGGCGAAGCGGCAGGCGGTGCTGGTGATATTCGCCGCGTTCAGCGGGGTGCTGCTGTTGTCGGTGCCGCTGTTCCTGTGGATGGCGAAGGGGATTTTCGCGCCGCTGGAGAAGATGAACCAGACGATGCGCCGGGTGGGCGAGGGAGACCTGAACGCGCGGAACGGCGAGACGCGGTCGCATGACGAGATCGGGCAGGTGGCGGGGCACCTGGACGACCTGCTGGACGAGTTGCAGGACCGGGATGCGAAGCTGCGGGCCTGGGCGGACGAGCTGGAGCAGCGGGTGGAGGAGCGGACCGCCGAGCTGCGCGATGCGAATGCGAAGCTGGAGGATACCTGGCAGCAGCTGGTGATGAGCGAGAAGCTGGCCTCGATCGGGGAGATCACGGCGGGGGTGGCGCACGAGATCAACAACCCGGTGGCGGTGATCCAGGGCAATCTCGACGTGATGCGCGAGAGCCTGGGCGAGCGGGCGGACAGCGTGGCGGTGGAGCTGGACCTGATCGACCGGCAGGTGGCGCGGATCAACTCGATCGTCGGCAAGCTGTTGCAGTTCGCCCGGCCGCACGAGTTTTCCGGGGCGGAGGAGGCGGTGGACCTGCGGCCGCTGGTGCATGACTGCCTGGTGCTGGTGGAGCACGTCCTGTCGAAGGCGGAGATCGAGGTGGAGACCGACCTGGCAGAGGCGCCGAGGGTCAGGATCGAGGCCGGGGAGATGCAGCAGGTGGTGGTGAACCTGCTGGTGAACGCGGCGCAGGCGATGACGGCGGCGGGCACGATCCGGCTGCGGCTGCGGGCGGAGAAGCGCGAGGGGCGCGAGGGGGCGCTGCTGTCGGTGCAGGATACCGGGCCGGGGGTGCCGGATACGCTGATCGACAAGATGTTCGACCCGTTCTTCACCACGAAACAGGCAGAGGGCACGGGGCTGGGCCTGTCGATTTCGCAGACGCTGATCCAGCGGGCCGGGGGGCGGATCACCTATCGGAACCTTGCCGAGGGGGGGGCGGAATTCTGTGTCTGGCTGCCCGCGGCGGGGGCCGGTGAAGGGTAGCCGCGGGGGCGCCGCGGGGCGGCCCGACTCGTCGCGGTTGTGCGCAAAATCGTTGATTTGCCGGGTAAGGCGATTAAAAGTTGAACGGTATCAACAAGCTGCTAACGTGGCAGTAAACTTGAGGCAGTCGCCAGGAACGACCGAGCGGCGAACTGACATGCAACCAGGGAGACAGCATGAATATCTTCATCAAATCGGCCACGGCCGCGATTCTCGCAGTGACCGCTACCGCCGCCACGGCGCAGGAGCGGTTCATCACCATCGGCACGGGCGGGCAGACGGGCGTCTATTACGTTGTCGGCCAGTCGATCTGCCGTCTCGTCAACCGCGGCACGTCGGAGCACAACCTGAAATGCACCGCGCCGTCGACCGGCGGCTCGATTGCCAATATCAACGCCATCTCGGCGGGCGACATGGACATGGGCGTGGCCCAGTCGGACTGGCAGTACCATGCCTATAACGGCAGCTCGGAATTCGAGGGCAAGCAGGTCGAGAAGCTGCGCGCCGTCTTCTCGGTGCATGGCGAGCCGTTCACCGTGGTGGCCCGTGCCGATTCCGGGGCGGAGAGCTTCGACGACCTGTTCGGCAAGCGCGTCAACGTGGGCAACCCCGGCTCGGGGCAGCGCGCGACGATGGACGTGGTGCTGAACGCGATGGGCAAGTCGACGGACGATTTCGTCCTGGCCTCGGAGCTGAAGCCGGCGGAGCAGTCGGCGGCGCTGGGCGACAACAAGGTTGACGCCATCGTCTACACCGTGGGCCACCCCAACGGCTCGATCCAGGAGGCGACATCGACCGTCGAGGCGAAGATCCTGCCGGTGACGGGCGAGGCGATCGACACGCTGGTCGACGAGAACCCCTATTACGCCAAGGCGACCATTCCGGGCGGCATGTATGCCGGCACCGACGAGGATGTCGAGACCTTCGGCGTGAAGGCGACCTTCGTGACCTCGGCGGACGTGCCGGAAGACGTGGTCTACACGGTGGTCCAGGCGGTGTTCGAGAATTTCGACCGGTTCAAGGGGCTGCACCCGGCCTTCGAGACCCTGGCCGAGGAAGACATGATCGCCGCCGGCCTGTCGGCGCCGCTGCACCCCGGTGCGGAGAAATACTATCGCGAGCGCGGCTGGATCGAGTGATCCGCGTTTCGTGACATGCCCTTGCGGCCCCGCCTTCGGGCGGGTCCGCCCATAACAAGCGACGTGCCGGCCATGACCGGGATGCGAGACACCCAACGGGGGACATGCGATGACCGATGATGACAAGCAGTTCGAGGCCTCTGCCGTCGAACAGGAAGCGGCGGGCCGCGGCGGGCTGAGCCAGTCGGAACTGGACGAGCTTGTCGCCTCGTCGGACACGGGCGGGCGCAGTGCCGGGCCCTTCATCACGAGGCTGATCATGGTGGTGGCGATCGTCTGGTCGCTGTTCCAGCTGTGGATCGCGAGCCCGCTGCCCTTCATGCTGGGCTGGGGCGTGTTCAACGATACCGAGGCGCGGTCGTTCCACCTGGCCTTCGCGCTGTTCCTGGCGTTCCTCGCCTATCCGGCGGCGCGCAGCCCGTTCCAGCTTGTGCTGGCGGTGGGTGTGCCGGCGCTGCTGACCTTCCTGTTCATCTACGGCGCCAAGGACGGCACGCCGATCTGGTGGATTCCCGTCGTCGGTGCCGCCGTGATCGGGGCCGTGCTGCTGGGCTCGCCCAAGAACCGGGTGCCGCCGTGGGAGTGGGCGTTGGCCATCGCCGGCGCCGTCGCCTCGCTTTACATCTATTTCGCCTACGAGGGCATCGCCCAAAGGGTCGGCGCGCCGATCCTGCAGGATTTCGTGATCGCGGTTATCGGGATCATGGTGCTGCTGGAGGCCACGCGGCGGGCGCTGGGCCCGGCGCTGATGATCGTGGCGTCGTGTTTCCTGATCTACACGTTCCTCGGGCCGCACATGCCCTCGATCATCGCGCACAAGGGCAACAACCTGTCGGAAGTGGTGAACCACCAGTGGATCACCACGGAGGGGATTTTCGGGATCGCGCTGGGGGTGTCGACCTCGTTCGTGTTCCTGTTCGTGCTGTTCGGCTCGCTGCTCGACAAGGCGGGGGCCGGGAATTACTTCATCCAGGTGGCGTTCAGCCTGATGGGCCACATGCGGGGCGGGCCGGCCAAGGCGGCGGTGGTGTCCTCGGCGATGACGGGGCTGATCTCGGGCTCGTCGATTGCCAACGTGGTGACGACGGGCACCTTTACCATTCCGCTGATGAAACGGGTGGGGTTCAACTCGGAAAAGGCGGGCGCCGTCGAGGTGGCCAGCTCGGTCAACGGGCAGATCATGCCGCCGGTGATGGGGGCCGCGGCCTTCCTGATGGTGGAATACGTGGGCATCCCGTATTTCGACGTGGTGAAACACGCCTTCCTTCCGGCGGTGATTTCCTACATCGCGCTGGTCTATATCGTGCACCTGGAGGCGATGAAGGCCAACATGCAAGGTTTGCCGCGGGCCTATGAGCCCAAGCCGCTGGTGGCCTGGCTGATCTCGCTCGCGTTCACCATCGCGGCGATCTGTGCGCTGTCCTTCGCGGTCTATTACGGGATGGGCTGGATCCGGCCGGCCTTCGGCGCCTCGGCGGGGTACGTGGTGTTCGCGCTGCTGGTGGCGGTCTACGTGGGGCTGCTTTACGTCTCGTGCCGCGAGGCGCGGCTGAAGATGGAGGACCCGAACGCGCCGGTCACCAAGCTGCCGGTGCCGGGGCCGACGATCCGAAGCGGGCTGCATTTCCTGCTGCCGGTGGTGGTGCTGGTCTGGTCGCTGATGATCGACCGGCTGTCGCCGGGCCTGTCGGCCTTCTGGGCGGCGGCGTTCATGGTGTTCATCCTTGTCACGCAGCGCCCGATCGAGGCGATGTTCCGCGGCGAGGGCGATTTCGGCGGGGCAGTGAAGCGGGGGTTCCGCGAGCTGCTCGAGGGGCTGGAAGCCGGGGCGCGCAACATGATCGGCATCGGCATCGCCACGGCGACGGCGGGCGTGATCGTGGGCGCGGTCAGCCAGACGGGCGTGGGCTCGGCGCTGGCGGACGTGGTCGAGGTGCTGTCGGGCGGGAACATCATGGCGATCCTGGTGCTGACGGCGATCCTGTCGCTGATCCTCGGGATGGGGCTGCCGACGACGGCGAACTATATCGTGGTGTCGGCGCTGCTGGCGCCGGTGATCGTGACGCTGGGCCAGCAGAACGGGCTGATCGTGCCGCTGATCGCGGTGCACCTGTTCGTGTTCTATTTCGGGATCATGGCGGACGTGACGCCGCCCGTGGGGCTGGCCTCGTTCGCGGCGGCGGCGGTGTCGGGCGGTGACCCGATCCGGACCGGGGTGGTGGCGTTCTTCTACAGCCTGCGGACCGCGGCGCTGCCGTTCCTGTTCATCTTCAACACCGACCTGTTGCTGATCGAGGTGGGCTGGGCGCAGGGGATCTTCGTCTTCGTGGTGTCGACCGTGGCGATGCTTTTGTTCGCGGCGGCGACCCAGGGGTGGTTCCTGGCGCGGAACCGGATTTACGAGACGGTGCTGTTGTTGCTGGTGGCGTTCACGCTGTTCCGGCCGGGGTTCTGGATGGACATGATGGTGCCGCCCTTCGAGGACGTGCCGCCCGCGCAGATCGAGCAGGCGTTCGGCGAGGCGCAGGTGGGGCAGGATATCCGGATGACGGTCAACGGGATGAACGCCGTGGGCGACCCGGTGACGTTTACCGCGCTGATCCCGGTGCCGGAGGGCGAGACCGGGGCCGACCGCGTGCTGGCCGCCGGGATCGAGTGGATCGACAATGACGGCAAGGTGATCATCGACAACGTCACCTTCGACAGCGTGGCGCAGAAGGCGGGGCTCGACTGGGACCAGGAGATCCTCGAGGTGAAGGCGCCGGCGTCGCAGCCGTCGAAATACTGGATGTTCATTCCCGCGCTGGTTCTGCTGGCGCTGGTGGTGGTCCTGCAGCGCCGGCGGCGGCCGGTGCCGCAGGCGCAACCGGCCTGAGGAGGTGTGAGAGATGTTCGATAACGTCCTGCTGCCCATCGACCTGACCCATCCGGAATCGTGGGAAAAGGCCCTGCCGCTTGCCGTGAAGATGTGCGGCGGGGGCGGCACGCTGCACGTTCTGGCGATCGTGCATGACGTGGGCTCTGCCATGGTGGCCAGTTACCTGCCGAAGGATTTCGAGGAGAAGGCGCTTCAGGGAGCGAAGGCGGATCTCGATGCCTTTGTCGAGACGGAGGTGCCCCAGGGCACGAAGGCGGTGGCGCATGTGGGGCACGGGCACGTGCCCGAGCATATCCTGTCGGCGGCCGAGGACGTGGCGGCGGACGTGATCGTGATCGCCGCGCATCCGCCGAGCGAGTTGCGGACCTTCCTTGTGGGCTCGCATGTCGGCAAGGTGGTCAGGCACGCGACGCGGCCGGTGCTGGTGGTGCGCTGAGGCGCTATTCGGCGGCGCGAAGCTCCTCTTCCAGCGCCTGCGCGCTGGAGGCGCGGGAGCGGGTGGTGCTGCTGACCAGCGCGTAGGCGGCCGGGGTCAGGAAGAGGGTGAAGACCGCCGCCATGCCAAGGCCGCCGACGATGACCCAGCCGATCGAGGCGCGCGCCTCGGCCCCCGGGCCGGTGCCGAGGATCAGGGGCAGGCCGGACATCACCGTACAGATCAGCGTCATCGCGATGGGCCGCAGGCGGGCCAGCGCGGCCTCGTAGGCGGCGTCGGGGACCGAGCGGCCCTTGTCGCGGAGCTGGTTGGCGAATTCCACGAGAAGGATGCCGTTCTTGGCCATGACCCCGATCAGCATGAGCACGCCGATCTGGCTGTAGATGTTGATGGTCGTGCCGGTGAGCAGCATGGCGTAGATCGCGGCGCAGACGCCGAAGGGGACGGTTGTCATGACGACGAGGGCGCTGGTCAGGCTTTCGAATTGCGCGAGCAGGACGAGGAAGACGACGAGGAGCGCGATGACATAGGTGGCGGTCATGGCGGTGGAGGTTTCGTCGAGCGAGGCGGCTTCGCCGAGGAAGATCAGGCCGATGCCGTCGGGGAGGCGTTCCTGTGACAGGGCGCGGACGTCGTCAATGACCTCGCGGAGGGTGACCTCGGGGGCGACGGAGGCGTCGATCTCGATGGCGCGGCGCTGGGCGTGGCGGTCGAGCTCGGCGGCGACGCCCTCCTCGTTGAGCGAAACGATCTGGTTGAGGGGGACGAGATCGCCGGTGTCGGCGCGGACGTAGAGGTTCATCAGGTCGGCCGGGTCGCGCACCGCGCCGGCAGCGGATTGCAGCAGGATCGGCACGGCCTCGTCATCGATGGTGAGCTCGGAAATCTCGTCTTCGTCGATCAGGGCGCGGAGGGTGCCGGAGAGGGTGGAGATCGGCACGCGCAGGTCGGAGGCGCGGTCTCGGTCGACGCTGATGGAAAGCTGGGGCTGGGTGGCCTGGTACTGGACGCGGATGCCGGAGAGGCCGGTGACTTCGGCCAGGTCGCGGGCGAAGGTATCGGCGGCGGCGGCGATGTCGGGGTAGTTGGGGCCGGTGAGCGCGATGCTGAGCCCGCCGCCCGAGCCGCCGCGCAGGCCGAGGCTGTTGCCGCTGCGGATGCGGGAATCGGCGCCGGGCAGCATGTCGAGCCGGTCGCGGAGGGCGTCCTCGATCTCGGCCTGGGTGGTGGTACGTTCGGACCACGGGATCAGGCGGACGCCGATGCTGCCGCGGTTGAGGTCGTAGCGGCCGGTTATCGAATAGAGGCCCTCGGCGACCCCGTTGTCCACATAGGGGCGCAGCATCTCTTCCACTTTCACGACCTGCCGGTCGGTATAGTCGAGGCCCGCGCCGTCGGGCCCCTGGAGCCAGACGGAAACCATGCCGCGGTCTTCCGGCGGGACCAGTTCCTCGCCCAGCTCGCCGTAGAAGAGGGCGGCGCCGGCGGCGAGGACGCCGGCAAAGACGATGGTGACGAGGGGCGCGCGGATCATCGGGCCGATCATCGCGGCATAGAGTGCCATCAGCCGGCGGCCGAGCCCGGTGAAAAGCCCGCCGGAGCGGCCGAGGCTGTCGGAGAGGGAGGCCAGCATCGGGCACATGGTGAGCGCCACGAAGGTGGAGATGATGACGGTGATGGCGAGCGCGAAGCCGAATTCGGTGAAGAGGCGGCCCGCGTCGCTGGGGAGGAAGGAGATCGGCACGAAGACGGCGACGAGGGTGAGGGTGGTGGCGATGACGGCGAAGAAGACCTGCCCCGCGCCGAAGACGGCGGCGGCCTTCGGCCCCATGCCCTCCTGTCTTCGGCGCTGGATGTTCTCGGTGACGACGATGGCGTCGTCGACGACAAGGCCTGTGGCGAGGACAAGGGCGAGGAGGGTGATGAGGTTGATGGAGAAGCCCATCAGCCAGATGCCCGCGACGGAGCCGACGAGGGCGATGGGGATGGCGACGGCGGGGATGAGCGTGGCGGTGAAGCGGCCGAAGAAGACCCAGATGACGGCGATGACGATGCAGAAGGCGGCGGCGAGGGTTTTGAGCACCTCGGCGATGGCGCCGCGGATGAAGACGGCGTCGTCGCTGGTGACCTGGAAGCCGAGGTCGGGAAAGCGGGTTTCGAGCCGGGCGATGGCGCGGTTGACCTCGTCCGAGATGCGCACGGTGTTCGATTGCGCCTGCCGGACGATGCCGAGGCTGACCACGAGGCGGCCGTTGAGGCGGGCGACGCTGTCGGGGGTGGCGAGGCCGAAATAGACATCGGCCACGTCGCCGAGGCGGACGCCCTCGCGCAGCATCAGGTCCTCGATGCGCCGGGGGTCGGCGACGGTGGCGTCGGCGCGCACGAGCACCTCGAGCGGGCCGGAGGCGAAGCTGCCCACGGGGACGTCGAACTGGGCCGAGTCGAGCGTGTCGGCCACCTCGCCGATCGACAGGCCGAAGGCGGCGAGGCGGTCGGGTTTGACCTCGACCCGGAGGACGCGCTGGCGGTCGCCGAAGAGCACCACCTCGGCCACGCCGTCGACGGCGGTGAACTCGGTCGCGATGGCGTCCTCGACAAGCTGGGTCAGCTCGTCGATGGAGCGTTCGTTGCTCCAGACGGTGACGTCGAGCACGGGGTCGGCGTCTTCCTCGGACTTGACGACGAAGAGATCCTCGACCCCGTCGGGGAGGCGGTTTTCGACCCGGCTGACGGCTTCGCGCACGTCGTTGGAGGCGTTGGCGAGGTCGCGGGAGGGGCTGAATTCGACCCGCATGCGGAAATTGCCCTCTTCCGAGGAGGTGCGGACGGATTCGACCCCGGCGACGCGGGCGACGGCACCCTCGACCAGAGAGGCCACTTCGGCATCCATGGTGGTGGGGGAGGCGCCGGGGTAGTTGGCGCGGACCGAGACGATGGGGCGGTCGACATCCGGCAGTTCGCGCACCTCGATGCCCCAGAGCGCGCCGATGCCGGCGATCATGATGAGAAGGCTCATCACCGCCGCGAGGTAGGGGCGGCGGACGCTGATGTCGGAGAGGCCGCGGCCGCCGGGGCTCATGAGCTGCCATCCGTGGCGGTGTTGAGGACGTTGACGGCGGTGCCCTCGCGCAGGCGCTGGGTGCCCTCGACGACGATGTGGTCGCCTTCGGCAATGGGGCCATCGACGATGACCAGCCCCTCGCGGCGGCGGACGAGGCGGACGGTGACCTGTTCGGCGGTGCCGTCGGTGACGCGCCAGAGGTTGAGCTCGCCGCGGGAGAATTGCAGGGCGAGTTCCGGGACGGCCGGGTAGGTCTTGCCGGGCAGGTCGATGCGGATGCTGAAGGAGGCGCCGGGGCGGAGGACATCGGCGGCGTTGTCGATGGCGGCGCGGATGCGGGCGGTGCGGGTGGAGACGTCGACGCGGCTGTCGATGGCGGTGATCTCTCCGTCGAAGCTGCGGTCTTCGACCGCCGGGGTGCTGGCGGTGACGGGCTGGCCGATCTCGACGCGGCCGAGCAGCGCCTCGGGGAGGTCGAACTCGACGAGGATGCGGCTGCGGTCGTCGAAGCTGGAGACGGTTTCGTCTGTGGCGATCCGGTCGCCGGTTTCCACCGAGGCGAGGCCGGTGACACCGTCGAAGGGGGCGCGCAGGGTGCGGTCGGCGAGGTCGGCGCGGGCCTGGTCGAGCTCGATCTGCGCGACCTTGAAATCGGTCTGGGCCTGTTCGAAGCGGGCGGTGGCGGCGGCGCCGGTGTCCTGCAGCGCCTGGTAGCGGTCGCGTTCGGAGGTGGCGCGGGAGAGGCGGGCCTCGGCCAGGGCGACGGCGAGGCGTTCGTCGGTGTCGTCGAGCTGCATCAGCGTGTCGCCGGCGGCGAACTTGGCGCCGGGAGCAATGTCGAGCGCCGTCACTTCGCCCGAGGAGGGGGCGCGCAGGGTGACCGAGCGCAGGGCGAAGCCGGTGCCGATGGCCGAGAAGGCGAGATCGTCCTGCACGCTGCGGACGTCGGCGACGATGACGGGGGTGCCGGGGCCCTGGGCTTCGGAATTGGCCTGCCGCTGGCCGGGGTCGGTGGCAGAGGCCCAGAGGCTGCGCAGGTCGTCGCGGTTCTGCCATGCCAGCACGGCGCCGCCGATGAGAACGGCGGAGACGAGGGCTTGTTTCCAGAAGGCGGTTTTCTTCAACGGCTGTTCCCTGCGGTCCGGGTCTGGGCTGCAATTAGTCCGAAATGACGATCCGTCACGTATTCGGGCGGGCGGGCCGGTGCAGCATAGCACGATCCGGGCGCAGGGCCGAATGGCGGCAGGGCAGATCGGCGCAAATGCCCATAATTCCGGCAGAACCCGCCGATGTTGCGCCGGGCCCTTGGCGATGCCGGGCGAGGGGATTAAAGCGGGTCATGCCCCTTTCGCGACATCCCCGAGCCCGATGACCCCGAACCCCCTTATCGACCGTGCCGCCGCCGGGCTTTTGATCGTGCTGACGGCGCTGTTCGCGGCGAGGGAATGGGGCGCGGGCGTGCCGGGGGGGATCATCGAGGGGCTGTCGCTTCTGGTCCTGCTGCTGCTGGGTTTGAATGTCCGGCTGACGCGGAAGGCGTTCATCCTTGTCGGGCTTGCGCTGACGCTGTGGCTTGCGCTGACAGGGGAGGACTGGCTGGGCCATGCGCGGCGGGGGCTGGAGAAGGCGGCCTTCGTGGCGGCGTTCTTCGTGGCGCTGTCGACCCTGCGGAACGTGGCCGAGACCTCGCCCGCGCTGCGGAAGGGCGGGGCGTTCCTTGCCGCGCAGCCGCCGGGGCGGCGCTACGGGGCGCTGACGATTGGCGGGCACCTGTTTGCGCTCTTGATCAATTACGGCTCGATCTCGCTTCTGGGGAGCCTGGCGTCGAACGCGGCGCGGGCAGAGGCCGACCCGGTGATCCGGGGGCACCGGACGCGGCGGATGCTGTTGGCGATCCAGCGGGGGTTCATCGCCTCTCTGCCTTGGTCGCCGCTTGCGTTTTCGCTGGCGATCACCACGGCGCTTATCCCCGGTGCGAGCTGGGCCGGGGCGGCGGTACCGGGGGTGATATCGGCGGTGATCATCACGATGACCGGATGGGCGATGGATTCGATTTTCAAGCCACGGCTGGGCCGGCCGGCGCCGAAGCGGGAGGTTGACGGGTCGTGGAGCCTGATGCTGCCGCTGGTGTTGCTGTTGTTCCTGCTGGCCGGGATGGTGTCGGGGGCGCATTTCCTGACCGGTATCCGGGTGGTCGGCGTGGTGATGGTGGTGGTGCCGGCGATCGCGGCGGTCTGGGCGGTGATCCAGCGGGTCGGGCTGGGCCGGGAGGGCAGCTTGCGCGGGCGGGCGCGGGGGTACGTGACGGGCGAGTTGCCGGGCTACCGGGGTGAGATCGTGCTGCTGATGATGGCGGGGTATATCGGGACGGTGGGTGCGCCGGTGTTGCAGCCGCTGCTGATGTCGCTGGGGTTTTCGCCAGAGGCCTTGCCGACATGGGCGGTGCTGGTGATCCTTGTCTGGATCGTGCCGGTGCTGGGGCAGTTCGGGATGAACCCGATCCTGGCGGTGACGCTGATCTCGCCGCTGTTTCCCAGCCCCGAGGCGTTGGGCATTCCGCCCGCCGCGATGGTGGCGGCGATCACCGCGGGCTGGGCGATGAGCGGGGCGACCTCGCCCTTCACGGCGACGACGCTGCTGATCGGATCGTTCGGCGGGGTCAGCGCAACCCATGTGGGGCTGCGCTGGAACGGGGTGTATTTCCTCGTGGCGACCTCGATCCTGACGGGGTGGGTGCTTTTGTTCGGGCTGGTGCTGGGCTGAGGGTCAGGTGGTGACCATCGCGCGGTCCATGATGGTTTTCGCGGTGGCCTGCGTGACGGGCCGGGCGAGGGTGCCGAAATGCGCGCCCCATGTGCCCGGCGTGCCGGGGGTGCGGGTGGTGAGGAAGGTATCGGCCACCTCCTGCGTGCTGGCGCGGAGAAGCTCGGCGCCCTGCAGGAGGCGGGCGACGGCCTCGGTCATGGGGCGGGCATAGAATTCGTCTTCCCGGGCCGCGTCGATGAGGCCGTCGGTGTGGCGGATCATGGCGTCGAAGCGGTCGTCGTCACCCTTGAGCGGTGCCACCTCGTCATGCAGGGCGTCGATGGTGGCCGGGTCTTTCAGCATGGCGCGGCGCACGTCCATGCACATCATGTTGGCGGTGCCTTCCCAGATCGAGTTGAGCGGCGCCTCGCGATAGAGGCGGGCCATCGGGTTTTCCTCGATGAAGCCGTTGCCGCCGTGGCATTGCAGGGCCTCGTTGGCGATGGCGGGCACGCGGGAGCAGTTGAAATACTTGGCCGCGGGCGTGGCGAGGCGGGCGAGGAGGCGGTCATGCGCGTCCTCGGCCAGCCGGTCGGTGGCCTTGGCGACGCGGAGCGCCATCAGGGTGCAGGCCTCGACCTCGACCGCCATGTCGGCCAGCACGCTGGTCATCATCGGGCGGTCGGCGATGGAGGTGCCGAAGGCGGTGCGGGTGGAGGTGTGGGTCATGGCGAGCGTGAGCATCTGGCGCATGAGCCCGGCGGAGCCTATGGCGAAGTCGAGCCGGGTGAGGTGGGAATGCGAGAGGATCTCGCGGATGCCCTTGCCTTCCTCGCCCACGCGGATGGCGAGGGTGCCGTTGTATTCCACCTCTGAGGAGGCGTTGGAGCGGTTGCCGGCCTTGTCCTTGAGCCGCTGGATATTGAAGCGGTTGTAGCTTCCGTCGGGCAGGGTGCGGGGCAGGAAGAAGCAGGTGACGCCGCCATCGACCTTGGCCAGCGTGAAGAAGCCGTCGGATTGGGGGACGGAGCAGAACCACTTGTGGCCGGTCAGTTCGTACCAGTGGGCGGGTTTGCCGTGGTAATCCTCGGTATGGAGGAAGCGGGCCGTGGTCTGGGTTTCCCGCAGGTCGGAGCCGCCCTGTTTTTCGGTCATGCCGTAGCCGATGACGACGGAGGGTTTATCGGCGACTTCGCGGCGGCTGAACTCGTACTCTGTGCCCTTGACCTTTTCGGCCCAGATGCCGAGGGCCGGCTCGGCCTCGAACCCGGCGTAGGAGGCGTAGGCCATGCCGGTGGGGCAGCCGGTGCCCTGTTCTACCTGGTTCCAGACATAGGAGAGGACGGCGCGGGCATAGTGGCCGTTCTGCTGGTTGGTGCGCCAGGCGAGGTTGGGCACCTCGTGCTTCCACGCCAGCGACATGAGGTCATGCCAGCTTTGGTGGAACTCGACCCAGTCGATGCGATTGCCGAAGCGGTCGTGGGTCTTCAGCTCGGGCGAATGGCGGTTGGCGAGGTGGGCCAGCTCCTGCACGTGTTCGTCGCCCGCCATGGCGCCGAGGGCCGCGCATTTGTCGGCGGCCCAGGGGGCTTCGCGGGCGATGGCCTCGCGCAGGACGGTGTCGCCTGTGAAGGCGTTGAAGCCGGTGGCGGGGCGGGCCTGGTTGCGGACTTCGTGGGTGGTGAAGGTATCGGGCATGGGGGTCATTCCGCGGCTTCGGTGGTGGAGATTTTCTCGGGCGGCTGGCAGCCGGTGGCGCAGCAGCGGCCGGGCTGGCGCGAGACCTTGCGGCCTTCGGCCAGAACGCCGCGGTCCATGAGGTCGGAGACCAGCTCCTGCCGTTCGGCGACGGGGTAGTTGCGCCAGATCTCGCGCTTCATGGCCTCGGGCGAGCCACCGCCGTGCAGCGAGATGACGGAGTACCAGTTGCCTTGGTTGGAGACGGTGAGGTCTTCGATCATGCGCGAGATTTCCATGCGGCGCTCGGCCGGGATGTCGGGGCGGCCGCCGAGCACGGCGGTGAGGTCGGCGCGGGTTTCGGGGTTGTGATCCTCGTCGGGGCCGGGGAGGGCGACGATCAGGCCGCCGGAGACGTAGTGGGCGACGCGGTGCATGTCGTAGATCTTGGTGGCGAGCAGCAGCTTGCCGATGTTGGAGAAGACGGCGTCGGGCATGACCGAGCCTGCCGGGTCGCTTTCGCAATAGACCGAGGCCGCGACGCCGCAGGCGTAGAAGCTTTCGGTGATGGTGATGAGGTCGACCATGGCGTCGCGGATATGGGCGTGGCGGTCGACGTCGAGCCCGTTGGCGTCGACCATCATGGCGCCTGCGCCGATGAGCAGGTCGCCGAAGCCCGCCCGCGCGCCGATACAGGAATGGCGGTGATGGGTGGCATAGGAGGTGGTGAGGAAGCCGCCCTCGGTCGTCTCACCCGCGAGGAAGACGCGGTCGTGGGGCACGAAGACATCGTCGAAGATCACCACGCCGGTGGACTGGCCGTAGCGGGCGGAGAACTTGGCCGCCGCTTCACCGGGGCGGCCGGCGGGCTTGGCGACGATGGTCACGCCCTCTGCATCGACGGGGACGGCGCAGCAGACGGCGTAATCGGCGTCTTCCGGCGTGTGGGTGCGGCAGGGCATGACGAGGAATTCGTGCATGTAGGGCGCGCCGGTGACGATGGCCTTGGTGCCACGGATGACGATTCCGTCGGGGCGGCGTTCCTTGATGTGGACGTAGACATCGGGGTTGGCCTGCTGGCCGGGGCGCTTGGAGCGATCGCCCTTGGCGTCGGTCATGGCGACGCCGAGGGTGAGGTCGCGATCTTGCACCTCGTGGAGGTAGGCCATGAAGCGTTGCGCATAGTCGGTGCCGTGGGTGGCATCGGTGCGGTGGGTGGCCTGGTAGATGCCGTTGAGCGCGTCGTGGCTGAGGTAGCGCTGGGCGCAGCCGGAGACCTTGCAGACGAGGCGGACGGCTTCGAGCTTTTGCAGGAGGTCGTCGCTCGACTCGTTGATGTGGAGCATGCGGTTGACGGTTTTGCCGCTGGTCGACTGGGTGGCGGTGAGCAGGCGTTCGGATTCGGGCCGGTGGGCGAAATCGTAGGTGATGCCGACGCCGTTGATGCCGGGGGCGAGGCGGGGTTCGTCGGCGACGCTGTCGATGCGGTCGCCGTCGATGAAGACGCGGGGGGAATAGGCGCGAAGGGATTCGCGGTAGTCTTGCGCGGTCATCAGCATGTGGTGGTCCTCCCTTGGGTGCCGGGGCGTGAGAGCCTGGGTTGCGGTGAAAATTAAACACTGTTAGATTTTACGTCAAGTGTTCGAATTGGAGGTGCTCTTGGACGATCGGAAAGCCGCGCGGCAGAGACGGCTGGCGGAGAGCAAGCGGCAGCATATTCTCGATGCCGCGCGGGAGGCGTTTGCCGAGGACGGGCTGGAGAAAGCGAGTTTGCGGGCGATTGCGACGAAGGCGGGGTATACGCCGGCGGCGTTGTATTTCCATTTCCCGTCGAAGGAGGCGATTTATGCGGAGTTGCTGCGGAGTTCGCTTCTGTCGCTGGGGGAGAGCGTGGCGGCGGCGGTGACGGGGGCCGATACGGCTGAGGCGCGGTTTCGTGCGGCGGGGATGGGGTTTTTCGGCTATTACGCGGCGAACCCGAGCGAGCTGGACCTGGGGTTCTACCTGTTTCGCGGCGGCATGAAGCCCGCTGGGCTCGACCGGGAGACCGACCGCGAGCTGAACGCGGCGCTGGAGGGGGCGTTGAGGCCTTTGGCGGCGGCGGCGCGGGATATGGGCGCGGGGGAGGAGGCGGCGGGGCTGTCGATGGTGAATATCTTCGCCCATGCCACGGGCCTGCTGTTGTTGCTGCACACCGGGCGGATCCGGATGTTCGGCGCCTCGGCGGAGGCGCTGATGGCGCAGTATGTGGAGCAGCAGGTGGCGGAGTTGCGGGCGTGTTGATGATCGTCCGCTAGGAGCCCATTGCGGACATATCTGTAAAACGCCCGCGCGGAACAAAGGGCTTCAGCCCGCCGCGCATCGACGGGCCGTCCCGACGGCACGGCGATTTGGCAACCGGAGTGCCACGCTCTTGGGTTGGATGTGCTTGGCGGGGATAAAGTGGCAGCGACCACCGTTGGTTCGCCGTACCACGGCCCGTCGATGCGCGGCTCCGCACCGGAGGGGCGGGCCTCAGCCCGCCTTGGCGCCGATCTGCCAGTCCGTCCCCGGCACGGCGGCGAGGAGGCTGCGGGTGTAGTCCTTCTGCGGGCGCAGGAAGACGTCGGCGACCGGGCCGATCTCGACAAGCTGGCCCTTCTGCATCACCGCCACCCGGTCGCAGAGCTGGGCCGCGACGCGCATGTCGTGGGTGATGAACATGAGCGACAGGTGCAGTCGGGTCTGCAGGTCGCGGAGGAGTTCGAGCACCTGCGCCTGGATCGAGACGTCGAGGGCGGAGACCGCCTCGTCGGCGATGATCAGGTCGGGGTCCATCGCCAAAGCGCGGGCGATGCCGATGCGCTGGCGCTGGCCGCCGGAAAACTCGTGCGGGTAGCGGTCGGCGGCGCCGGCGTCGAGCTCGACGATTTCAAGGAGTTCGCGGGCGCGGGCGTGGGCCTTTTCCTTTGCCACGCCCTGCACGATTGGCCCTTCGGAGAGCGCGTGCAGGATCTTCTTGCGCGGGTTGAGCGAGGCGTAAGGATCCTGGAAGATCATCTGCACGCGGCGGCGGGCCGAGCGGAGTTCCTCGGTCGTGAGCGAATTCATGTCCTTACCGTCGAGGATGATCTCGCCGCTGTCGGCCTCGACCAGCCGGACGATGGCGCGGCCGACGGTGGATTTGCCGGAGCCGGATTCGCCGACGATGCCCAGCACCTCGCCCTTGGCGATGGTGAAGGAGATGTCGTCGATGGCCGTCACGCTGCGCTTGGGTTTGAAGAGGCCGCCGGAGGTGACGAAGGTCTTGCGGAGGTTGCGGACCTCGAGCACCGGCTGTTCGGTGATGGGCGTGGGTTCGGGGACGTGGTCCGACGGGATCGCCTCGAGCAGGGCCTTCGTGTAGCTGTGCTGCGGGTTTTCGAGCACCTCTTGCGCGGGCCCCTGTTCGACGATCTCGCCATAGCGCATGACGATCACGCGGTCGGCGATTTCCGCCACGACGCCGAAATCGTGGGTGATGAACATCACCGCCATGCCGTGTTTCGACTGGATCGACTTGATGAGGTCGAGGATCTGGGCCTGCGTGGTGACGTCGAGCGCGGTCGTGGGCTCGTCGGCGATCAGGATCGCGGGGTCGAGGGCGAGGGCCATGGCGATCATCGCGCGCTGGCGCTGGCCGCCTGAGAGCTGGAAGGGGTAGGCGCGGATGATCTTCTCGGGGTCGGGGAGACCGACCTCGCGGATCAGGGCCAGCGCCTTTTGGCGGCGCTCGGAATTGGTGTGGAGGTTGTGGGCCTCGAACACCTCGGCGATCTGGTCGCCGATCCGCATGAGCGGGTTGAGCGCCGTCATCGGCTCCTGGAAGATCATGCCGATGCGGGCGCCGCGCAGCTTGCGGCGCTCGTTGTCGGGGAGGGCGAGCAGGTCGCGCCCCTCGAATTCGGCGGAGCCCTTGGCGACCTCGACCTGGTCGGGCAGGAGGCCCATGAGCGCGTTGGCGGTCATCGACTTGCCCGAGCCGGATTCGCCCACGACGCAGAGGATTTCGCCGGAGTTCAGGTCGAAGTCGATGTTCTGGACGGCGAATTCGCGGTCGGCGCCCCGGGGGAGCGAGATCGCAAGGTCGCGGATGGCGAGAACGGGAGTGGTCATGATCAGCGCCCCTTCCGTGCCAGCCGGGGGTTCAGGGCGTCGTTGAGCCCCTCGCCGATGAGGTTGAGCGACAGCACCGTCAGGAGGATGGCGACGCCGGGAATGAAGCTGAGCCACCATGCCGTGCGGATCACGGTGCGGGCGGCGCCGATCATGTAGCCCCAGCTCATGATGTTGGGGTCGCCGAGGCCCAGGAAGGAGAGCGAGCTTTCCAGCAGGATCGCGGTGGCGACCATGAGGGAGGCCATGACGATGATCGGCGACATGGCGTTGGGCAGGACGTGGCCGAAGAGGATGCGGATGTTCGACAGGCCCGCCAGCCGCGCGGCATCGACGAATTCGCGTTTTCGCAAGGAGAGCACCTCGGCCCGGACGAGGCGGGCGACGGGGGGCCAGCTGACGATGGCGATGGCGAGGGTGATGGTGGGCAGCGTCGGTTCCATGATCGCGACGAGGACGATGGCGAGCGCGAAGTTGGGGATGGTCTGGAAGAACTCGGTAAAGCGCATGGCGCCGTCATCGACGATTCCGCCGTAGAAGCCGGCGAAGGCGCCGAGCGGCACGCCGATCAGCAGGGCAACGAGGGTCGAGACCAGCCCGACGATGAGCGAGACGCGGGCGCCGTGGACGAGCCCGGCGGCCACGTCGCGGCCCAGAGTATCGGTGCCCAGCGGGAAGCCATCGGTGGAAAAGGGCGGCAGGAAGGGGCGCTGGACCATCTTCCACGGGCTGTCGGGGTAGATCAGCGGGGCGAAGATCGCGAGCAGGATCACGATGGTCAGGATGACCATCCCGAAGAGCGCGCCGCGGTTGCGGGAGAAGCGTTTGAGGAAGTCGATCATGGCTGGCTCCTCATATCCGCGGGTCGATCAGCCGATAGACGATATCGGTGATGATGTTGAAGGCGATGACCAT
>Ga0189287_100184_pt1 | contig 29827 bp, 27 predicted proteins | sample UW86minimetaG_FD_130319 | JGI IMG/M metagenome (GOLD analysis project Ga0189287, IMG submission 130319) | Marine microbial communities from the Costa Rica Dome - UW86 mini metaG | ecosystem: Environmental > Aquatic > Marine > Oceanic > Photic zone | place: Costa Rica: the Eastern Pacific... | reverse complement strand
TTGCAGGGTGTTCTTGCGGACCCAGGCGGTGATCTTGCGGAATTCGCTGTCGGTGAGGCCGGAATAGGCCTTGGTGAAGGGCACGAGATCGTTGCCGGACCAGACGGCGAAGGTGAAATCGGTGAAGAGGTTGGCGCGGCGGCCGTGGCCTTGCTGGGCGTAGATCATGACGGCGTCGATGGTGAGCGGGTCGAGCTTCCATTTCCACCAGTCGCCCTTCTTGCGGCCGACGTGGTAGGGGCTGTCGCTGCGTTTGAGCATGAGCCCTTCGGCGCGGTGATCGCGGGCGGTGGCGCGGGTTCTGGCGAGGTCGTCCCATGATTTGAAGGGGATGAGGCGGGAGGGGCGCAGGGGGGCGTCTTGGGGCAGGTCGTGCAGGAGGGTGTCGAGTTTCGCGCGGCGAGTGGCGAAGGGCTGGTCGCGGATGTCGGTGCCGTTTTCCTCGAGCAGGTCGTAGGCGAGGAGGATGACGGGGGCTTCCCTGAGAAGTTTTTTCGGGACGGTCTTGCGGCCGATGCGTTTCTGCAGGGCGTTGAAGGGGAGGGGGTGGGGGTCTTCCCAAGCGACGATCTCGCCGTCGATGACGGTGCCGTCGGGGAGGAAGTCGCTGGCGCGGGCTAGCTCGGGGAAGCGGTCGGTCATCAGCTCTTCGCCGCGGGACCAGACGAAATGCTCGGCGCCGCGGAGGATGAGCTGGCCGCGGATGCCGTCCCATTTCCATTCGGCGTGCCACTGGGCGGGGTCGCCGAGGCTGTCGGGGGTGTCCTCGTCGAGCCCGTAAGCGAGGCAGAAGGGGTAGGGGCGGGAGAGCTGGGCCGCCTTGTCCTCGGCCTCGATGAGGCTGTGGTAGGTGGTGGTTTCCGGCGTCCAGTCGCCCATGAGGCGGTGGGCGAGCTGGGCCTCGTCCTGTCCCGTGGCCTGGGCCAGCGCGCGGGTCATCAGCTTGCGGGAGATGCCGACGCGGAAGCCGCCGGTGAGGAGCTTGTTGAAGACGAGCCGTTCGAGCGGCTCCATCCGGTTCCAGGCGTCGAGGATGGCGGTTTTGCGGTCGTCTTCGGAGGCGGCATCGAGGGCGCGGAGGCGGGTGATCCAGGTGGTGAGGCTGTCGTCTTGCGTCTCGGAGGGTTCGGGCAGGACGAGGGCGATGGTTTCGGCGAGGTCGCCGACGATGGGGTAGCTTTCCTCGAAGAGCCAGAGGGGGATGCCGGCGCGTTCGGCCGCCCATTCGCGCAGGCGGGTGGTGGTGATGGTGCGGCGGGGGCGGCGGCCGGAGAAAAGCGCGATTGTCCAGAGGCGGTCATCCTCGGGGGCCTCGGAGAGGTAGGCGGCCAGCGCCTCGACCTTGCGGGTGGTCTTGGTGGTCTGGTCGATGGTGGCGTAGAGGGCGGCGAAGCGTTTCATGAGGCGGCGTCGGCCTCGGTGCTGGCGTCGTCGTCGAGGGATTCGCCGGTGAACTCGGTCGGGAGGACATGGGCGTCGTAGCCTTGTTCGGTGAGCCAGCGGGCGAAGATGTCGGTGTAGCCGTGGGTGGCGTAGATGGTTTCGGCGCCGGTCGCCTTGATGGCGGCGTTGAGGCCGTCCCAGTCGGCGTGGTCGGACATGACGAAGCCGCGGTCGACGGCGCGGCGGCGGCGGACGCCGCGCAGGCGCATCCAGCCGGAGGCGAAGCCGGTGGAGGCCGGGCGGAAGCGGCGGGCCCATGGGGTGGAGAGGGCGCCGGGCGGGGCGAGGACGAGGGCGCCTTGGTGGTCGGCCGCCTTGGTGTCCGGCGTGACGTGGATGGTGTCGGGGAGGGGGAGGCCCTGGGCGCGCAGGACGGCGTTGGTGTTCTCGACGGCGCCGTGGGTGAGGATGGGGCCGATTTCTGGGTCGAGGAGGGAGAGGACGCGCTGGGCCTTTCCGAGGGAATAGGCGCCGAGGAGGGAGAAGCGGCCGTTCGCGGCGTTGTCGGCCCACCAGCGGTTTAGCTGGGCCGCGACCTCGGCCTCGGGGGCCCATGTGAAGACGGGCAGGCCGAAGGTGCATTCGGTGATGAAGCTGTGGCAGCGGACGGGCTCGAAGGGTTCGGAGAGGCGGTCGGGTTCTGTCTTGTAATCGCCGGAGACGACCCAGACCTCGCCTTCCACTTCCACGCGGATCTGGGCGGAGCCGGGGACGTGGCCCGCCGGGTGGAAGGAGACGGTGGCGCCGCCGATCCGGCGGGTCTCGCCATAATCTACGGTATCGAGGGTGATCTCGCCCAGCCGGTGATGCATCACGGGGGCCGCGGCGGCGGTGGCGAGGTAGCGGTTGTGCCCGGGGCGGGCGTGGTCGGCGTGGCCATGGGTGATGAGCGCCCGGTCGACGGGGCGCCACGGGTCGATGAAGAAATCGCCCGCCGGGCAGTAGATGCCCTGTGGTTTGAATTCCAGAACCATGGGCGAAGGATAGCCCGGTTCCGGCGGGGGGAAAGGGGGCTCAGGCGGGGGCGGCGACGCTGCCGTGTGAGGCGAAGAAATCGCCCATCAGGCCGAAGACCGTGGCGCGGGTATCGGGGTCGTCCATCATCACCTCGTGGCGGCCGCCCTCGATCACCTCGAGTTTGCCGCCGGGCCAGTCCGCCATGCGCTGGCGGATGCGGGGGACGTCGACGATATCCTCGTCCGAGCCCATGATGGTGAGGCAGGGCAGGTCGGGTGAGGGCAGGCGCGCCAGCGCGCGGGTTTCCATCAGCGCCTCGTGCAGCCAGTGCAGGCTGGGGCCGCCGAGGCCGAGCTCGGGCTGGACGGTGAGATGACGGGTCATGTAGTCGTACATCTCGCGGTCGCGGGTGAGCTTGTTGGTCTCGAAGGGTTCGGTGAGCACGTAATTGCCGCCCGCCGTACCGGGGGCGTAGAAATGGCCCATCCCGAGGCGCTTGGAGGTCCAGGAGAGCGACCATGCGACCGGGCGCAGGGCGTCGGCGATGCGGATGCCCCACATCGGCCCGGAGAAGACGCAGGAGGCCACGGGCATCCCTTCCATCGCCGCGCGCAGGCCGATGCAGCCGCCCATGGAATGCCCGAGCAGGTGCCACGGGCGGGGGAGGTCGAGCTCCTCGGCCGCCGCCAGCATGGCGCGGACATCGTGCTGGTAGTCGGTGAAATGCATCACGTGGCCGGCCATCGCGTCATCGACGAGCCGGTCGGCGAGGCCCTGGCCGCGCCAGTCGATGGTGAAAGTGGCCAGACCGTGGGCCGCGAGGTCGCGGGCGGCGCGGCCGTATTTCTCGATATACTCGGTGCGGCCGGGGAAGAGGTACACCGTGCCGCGCGCCCCCTCGGGCCGCCAGAGGCCCAGACGGATACGGGTGCCGTCTTCCGTCTCGGCCCACCAGGCCCGGCCGCCGCCGGGCCCGTCGGACATCTCGTCGAAGAAGGGGGCGGTTTCGGTCACGCGAGGACGGAACCGAGCTTCATGGCGAGGCCCATGTCGCCGTCGACGCTGAGCTTGCCGGACATGAAGGCGGAGGTGGGGTCGAGATCGCCCTCGAGGATGGCCTGGAAGGTCTCGGCCTCGGCTGTCAGGGTGACGTCGGCCTCCTCGTCGCCTTCGCGGACGCCCTTGTCGTCGATCATGATGGCGCCTTCGCCTTCGATGACGAACTTGGCGGTGCCGTCGTCGAAACCCTCGCCGACCTTGGGCTTGAGGGCCGCCACGGCGCTGTCGATCACATCACTCATGTTCAATTTCCTCCGGTATTGCCATCGGGGGGCTATGATTCCCCGCGACGGGCGCTAAATTCAGGGGTGTTATGGGCATGTCATTCCAATTTCTCAATCGTACCGTTGCGTCGTTACTGGCGATAGTCCTGTCATCGGGCGTTTCCTGGGCGGCGGACCAGGAGAAGCTCGACCGGCTGTATGGCCAGTTGCAGGATGCCGACCCCGCGGGGGCGCGCCGGGTGGCCAGGGATATCGAGATGGAATGGTCGAAATCGGGCTCGCCGGCGATGGACCTGCTTCTGAAGCGCGGGACGGATGCGCTGGAGGCGGGCGACATGGAGGCGGCCATCGGCCATTTCACCGCGCTGACCGATCATGCGCCGGATTTCGCCGAGGGCTGGCACCGGCGCGCCGTGGCCTATGCGCGGTCCGAGATGTTCGGGCCGGCGGTGGCCGATCTTGAACGCACGCTGGCGCTGGAGCCGCGGCATTTCGAGGCGATTGCCGCGCTGGGCGCCATCCTGGGCGAGATCGACCGGTTCGACCTGGCCGTCGAGGCCTTCGAGCGGGTTCTGGCTATACATCCGCACCATGCGGAGGTAACGGAAACCCTTGAAAATCTGGGAAGCCGGGCCGGCGGCGCAGATCTCTGAGCAGTAACGGAGCGGTCGCATGGCCGAGCAGTCAAGAACCCTTGCGGTTCTGGGGCCGACGAACACGGGCAAGACCCATTTCGCGATAGAGCGGATGCTGGGCTACCGGACCGGGGTGATCGGTCTGCCGCTGCGCCTTTTGGCGCGGGAGGTGTATGACAAGATCGTCAAGGTGCGCGGGCCCTCGGTGGTGGCGCTGGTCACCGGCGAAGAGCGGATCGTGCCGGAGCGGACGCAGTACTGGGTCTGCACGGTGGAGGCGATGCCGGAGGGGATGGGCGCGGATTTCGTGGCCGTCGACGAGATCCAGCTTTGTGCCGACCCGGAGCGGGGGCACGTGTTCACCGACCGGCTGCTGAGGATGCGGGGGCAGCACGAGACGCAGTTCCTGGGGTCGCACACGATGCGCGGGGCGATTGCCGCGCTGGTGCCGGGGGTGGAGTTCGTGGGGCGCGAGCGGATGTCGCAGCTCATGTACACGGGCTCGAAGAAGATCCCGAAGATGCCGGCGCGGAGCGCGATCGTGGGCTTCTCGGTCGAGAATGTCTATGCCATCGCCGAGTTGCTGCGCCGCCAGAAGGGCGGGGCGGCGGTGGTGATGGGGGCGCTTTCCCCCAGGACGCGGAACGCGCAGGTGGAGCTCTACCAGAACGGGGATGTGGATTACCTCGTGGCGACGGACGCGATCGGGATGGGGCTGAACCTCGATATCGATCACGTGGCGTTCTCGTCGCTTTCCAAGTTCGACGGGCGGCGGATGCGGGCGTTGCAGCCCAACGAGCTGGCGCAGATCGCGGGCCGGGCGGGCCGGGGGATGAGCAACGGCACGTTCGGGGTGACGGGCGAGGCGCCGGACCTCGACCCGGAGGTGGCGCAGGCGATCATGGATCACCGGTTCGCGCCCATCCGGAAGCTGGAATGGCGGAACCCGGCGCTGAGCTTTGGCCATCTCGATGCGCTGATCGCGTCGCTGGAAGCCCGGCCCGACAACGAGCGGCTGGTCAAGGCGCGGGAGGCCGACGACCTTGGCGCGCTGAAGACGCTGGCGGAGGTGGCCGAAGTGCGGGCCCGCGCCAGCGACGGGCCGTCGGTGCGGCTGCTCTGGGATGTGTGCCGGGTGCCGGATTTCCGGGGGATCAGCCATGCCGAGCATGCCGGGCTTCTGGAGACGATCTATTGCGACCTGCACGAGCGCGGCCGGGTCTCGGAAGACTGGTTTTCGCGGCAAGTTCGCAGAATCGACCGAACCGAAGGCGACATTGATACGTTAAGCAAACGTCTGGCCTATATCCGGACATGGACATACGTGGCCCAGCGGAATGGCTGGATCGAGAACGAAACCCATTGGCGCGAGGCGACTCGCGCGGTAGAAGACCGCCTGTCGGACGCGCTGCATGGCGCCCTGACACAGAGATTTGTCGACAGGCGCACCTCGGTGCTGCTCAGGCGGCTCAAGCAGAAGGAGGCCATCGTGGCCGAAGTGAACGATACCGGTGAAGTGACGGTCGAAGGCGAATTCGTCGGCCGGCTGGAAGGATTCCGATTCATCCAGGACAAGGCGGCCGCCGGGCAGGAGGCCAAGACGCTGCAGCAGGCGAGCCTTCAGGCGCTGAGCCCCCATTTTCACCTGCGAGCCGACCGGTTCTACAATGCGCCGGACACCGAGATCGATTTCACCGAGCAGGGTGGCCTGATGTGGGGCGAGCAGGCGGTGGGCAAGCTTGTCGCCGGGTCGGACCCGCTCAAGCCGGGGGTTTCGGCTTACGTTGACGATATTGCCGGGCCGGAGGTGACGCAGAAGGTGCAGCGGCGTCTGCAGCATTTCATCGACCGCAAGATCGCCACGCTGTTCGAGCCGCTGCTGAACATCCAGCGGGACGAGGCGCTGGCCGGTCTGGCGCGCGGCTTCGGCTTCCGCATGGTCGAGAATTTCGGGGTGATCCCGCGGGGCCAGGTGGCCGACGAGGTCAAGGCGCTGGACCAGGACTCGCGCGGGGCGCTGCGCAAGCATGGCGTGCGGTTCGGGCAGTTCACGATTTTCATGCCGCTGCTGCTGAAGCCCGCGCCGACGCGGCTTCGGCTGGTGCTGTGGTCGCTGTCGAAGGGGCTGGACGAGTTCCCCGAGTCGCCGCCGCCGGGGCTGGTGACGGTGCCGGCGACCGAGACGACGGAGGGTTATTACGCCATGGCCGGCTATCGCGCGGCGGGCGAGCGGGCGATCCGGATCGACATGCTGGAGCGGCTGGCCGACATGCTGCGGGCCGAGGACAGCCGGGGCGGGTTCGAGGCCAAGGCCGACATGCTGTCGATCACCGGCATGACGCTGGAGCAGTTCGCCGACCTGATGCAGGGCTTGGGCTACAAGGCCGAGCGGGGCGAGCGCGAGAAGGTGAAGCCGGTTGACCAGGCGGTCGCCGATGCGTCTTCGGACGAGGCCGCGGCAGCCGAGGCCGGTGATGCGCCGGTGATGGATTCGGCCGAGGCCGGCGGTGAACCGGACGGCGCGGATGCGCCGGTGATGGATGCCGCCGAGGCCGCGGCGGGCCACGTGCCGGAGGGCGCGGATGCCTCGGCGGAGACGGCCGAGAACAAGGTCGAGGAGATCGCCGACGAAGGCGAGGCGCCGGTGGCGGCAGAGCCCGCCGAGGCGCCCGAGGACGCGGCGGAGATCCCCGCGACGCCCGAGGAGGAGATTCTGCCCGGCGAGACCCCGGCGGAGGTGGCCCAGCCCGAGCTGGAAGTTTACTATACCTTCACCTGGGCCGGGCGGCCCAAGGCCAACCGGCAGAACCACCAGCGCCGGCAGGGCAAGCCGCAGGGGCAGGAGAAGGGCCAGGAACGCGGGCAGGGCCGCAAGCCCAAGGGCAAGCCGCGGGGTGCCAAGCCCGAGCAGAAGGGCGCGCGCAACTATTCCTCGCGCCCCGAGAAGAAGGACCGGATCGACCCCGACAACCCCTTTGCCGCCGCGCTGATGGGGTTGAAGGACAAGAGCTGATGGTTCGGTGACACAAGGCCCCGGCAAGATCCGCCTCGACAAGTGGCTGTGGCAGGCGCGGTTCTTCAAGACGCGGGGCCTTTCGGCGAAGCTTGTCTCGGGCGGGCATGTGCGGGTCAACAGCCAGAAGGTGGCCAAGCCCGCCCACGCCGTGGGCGCGGGCGACGTGCTTACCTTTCCGCAGGCCAGGCGGGTGCGGGTGATCCGCATCGTGGCGCTGGGCGAGCGGCGTGGGTCGGCGCCCGAGGCGCAGGCGCTTTACGAGGACCTGGCCCCGGTGGAGCGCGAGGAGGCGAACAGCGTTCCGGCTGCGCCGCGCTACGAGGGAAAAGGGCGGCCCACGAAACGGGAACGCCGCAAACTCGATCTCAATCGCCCTGATACGCTTGAATGATCCGGGGCACTGGATTAGTTCAGGCGCGAGATATCAAGGATGAACCCGCCAGATGACTTACGTGGTGATCGATAACTGCATCGAATGCAAATACACCGACTGTGTCGAGGTATGCCCCGTGGACTGTTTCTACGAGGGCGAGAACATGCTGGTGATCCACCCCGACGAATGCATCGACTGTGGCGTCTGCGAGCCGGAATGCCCGGCCGACGCGATCCGGCCCGATACCGAGCCGGACATGGAAGAATGGGTGGAATTCAACCGGAAGTATTCCGAGATGTGGCCGGTGATCATTACCAAGAAGGACCAGCTTCCCAATGCCGACGAGCGCGACGGGGAAGAGGGCAAGCTGGCCAAGTATTTCTCGGAAACCCCCGGCGAGGGGGGCTGAACCGGGCGGTTCAGCTGATTCGATACCCGGCGGCCCGTGAAGGGGCTCAAAAGGGGATGAGGATCGTCGTGTAACGCCTTTGTTTCAAAGGCGAAATGCGGCGGATCAAGTGATTGTGCTTCCAGATGTCGCATTTTTATGCTATGATTTTGTGACATATGAAGAACACCGCCTGGTATCCATTCACCCGATCTGCTTTTGGGAATGGGTATTTCTGCGCCTGTTGCATCGGCTCACCGGATCCCCAAATCCCCTGGGACGTGCCCAATGCGCTGTCTGCGACGGTTTGCATGATGAGGAAAGACTGAATGAGCAAATCCAAGAAATCCGAGTTTCGGCCCGACGATTACGTTGTCTACCCCGCCCATGGGGTGGGGCAGATCGTGTCGATCGAGAAGCAGGAGATTGCCGGGATCGAGCTGGAACTGTTCGTGATTTCGTTCGAAAAGGACAAGATGACCCTGCGGGTGCCGACGAACAAGGCCGCCGAGATCGGCATGCGGAGCCTGTCGAGCCCGGACGTGGTGTCGAAGGCCATGAGCACGCTGAAGGGCAAGGCTCGGGTGAAGCGCGCCATGTGGTCGCGCCGCGCGCAGGAATACGAACAGAAGATCAATTCCGGCGACCTGATCGCGATTGCCGAGGTGGTGCGCGACCTGCACCGCACCGACGACCAGCGCGAGCAGAGCTATTCCGAGCGCCAGCTTTACGAGGCCGCGCTGGAGCGTCTGACCCGTGAAGTGGCCGCAGTGAGCGGCGGCGACGAGGTGCAGGCGGCCAAGAAGGTCGACGAAGTTCTGGTGTCACGCGCGGCGTAACTGCCCGGCGATACTGGGGAAATGCGCAAGGCCGTGCCCGTTGGGGGCGCGGTCTTTTGCGTTTTCGGGTGTCTCTCAGGCGACGAGGCTGAAGAGGATGGCGATCTCGGCAGACTGCTGGGTGGCGCCGAGGATGTCGCCCGTCTGACCGCCGATCATCGAGCGGGCGAGGAAGCCGATGGCGAAGGCCGCGGCGAGGGCCCAGAGGATGGCGGGCAGGCCGCTCCACCCGGCGAGGAGGAGAGCGGCGAGGGCAGCGATGGCCAGCGCGAGCCACGCCGTGCGCTCGGGCACGGGGCCCACGCTGTGCGACAGGCCGCCGGCACGGGCATGGGGCAGGCGGGCCATCAGGAGCGGCATGGCGGCGCGGGAGAGGGTGGCGGCGGTGATCAGGGCCGCGGCGGCCGCGCCGCTGCCGAAGTCGTAGAGCAGGGAAAGCGCGGCCCAGCGGGCGGCCAGCGACAGGGTGAGGGCCACCACGCCGTAGGTGCCGATATGGCTGTCCTTCATGATCTCGAGCCGGCGGTCGCGTGTCCAGCCGCCCCAGAACCCGTCAGCGGTGTCGGCCAGCCCGTCCTCGTGCATGGCGCCGGTGGCGAGTATCAGAAAACCGAGCGCGATCAATGCCGTGAGTGGCGAAGGTAAGCCAAACGCGTGGGCGATGGCACCGGCAAGGGCGGCCAGCGCGCCGAGGATCAGCCCGGCCACCGGGTAGGCCCAGGCGGCGGCAGCCGTGCGCTCCATGTCACCGGGCGGCACCGGCAGGCGGGAGAGCAGGCCGAGCGCCGTGGGGATATCCGACAGGGCGACGAGGGCGGTTTCGTTTTTGGACATGCCGGTGCCTCTTTTGGGGCTGTCTCGGGGGGCGGGCTGCGGTAGAGGGGGCGGAAACGGACAGGACGGGGACAGGTATGCATCAGGATTTCGGGTCGGTCGAGGCGTTTTCGCAACTGTTGCAGGCGCTTCCGGAGGAGGACGCGGCGGCGCGGGCGGCGGCGCAGGAGCGGAACGGGCAGCTGACCAAGCCGCCGGGGGCGCTGGGCCGGCTCGAGGACCTTGCGGCGTGGTATTGCGCGTGGCGGGGCGATGCGCGGCCGGAGATTGCCCGGCCGCAGGTGATCGTCTTCGCGGGTAATCATGGGGTGACGGCGCAGGGAATCTCGGCCTTTCCGGCGGATGTGACGGTGCAGATGGTGGCGAATTTCGAGGCCGGGGGGGCGGCGATCAACCAGCTGGCCAAGGCGTTCGGAGCGAGGATGGACGTGCATGCGCTGGAGTTGGAGCGGCCGACGGCGGATTTCACGCAAGGGCCGGCGATGGCGGCGGAGGAGTTCGTCGCTGCCTTGAAGACCGGTTGGGAAGCCGTTGATCCGGAAGCGGATTTGCTGGTTGTCGGTGAGATGGGGATTGGCAACACGACGGCCGCGGCGGCGATGGCGCTGGCGCTTTTTGGCGGCGAGGCGGGCGACTGGACGGGCCGGGGCACGGGGGTCAGCGACGAGGCGCTCAGGCTCAAGGCCGAGGTTGTGGCGCGGGCCGTGGCGGCGAATGCCGGCTGTGGCAGCGACGGGCTGGAGGTGCTGCGCTGCCTTGGCGGGCGGGAGATCGCGGCGATGGCGGGCGCGATGGTGCGGGCGCGGATGCTGCGGATCCCGCTGATCCTGGACGGGTTCATCTGCACGGCGGCGGGGGCCTGCCTCGAGGCGGCGCGGAAGGGGGCGCTGGACCATGCCGTGGCGGGCCATGTGAGCGCCGAGGCGGCGCATCCGGCGCTGCTGGAACGGCTCGGGAAAGAGCCGCTGCTGGCCATGGGCATGCGGCTGGGCGAAGGCTCGGGCGCGGCGCTGGCCATGGGCGTCCTGAAGGGCGCGGTCGCCTGCCATTCGGGCATGGCGACCTTTGCCGAGGCGGGGGTTTCGGGGGGCTAGGCGCCCTCCTTGTCCTTGTCGGGCAGGTCGTTCGCGGCCGTTTCCTCGAGCTGCGAAAGCAGCATGGTCTGGAGTTCCGACTCGAGCTCCTTGGCGCGGGAGATGTAGGCGGCGTTCTCGATCGTCGGAATTTCCGGATTCCACAACGCGGCCAGTTCGCGGACGGAATGGCGATCATGCTTGTAGAAGGTCTTTTCCAGTTCGGAGGCCTCGAATTCCGACAGGCCGACGTTTTCAAGCACGTAGCGCCCGGCGCGGAGCGAGCTGTCGAAGAGTTCGCGCACGATGTCGTTGGCGCCGGCCTGGTAGAGGCGGAAGACGTGGGTGCGGTCGCGCGCGCGGGCGATGATGTGCAGGTCTGGCCGTTCGCGGCGGGCGAAGCTGACGAGGCGGGTGGTGGCCTCGGGGTTGTCGAGCGCGACGACGAGCACCTTGGCCTCCTTCAGCCCGGCGGCGTGGAGAAGCTCGGGGCGGGACGGGTCGCCGAGGAAGCCCTTGATGCCGAAACGGCGCATCCGCTGGATGGCGCCGAGGTCATGGTCGAGCACGACCGTGTCGAAGCCGCTGGAGCGGACGAGGCGGTTGACCACCTGGCCGAAGCGGCCGATGCCGGCAATGATGACCGGGCCGCTTTCGTCGATCTCGTCGGGTTCATGGGCTTCAGCGCCGTCGTCGATGCGGTGCGAGAGGATGTCGTAGAGGATGAAGAGCAGCGGCGTGATCAGCATGGTGATCGCCACGACGAGGAGCAGCATTTCCGTCATGGCGCGGGGGATGACGTTCTGTTGGCCCGAGAAGGAGATCAGGACGAAGCCGAATTCCCCGGCCTGAGCCAGTGACAGGGTGAAGAGCCACAGCGTGCGGCCGCGGAGCGAGAAGATCCTGCCGAGAAAATACAGGATGACGCCCTTAAGTACGATTATTGCAAGTGCAAGGCCAATAACCGTGAAGAAATTGGCAAACAAGATCGTGAAATTGATACCCGCACCCACGGTGATGAAGAACAGGCCGAGCAGCAGGCCCTTGAACGGCTCGATATCGCTTTCCAGTTCGTGACGGAATTCGCTGGAGGCGAGGACGACGCCGGCGAGGAAGGCGCCGAGGGCAGGTGACAGGCCCACGACGTTCATCAGGAAGGCGATACCGACGACGATGAGCAGGGCCAGCGCCGTCGACATCTCGCGCAGGCGGGCAGTGTGGATGTAGCGGAAGACGGGCCGGGTGAGGTAGACGCCGGTGAGGATGATCGCCGCGACGGCGGCCAGCGTGACAAGGGTGACGCCCCAGCCCGGCAGGCTCTGGATGAAGGTGGCCGCGGCCTCGTGCGCGCCCTCGGGATGGGCGCCGGCCTCGCCCTCGCGGGCGCGCTTGATGGTCTCGCCCAAGATCATGTCGGGCGTCTTGGGCATGGCGAGGAGCGGGATCAGCGCCAGCATCGGGATGACCGCGATGTCCTGCGTGAGCAGCACCGAGAAGGCCGAGCGGCCGCCGCCGGTCTGCATAAGGCCCTTTTCCGACAGGGTTTGCAGGACGATGGCGGTCGAGGAGAGGGCGAAGACGAGGCCGATGGCGAGCGCGATGCTCCAGCCGATGCCAAGCGCCATGGCGCCGGCCATGACCGCCAGGGTGGTCAGCGTGATCTGGAGCCCGCCCAGGCCGATCAGCCTGTGCCGCATGTCCCAGAGGGCGCGGGGTTCGAGCTCCAGCCCGATGAGGAAGAGCATCATGACCACGCCGAACTCGGCGAAATGCTGGAGTTCTTCCGTCTCGTGACCGGCGACGAAGCCGAGGACCGGGCCGATGAGGATGCCGGCGGCGAGGTAGCCCAGGACCGAGCCCAGCCCCAGCCGCGCCGCGAGCGGCACCGCGATCACCGCGGCGGCAAGGAAAATCGTGGCCTGGAACAGGAAGCCTTCCATGAAATGTTAAGTCCTTCGTAACGGTGTTTCGGTCATAATGGCAGGGGCGCGTCGGGTTTGCACTGGTCCATGACGATCTGGCTTTGCACCTTGGCGACGGCGGCGTGTGGCAGAAGGATCTCGTGGATCAGGCGGTTGAGCGCGGGGAGGTCCTCGCAATAGACGCGGAGAAGGTAATCGGCGTTGCCCGTCAGGGTCCAGGCGCTGACGACTTCGGGCCGGGTGTCGAGCAGGCGGGTGAAGGAGCGCGATTGCTCGGGCCCGTGGCTGGAGAGTTCGACCTGCACGAAGGCCTGGATGGCGAGGCCGAGCTGCACGGGGTCGAGCTTGGCCGAGTAGCCGCGGATCAGGCCGCTGGTTTCCAGCCGCTGGCGGCGGCGGCCCGCCTGGCTGGGCGAGAGGCCGAGCTCTGCACCGAGATCCTGCGCGGTGAGCTGCGCGTTCCTCTGGAGGGCCGAGAGCAGGCGGATATCGGTTTCATCAAGCATATGCGGGTATTATGCGGCTTGCACGACAGATTTGCAAATCTCACGCAGGGTGCGCGTGAAATCCGGCCATGAATGCGCACATTCCGTATGCGGGATGCGGTATATTTGATCCGAACAGGAACAAACGCGAAGGAGATGCGCCATGGGACCGTTCCCGCATGACCGCCCGCAATCGAAGATCACTGAGGAGAACCCCGCCGGCACGGACGGGTTCGAATTCGTCGAGTTTGCGCACCCCGAGCCGGAGGAGTTGCGGACGCTTTTCGCCTCGATGGGGTACGAGAAGGTGGCGCGCCACAAGGAGAAGGATATCGAGCTGTGGCAGCAGGGCGATATCACCTATGTGGTGAATGCCGAGAAGGGCAGCTTTGGCCAGAAATTCGTGGACGAGCACGGGCCTTGCGCGCCCTCGATGGGCTGGCGCGTGGTGGATGCGCAGCACGCGTTCGAGCATGCGGTGGCGAAGGGGGCTGAACCATATGAAGGGGATGGCCGCGTGCTGGACGTGCCGGCGATCTACGGGATCGGGGGGAGCCTGATCTATTTCATCGACCAGTACCATGACACCTCGCCCTATAACGAGGAATATCAATGGCTTGAGGTGTCGAAGCCCAAGGGCGTGGGGTTCTATTACCTCGATCACCTGACGCATAACGTGTTCAAGGGGAACATGGACAAGTGGTTCCGGTTCTACGGGGACCTGTTCAACTTCAGGGAAATCCGGTTCTTCGATATCGAGGGCAAATTCACCGGGCTTTACAGCCGCGCGCTGACCTCGCCCTGTGGGCGGATCCGCATCCCGATCAACGAGGACCGGGGCGAGACCGGGCAGATCGTGTCGTACCTGAAGAAGTACAATGGCGAGGGGATCCAGCATATCGCGGTGGGGTCCGAGGATATCTATGGCTCGACCGATGCGATCGCCGATATGGGCGTCAAGTTCATGCCGGGGCCGCCGGATACCTATTACGAGCTGTCGAAGGAGCGGGTGACCGGACATGAAGAGCCGATCGACCGGATGAAGAAACATGGCATCCTGATCGACGGGGAAGGCGTGGTCGATGGCGGGGAGACGAAGATCCTGTTGCAGATCTTCTCGAAAACCGTGATCGGGCCGATCTTCTTCGAGTTCATCCAGCGCAAGGGCGATGACGGGTTCGGCGAGGGCAATTTCAAGGCGCTCTTCGAATCGATCGAGCAGGAGCAGATCGACAGTGGCGAGTTGAAGGCGGGCTGAGGCCCACGTGCGGCGAGGGGCGGGCTGCCGCCCTTCGCGCGCCCCGGTCAGCCCTGGGGCATTTTCAGGACGACGGAGCGGCCGCCCTTGACGTAGCGCAGCTCGCTCTCGCCGATGGCGGCGACCTGGCCGCCATCGAGGCGATCTCCAACCTGGACCTTCTGATAACTGCCATTGGCCATGCGCACCAGCGCGCGGCGACTGTTGGCTTTGCCGTAAACGCCGATAAGGTTCAGTTTTCTCAGGGAAATCTGTTTTCTCTCTGTCGCCGCGCGGGCCACCGAGGTGGCGGTTGGAATGTTGACGGCGACGCGCTGTTCGCGGCTGACCGGCTCCGAGGCGGCGGCCTCCTGCGCGGCGGCGGCGGCCTTGCGGGCGTCGGCGATGATGGTTTCAAAGCCGGTGGGGCGGTTTTGTGGCTTCAGCGAAGCGGCGACGGCCTGTTCCGTGGCGGTGGCCATCGGGTCGGCGCTGTCGGGGTCGATGCCGGTTTCCTGCGCAAGCGCCTCGACCGCCTCCTGCTGGGCGCTCTTGGGGCGCGGGCGGGGGCGGAAGCCGGCCAGTTCGGTCCGGGTCATGCCGCCGAGGATCGAGCGTTCACGGGTTTCCTGCAGGTCGCCGGGCCGGGCGCGGGGGCGGATCGTGGGATTGTCGGGCGCGGCCGCGGCGGGGCCATCGACCACCTCGGCCGAGGCGCGCGGGGGCGTGTCGGGCGGGATGATCGGCGGCGGGCCACTGAAGACGATGGCGCCCTCGGGCGTTTCGGCGCCCTCGGAGGTGGCGGCGATGAAGCCGCGCGTGTCAAGCTGGTAGCGCACGCCGGGCGGCGGCGGATCGGACGGCGTAACGGGGCGGGCGCCCGTGGCAAGGTCTTCGGCCTCGGGCAGGGCGACCGCGTCGGAGAAGTTCACGTCGGGGTCGAGGTTGGTCTGGTAGACATCTTCCAGAGTCGTGACGCCCGGCGCCTGTGAAGGCTCGGGCGCCATTTGCCAGATACCGGTTGCCGCGTAGCGGGCGCGTGCCTCGTCCGGGGTCAGCTCTTCGGGGACGAGCTCGGGGCGGGGGGTTGGCGGCGGTTCTTCCAGGACTTCGAGCTCTGCGTCGGGATTGCCGGGCAGGTCGGGGTCATCGTCGGAGAGCGCGGCGGTTTCGGTGTCGGGATCGGCCGTGCCGTCTTCGGCGGCGGGCTGTTCGGTCAGGGCGGCGGAGACGGCCTCGTCGATGGTGTCGGTATCGGGCTCGGCCTGTTCGACCGTTTCGACCGGGTCGCCGCTGCGGAACAGGCCGGCGACGCCGTTATCGAGGAAGAGTGCGGCCCATGCGGCGACGCCCACGAGGATGAGCAGCAGGATGGCCGTGAGGATCAGCGCCATGTAGCGCGGTTTCTCGGGCTGCACGCTTTCGGAGCGGCGGGCGCCGAAAATGGTCATCCGGTCCTTCTCGTCTAGGGAACGGGCGGCGGCGGTGGGCTGCGGATCGGCCGCGGAGGCGATGCTGGTCTCGGAATGGAGCGGCCCGGGGGCCGGTTGGCGGCCCTTTGCGCGGGGCTTGTCCGCGGGAAGACCTTCGGGCGCCTGACGCCGGGACAGGAAGCCGCCGATACCGGATTTGCGTTTGTTTCCGGATGCTTCCGGGGTGATGCTTGCCGGCGGCGGGCCGGTATAGTCGTCGTCTTTCGTTCGCGGCGCGAATTCGTTCTCGGGTTCGGGCGCAGGGACGGCGGCGAGGGAGGCGGCAAGCTCGGCGGCCTGCATCTCGGGGGCCTTCTCTGCCGGTTTTTGCCTGGCTTGCGGCTGGTCCGCCGGGGGGGCCGGGTTGCGAATGCCGGAGACGGGCGGCGGCGTGAAACGCGCGCTGGGCAGGGGAGAGATACGGCCGGGTTGCGGTGTTTCGCCCGACCCGTCGCGGGGGGCGGTGCGGATCGAGGTGAAGGCGAAGGTGGGGGCGGCCTTTGGTCCGGCGTCTGCCGGAGCGGAACCCTTGTCGGCGGGCTTGTCGCGCGCAGGCTTTTCAGCGGCGGGCTTGTCGTTGGCACGGTTCGCCCTGCCAGGTTTTTCATTGGCCGGTTTATTATTGGCCGGTTTGGCGTTGGCCGGGGTTTCGGGGGCATTCGCCTCGGGTTGCGCGTCTTTCTGGCGGGCTTTCTTGCCCTTGGCCTTTTTGCGGGCCTGTCTTTCGCGCCTGGCTTCCGACTCGGCCTCGGCGTCGGTATCAGGGGAAGCCCCCGGCCGCTGTTTCGCTTTGGGCTTCGGCTTGGGCTCCGGCCCGGGCTGCGGGGCGGGCTCGGCTTGTCGTTTCGCGCCGTCCTCGGGCTTGGCGCCGGCCTTCGGCCCGGCCTCGGGGTCGGCGGGCGGTTGCGCATCGGTGTCATCGGGCGGGGCCGGGCTGGCAGGAACGGGGGCGGGTTCGGGCAGGCGGGCCGCGCCGACGATGCGGATGACCTCGTTCTCGCGGTCGACCGATTCGTCGGGGCCGAGCACCTTGCCGGCATAGGCGGTTTCGCCGAAGAACGGCTCGCCCGCGAAGGCGTCGTCTGCCGGCATGGCGACGAAGCAAAGCGGGTTTAGGCTGTGTTCCTGGGCGAAGGCCTCGGCCTCGGCCAGGGTTTCGCGGGCGACGGCGGCGACGTGAACCCGTCCGTCGCGCACAGACCAGTCGTAGGAAAGCTCCTTCAGCGGGTAGGGCGTGGCGCCGTCGAGCGCCGCGCGCACCTCGGCCTCGATCGTGTTGACGTCGCGGGCGGAGCTTTCGAGGGCCAGATACTTGATCTGGTCGTCGGGCAGGACGAGCTTGGTGCGGAGGCCGGTCGGGTCGAGCATGCGCGCCTTGGCGGTGAGCTCGGCCAGGTCGGCCGCCAGATTCTCGGCATTGAGCGCGACCTCGCCGACGAGGTGCCAGCCTGCGTGCGTGCGGTGCAGCAGGCTGATCCCGTCGAAAGAAAGTGTCAGCGCAAAATTCGGTTTCATCGGCAACGCTTTAGCACAAGGAGTTCACACGCGTACATACAGTTTGAGACCACCGATTTTACCGCAGCTTCGATCCGAGGGAAAGTAAAAGCCCAGCGCCCCATTCCGGTGGATATAAGGCGCGGGGCGGTTGGCTCCAAGTGGGTCAGCTTGACGCTTTCTTGAGGGCCTGGTCGAGGTCGGCGATGATGTCGTCGGCATCCTCGATCCCTATGGAGATGCGCACGACGTTTGGCGCGGCGCCCGCGGCGGTCTGTTGTTCCGGGGTGAGCTGGCGGTGGGTGGTGGAGGCCGAGTGGATCACCAGCGAGCGGGTGTCGCCCAGGTTGGCGACGTGGCTGAAGAGCTCGAGATTGTCGACCAGCTTGACGCAGGCCTCGTAGCCGCCCTTGAGCGCGATGGTGAAGAGGCCGCCGGCGCCCTTGGGGCAGATTTTCGCCACCCGGTCGTAGGAGGGCGAGGATTTGAGGCCGGCATAGGTGACGGCCTCGATGGCGTCGTGCTTTTCGAGCCAGGCGGCGACGGTTTCGGCGTTTTCCACGTGTTTCTGCATGCGCAGCGAGAGGGTTTCGATGCCCATCAGCGTGTAATGTGCGGCCTGCGGGTTCAGCGTCATGCCGAGGTCGCGCAGGCCGATGGCGATGCCGTGGAAGGTGAAGGCCAGCGGCCCGAACGTCTCGTGGAACTTGAGGCCGTGATAGGCGGGCTCGGGCGCGGAGAGGGAGGGGAACTTGTCGGAGGCGGACCAGTCGAACGTGCCCGAATCGACCACGCAGCCGCCGGTGACGGTGCCGTTGCCGGTGAGGAACTTGGTCATCGAGTGGACGACGAGGGTCGCGCCATGCTCGATGGGGCGGCAGAGGTAGGGCGTGGCCGAAGTGTTGTCGACGATGAGGGGCAGGCCCGCGTCGTCGGCGATCTTGGACAGCGTGTCGAGATCGGCGATGTGGCCGCCCGGGTTGGCGATGGATTCGCAGAAAATCGCGCGCGTGTCATCGTCGATCGCCGCTTTCACCGCGTCGGTGTCGTCGATGTCGACGAACTTGGCCGACCAGCCGAAACGCTTGATGGTCTGCGAGAACTGCGTGACCGAGCCGCCGTAGAGGCGGGTGGAGACGACCACGTTCCGGCCCGGCGCCATGAGCGGGAAGAGCGCCATGATCTGGGCCGCGTGGCCCGAGGAGCAGCAGACGGCGCCGGAGCCGCCCTCGAGCGTGGCGATGCGTTCCTGCAGGACGGCGACGGTGGGGTTGGTGAGGCGGGAATAGATGTAGCCCACTTCCTGGAGGTTGAAGAGGGCGGCCGCGTGTTCGGCATCGCGGAAGACGTAGGCCGTGCTTTGGTAGATCGGGGTCTGGCGGGCGCCGGTGGCCGGGTCGGGGCGCGAACCTGCGTGGATTTGCAGCGTGTCGAAGCCGAATTCGTGGATCTTGTCGGACATGTGAAACCTCCCTGAATGCGTTGCACACAGGGGTAAGACAAGTTCAGGACCGGAACAACAACGATGTTGGCGGGATCACTCGGTCGTCAGGTCGGCGCCGGGGGGCGGCAGGCGGAACTCGTCCATCCCGTCGGTATGGGCGGCCTGCCGGATGGCGCCGGTGCAGGGCATCTCCGGGCAGGGCACGTCTGTGCCGTTCACGCGCACGGTGCGGTGGGCGGCGGGCGTGCCGAAAAGGGCGAAGCCGGGCTTGCGGTCGGTCACGGTGTAATAGGAGTCATCGACGCGCATTTCGAATCGACGGACTTCGGCGGGCTTGCTGCAGGCGCCGAGGGTGGCGGCGCAGAGGGCGGTGAAAAGAAAGGGCTTTGTGAAAGGCACGGCGCAATATCCATTCGCTGTCATGGTCAAGCCGGGAAAGTGTAGCACACTATTTCCGGATTTTGTCGCGGAATGGGGCAAAGCCCGTTTCCGAAGGGGCTCAGCCGGTGCCGGAGCCCTTGTCGCCGACGCCGGCGGGGAGTTTTTCGGCCATCGCGGCCCCGGGGGCGGCGGTGACGGAAAAGGAGCCGTCGCTTTCCAGCACCACCGTCTGGGCCTGGTCAGGCGAGGCGAGGCCGGAGGAGCGGAGGATGGTGTCGAGCTCGGAGCGGGTAATGCGCTCGCGCCGCATCGCGTCGTCGCAGGTCTCACCCCGGTAGACGAGGAGCTGCGGCTCGGACCGGACCAGCCGGGCGACGCGGGCGGAACGGACCGAGGTGGCGGTGACGACCCATTGCAGGCCGATCAGCAGCAGCAGCGCCGTGAGCCCTTCGAAGAGCGTGACGGTCTTGGAGAGCAGGATGGTGGCCAGCGTGGAGCCGATGGCGACGGTGACGACAAGGTCGAAGGCGTTGAGCTTGGCCAGCGTGCGCTTGCCGGAGATGCGCAGCATGGCGACCAGCGCGACATAGGCCAGCGTGCCGACGAGGACCACTCGGAGGAGGTCGGACCAGCTTTGAAACAGCATGTCTTCGATCTGCACCATCGGAAGGTCAACCGGTGGCGTAGCCGCAGGTTCCCCCGGTCAGCGCATCCAGTAGCCGTTGCGGCGGATGGTGTTGCGGATCGCCTGTTCCTTGCGGGGGAGGTTGTCGCGGTCGAAGAGGGCGCGCGCCTTCCGGCCCCGGCCGTGGTAGACCATGAACTTGATCGGGTCGTATTTCTTGAGGACCTTCTTGACCGGGTTGGGGGCGGCGATCTCTTCCAGCACCTCGACCACGCGGTCGGATTCGCGGGCATAGAGCAGGGGCAGCATGCGGTAGTGGCAGGTGATCTCGCCGTCGAGCAGACCTTCCGGCAGGGTGTCGCGGCCGCCGCCCAGCGAATGGATGACCAAGGGCAGCGCCACCTGGTCGAGCCAGGGGTCGAGGGACTGGCAGACAAGTTCCGGCGGCGGGTCGTCCCGGATGGAAAGCGCGTAGTCGAGGAAGCGCTGGCCGAAGACGTGGGGGCATTTGTAGAAGAAGAAGCCCGCGTTGAAATAGAGGTAGCGGCGCCAGTATTCATCCGGTTGCGAGAGGTCGAGCGAGCTTTCGAAGTCGAGGCCGAAGCGGTCGTAGAGGGATTTCCATATCTGGGTGTAACCGGGGCCGTAGAGTTCGATCTCGGGCCAGGTGCCCTCGCGACGGAGCGAGGCGGTGGGGCGGTCGAAGTCGAAGGGGACGGTGGCGAGGTCGCCGGTGACGAGCGTGTCGGTGTCGAAGAAGACGAAGGGCTCACCCTCTGGCAGGGCGAAGAGGGCCTCGATCTTGTTGCCGTAGGGGTAGGCGTCGCCGAAATGGTGCGACTCGAAAGGGAGGATTTCGGCGCCGAGGCGGTCGAGGAGTTCGAGCGTGTCGTCGCCGCGGATCGTGGGATCCTTCTCCCACAGGGGCCCGGGCCGGGGTTCGGCGACGATGAGGCGGCCGGGGAAGTCGGGGGAATTCATCTGCATCGAGGCGGCGAAGAGGATCGCCTCGTATTGCAGGCGCCCGCCCTGGCCGACGATCACGACGTTGAACGGTTGGGTTTCGCGCGCCTTTGCGGCCATGTCCGGGGTTGTCCTGCCTGTCTGCCCTTTTGGCCAGTATAGGCGGCAAGGGGCCGGGGCAGAAGGGGGAGTTTGGGGCGATTCTCGGCGGTGCTCGGGGCGGGCGGTGGCGCGATGCTCGTGAGGCAGCGGAGGCCGGGGCGGGGGCGCGGGAAGAGATTAATGCCTCCGGCGGGGATATTTTCGGCCAGAAGACGCCGCGGGCTTGCCTCGGGCCATGCGTTTCCGCTTAAGTTTCGCGGCGATCCGCATATATTGGGCGCGAGGATGTTTCAGACAGGGAGTTTTCGATGGCCGATTTGGACGCGCAGGTGCGCGAAAGCCAGGAGCAGGTGGAGCAGGCGCAGGCCCGGATCGCCGAGCTGACCAGCCGGATCGAGACGGCGCGCAGCAAGATCAAGGGCGGCGAGGATGCCACGCTCGATATCGAGAACGCCACGCTGGAGGAGGTGCATGCGCATACCGACACGATGAACGCGAATATCGCCGAGCTGATCATGGGGCTCGACGATGTGACCGCCGCGTTCTCGCGCGATTTCGACGAGATGCGCAACAAGACGGGCTGGGAGAGCTTCGTCGGGGTCTTTTCCAAGGCCAAGGCGGACAGCATGCGGCAGGACCGGATTCGCACGGCCAATATCGACGACAAGCTGCAGGACCTGATTTCGAAGTCGGACGTTATCGTGAACCTTCTGGAGGGCCAGCTGACCATGCTGGAGGAGCAGAAGGTGAAGGTGGAACAGAACCTGTCCGAGACGCTCGACGAGCGGGAGGCGACGGTGGGCGAGCTGGAGACGCTGCGCGCCGATATCCAGGGGCTCGACCCGGAGATCATCCAGCTGGAAAACAAGATCGCCAACGAGACGGATGCGGCGGCAAGGACCAAGCTGGAGACGCAGCTGGCGGAGATGAACGCGAAGTACAACGAGAAGGTGCAGCAGGAGCAGGTGAAGCTGGCCAAGAGCCAGACGCTGGAGCGCTATATCGAGAAGGGCAAGACCTGGGTCGACAGCCTTCAGAACCAGGCGGCGACGCAGATGGTGCTGATCAACAAGCTGCAGACGGATACCAAGCAGCGGGTGGTGCTGTACGATGCGCTGACCAAATCGCTGAAGACCGCGCAGCAGCAGGACGTGGCGCACCGGATCAACGAGATCGGGGTGCAGACCGACCAGGAGGCGCAGAGCGCCATGGCCGGGATCGGGGCCGCCACCAACCAGCGGATGGCCGACATGATGGAGCAGCACGAGGGGCACATGGTGTTCGCGCGCGAGGTGCTGGAGGCGAAGGCCAAGGCGGACGAGCGGTTCGCGCGGCGCTTCGCGAAGATCATCGAGAAGCACGACAAGAACCTTTATGGGGCGTAAGTGAGCGAAGGGAAGGCCATCAAGCTCGTGCTGCGGGTCGTGGTGCGTTACGGTTTGGTGGCCGGCTTCCTAGCCATCGCGATGCTGGCGGCCCGTCACCAAGTCTATTGGCTATCCATCGCCGGCGTGATCGGGGCGGGTGCCATGATCGCCTTTATCATGGCCACCACGAAGGGCGGGGCGGTGACGCTCGATGCCTACAAGGACCAACAGATAATGGTAGATCGGAACAAGATTGATTGATGAACTGCCACAGAACGCGCGGAGCGCTGCGGCCAACGACCATGTCGGGCTGAGCGACCTTTACGCCTCGCGCCGGTATTTCGCCAAGTTCGAACGGATCACGCAGCATCTCAACCGGGTGGCGGCGGTGATGCAGGCGGACGGCAAGTTCGACAAGGAAGAGGTGGAGGTGCTGACCGGCTACGTGCAGGGCATCGCCTATACGTTCCGGGCGCTGGGCATGAAGTACCTGCTGGTGGGCCGCGACACGGGGCGGTTTTTCGGCTCGCTGGCGATGGATGTGCGGGAGAGCGGGTTTCCCGTCTTCAACGAGTTGATGGTGATGGCCAACGACGCCCAGCAGGCCGGGCGCCATTTGCAGAACATGCCCGGCGCGGACACGCTCAAGCGGGAGATGGTGGAGCAGATCATCGGCGAGCGGGTCATTCCCACGAAGCTGCAATTCGCCTTGTCGCAAAGGCTTTACTACGAGGAACTCATCCGCGGGCACATGTTCTGGGCGCAGAACGACCCGCAGCTTGTCTGGTTGAGCGGGATGGGCGAGCGGCGGCGCTACCTGATGCACTGGGCGGTCTATGACAGCCAGGTCAACCTGCCGACCGTCTACCTGATGGAGATCGAGGATACGGGGCGAACACCCTTGCCGAAGGACGGTCGGCGCTGGCCGGAGGTGCAGGCGCACCTGATGGGGCAGGCGCTGGGCGGGCTGAAGCTTCTGACCATCGCGCGGGGCTTCGACGAGACGTTCGACGACATCCACCCCAAGCGCCTGCGGCGGCTGCACATGGGGCCGATGTATTCGCATGCCTATACCGAGCAGTCCGGACCGATCCGGGACGTTCTGGCCGAGGCGCATGCGCCGGAGGGGCAGGACTGGGCGCTGGCCTGGACGGACGAGGTGCTGGAAAGCGAGCGGGTGCGCGAGGAGCGGTCGGGCTGGTTCGGGACGGTGGAGCGCGAGGTCTTCGCGCTCGACCCGTTTTCCGGGCGCGGCGTGGATACCGGGGCCACCCGGACGGAGCGGAGCATCATTCTGCCGGAACGGCCCTACCAGGTGCTGGCCGAGAAGGCGCCGGCGGGGTTCGCGGCGGTGACGAAATACGTGGTGAGCCCCGGCGGCCGCGTTCTGCGGTATTGAGGGGTGGGATCTTGAGTATTTTCGGAAAGATGAAAGAACGGGAGGCAGCGCGTTGAATCGGTTTGGTTTTCTGATGATGGTGTCGGCCGTTCTCATGGCAGGTTGCGCCAAGATAAAGGAGCCGGCGGCGCCGCCGGCCGAACGGGTCGCCGAGCGGCTGGCGGTGCGCAACGAGAGCCCGGCGGCGGTCAAGCGCTGGCTGGTGTCGTGGGGATTCCAGCCCATCGAGCGGACGGGCTATGGCGGGGTCTGGCCGCGGACGGGGCCGTGCTACCAGACGGTGAAGGGGCTGCTTTCGCGGGACAAGACGGTGACGCGGGTGTGTTTCGCGGGCGACCGGTACCCGGTGGTGCTGTTGCGGGAGACCAAGGGCTATTACTGGACGGAGGTCTATCCCAACGACCTGTCCTACAACCTTTATGGGCCGAGCGGCCTTGGGGCGATTTCGGATGAAACGGTGGAGATTTTGAAGCGATGAGCCTGACGGCCGATACGATGGAGCTTCGCGAGGAGGAGATCGCGAAGCATTACGAGGCGGCCGAGGCCATGCTGGACGGGTTCGACCACACGCCGCGCGTGGGCAAGCCGCGGGAGACCGAGCAGGTCGAGCGGTCGGCCGGTCTGGGCACGCGGCGGCGGTTCCGGACGACGACGCCGGGGCTGGTGACGCGCTCGACCGCGCGGCCGGAGGGGGTGCATCTGCTGGCCACGATCGCCGCGGCGGACGGGGATGACCCGCTGACGAGCCCCTTGCAGGCGACGGTGATGCACGGGCTGCGCCGGGCGCTGGCGATCGCGCTGGCGGTGGGAGAGGCGTTTGCCGAGGCGACGGGGCTGGCGGAGCTGCGGCGGGCGAACCTTGCCGGGTCTCTCGGCGCGGACCGGAAGACGGAGTTTACCGAGTTGCTGGGCGCCGAGGCGCTGGCGGTGGCGCATGTCTTTGCCAATGCGACGGCGTTTTTGATGGGGCCGCATGGCTCGGAAGTGTCCGTGGAGGTGGGCGAGGTCGAGGAGTTGCTTACCGACAACGCGCAATTGGCGTTGCATGGGCTGCTGTGGGAACTGGACCAGGATATCGCCGGGCTGGCGGGGGACGATGCGCGGCTGGTGGCCGTGGTGGCGGCCTTTGCCGAGCAGGTGATGGAAAAGGCCGCGATGCGGGCGCAGAATGCCGGGCGGCTGGGGGCCTTTACCGGGGCAAGCTGGCGGGTGGAGGCGGATGATTTCACCATTCGCGGCTTCGAGGCGGCGGCGAAGGGCAAGTCGACCACGCTGACCATGGAATTCAAGCAGCCGCACGAAGTGGTTGGCAACCATATCGCCAAGTACCAGGCGCTGAAGCTGGCCAAGATGATCATGGCCTATGATTTCGACCGGCGGCTGAACCCGTTCGTGGAACTGGGCGGGTTCATCTTCACCTTCATGGGCGACGGCAAGCCGGGCACGGGGAAGACCACGCTTATCCGGATGATGGCGGGGCTGATCAACGGCTATTGCGAGGTGGCGGGCTATCCGTTCCGTTACATGAACCTGTCGACGGAAAGTATTGATTCCTATCAGGGAAAGTCGGCTCAGAACGCCAAGACATTCATCAACACGGTGCTGGATCCGGGGGTGATCGGGTTCGGGACGGTGGACGATATCGACCAGCTGGCCGGCAAGCGGGGCGACCGACAGTCCAGCGCCGGGCAGCTGGAGATCACCGCCGTGCTGATGGAGAGCTTTTCGGGGGCGAACACGGTGGTGCGGGGGAACTGTACGTTCGGGATGTTCTCGAACTACCCGGAGAACGTGGATGATGCGCTGCGGCAAAGGGCCGGTGCGCGGTTCCTGGTCGACGGGCCTCAGACGCGGGAGGATTACATCGACATCCTGCACCTGCTGATGGGGAAGAACCATGACATCCCGCTTGGGAGCCACGAGCTTTACGCCGCGCAGGAGATCAAGAAGGCGGTGGCGGCCTCGTTCGAAAGCCATGGGCGGCCGCATGAGGATGGGCTTGTAAAGGTCTATGATCGCGTGGAGAAAGACCTTGGCAAGCTGGATACGATTGCCAAGCTGGGCACCTATCTGAAAGGCATCCAGGAGGCCGACGAGCGGTTCACCGGGCGGGCGATCAAGAACATCACCGACGCGGTGAAGGTGCGGGCGATGGATTTCGAACTGCCGGATGAATGGATGGAGGAGCCCGACCGCTTCCTGTTCAAGCCCTACGAGGAGAAGCTGGGCATGATCGAGGAGCTGCGCCAGCCGATCACGGTGGAAATGGTGATCCAGGAGATCAACCGCTACGCGGATTCTGAGTTCCGCTATGCCGACAAGTCGGACGAGGTGGCGATCGAGAACATGGTGCGGGAGTTCGGGCGGACGGAAGAGGCCAAACGGCGGTACCTGGAGGGGAAGGATGGGTGAGGCCGGCTTCGCGACAGGGTGCGCGCGCGGGAGGCGCGATTGAACGAGACGACGATAGACTTCTGGAATACCGGGCTTCCGCTGGCGCTTATCGCGGGGGCGACGGTTCTGCTGCCGCTGGTTTTGATCCCGGGGCGCACTCGCTCGCATCGGCGGGTGGTGGGCGGCATGGCACTGTGTGTCCTGTTGATGATCGGGGTTTCGGCGGGCGTTTCCGCGCTTTTCGACAAGCGCGGTATTGCTGCGGGGATCGAGATCATGGGGCTTTGGCCGTATGCCTGGTTCATGATCGTGTCGTCGCTGAAAGCGGCCTTGCTGTGGGTGCCGCTTCTGGGGCTTTTCTGGTTCAACGCGGCGCAGCGGGTGGAACGGTTGCGCGGCGAGGACATGGCGCGGAAGGGGAGCGTGTGATGCGGTCGTTGGTTTCGGACATTTGGGGAGGCACCGGCTCGGGGGCCGGGGCGGGGGTAGCGTCATGAAACGCCTGATCACATCCGGCCTGATGTTCGGCAACCTGATCCACGTGGACAGCCCCGCGCTGGTGGAGCGGTATAACCGGGCGCTGATGCACTTGACGGGGAAGCAGACGGCGCTGACGGATTTCTATATCGACATTTCGGGGTATTCGCCCGAGGTGGGCGATGAGCTGGATGATCCGCTCTACCTCAACCATGCGGGGGTGAACCGGCAGTTCATATTGCTGACCACGGCGCAGAAGACGGCGCCGCTGCTGGATGCGAAATTCTCGACCTCGCGGGGCATCCTGCGGCAGTTCATCGAGGAGAACGAGCCGGCGCTTTTCGCTCTGACGGCACGGGATGCGGTGGCGGGGGAGTTGGTGAACTCCGTCTTCGATCTGTCTGAACCGAAACGGCTTTTCGATATCCGGCGGATCGTGATCGAGGCGGATACGACGAACGGGCGTATCCGGCGGGCGGCGGAACTGGACCAGAAGGTGAACCGGTTCCTCAACGAGGAGGACGCGTGGTTCGACGACGTGCTGATCGCCGAGATGATCGGGCTGGCGGGCGAGACCGGGGACATCGTGCGCAACCCGGTGTCGCTCAAGCAGATGGAGTTCGAGCAGCGCAATTTCTGGACGGCGCATTTCGGCGGGCTTTACCTGTTCCAGGACCTGGAACTGCCCGGCGTGCTGGCCTCTGCCGGTAAGGAGGGGCTGGGCGATTTGCCGATCGAGTATGTTTTCGGGCTGGAGGAGCGGAACCGGATCGCCAATTTCCTCGACCTGAACGGATTGGTGGAACCCATTGTAAAGGCGCGGGGAATCGACGCGGGCGCGCTGCTTCGGCAGAAGATGGATTTCCTGATGGTCGATGCGCTGGCCGATGCGGGCGTGGACCTTGCCGGGCGGACGCGTACCGACATGCGGCGGCTGGCACGCACCCATGCGGGGCAGTTGCCGGAGGAGTTCCACGCGCTGGCCGCGCTGCTGAACTGGGCCGAGAGCGGCGGGCCGTGGCCCACCATCGGCAGCGACAGCCCGGCTTATTTCTACACGCTGCGGGCGTCGGCACACAAGGACGCGGACCTGGTCAACATGCTGCTGGCCGAGCTGGCGCCCAAGGATTTCCGGCAGCTCTTCATCTGTCACAAGGAGCTGTTCTATCGCCGCTATTCCGGCTGGACGGAGACTAAGAAGGCCTTCGTGGTCGAATACCTTCTGCGGGAATATCAGGTGGACAAGGTGGGCGCGCGCAAGGCACTCTTCGGCAGGGAAGCGCCGATGGAAGAACCGGAACCGGAGCGGGACATGGATCAGCTGATCGAGCTGGTGGGCCCGTGGGGGCCGGTAAGGAGGTAAGGCATGGCGGCACTGGCCAAGCTCGTGGTGATCGGGTTCATCGTGTTGACGGTGATCTATGTGTGCCTGTCGCTGTATTCCCGGTCGGTGCGCAAGGGGAAGCTTGCCGAATGGTGGGAGGAGGAGGGCCGGCCGGGCGATCGGGAGGCCTATATCGACGCCGGGTTGAAGGAATACGAGGGCTCGCTGCGCCGCAAGCTGATCTGGGGCGTCTATATCGTGCCGGTCGTGGTTATCAGCGCGGTCATTTACTTTACGAATTTTCACTGAGGCGGGGCGATGGTTTATCTGAAATGGGCATTCTGGATCGTGGTCTGGGTGCTGATCGCGGCGTTTTTCCATTACACCCTGCCGCAGCACGATATCGCGCGGATCACCGATACCTATGAAAAGCGGATCGATTTCGGGGAGAACTCGATCTTCTGGGCCAGCCCGGACGTGGGGAACGATACCGGCGCGGTGAACCGCGACGTGTTCTTCATCCAGGCGGTACGTACGAACGGCCGGGTGATGGTCTATCGGAACGAGGATACCGGCTGGGGCTGGCCGCCCTATTTCAAGTTCGACACGTCGAACCTTCAGGCCGAGGCGGCGGACCAGAGGTCGACCGGGGAAAACCCGAAATGGGTGTCGATCAAGCACTATGGCTGGCGCAACGAATTCATGTCGATCTATCCCAACGCGGTGGATGTCAGGGCTGTGGCGGGGCCGGACGTGGGCACGGGTATTCCCTGGTTCAACATCCTGATAATCGGGTGTTTTCTTGCGGTCGCGCTTGGGCTCTGGGCGCTGTGGCGGCGGTTTCGGGCGCGGCGGATCGACCCGGTGTTCGACGATATCGGCGAGAGCTGGGATGCCGCGGGCGACCGGGTGGATCACCATCGCGGGCGGTTCAAGCGCTGGCGGGACAGTTGGAAGCCCAAGCACAAGCGGTGAGGTTCCGGGAGGGGGAAAGTGGTGGGCGACCTAGGAATCGAACCTAGCGTGCGTCTCCGCGAGGGAGTTACAGTCCCCTGCCACACCTTGCGGCCTGTCGCCCACTGAGCCCCGGGTTGCCCCGTGGCGTGACGGCGTATTTAGAAGCGCCGCCTTGGCCCGTCAACCGGAAAATGCCTTGCGGGCGGGACGATGGCCGCGCATTGTCGCGGCCCGGACAAGGAGGGCTGAGATGGCCACGAAGAAACCCCGCTGGGTCGTCGAGAAGGAGCAGGCGAAGAAGGCTGCATCGGCCGAGACCGTCTGGCTTTTCGGGCTGCACGCGGTGCGCGATGCGCTGCAGAACCCGGCGCGCGAGAAGCTGCGGCTGGTGGTGACGAAGAACGCGCTTGACCGGCTGGGCGAGGCCGTTGTGGCGGAGGCCGGGGTCGAGCCCGAGATGGCGGATGCGCGGAAGTTCCCGGCGCCGCTCGACCCGCAATCGGTGCACCAGGGGGCGGCGCTGGAGGTGAAGCCGCTGGACTGGGGCAGCCTGGCGGACCGGTGTCTTGGCGATGGCGAGCGGGTGCCGCGGGTGGTGATGCTCGACCGGGTGACGGACCCGCATAACGTGGGGGCGATATTGCGCTCGGCCGAGGTGTTCGGCGCCTGTGCCGTGGTGGCGCCGCGGCATTACTCGGCGCCCGAGACGGGCGCGCTGGCCAAGACGGCGAGCGGGGCGCTGGAGCGGCAGCCCTACCTGCGGGTGCGGAACCTGTCGGATGCGATCACCGAGCTGCAGGGGATGGGTTACGTGGTGCTGGGCCTCGATGGCGAGGCGGAGGCGACGATCGAGCAGGCGCTGGAGGGGCGGCGGGACCGGCCCGTGGCGCTGGTCTTGGGGGCCGAGGGGCCGGGGCTGCGAGAGAAGACGCGGGAGACGGTG
>Ga0189287_100183_pt1 | contig 29985 bp, 35 predicted proteins | sample UW86minimetaG_FD_130319 | JGI IMG/M metagenome (GOLD analysis project Ga0189287, IMG submission 130319) | Marine microbial communities from the Costa Rica Dome - UW86 mini metaG | ecosystem: Environmental > Aquatic > Marine > Oceanic > Photic zone | place: Costa Rica: the Eastern Pacific... | reverse complement strand
GGCGGCATCGACGAGGTGAAAGCCAAGGCCGAGAAGATGGCCGCGGAAGCCGCCTAAGCATCGCGCCGCGCCTTTCGGGGCGCGGCATCCTCTCCCAAAGGAGACAGTGAATGGCTGACACAGTCCAATTCGATCTGGTAAGCCCCGAGCGGCTTCTGGCTTCTGTCGAGGCCAGGGAAGTGCAGATTCCGGGCGCCGAGGGCGACATGACCGCGCTGCCCGATCACGCGCCGCTGATCACGACGCTGCGCCCCGGTGTCGTCACCGTGACGGGGGCCGAGGGCACGCAATCCTACGTGGTGACCGGCGGGTTCGCCGAGATCAACCCGGAAAGCATCTCGGTCCTGGCCGAGCGCGCCATCCCGCGCGAGGAGGTCACGCAGGAGCATTTCGACGAGATGATCCGCGAGGCCAACACCCGGCTGGAAAAGGCGCAGGACGCCTACAAGAACGAGCCCGGCCCGGTCGACGAGGCCGCCAAGCTGCTGGCCGACATGGTGGCGATGGGCGACGAGATCGGCCTTGCGACCACCTCGCGCGCGGCGGCGCCGTAACGGACCGCACCGACCGCGTTGCAGTGACAGGAAAGGCCCCGGGTTGCGGGGCCTTTTGCTTTTGGGGCGGGCTGTTCCGTGGGGGCGGGGCGGCGGTTGTTGACAGGTCGCCAGCCGCCTGAAAGCGTGTCTCCCCGTGGAAATCGAGGCGTGCGACCTGATGTACCAAGTGCTTTTCGAGGGTGAGGTTATCGGACATTCCCGGCTGGAAGGGGGTGATGCGCCCATGGGTGCGGCGTTCGGCACGTTTATTCCCGCCAGCCCGTTCGCGGCGTTCAGAAGAACGGCGACGCCTGAGAAGGACAGCGATCCGGGGACAGTTCGTTGGCTGGGACTATCGATATCGACTGCCGATGGGCAGCCTGTTGAATGCCATGGTGGTGTCGTTCTGTTCGAATACGACCTGGGGGATGAGATCGAATATGAGGTCGATGCGATCGGGATAGACGCGGCCGAGTACGAAAGGCTTTTTCCGGACCACGTGCGAGATTACAAGAACCAGTTCCGGTAGTCCTGGTACGGCGCATTTTTCCAAAACGCCCGCCTGATCAGTTGCTTGGCCGGGCTTTTCCTTTTTTGTTGCGCATTTCGGTCCAAATACGCCTATAAGACCGCTTCATCGAAGGACAGAAGACCAAGACCAATGAAAGAACTCTCGGGACACACCATCGGGATCGACCAGGGCGACGACGTGATGTTCTCGGATTTCGAGGACGACGGCGAGATGTGGACGGGATCGGGCCCGCGCGAGCGCCGCAAGGCGGTGCAGTTCAGCCGGCGGTTCCAGGCCCCGCCGACGGTGTTCGCAAGCCTGTCGATGTGGGATATGGACAGTGCGGCCAACGTGCGCGCCGATATCAGCACCGACAACGTGACGCCCGAGGGGTTCGAGCTTGTCTTCCGGACATGGGGCGACACGCGCGTCGCCCGCGCCCGGATGCGCTGGATGGCGATCGGGGCGCTCAGGTCGGAGGATGACTGGGACCTCTACTGAGGCCGGTCAGCTGCCGAACTGGCCCTCGTAGATCGGTTCCAGCGTCGGGATCTCGAAAAGCGACGACACGCTGGTGCCGTTCCAGATGTTCAGGATCGCCTGTGCGAAAACCGGCGCGGTGGGCAGGATGCGGATGTTCGGCGTGTTCTTCACCGGGTCGGGCGCCGCGATCGTGTCGGTGATGACCATCGACTTGAGCTTGGAATTGGTGATCCGCTCGACCGCCGGGCCGGAGAGCACGCCGTGGGTAACATAGGCGTGCACCTCGCGCGCGCCGTTCTCGAGCAGGATCTCGGCCGCCTTGCACATGGTGCCGGCGGTGTCGCACATGTCGTCGACGATGATGCAGATCTTGTCGGTCACCTCGCCGATCACCGTCATTTCCGAGACCTCGCCCGCCTTCTCGCGCCGCTTGTCGACGATCGATAGCGGTGCGGTGATGCGCTTGGCCAGCTCCCGGGCGCGGGCCACGCCGCCCACGTCGGGAGAGACGATCATGACGTCGTCGAGATGGCCCTTGAACTGGGTCTGGATATCCAGCGCGAAGACCGGCGAGGCATAGAGGTTGTCGACGGGGATGTCGAAGAAGCCCTGGATCTGGGCGGCGTGCAGGTCCATGGTCAGGACCCGCTCGATGCCGGATTCGACGATCATGTTGGCGACGAGCTTTGCGGAAATGGGCGTGCGGGCCTTTGTGCGCCTGTCCTGCCTTGCGTAACCGAAATAGGGGATCACGGCGGTGATGCGCTTGGCCGAGGAGCGGCGCAGCGCGTCGGCCATGATCAGCAGTTCCATCAGGTTGTCGTTGGCCGGGTTCGAGGTGGACTGGATGATGAACATGTCCTCGCCGCGGACATTCTCGAACACCTCGACGAACACCTCCTGGTCGTTGAACCGCTCGACGCGGGCATCGACCAGCCCGATCCGGGTGCCGCGGTGCATCGACATGCGGCGGGTGATGGCATTGGCAAGCGGCAGGTTCGCATTGCCGGAAATAAGCTTCGGCTCGGACGAGATCGACATTGGCAGGGGTCCCCGGGTGGCCTTCGATGACAGAATCGTGACGTTGACACCGCTTAGCACGCGCGTCACGTATGGCAAAGGATGCGGGACCGGAGGAGAGACGAAATGGCCCATATCGATTATTATTTTTCCACGCTGTCGCCCTTCTCCTACCTCGCCGGCACGCGGCTGGAGGAAATGGCCGGGCGCCACGGGGCGACGATCACCTACAAGCCGCTCGATATCATGGCGCTGTTCCCGCGCACCGGTGGCCTGCCCCCGGGGGAGCGCCACCCGGTCCGCAACGCCTATCGCGCGCAGGACCTGCCGCGGCAGGCGAAGAAGGCGGGGATGAAGCTGAACCTCAAGCCTGCGCATTTCCCGACCAACGCCGCGCCCTCCTCCTATGCCGTGATCGCGGCACAGAACGCGGGCGGCGGGCATATGGGGGCGCTGGTGCACGGCATCCTGCGGGCCGTCTGGGCCGAGGACCGCGACATCGCGCAGGAGGACGTGATCCGGAGCTGCCTCGAATGGGCGGAGTTCGACCCCGCGCTGGCCGATAGCGGGCTGCTGAGCGGGGCCGAGACCTATGCCGCCAACCTCGAGGAGGCGGTGGCGGCGGGCGTCTTCGGCTCGCCCTTCTACATCACCGATGACGGTCAGATGTTCTGGGGGCAGGACCGGCTGGACGATCTCGACATGCACCTCTCGGGCACGCTCTGAACGGCGGCCGGGGGGCGCGTCCCGGCTTCTTCTTGGCAAAAATACTCACATTCCGACGCAGCCACCCGCGCGGCGCCGGAGGGGATTATCCCTTGGCCAGCGCGATGAACCGGTCGATCTCGTCCTCGGTGATCGACCAGTCGCAGACCAGCCGAGCCAGCAGCGGCTCCTCGGCATCGCCCTCTTCGAGCGGGCCGTCGTAGAGGCCGTAGACCGCGCCTTCCTCGTGCAGGCGCTGGTGGGTGGCGCGGGGCAGGCGGGCGAAGATCATGTTGGCCTGCGGTTCCACGTCGAAGCTGGCGCCGGGTACGGATTTCAGCCCCTCGGCCAGCCGGGCCGCGCGGGCGTTGGCCGTGTTCGCCGAGCGGCGCCAGAGGTCATCGGTCAGGTAGGCCAGCATCTGGGCCGAGAGGTAGCGGTGCTTGGAGAAGAGATGCGCGGCGCGCTTGCGGCGCAGCTCGAACTCCCAGGCCTTGTCGGGGTCGAAGAAGACCACCGCCTCTACGCCCAAGCAACCGTTCTTGGAACCGCCGAGGCTGAACGCGTCGATACCGGCCTCGTGGGTCATCTGGGCCGGCGTGCAGCCGAGCGCCTCGAGCGCGTTGGCGAAGCGGGCGCCGTCCATGTAGACGGGCAGGACATGGGCATGGGCGACCTCGGTCAGGGCGGCCAGCTCCTCGAGGGTGTAGACGCGGCCCTTCTCGGTCACCTGCGTGAGCGCCACGGGCCCGCGTTGCGAGACGTGCACGTCGCCGGCGGGCCAGTTCTCGATGGCGGCATCGAGCGCCTCGGGGGTCATCTTGTCGCCTTCGCCCGCCAGAGTCAGCTTGGCGCCGCCGGTGTAGAACTCGGGCGCGTGGCATTCGTCGCGGTGGATATGGGCGAGCGGGGTGCAGAAGATGGTCTGCCACGGCTGGGCCAGCGTGGCCAGCGCCAGCGCGTTGGCGGCGGTGCCAGTGGCGACGAGGAAGACCTCGGCCTCGGGCGCCTCGAACAGCTCGCGGATGCGGTCGCGGACGGCATCCATCAGCCCGTCGGCGCCGTAGGAGGGGGCAAAGCCCTGGTTGGCGGCGGTGATGGCGGCCAGCACTTCGGGGTGTGCGGGGCCGCAATTGTCGGAGGCGAAATTCATGCGCCAGGCTCCTCGATCAGGTGGTCTTCCCAGTCGTCCTCGTCGACCTCGAATTCGGGCACGGTGCTGTTCAGCACCGAAACGCCCGCGTCGTGCACCGTGTCGGGCGTGCCCGAGATCAGCGGGTGCCAGTCATAGAGCGGTTTGCCCAGATGCAGAAGCTTGTAGGCACAGGTTTCCGGCATCCAGTAGAGGTTGCGGTCGAGGTTCTTCGGGCTCAGGGTGATGCATTCCGGCACGAACTGGTGGCGGATGTCGTATTGCGCGCAGCGGCAGGTCGTATCGTCGAACAGGCGGCAGGCGACGCGGGTCAGCGCCACCTCGCCGGTGTCCTCGTCTTCCAGCTTGTTGAGGCAGCACTTGCCACAGCCGTCGCAAAGCGCCTCCCATTCCGCGCGGGTCATGCGGTTGAGCGGCGTCGTCTCCCAAAAGCGCGGGGGCAGGCCGGTCCGGTCGATGGGGTCGTCGGTCATAGCGCGTCGAGGATGGCCCGGGCGCGGGTGCAGTCGTTTTCCATCTGGGCGATGAAGGCCTCGAGGCTATCGAAGGTTTCTTCCGGCCTGAGGTACTCGACCAGCGCGACGGAGAGGTCGGCGGAGTAGAGGTCGCCCGAGAAGTCGAAGATGAAGGTTTCGAGGTTGGGCACCTCGCCATTGAACATCGGTCGCACGCCGAGCGAGGCAGCGCCCCGGTAGTGGCCCTTGTGCGGGCCGTCGAGCACGTCGGCCAGCACGGCGTAGACGCCGAATTTCGGCGGGTGGAGGCCTTCGATCGACATGTTGGCGGTGGGGTAGCCAAGGTCGCGGCCGCGTTGCTCACCGCCGATCACCGGCCCGTCGATGCGGTGCCAGTGGCCCAGCATCCGCGCGGCATCGCGCGGGCGGCCATCGGTCAGGGCGTTGCGGATGGCAGTGGAGGAGACCTCGCCGTTGTCGCCCTCCAGCAGCTCGGCGATGGTGACGCCGAAGCCCATCTCCTTGCCAAAAGCCACGAGGTCGGCGGCGTCGCCGGCGCGGCCCTTGCCGAAGCAGAAATCGGCGCCCACCACCACGTGGGAGAGGCCCAGCCCGTCGCGGATCACCTTCTCGGCGAATTCACGCGGCGACAGGCCGGCGAGGGCGGCGTTGAAGTTCAGCTCGTAGAGCCGTTCGACGCCCAGCTTTTCCAGCCGGTGGGCGCGTGCCTCGGGGTTCATCAGGCGGAAGGGCGGGGCATCGGGTGCGAAATACTGGCGCGGGTGCGGCTCGAACGTCAGCACGCCCAGCGGCGCGCCGAGCCGGTCGCCGGCGGCGCGGGCCTGCTCGATCACCGACTGGTGGCCGATATGGACACCGTCGAAATTGCCGATGGCGACGGAAGCGCCACGGTCGGCCGGGTCGAGGTAGGTGAAGTCGCGGATGATGCGCATGGCGTTTGCGTAGCCCCATGCGGGCGCGGGTGCAAGACGCGATCCGGGGCGGTTGGCGCTTGCCTCGGCGTCGGGGCGCTGCCAATCTGCCGGGCATGGACAGTGACATGACATTTCGCCGCGCCACGACGATCGACGAGCTTGACGCGATCACCGGGTTTTCGACCGAAGCCGGCGAACGCATCGGCCTGGCCTATCGCCCCGATCCAGGCGACATCTTCATCTCGCCCTATGCCAAGTGCGGCACGACATGGATGCAGCAGATCGTGCACGGCCTGCGCTCGGGCGGGTCGATGGCGTTCGACGAGATCACGGAAGTTGTGCCGTGGCTGGAACTGGCGCATGACATGGGCGTCGACGTGAACGCCCCGCAGGTGGCCGCGCCGCGGGCGTTCAAGAGCCACCTGACATGGGAGGAGATCCCGAAGGGCGGGCGGTACATCGTGGTCTTCCGCGACCCGGTGGATGCGATGATCTCGCTCTACCGGTTCTTCGAGGGCTGGTGGTTCGAGACGGGCGCCATTAGCGTGGACGACTTCGCCGCGTATTACCTGCGGCGCGGGGAAGATTACTGGGCGCACGCGTCTTCGTGGTGGCGCCAGCGGGGGCGCGAAGACGTGCTGCTGGTGACGTTCGAGGAGATGAAGCGCAACCTGCCCGGCGTGGTGGACCGGGTGGCGGATTTCATGGGCGGGTACGATGCCGCGACGCGGGCGATTGCCACGGAACAGGCCGGGTTCGCCTTCATGAAGCGGCACGGGGACCAGTTCGACGACCACCTCGTGCGGCAGGCGCGGGATGCGGCCTGTGGGCTGCCGCCGGGCGGGGCCGCGACCAAGGTCGCCTCGGGAAAGAGCGGGGCGCAAATCTCGGACGATATCCGCCGCCGGTTCGAGGACCGGTGGCAGGAGGTGATGGCGCGGGAATTCGGCCTGCCCAGCTACAGCGCCCTCGACCAGGCGCTGCAGGGGCGTTGAGCCGCGTCAGCCCTGGTTGGGCCCGCGCAACTCGCTGATGGCGAGGCGGATGCGCTTCCAGTCTTCCGCCTCGTCCGTCTTGCCGGCCTCTTCGCAGTCGCGCATGCGCTGCGCCGCTTCGGCCAGCGCCTTGTTGCCGCGCGCGCTGAACAGGGCGCGGGCGTATTCTGTCGTCTGAATGGCGTCCATTGGGATGTCCTCCATCAGTTTGGGACACCACCATAGCATGTATGGTGCGTGTCAGGCAAAGCTGATGGGGGCATGGCCCGATTTCAAGGGGCCGATATCAGTCGAACTTGCCCGAAGGCGCAAGCACGGTGGCCTCGCCGATCAGCACCTTCTTGCCATTGACCATGCAGCGGCAATCGAGCTGGACGCGGCGCTTGGCGTGGTCGATGCCGATCACCTCGACCTCGGCATGGACCATGTCGCCGGGGCGGACGGGCCCGAGGAACTTGAGCGTCTGGCCCATGTAGACGGTGCCATGGCCCGGAAGCTGTTCGCCGATCACGGCCGAGATCAGCCCGGCCGTCAGCATGCCGTGGGCGATGCGGCCTTCGAAGATGGTATCCTGGGCGTATTCGTCGTCGAGATGCACCGGGTTCCGGTCGGTCGAGACCTGCGCGAACATCTCGATATCCTCGTCGGTGACGACTTTGCGCAGGTGGCGGGTCATACCCATCTCGATTTCCTCGATGGTGATGGTTCCGCGCGGCATGTTGTCCAACATTCGACCCTCCGAGGTCTGCGAGTGCGTAACTTTCGGACCGATTCACGCCCGATCTGGCAACTTAATTACTTCGCGGGTGCAGAAAATCAAGGGGTAATTTGTCAGCGCAGCCGCCCGATGGTGTAGGTGGGCGACACTTTTTCCATGTCGAGATAGGCCTTTAGCGCCTCCGGCTCGGGCTGGTGCGTTGTCTTGGTGGCCTCGGCCGCAAGACCGCCGGCGATGAACAGGCTGTCGAGATCCTCGCCCATGGCGCCGGCAATGTCGGTATGGGCGCCATCGCCCACGGCAAGGATCTGGTCGTTCGAGAAGTCGCGGCCAAGTTCGGCCAGCCGGCGGTGGGCAAGGTCGTAGATCGGCGGATGGGGCTTGCCGAAATAGAGGCTTTCGCCGCCCATCTCGGTGTAGAGCCGGGCCAGCGCGCCGGCGCACCATTCGCGGATATCGCCGCGGTCGACCACGATATCGGGGTTGGCGCAGAGGAGCTTCATACCCTTCTGCTTGGCGAACAGGAAGTCGGCGCGCATCTCGTCGAGATCGGCGGATGGGTCAAACGGACCGCAGCAGACGATGCCCTCGGCCTCGGCCAAGGGCACGCTGGTCACGTCGACCGGGTCCTCGATGATCTTGAGCGGTTCGAAGAATTTCAGGTCGTGATCCTGGCCCACGAAATAGACCTTTCGGCCCACCGCGCCGCGGAACATGGCCATGCGCGCGCTGTCGCCGGAGGTGGCGATGGTGTCCCACGCATCCTCGGGGACGCCGAACTTGACCAGTTGCCGCTCGACCCCGCTGCGGGCGCGGGGGGCGTTGGTGACCAGCACCACCACGCCGCCGGCTTTCCGGTAGTCCTGCATGGCCGCGACGGCCTCGGGGTAGGCGGTGACGCCGTTATGCAGGCAGCCCCACAGGTCGACGAACATCGCCTTGTAACGGCCGGAAATCTCGGAAAGGGCGGTGATGATCTGGGTCATGGGGCCTCGGCGCCTTGGGTCGGGGGAACGGGGCCAGATATGGCAGGCGCGGCAAGGCTTGGCCAGTGCGAGTTTGCCCCGGCACCGGTTTGCCCGGCGGCCACGGGGGCGGCCGCCGGCAAGATGTTTCAGTGAACCGCGACGGGTTCCATGTCGTGCTGTTTGGCCAGCACGAAGGCCAGCGCCCGGTCGCGCACCAGCGCGAGGCGTTCGCCGTCGGCATTGTGCACGGCATAGAGCGTTTCCAGCCCCATGGCCTGTTGCTGCACGTCCGCGGGCAGGTCGTCGACCTTGACCGGGCGGACATAGACGATGGCCCGTTCCGCCTCGGCGGCGGCGCCGTTTTCGAAATCGTATCTGGTATCCATACTGCTTATCCCTTCTTGATGTTGATGGTCTGCACCACCGTTTCCGGCTGGGCGCGCTTCAGGTCGATGTGCAGCAGGCCGTTTTCCATCAGGGCCTCGCCCACCTCGACCCCGTCGGCCAGCACGAAAGAGCGCTGGAACTGACGCGCCGCGATGCCGCGATGCAGGAACACCCGGTGATCCGAGTCGTCCCGCTGACGCCCGCGGATGACCAGTTGCCGGTCTTCCACGGTGATCGAGAGGTCGCCCTCGCCAAAGCCCGCCACGGCGAGCGTGATGCGGTAGGAGGTGTCCGACGTCTGCTCGATGTTGAAGGGCGGATAGCCCTCGTTGCCCGACTTGGCGCTGCGTTCCAGCATGCGCTCAAGCTGCTCGAAGCCAAGCATATAGGGGTGCGACCCCAGGGATAGCTTTGTCATCGGTGCGTCCTTTTCGATTAAGCGACCGTCCGTCTTCTGCCCGGGCCCCTTTTCGGCGACCCTGCCAATGAAATATGGTATCGGGGGCATTCGGGCGCAAGGGCTTTGCGAAATGCGCCTTTGGCGGTATCTTGGGATGTCTGATCTTCAGGGGAATCGGCCCGGATGAACATGTTGAGCGACCTGTCGATGAAATCGGACGAGGTGCTGCGGGTGGAACTGGAGGAGTTTCGCCGCCAGCACCGTGACCTCGACGAGGCGATCCACGCGCTCGAGGAGCGCGGCACCAGCGACCGGCTGACCATCAAGCGGCTGAAGCAGCAGAAGCTGCGCCTGAAGGACCGCATCTCGTGGATCGAGGACAGGCTTTACCCGGACATCATTGCGTAACGGCAAGTGATCGGTATAGTGCGCGCTCCTGACACCGGGGCGGATCGCGAGAGGGCGCAGCATGGCCGAAATTTCCGTGGGCATCATCATGGGCAGCCAGTCGGACTGGGCCACGATGAAGAAGGCGGCCGATATCCTGGATGAGCTGGGGGTGGGCTACGAGGCGAAGATCGTCTCGGCGCATCGCACGCCCGACCGGCTCTGGGAGTACGGCAAGACCGCCGCCGGGCGCGGGCTGAAGGTGATCATTGCCGGGGCCGGGGGCGCGGCGCATTTGCCGGGGATGATGGCCTCGAAGACGCGTGTGCCGGTGATCGGCGTGCCGGTGCAGACCAAGGCGCTGTCGGGGGTCGACAGCCTCTATTCCATCGTGCAGATGCCCAAGGGCTTCCCGGTGGCGACCATGGCGATCGGCGAGGCCGGAGCGGCCAATGCCGGGCTGATGGCGGCGGCGATCCTGGCGAATGGCGATGCGGAACTGGCAGAGCGGCTGGACGCGTGGCGCGAGGCGCTGTCGGCCTCGATCCCGGAGGAGCCGCAGGATGGTTGAGGCACTGGCACAGGGCAGCACGATCGGCATCCTGGGCGGCGGGCAGCTGGGCCGGATGCTGGCGGTGGCAGCGAGCCGGCTGGGGTTCAAGACCTGCGTCTTCGAGCCGGGCGGCGATTGCCCGGCGAGCCATGTTTCGAACTACCATTTCCAGAAATCGTATGAGGATGAAGACGCGCTGCGGGCCTTTGCCGAGGCGGTGGATGTCATCACCTACGAGTTCGAGAACATCCCGACCTCGGCGCTCGATATCCTCGAACCGCTGAAGCCGGTGCGGCCGGGGCGCAATGCGCTGCGGGTGAGCCAGGACCGGCTGGTGGAAAAGGCGTTCCTGGCCGAGCTTGGCCTGCAGACCGCGCCTTTCGCGGCGGTGGACGAGGCCGAGGACCTGGCCGAGGGGCTGTCGGAGATCGGCTTTCCGGCGATCCTCAAGACGCGGCGTTTCGGCTATGACGGCAAGGGGCAGGCGCGGATCAACGCGGCCTCCGAGGCCGAGCAGGCGCTGGCGGACATGGCCGGCCAGCCCGCGATCCTCGAGGGGTTCGTGAATTTCAGCCACGAGGTGTCGGTGATCGGGGCGCGGGGGCTGGACGGCTCTGTCGCCTGTTTCGACCCGGGCGAGAACGTGCACGAGGGCGGCATCCTGCGGACCACGACCGTGCCCGCAAGGCTGTCGACGAAACAGCGGACGGACGCGGTGCTGCTGGCGGGGCAGATCCTCAACAAGCTCGATTACGTGGGCGTGATGGGGGTGGAGCTGTTCGTGACCGAAGCCGGGCTGGTGGTGAACGAGATCGCGCCGCGGGTGCATAACTCGGGCCACTGGACGCAGCAGGGCTGTACCATCGACCAGTTCGAGCAGCATATCCGTGCCGTGGCGGGCTGGCCGCTGGGCGATGGCGGGCGTTATGCCGACGTGGTGATGGAGAACCTGATCGGCGACGACATGAAGAAGGTGCCGGAGATCGCACGGGAGGCGGGCGCAGCGCTGCATCTCTACGGCAAGGCGGAGGTCAAGCCGGGGCGGAAGATGGGGCATGTGAACCGGATCGTGCCGGCTCGTCCGTCCTGACGGACGGTCTCGCGAGGGGCGGGCCGAGCGGCTGAGCCTCTGGCCGAGGTGGCGGTCCGGATTGTCGGATTTGAGTATTTTTACCAAGAAGAAGCGATAGGTGGGGCCCGGAACCAAAGCGCGCCGCGCATCGGATCGCTCCGACGGCGGCGCGCGAAATGCGTGTTTGGTCGCATCTCGTTGGGCGGTCATCGGCTCCCCAGCCCGAACCGCCGAGTCAGCGTAGGCCGGAAAAGGTTAACGAAAGGTTAGCACGATCCGGGGCCTCCATTGCGGAAGGTCAGCCCAGGAACCGCATCGCTGCCTCGCCCCTGAGATGGGTGATCCGGCCGCCCGAGAACGTGGCGCAGATGTCGCGGGTCGTGGCGTCGAGGATGACGAGATCGGCGCGCTGGCCGGGGGTGAGCCTGCCGCGGTCGTCGAGGCCCAGCAGGCGGGCCGGGCCGGCGGAGACGAGGGACCATGCGCGGGCGAGGTCGCAGACGCCGCCATCGGCCAGAAGGAAGGCGGCGCGGCGCAGCGAGGGGTAGTGGTAGTCCGAGGCCAGCGCGTCGCAAAGGCCCATGGCGGCGAGGTCGATGGCACTGACATTGCCATTATGCGAGCCGCCGCGCACCACGTTGGGGGCGCCGAGGATGACCCCGTCGCCGGTGGCGCGGGCGGCTTCGGCGGCCTCCTGCGTTTCGGGGAATTCGGCGAGGCGGACGCCCATGGCGTGCCACCGGTCGCGCTGGGCTTGGGTGCGGTCGTCATGGCTGCCCATGCGGATGCCTTGGGCGGCGAGCGCCCCGGTGAGGGTATCGAGGGCGGCGGGCACCTCGCCCATGCGGGCGTGCAGGCCTTGCATGTATTCGAGATGTTTCTCGGGGTTGCGGCCGATGCGCAGGGCCTGGCCGGTCAGGCGGGGCGGGCGTTTGCCCTTTTCCAGCGCCTCATGCGGCAGGTGGTCGTTGAAGACGACGTAGGGGATGGCGTAGCGGCGGAGCATGGCCTGCATGGCGTCGTAATCTTCGAGCATGGGCGTTTCGAAACGGAGCTGCGCGATCAGGGTGGTGTCGAGCCGGGGGCGCACCTCTTCGAGGCCCGAGAAGACGCGCTCGGCGAAGTCGGGCCCGCGCATTCCGCCCTCCCAGCTGTAGAACTGGGCGAGCACGGCGGTGGTGATGCCGTTGGCCGCAAGCTCCGCCTCGGCCGCGATCAGGCCCTGGCCGATATCCTTCATCGCGCCGCGCCTTGGGGCGAGGTGCTTTTCGAACCCGTCGCCATGGGCGTCGACGAGGCCGGGCAGGACGAGGAAGCCGGAGAGGTCGATCTCTCGCGGTTGGCGCGCGTCGGTGAGGCGGCCCTCGGCGAGGTTGAGGTCGCAATCGGCCAGCCCGTCGGGCAGCAGCACGCGCGCCCCGGTAAGGCGGAGGGAGAGGCTCATTCGCTGCCGCCCCAGAAGAGGTCGCCCAGGTTCATGGCGTGATCGAAGGCGCCGGTTTCCAGGAACCGGGTGACCTGTGCGATCACCATCGGGTTGTTCATCATGAAGGTGTGGGTGACGGGCAGCTCGATATGGTCGGCCATCCCCTCCACCCGTGTCGAGGCGACCGAGACCTTGCCGTCATCCGGCCCCTCGATCAGGGTCGAGAAATAGGGGTTGAGCGAGCGGGTGCCGGCGATCACGCCGAGCTCGAAATCGACCGGCGGCAGGGTGGCGGGCAGCCCCTTGGCGCCGGTGACGAGTTCCTGGGCGGCGGGGCCGTTGATCCATTGGAAGAGCTCGACCTCCCCCAGCTCGTCGACCAGTTCCGAGCCCTGGTTGGGGGGCGCCAGCATTACCACGCGGCCGAGCCGTTCGGGCCGGTGATCCTGAAGCCAGTAGCGCAGGAGGATGCCGCCCATGGAGTGGGTGACGAAATGAACCTCCGTGGCGCCGCAGACGCGCACGGCGAAGGGGAGGGTTTCTTCCGCGAGCTGTTCGATGGTCTGTTCGGTCGAGGGATAGTCGGAGCGGAAGGTGGTGTAGCCCTGTGCCCGCAGCGCCTCCTCCATCACGATGAAGGAGGCCTCGGTGCGGGCGAGCCCGTGCAGCATCACCACGCAATCGGCCAGCGCCGGAGCGGGGAGGAGCAGGGCAAGGGCGGTGGCGAGCGCTTTCATGGGGATTGAGATATAGCGAACGGCGGCGTTACAACAGCCCCTGATGCGGAATGGAGGGGCGCGGGCATGGTACGTCTGGCGGTGCGGGCGGTGATCGTCGAGGACGGGCGGCTGTTGCTGGTCAACGCCTATCCCGGCGAGGAAAGCGCGCTGTGGTGCGCGCCGGGCGGCGGGGTGGAGACGCACAGCTCGCTGGAAGACAACCTCGTGCGGGAGGTGTACGAGGAGACCGGGCTGACCGTCTCGGTGGGCGAACCTTGCCTCGTGAACGAGTTTCACAGCGAGGTGCGGGGGTTCCACCAGGTCGAGACGTTCTTTCGCTGCCGGGTCGAGGCGGGCGAATTGAGCGATGAGTGGGAGGACCCCGAGGCCGTGGTCAACCGGCGGCGGTTCTTCACGCGGGCGGAGCTGGCGGGAATCGCGCTCAAGCCCGACAGCCTGCCGCAGGTCGCCTTCGGGGGCGGGTTTCGGTATGATCCGCTGGAGGAGTTGGTGAAACCATGAACAAGGCCTTCACGAAAGAGGATGATGGCGGCGGGCCGGAGCGGCTGCCCGACCTGCCGATCAGCCCGCACCCGAACCACGTCACCCCGAGGGGGCTGGCCCTGCTGAAGGCGCGGGCCGAAGCGCTGGAGGCCGAGGTGGGACGGCTGCGCGCCGGGCAGGAGGAGGCGGGCGACCTGACCCCGTTGGCGGTGGCCGAGCGGGACTTGCGTTATGTCGAGGCGCGGATATCCAGCGCCATCCTGGTGACCCCGCCCGAGGCGCCGGAGCGGGTGCAGTTCGGCACCACGGTGACGGTGGTCGACGAGGAGGACCGGGAGGCCAGCTACACCATCGTCGGCGAGGACGAGGCGGAGCCGGAGAAGGGGCTGATCACCCATGTTTCGCCGTTAGCCCGCGCGTTGATGGAGGCCGAGCCGGGGGACGTGGTGGACTGGGTGAAGCCCACCGGCACGGTGGCGCTGGAGGTTCTGGCGGTGCGCCCGGCGGAGGGCTGAGCCGCCTCAGCGGCGGCGCAGGACGGAGACCGCCACGCCGCCGAGGACGAGGGCCGAGGCCAGCACGGTGTTCGTTTCCAGCGTTTCCCCGAGGAAGATCATCCCGCCCGCGATGGCGATCACCGGCACGGTGAGCTGTGCCACTGCCGCGACCGAGGCGTCGAGCCGGGGCAGGATGCCGTACCACAGCGCATATCCCATGCCGGAGGTGACAGCGCCCGACAGGACGGCAAGTGCCACGCCCGGCATGGTCACGTCGGTCGCGCCGACGGGCAGGGCGAGGCCGATCACCACGCCCACCGGGGTGGCGAGGATGAAGTTCGCTGCCGTCGCCTGAAGCGCATCGTCGGCCCGGCGCCCGGCCAGCGAGTAGATGCCCCAGCCGACACCCGCCGCGGCCATGAAAAGCCCGTGGCGGACGCTCACCTGCACGGGGCCCGCGGGCCAGAGGAGCCAGGCGAGCCCCGCCAGCGCCAGCGCTGCGCCGATCCAGCGGCGGGCCGGCATCGCCTCGTGCGCCAGAAGGCCGCCCGCGAACATGGTCACCTGCACCGTGCCGAAGAGGATCAGCGCGCCGAGCCCGGCGTCGAGCGCGCCGTAGGCCAGAGAGAACCCGTACATGTAGACCAGCAGCGCCAGCATCCCCGCCGCCCGCGCCGGCCCGCCCAGCCGCAACCCGCCGCGCAGGATGACGCAGAGCCCGGCCAGCATCACCGCCCCGGCGAACAGGCGGATGGTGCCGAAATCGGTGGGGCCGATATGCCCGCCCGCCAGCGCCATCCGGTTGAGGATCGAGTTGGCCGCGAAGGCCACCATCGTCAGCGCGGTGAGCAGGAGGAGCCGCATCAGAGCGCCTCGAACGGTTTGGGGTAGCGCAGGGCCTGCGCCGGGGCCTCCTCGCCCGGCCCGGCCAGCAGCGTGTGCTCGAGCGGGTAGGGCGAGGTGAGCTTTGCGGCGCGGTCCTTGCGGAAGCCGGCCTTTTCGTAGAATTCCTCCTGCCCCAGGACGACCACGTACTGCCCTGTCAGTCGCGCCCATTCGGCCAATTGCCCAATCATCCTGCGGCCATGGCCGTGCCCCTGCAGGTCGGGCGCGATGGCGACGGGGGCAAGGCACAGCCAGCCTTTCGGGGCGCGGAACGGCGACAGGGCGTAATAGCCGATAACGCGTTCGCCCATAGGCAGCACCATCTCGCCCGCCATGTCGCCGGATTTGCGCAGCGCGTCCACCAACCGGCTTTCGTCACGGCCGCCGAAGGCCGCGTCGAGCAGGTCGCGCACGGCATCCTCCTCTCCCGGCTGCATCGGCCGGGTGAAGCCGGGGAAGGCGGCCTTCACGGCCGGCCCGCCATGTCGGTGAAGCCGGGCGTGCCGAGATCCTCGGGGTGGGCCTCGAGGTGCTTGCGCTTGATCCCGTCGGACATGGTTCGAGAGCCGTCATGGCTCCAGCCCGGGGGCATCACGCAATACATCAGCCGGTCGCGCATGGTCAGGCCCGGCTGCGTGGCGTCGCGCCAGATCGCTACCCATTCGTGGAAGGCCACGCGCAGCGGGTTGAACGTGCCGATATTGTGGACGAGGCCGTAATCGACCTTTTCCTTCTCGTATTCGGGAACGAAAGTGCCGAACATCTTGTCCCAGACGATGAAGACCCCGGCATAATTGGCATCGAGGTAACGCGGGTTGCGGCCGTGATGCACGCGGTGGTGGCTGGGCGTGTTCATCACCGCCTCGAACCAGCGGGGCATCCGCCCGATCGCCTCGGTATGGATCCAGAACTGGTAGATCAGGTTCAGCCCGCCGCAGAACAGCACCATCGCCGGGTGGAACCCCAGCAGGATCAGCGGGGCGCGGACCAGCATCATGAAGGTGAACGTGCCCGTCCATGTCTGGCGCAGGGCGGTGGTGAGGTTGTAATGCTGGCTGGAATGGTGGTTCACGTGGCTGGCCCAGACCCAGCGGATGCGGTGGCCGAAGCGGTGGACCCAGTAATAGCGCAGGTCGTCGAGCACGAAGCACAGCAGCACCACCCAGATGCTGGTGCCGAGGTCGAGCGGCGTGATTTCCCACAGCAGCATGAAGAAGCCGTAGGCGACGAAGCCCAAGATGATGCCCGAGGCGACGTTGCCCGCCCCCATCAGCAGCGAGGTCAGCGCGTCGCGCGTCTCGTACCGGCCACCGCGGCGCTTGATCATGATCCAGACCAGCTCGGCCAGGATGGCGGCGATGAAGAAGGGTACGGCGAAGTTCACCACGTCCGGATAGGTCAGGTCTTCGGTCATGCGTTTTCCTTCCTCTCCATCAGGGTCGGCCAGAGTTCGGCCTCGTCATCCTCCAGCCGGAGCCGGATACGGGGGGCGGCGAAATCCGGCAGGTCGACGTGCAGCCCGTCCCCGGTGCGGCGGATGTCGGCGCCGTTCAGGAAACGGGCGGTCGTGTCCATCCCCATCGGCCAGACCACCCCCGCGCCATGCGCCGTTTCGATCAGCGCGGCGTGGCGGTCATGGCTCAGGATGACCCGCGTCGGCGGGGTGCCGGGATACTCCCGCAGCCACGCGCGCCGGGCGGCGTCCTCGTCCTCGAACCGGGCCAGTTCCGACCGCCCAAGCATATGCAGCAGGATCACGACCCCGGCAATGCCGATGACGACCATTGGCAGAAGTATCTGAAGCGGCATGTGTCCTCCCGGCCCCCTCGCACCGAAGTAAGCCAAATGCCGGGCGCGCTTGTCAAAGGGGGCGTGGCGTCACATCGGTTGTGAGGGGGGCACCGGCGGCGGCGATTTCTTCAGGCGCGCCTCGCGCCATGCCAGGAGCCCCGCGCCGCACAGGATGATCGCCGCCCCGGTCAGCGACACCGCGTCGGGGATGACGCCGAAGACAAGCGCGTCGTAGATCGATGCAAAGACCAGCGCGGCATAGAAGAAGGGCGCCACGAAGCTTGCATCGGCCCGCGCCATGGCGTTGACGAAACAGGCCTGCGCCGCGGCCATCAGCACCCCGATCGCGGCCAGCGCCAGCCACTGCCGGGGCTCGGGCCATTGCCAGACGAAGGCGGCCGCGGCGGCCGAGATCAGCAGGCCGATGACATTGTTGATCAGCAGGATCTGCACGGGCCCCTCGTGCCGGGAAAGCCGCTTGATCAGGATGATCTCGGAGCCCAGCAACATCGCCGCCCCCAGTGCGAGCAATGCCCCCAGTTCCACCACCCCGCCGCCCGGCCGGGTCAGGATGGCGGCGCCCAGAAGCGCGATCGCTGCCGCGCTCCAGCGGATGCGGCCCACGGTTTCGCCCAGCAGCGGAATGGCCAGCATCATCGCGAAGACCGGGTTGAGGAAGCTGATCGCGGTGGCGTCGCTCAGCGGGATGAAGGCGGCCGCCGCGAACATCAGCGTCACCCCGCCCCAGCCGAGCCCCGAGCGCACGGTATGCAGCTTCAGGTCGGGCCGGGTGAATCGCGGGCGCATCACGGCGGTGACCGCGCCGATGGCGAGGAAGGCAAAGAGGAACCGGCCGTTGGAGACCTGCAGCGCATGCATCTCGGACCCCAGCGCGCCGGTGCCGAGCGCCTTGGCCAGAAGCGTGGTGGCCGCGGCGAACGCGGCCGCGCAGAGAGTCAGCAGGGCGGCAAGCGCCGGGTTCTGGTCGCGCGGGGTGAACATGGGCGGGGCTTCGCGCGAAATGCCGGAAGGGTCCAGAGGCGAAATTGTGCGCGGTACAAGTTTTCGCTTTCCCTTGCGGCAGTCGGGCGGTATGACCGCGGCCATGATCGCACGCCCCGCATACGCTGCCACCCGACGCCGACGCACCCGCGCCTGACGTCCGCCCGCGTTCGATCCCCGGCGCCCGACAACCGCGCCATTCCCACATCACATTTGACTCATGGGCCCGCCTGAGCAATCAAAGGGCCTCCATATCAGAGGATATCGCCATGATCCCGTCCGTTCTGCCGACCTACAACCGCGCGCCGCTCTCCTTCGCGAAGGGCGAGGGCAGCTGGCTGATCGAGGATAACGGGCGCCGATTCCTCGACCTCGGTTCCGGCATCGCGGTGAACGCGCTGGGCCATGCGCACCCCGATCTTGTGGCCGCGCTGACCGAGCAGGCGGGCAAGCTGTGGCATACCTCTAACCTCTACCAGATCCCGCAGCAGCAGGCGCTGGCCGACAAGCTGGTGGCCGCCACCTTTGCCGATACCGTCTTCTTCACCAATTCCGGCACGGAAAGCTGTGAGCTGGCGGTCAAGATGGCGCGCAAGTATTTCTACGAGAAGGGCCAGCCCGAGAAGGTCGAGATCATCGGCTTCGAGGGCTCGTTCCACGGCCGCTCCTCGGCGGGCATTGCCGCCGCCGGGTCCGAGAAGATGACCAAGGGCTTCGGCCCCCTGCTGCCGGGGTTCCGTCACGTGGCGTGGGACGATCCGGAGGCACTTAAGGCCGCGATCACCGGCGAGACCGCCGCCATCCTGATCGAGCCGGTGCAGGGCGAGGGCGGCATCCGCCCGCTGTCGGACCAGGCGCTGCGTGACCTGCGGGCGCTGTGCGACGAGCATGGGCTGTTGCTGATCCTCGACGAGGTGCAGTGCGGCATGGGCCGGACGGGCAAGCTTTTCGCCCATGAATGGGCCGGCATCCGGCCGGATATCATGATGGTCGCCAAGGGCATTGGCGGGGGCTTCCCGCTGGGCGCCGTGCTGGCCACCGAGGAGGCCGCCTCGGGCATGACCGCGGGCACCCATGGCTCGACCTATGGCGGCAACCCGCTGGGCTGTGCCGTGGGCAACGCGGTGATGGATCACGTGGCCGACCCGGCCTTCCTGGCCGAGGTGAACCGCAAGGCGGGGCTTCTGCGCCAGAAGCTCGAAGGGCTTGTCGGAAGTCACCCGGAGGTGTTCGAGGAGGTGCGCGGATCGGGCCTGATGCTGGGGCTGAAGTGCAAGGCGCTGAATGCCGACGTGGTCAAGGCCGGCTATGACGCGGAGGTCATCACCGTGCCGGCCGCGGACAACGTCATCCGCCTTTTGCCGCCGCTCAACATATCCGAGGACGAGATCGCCGAGGCCGTCAACCGCCTTGACGCCGCCGCCACCGGGATCGAGCTCACCGTGGCCAAGCAGACTGCCTGACTTTCATCTTTCTTAAAGTACTCCGGGGGTCCGGGGGCTGGCCCCCGGTTCTGCCATTAGACAAGAGAAACCGCCATGAACGATTTCCTCGACATCCACAAAACCGACCCCGCCGACCTTCGGCAAATCCTCGACCAGGCCAGCGCCATGAAGACCGCGCGCGCCGGCCGGCTTCGGGGCGCGCCCGATGACGACCAGCCGCTCAAGGACCGGATGGTTGCCCTCATCTTCGAGAAACCCTCGACCCGAACGCGCGTCAGCTTTGACGTGGGCGTGCGCCAGATGGGCGGGCAGACCATGCTGCTGTCTGGCGCCGAGATGCAACTGGGCCATGGCGAGACCATCGCCGACACTGCCCGCGTGCTCAGCCGCTACGTCGACCTCATCATGATCCGGACCTTCGACGAATCCGTGCTGATGGAGATGGCGGAATATGCCGACGTGCCGGTGATCAACGGGCTGACCGACCGCACCCATCCCTGCCAGATCATGGCCGACGTTCTGACCTTCGAAGAGCATCGCGGGCCGATCGACGGCAAGAAGGTGGTGTGGTCGGGCGACGGCAACAACGTCTGCGCCTCCTTCCTGCATGCCGCCGCGCAGTTCGGCTTCGACCTGACCTTCACCGGCCCCGCCCAGCTTGACCCCGAGGACGAGTTCGTGGGCCTGGCGCGCAATGCCGGCCGCAAGATCACCATCGAGCGCGACCCCTACAAGGCGGTCGAGGGCGCCGACCTGATCGTCGCCGATACATGGGTGTCGATGCATGACAGCCAGTCCACCAAGGAGCGGCGCCACAACATGCTGCGGCCCTACCAGGTGAACGAGGAGCTGATGGCACATGCCAAGCCCGATGCCCTCTTCATGCATTGCCTGCCCGCCCACCGCGAGGAGGAGGTGACCAGCGCGGTGATGGACGGGCCGCAATCGGTGATCTGGGACGAGGCCGAGAACCGGCTGCATGCGCAGAAGGCGATCATGCGGTGGTGCCTGGGCGTGTGAACGAAGCCGCCGCCACCGGGCCCGGCCGCCTTCTGGCGGCGGGGTTGCTCATCCTGATGGGGATGATGTGGGGGCTGCAATTCGCCATGCTGAAGCTCACCTCGCAGGGTGGGTATTCCGAGATCTCCGTGGTGATGATCGCGCTGGTGCTCTTGTCGCTGGCCTTCCTCGCCATCTCGCACCTGCGGGGCGAGCATATCCGCAGCCTGCGCGGCGTCGTGCCCTTCCTGCTGATCACCTCTGTGCTGGGCTATGTCATTCCGCTTTTCGCCGCGCTCACCGCGGCGGGCGAGATCAGCACCGGGCTGCTCAGCCTGACCGGCTGTACCTCTCCGGTCGTCGCCGTCATCGTCGCGCTTCTGATGCGGACCGAGCGGGTCTCGCCCCGGCGCGTCGCGGCTGTGGCGCTGGGCGTGATGTCGGTCGCCGTGATCCTCGTGCCGCAGGTCGATGCGCCGGGCTTCGGGATGGCGCCGTGGATATTGCTGGCGCTGGTCGTGCCCGTCTCCTACGGGGTCGAGTCGGTCTATATCTCGCGCCACTGGCCCGAGGGCATGACCGCCATGCAGGCGGTGACGGGCGAGACCATCACCGCCGCCGTCCTGGTCCTGCCGCTGTTCCTTGCCTTCTCGGGCGGTACGCTGCCGCTCTCCGGCGGCTGGACGCTGGCCGAAACTGCCATCGTCGTCTTCGTGGGCGCGGGCGTGGTGGAAAGCCTGATCTATTTCTACCTGATCCGGCACACCGGCGGGGTCTTCGTGAATTTCGGCACCTTCGTATCGCTCTTCGCCGGCATCGGCTGGGGCATCGTGCTGTTCGGGGAAAGCCATTCCGCGATGGTCTGGGGGGCGGTGCTGTTGCTCGTGGGCTCGCTTTACCTCGTCAGCCGCGAGGGGTGATCTGGCCGATCCGCTTGCACGTGGCCGCGTATGCAATAGGCTGACCTTGGCGGAGCGGGGAAAAGGCGCAGTCATGGCCAAGGCACAGATCGGCGTTTACGGGCTCGGCACGATGGGCAGCGCGCTGGCGCTGAACATGGCCGAGAAAGGGGTGGCGGTGGCCGTCACCAACCGCGAGATCGACTGGATTTCCGCCTTCATGGCCGAGGCGGGGGCGCTGGCCGAACGCCTGCACCCGCACGACACGCTCGAGGATTTCGTCTCCGGCCTCGCAACCCCCCGGGTGATCCTGTTCATGATTCCGTCGGGCGCGCCGATGGACGCGATGATCGAGGCGGTCGCGCCGCTGCTCTCGCCCGGCGACACGATCATCGACGGCGGCAATGCGGATTTCCACCAGACCCGCCGCCGCTCGGCCGCCCTTGCGGAACAGGATATCCATTTCGTCGGCATGGGCGTTTCGGGCGGCGAGCAGGGCGCCCGGCACGGGCCGTCGATGATGGTGGGCGGCACCGAACATAGCTGGCAGCAGCTCAAGCCCATCCTGCGCGCCATCGCCGCGCAGCACGAGGGCGAGCCTTGCGTCGCCCACCTCGGCCCCGACGGGGCGGGGCATTTCGTCAAGACGGTGCATAACGGCATCGAGTATGCCGACATGCAGATGATCGCCGAGATCTACAGCCTTCTGCGCAACGGCGCCGCCTGGGCGCCCGCCGAGATCGGCCAACTTTTCGCCGAGTGGAACAAGGGCCCGCTGCGCTCCTACCTTGTCGAGATCACCGCCGACATCCTGCAATACCACGACCCCGAAACCGGGCATCCGATGGTCGACGTGATCAAGGACGCGGCCGGGCAGAAGGGCACCGGGCGCTGGACGGTGATCGAGGCCCAGATGATGGGGCAGGCCGCCAGCATGATCGAGGCCGCGGTGGGGGCGCGGGCGTGGTCCTCGGAGAAGGAGACGCGCCAGACCGCGCAGGAGAAGCTGGGCGGCGCACGGGGCGGGCTGGAGCTGGATGGCGCCACGCTGGCCGAGGCGATGATGGCGGCGCGCGTGCTGGGCTATGCGCAGGGGTTCCGAATCCTTGCCGCCGCATCGGCGGAGTATGACTGGCAGCTCGATTTTGCCCGGATCGCCGAGATCTGGCGGGCGGGCTGCATCATCCGCTCGGCCCTGCTCGACGATATCGCCACGGCCTTTCGGGGAGATCTGCCGCATGGCGAGCTGATCCTCGCGCCGGCCTTCACCGAAACCCTCGGCCGCACCCTGCCGTCGCTGCGCACCGTGGTGGGGGGGGCGGTGGCGCAGGGCCACGCGGTGCCCGTGCTGTCGGCCGCGCTGCAATGGGCCGACACTATGCGGCAGGGTTTCGGCACCGCCAACATCATCCAGGCACAGCGCGACTATTTCGGCCATCACGGGTTCGAGCGGCTGGGCCAGTCGGGCCAGCACCACGGACCGTGGTGGGATTAGGGCGGCCTCAGTTGTCCGGCGCGCCGGGGGTGCGGCGGGTGCCTTCCATCGGCGTGTTCATCCACCGGTAAAGCAGCGCCTCGTAGGCGGTGAGCCGCTTGATGGCGGTGGCCTTGTCCTCGGTCTCGTCCTCGAGCCGGTAAAGCACGGTGGCCCCGGCGGGCACCGCCTCTCCCTTCAGCGTGGCAAGGGTGCGGCCGACGATCTCGGCCTCGTAGCCGAGATTGGTGAGCCGCGCCTGCGGGGTGCGCTTGTTTTCGAGCGAGTCGAGCAGGTTGACGGTGCGCTGGCGCAAAAGCAGCAGCATCCGGAACAGGTGCACCGACATCTCCTGGCTGAACCCGTCGGCCACCACCTCGCCGCCAGCCTGGTTCAGCTTGATGGCGTTCCGGAGCGCCCGGTCGGTGACCACCTTCAGGTAGGGCCGGTTGTAGACCACGTAGCGCTCCGAGGGCTTGCGCGGGCGCCCCTCGGGCTGGACGGTGACGGCCGGGGCGGTGAGCCTGGCGGTGGCGGGCGGGCTGCGGGTCGTGCTCTCGGGTTTCGGGCTGGCCGGGGCCGGGGCGGCAAGCCCGAGCGACAGGGCGGCGGACAACAGAAGCAACACACGGTCCTTCGAAGCAGCGTTCGTCATCGTCATCGAAGTTCCATGCCCCCACCGGGACCACGCTACAATCCGCACCGCATCCGGTCAAACGGAGACGGACGTGGACCGCTCAGACGAGGACCGAGTTCAGCAACAGGAAGATCGCCGCCGACATCGCCGCCGCCGCCGGCACGGTGATGACCCATGCGGCGATGATGGTCATGAAGTGGCTGCGCCGCACCAGCTTGCGCCGGCGGCGCTCCTCGGGCGGCAGGCGGCGGGCGGGGCCGGCGCCCGCGTTCGAGCTGCGCCGGCGGCGCTCCATGTACCATTCGCGGAAGAAGCCAACGCCGAACACCCCGCCCACGGCAATATGGGTGGAGCTGACGGGCAGACCCAGCCAGCTTGCCACGATCACGGTGATGGCGGCCGAGAGCGCCACGCAATAGGCCCGCATCGGGTTCAGCTTGGTGATCTGGCTGCCCACCATCCGGATCAGCTTGGGCCCAAACAGGAACAGGCCGAAGGAGATGCCCAGCGCCCCGATCACCATGACCCAGAGCGGGATGGCCACCTGTCCGGCGGCGGCGCCGAACTCCGAGGCGTGGACGATGGCGGCGAGCGGGCCCACCGCGTTGGCCACGTCATTTGCCCCGTGGGCAAAGGACAGAAGCGCCGCCGACACGATCAGCGGCAGCGCGAACAGCGTCTTGAGCGAGCGGTTCCGGTTCTCCAGCCCGCGCGACTGGCGCCGGACCAGAGGCACGGTGAGGCCCCAGCAGACCAGCCCGCCTATCAGCCCGATCAGCAGGGCGGTGCCCATGTCGATATGGATGACCCGTTTCAGCCCCTTCAGCGCCAGGTAGGCGGCAAAGGTACCGGCCATCACGCCCACCAGGATCGGCACCCAGAAGCGCGCGGCGGCCAGCTTGTCCTCGCGGTAGATGATCCGGCTCTTGATCAGGGCGAGGAAGGCGGCGGCGAAGACCCCGCCGAGGACGGGAGAGATCACCCAGCTTGCGGCGATCGCGCTCATCGTGGGCCAGGAGACCGCGCCGAACCCCGCCGCGGCGATCCCTGCGCCCATCACCCCGCCGACGACCGAATGGGTGGTCGAGACCGGCGCGCCCACCTTGGTGGCCAGGTTGACCCAGAGCGCGGCCGAGACCAGCGCGGCCATCATCGCCCAGATGAAGCTCTGCGTTTCGGCTACGCTGGAGGGGTCGATGATGCCCTTGGAAATGGTCGAGACCACGTCGCCGCCCGCCAGGAGCGCGCCTGCCGTCTCGCAGACCGCGGCGATGACGATGGCCCCGCCCATGGTCAGCGCGTTGGCGCCCACGGCGGGCCCCATGTTGTTGGCCACGTCGTTGGCGCCGATGTTCAATGCCATGTAGGCCCCGAACACCGCCGCCGCGACCACGATCAGGTTGCCGGGCTGGGTGCCGAAGAACAGCGCCGCCGCAAGGCCGGCAACGACGATGAAGGCCAGGGCGATGCCCAGCGCCGTCAGCGGGCGGGCGACATAGGCCGTGGCATATTCGACCTGAGAGATGCGCCCGAGGTCCTTGTCGAGCGTCTTCCACTGGTTGGTGTCGGGCGAATTGCTCACTCGGCGGGCCTTCCGGGGTCATTCCTCTTCCGGGGCGCAGCGCTACCGGCACCGGCATGCCATTTCAACCGCCTCTGTCACGAAACCGTCACAAAAGCTTTACAGTTGCAGCAAAAGCTCTTTCAGGCTGGGTTCGTCCACGCGGTTCGCGGCGGTCGCCGGGTCGAGCCAGAGCCGGGCACGCTCACGCGATTCCGGGTAGGCGTCGTCAAGCTCTTCCACGTCGATGCGGTAGACCTGTACCTCGACCGGGGCGACATAGCCGTCGTCGAGCCGCTTCTCGTAGTGGTAGACCCCGACGGGCGCCTCGCTGACATTGGCCGTCTTGACGCCGGCCTCTTCCCACGCCTCCTCGCACGCGGCCTCGGCCGCGTTCTTGCCATCCATCAGCCAGCCCTTGGGCATGACCCAGCGACCGGTGTCCCGGCTGGTGATCATCAGCACCTCGGTGCCGTTCTCGCCCGCCCGGCAGCACAGGGCGGCAACCTGAAGCTCCGGCGGTCGGCGGAAGAGGGGCTGGACCATCTCGGTCCAGGCTTTTTTCAATCCATCGTTCATTCGGTTTATACTTCTGCTCAAAGATTTTTCTTATCCCTTTAATATAACAAAGGTTTACGGAATATCAATTCAGCCGCCGCGCCGCTTGGCGCGAAGTGTCGGGTCGGCCACCGTCGGATCCTCGGGCCAGGGGTGTTTCGGATAGCGCCCGCGCATGTCCTTGCGCACGTCCGAATAGGAGGAAGCCCAGAAGCCCGGCAGGTCCATCGTGGTCTGCACCGGGCGGCCGGCGGGCGACAGAAGCGTCACGCGCAGGGGCGTGCGGCCGACGGTGGGGTGGGTGGTCTGGCCGAACATCTCCTGCAGGCGGAGCGAAATCTCCGGGTGCTCGCCGGAATAGTCGATGGGGATGTCGCGGCCGAGCGGCGTGGTGAAATGGGCGGGCGCCTTGGCGTCGAGCTTTTGCGTCCGGTCCCAGTCGAGCCGGGCGCGCAGGGCCGGCAGGATGTCGAAGCGCTTCCAGTCCTGCGCGGTCTTCACGCCGGTCAGGTAGGGCAGGAGCCAGTCTTCGAGGCTGTCCATCAGGGCGGGTTCGGTCATGTCGGGCAGGTCCTCGCCCGCCTCGCGGAGCAGTTCGACCCGGGCGGTGAAGCGGCGGGCGGCGTCCGTCCAGCTGAGCCCGAGGTCGCGCACGCCGTCGAGCATGGCGCGCGCCACGGCGTCCGGCAGCGGGTCTTTCCAGACCCGATCGTCGAGGGCCAGCGCGCCAAGGCGTTCCTGCTGACGGGTCGCGACGCGGCGCTCGCGACGGTCCCATTCGCAGATGTCCTGCCAGGCGATCTGGTCGGCGAAAAGCGCGCGCAGCTCGGCCTCCTCGATGCGGATCGCCTGCCTTATGCGGGCTTCGCGCCGGTCGCCGTCGAGGTCGGTCGCCACGATCAGGCGGGTGCCCGACAGCGGGTCGCCCTCGGGGAGGACCGCGCCCTTGCCGCCCGACAGCACGTAGCGCGGCGCATCGCCCTTGCGGCGCAGGCCGACCCGGTCGGGATAGGCCAGCGCGGCGGCGGCGGCGTCGCTCATCGCGCCGTCGCCGGCGCGCTTCGCGGTTCTGGCGAGGCGCTTCGCTTCGGTGCGGATGCGTTCGATGACAGGGCGGCTGGGCTGGTGCGGCGAGCGGTCGGCGAAGCCTTTCGGGTCGCGCACCGCGGCCAGCCTGAGCGACAGGTCGACGGGCGCCCCGCGCGGCAGCGGGTCACGCTCGGCCAGAAGCGCGGCGAGGGGGGCGGCGTCGGGGCCTGCCATGGCCAGCATATGCGCAAGGCGGGGGTGGAGCGGCAGGGCGGCCAGCGCCTTGCCATGCGGGGTGATCCGGTTCTCGCGGTCGAGCGCACCCAGCATCCGGAGCAGGGATTGCGCCTCGGCATAGTTGCCGGGGGCGGGGGGCGTGAGGAAGGCCAGATCGCCCGGTTGCGCGCCCCAGAGCGCCAGTTCCAGCGCCAGCCCGGCGAGGTCGGCGGCCTCGATCTCGGCCGGGGGATAAGCGCGCAGCGCGCCTTCCTCGCCCTTCGTCCAGAGCCGGTAGCAGGTTCCCTCGGCCACCCGGCCGGCGCGGCCCGCGCGCTGCGTCGCCTCGGCCCGCGTAACCGGTTCGGTCACCAGCCGCGACATGCCCGAGGAGGGGTCGAACCGCGCCCGCCGCGCCTTGCCGCCGTCGACCACGACGTGGATATCCTCGATGGTCAGCGAGGTTTCGGCGATGGAGGTGGCGAGCACGACCTTGCGGCCCGTCTCCACCGGCGCGATGGCGGCGCGCTGCTGGGCGAAGGGCAGGGCGCCGTAGAGCGGACGGAGCGTGCAGTCGGCGGGCAGGCGGGTCTTGAGCAGCCCCTCGATCCGGCGGATTTCCCCCTCGCCGGGGAGGAAGACGAGGATGCCGCCCTCGGTTTCTCCTGCCGCTTGCACCACGAGATCGGCCAACGCCGCGTCGAACCGCTCGCCCTTGTGCAAGGGGCGGGGCAGGTGGCGGATATCGACGGGAAAGCTGCGACCCTCGGAGGTGATGACCGGCGCGCCCATCAGCTCGGCCACCGGCCCCGCATCGAGCGTGGCGGACATAGCCACGAGGATCAGGTCGTCGCGCAGCGCGTCGGCGATCTCGAGGCAGAGGGCGAGGCCGAGGTCGGCGTTGAGGGAGCGTTCGTGGAATTCGTCGAAGATCACCGCGCCGATGCCGGTGAGCTCGGGGTCGGACTGGATCATGCGGGTGAGAATGCCCTCGGTCACCACCTCGATCCGGGTGGCTTTCGAGACCTTCGCCTCGCCCCGCACGCGGTAGCCCACGGTCTCGCCGGCCTGCTCACCCAGCGTCGAGGCCATCCGTTCCGCCGCCGCGCGCGCCGCCAGCCGGCGCGGCTCGAGCATCAGGATGCGGCCCCCGGTCAGCTTGGCCGACAACATCTCCAGCGGCACCACCGTCGTCTTGCCCGCCCCCGGCGGCGCCTGCAACACGGCCCGCCCGCCGCGCCTCAACGCGTCGATCAGGGGCCGTATCGCCTCGTGGATGGGCAGCGTGGTCATGGGCCCGGGTTATCGGGCAAAGGGGCGCGGATTTCCATAGGCCGTGGCGCGGGGCCGCGAGGGACGGACTTTGAGTATTTCAGCCAAGAAGAAGCGCAGGGGCGCTCAGCGCCGGTCCATCACCGCGGGACCCAGCTTGGTGTCGAAGGCCACCCGTTCGGCGCGCATCACGTCGCCCGCGGGCACGTAGGTGACCGAGATGCCGACATTGCGCTTCTCGCGCTCGCTGTCGGAATAGCCTGCGACCCGCCGGTAGGAGCCGTTGCAGGTGATGGTGCTGCCGTTGGGTTGCCGCCCCTTGAGCGTGATGACGGCATGGCGGTGGCCGTCATAGACATCGGCCTGGAAGCGGCAGACCTCGTCTCGGGGCTGGTCGCGCAGGGCAACGTAGAGCAGGGTCAGCGGGTCGATCGCGCCGTTCAGCTTCGAGGTATCGGCGGGCGGCGCGCTGCTGCCGGTATCGCCCGAGAGCAGGCGGGGTTGGCCCGGCGCGAACTGGACCTTCACGTTGGTCACCCGGCTGCCGTCGTCGATCGCCTCGGAGTAGGTCTGGGGTTTCAGCGCCCCGCCCGCCACGCGGCCCTGCACCGAGACGTCGGCGCGCACCTGCTTGAGCGCGCCCACCACGCCGGCGGTGCGGAACCGGGTGCGGGCGGCATAGGCCCGGTCGTTGACGTTGGCGGCAATCTCGATCGTCCCGGCCTTCAGCCCCAGGAGCCGGACGTCGAACTGCATCGAAGACGGATCGTCTGCCTGCGCGGGGGCGGCCAGCAGGGCAAGAAGAACAACAGGGAGTAGTCGCATCACGTAACCTCATTCGCCGCGCGCCCCGCTCTGGACATCCGCGCCCTGGCCAAGGCATTAGGAACCGTAAGACCAATACACGGGCGGCGGCCATGGATATTGCACAGCTAAGCGACAGAATTATCAAGGGGGATCGGCGCGCCCTGTCACGGGCCATCACCCTGATCGAGAGCGGACGGGCGGATCACCGCCTAGAGGCGGGCGAGTTGATGGAGGCGCTGAAGGGGCAGGGACAGGCGATCCGCGTCGGCCTGTCTGGCACGCCGGGCGTCGGCAAGTCCACCTTCATCGAGGCCTTCGGCACGATGCTGACGGCGCAGGGGTTGCGGGTGGCGGTGCTGGCGGTCGATCCCAGTTCGACCCGCTCTGGCGGCTCGATCCTGGGCGACAAGACGCGGATGGAGCGGCTCAGCCGCGACCCCAACGCCTTCATTCGCCCCTCGCCCAGCCAGTCGCACTTGGGCGGCGTGGCGCGGCGCACGCGCGAGGCGGTGGCGGTCTGCGAGGCCGCGGGCTTCGACGTGGTGCTGATCGAGACGGTGGGCGTGGGCCAGTCCGAGACGGTGGTGGCCGAGATGTCGGACCTCTTCATCCTGCTGCTGGCCCCGGCGGGCGGTGACGAGCTGCAGGGGGTCAAGCGCGGCATCATGGAGATGGCGGACATGATCCTCGTCAACAAGGCCGATGGTGACCTGAAAGCCGCGGCCACGCGCACCTGTTCCGACTATACCGGCGCACTGCGCCTGCTGCGCAAGCGGCCGCAGGATCCGGAGGGGTTCCCGAAGGCGATGATGGTCTCGGCCCAGCAGGAAGAGGGGCTGAAATCCGCCTGGGACGAGATGACCGCCCTGGTCGACTGGCGCCGCGAGAACGGCCATTTCGACGCCCGCCGCGAGGCGCAGGCCCGGTACTGGTTCAACGAGGAAGTGAAGCAGGGCCTGCTGGCGCAGCTCGAGACGCCGGAGGCG
>Ga0189287_100182_pt1 | contig 29987 bp, 26 predicted proteins | sample UW86minimetaG_FD_130319 | JGI IMG/M metagenome (GOLD analysis project Ga0189287, IMG submission 130319) | Marine microbial communities from the Costa Rica Dome - UW86 mini metaG | ecosystem: Environmental > Aquatic > Marine > Oceanic > Photic zone | place: Costa Rica: the Eastern Pacific... | reverse complement strand
TTTGCCTGAGCTTACCGGTGACTTTGGCAAGCTGATGGCGTGGGTCGATGAGTACCGGACCATGGGTGTGCGCGCGAATGCGGAAACGCCTGCAGATGCCGAGACGGCACGTAAATTTGGTGCCGAAGGAATTGGCCTGAGCCGGACCGAGCACATGTTCTTTGAGCCTGCCCGGATCGTTCACATGCGTGAAATGATTCTGGCATCCGGCGAAGATGCACGCCGCGCGGCATTGGCAAAGTTGCTGCCCTATCAGCGCGATGATTTTGAGAACCTGTTCCGGATTATGGAAGGCTTGCCGATCACGATCCGCTTGCTGGATCCGCCATTGAACGAGTTCCTGCCGCACACTGATGAAGAACTGGCAGAAGTCGCCAAGTCTGCAGGTGTGTCTTTGAAAGAGATCAAATCGCGGAAGAACCAGTTGGACGAGTCGAACCCGATGCTTGGGCATCGCGGTTGTCGGTTAGGCATTACCTACCCTGAAGTTTATGAAATGCAGGCCCGTGCTATCTTTGAGGCGGTCGTTAAAGTCGCTGAAGACAACATAACGGCGATCCCCGAAGTCATGATCCCGCTGGTCGGCATGAAGAGCGAACTGGATGCGATGGCCAATGTCGTCAATGCAGCCGCCAAAGCTGTCATGGATGAAAGCGGCAAGACGTTTGAATACATGGTCGGTACGATGATTGAATTGCCGCGCGCGTGTCTGATGGCTGACGAGATTGCTGAGACGGCTGAGTTCTTTAGTTTTGGTACCAATGATCTGACCCAGACCACGTACGGGTTTTCTCGCGATGACGCCGCACCGTTCCTCGATGTCTATCAGCGCAAAGGGATAATGGAGTCTGATCCGTTCATGACGATTGATCCTGAGGGTGTTGGCGAGCTTGTGAAAATTGGTGTTGAGAAAGGCCGTAAGGTGCGCCCGGGTATCAAGCTTGGCATCTGTGGCGAACATGGTGGCGATCCGGCATCAGTTCGGTTTTGTCAGCAGGTGGGCCTGACATATGTATCATGCTCACCGTACCGTGTTCCAATTGCCCGACTGGCAGCAGCGCAAGCAGCATTGGATGAACGGGATCAGGGCTGATGAGCTTCGATAGCGATTGTATTTTCTGCAAGATCATCAAAGAGGAAATTCCTTGCTTCAAGGTCTTTGAAGACGATCACACGCTGTCCTTTATGGACATCAATCCGATCGCACCAGGCCATGCACTGGTCATCCCCAAATTCCATACGCGGAATATCTATGAGGCACCGCCGGAATGGCTTGGATATACCATGGAGACAGTCGGTCGTGTTGCCCGTGCTGTTGAAGCAACGGTGTCGCCAGGCGGTATCAATATCTTGCAGGCAAACGGTCCGGGGGCTGCACAATCCGTATTTCATATCCATTTTCACATCATACCGCGTGAAGCCGATGATGGCCTGACAATGAACTGGGATTTGGTGCCTGGAGACCTGGAAGCCATAGCCACCTTGGCCCAGAGGATTTCAGCGCACATTGCTAGCGATTGAAGAAATAGCCCTGAAATCACAAAATTTCATATTTTCTCAGATTTTTTGAATTTGTCATCATTCCGTCAGCCTCGGAGCGCATAGTTCAGTCATACAAAGGGACTGAATATTAATGAACGCGATCCGCCAATTTCCGAGTAAGCCAATCAGCGTGTTGTTTGTCTGCGACGACAACAGCCGCTATTCGTTGGCCTGCGAGGCATTGGTTCGAGCGCATGCCGTTGATGGAATTCGTGCTTTTAGTGCCGGTATCAATCCTGCTGATCGGGCGGATCCTTTCGCACTCTCAGCGCTGACCCTTTCAGGGGTCAATTGTGATGGTCTGTGGCCAAAGCATTGGGACGGATTTGCGCAGCCTTATCGCCAGATTGTTGATCTTGTCGTTATCCTTGGTAACGAGACCGCAAAACAACTGCCGCAAAATTTTCCGGGCGAGCCAGAGTATCTTGTCTGGGATTTTGATGGCCAGCGTGATCAGCAATACAATTATGGGGTCTGGCGGGATTTTCTAACGCTAAGGCCTTATGTCGACGAGCTTGTTACGGACTTGCGAAACGGTCTTTACGTCGAGCGCCACGCCAACCTGCTTGCAGCTGAGTAACGGTTCATCGTCTGACAAAGAATGTCACGTCCGGCATTGGACTTTCATCAAAAACGTCAATATTCGCCGACAGGTTCGCCTGGCAAAAATGCCGTATGCGATCCGGATCGACATAATAGAGTCCGTCATAACGCTCCCGCTCGTCATCGCGAAGCATATTAAACGCGAGCGCTTTGTCTGTTTTATCCCACAATTGGATTAGGCTGGTCTCAATGTATTCATGCCAGGCTTTTTCATCGGCGTTGCCGTGCAGATTGTATGTCCCGGATGCGAAACTGTAATCCGCAGAATGGGTCGCGACCATTTTCCGAATGAACGTGGCGCGGGGATCATTGATACGATCCCGGCACGCAGCAATCATTTCCTGCGCAATGTCATATCCATAGTACTGACTCCCGTTCATCAAAGGCCAATGCGCGATGTATTCAAACATTGCACCATACCCGCAACCAAAGTCATTTATGGTGACGCCACCGTTGGTCAGGTCTGACGGCTCAAATATCTGGCACATCCGATCAAAGCGCAGACCCTGCCATTTCTCATCGCGCCAAAACACACCTTTGGCAGTGGCACCGCATTGATTGAGACGCCGCCCATAGATTCTGGCAACGGGTGCCAGCATGCGTGGCGCACGTCTGAGCAGATCAAAAATCACGCGTTGTCGGCTTCGTCATCAGTTTCCGGGAGTTGCATCCAGTCAGGCACGACAGGGATTGCCGTCGCCCCATCCAGTTCCAGGGCGTCTGCGTTCTGAATAGCGTCCAGTCGCAACATCGCAATCGCCATATCGCCCGAGACAGAACGGATGTCACCAACAGTTTTTCCGCCATATGAGACCATCGCGCCGGGTTCGGGTGTACCGTTTGTGATGCGAACAGGCACCAGGCGTTTTTTGATCAACCCGCGATATTTCGTGCGCGCCGTCAATTCCTGACCCATATAACAGCCCTTCTTCCAGTCGACGCCCGAGAGTTCATCAAAACCGCTCTCCAGCAAAATGGACTTGTCTTTGATTAGATCCAAAGGTGTTTCAACCAGGCCAAGTGAAATGCGGTGATACTGGTAAGCGTCTTCTGATACGTCGTCGCCCCAGGATGAGATATCTGCGCCACTGGGCACAAAGGCGCGCACCCCGGCCTGATCCAGTCTTGGATCGACATACAGAATACACCCGTCGTCTGTTTTGTGCTGTGCACCTGCCATGCCCAATTCGGTGGCGACATCGTTGCCAAAAAACACATACACATCATAGTCAGCACTGACATTCTCTAATGTGACCTTCGAGCGCAGTTTAAACATCGTAAGTTTTTTCACGAAGGTATCGATGTCTTCTCTGTAACAATCGACCAATAATGTGTCGCCATCACGGACGATAAAGAAATCAAATTGATATTTGCCCTGTGGGGTCAACAAAGCCGCGTAAAGGCCCCGTGTTCCATCGGCGTGGCGAATATCGTTGGAAATCAAGCCTTGCAGGAAGGTCTCGGTATCATCACCACTTATTCTGAAGACACCACGATCATTGCGTTTGCTTCGTTTCATCGGCTCACTTGCTCCTGTTCATTGTCGTTAAGATGGGGGTTTCGGGTGGTATCTTGCAAGGGCGGGCTTTGCATCCCCCGTGGACCCGCTTATAAGAGGGAATTATTCACGGTAGGACGGCTATGCGCGCACTTTTTGTGACATCGACACGGGTGGGAGACGCAATCCTCTCAACAGGGATTCTGTCGCGACTTCTGGATGAAAATCCAGGTTTACGCGTGACAGTGGCCTGTGGACCGGCGGCGGCCTCTTTATTCGAAGCCGTGCCGGGGCTTGATCGGATTATCGTCCTCGACAAGATGCTGGGATCGCTGCATTGGGCATATTTGTGGGGCCAGACTTTCGGCCGACGATGGGATATTCTGGTCGATCTCAGAAATGCGCCGATGACGTACCTGATTGGCACAAAAAAGCGATATCGGATGGCGCGGACACGTGACACTGGGCATCGAATTCTGACACTCGCGCGTGTGATTGATTCTGAAGATAATCCACCGTCGCCAAAAATGTGGGTTGATGATGCACGTCGGGATTTGGCAAAGCGTCTTATTCCCGATGGTGGACCCGTCATTGCAATAGGGCCGACTGCGAACTGGTCCGCCAAGCAGTGGCGTGGTCAGCATTTCGCAGAGCTTATTGCGCGCCTGACCGACGCGGAGGGTATTCTACCCAACGCGCGCATTGCGATCTTTGGGCGTGATGACGAACGTCCGATGGCGCTGCCGGTGATCGAATCAATTCCTGAGCATCGGTTGTTGGATCTTGTCGGACGTATTGATCTGTTGAGTGTTTACGCCTGCCTTGAACGGGCGTCCTTATATATCGGGAACGATTCCGGTCTGATGCATCTGGCGGCGGCCAGTGGCATCCCGACTTTGGGATTGTTTGGCCCATCTCCGGTTGAGCAATACGCCCCGTGGGGGCCACTTTGTGCTGTGGCGCAGGCCAGCCTTTCGTTTGATGAGATATTCCCGGAGAACTTTGATCATCGAAATACCGGCACCTTGATGGACAGCCTGAGCGTTGATCAGGCATTGAGTGCGGCGACAGCGCTTTGGCAAAAGGCCAAGGATGCCGAAGCATGAGCAAAGGCATTCAGTTATCTGCCGTGATCAGTGTGCACAATGAAGAGCACCAGCTCCGCGAGTGCCTCGAAACGCTGAGCTTCGCCGATGAGATCGTTGTGCTGTTGGATAAATGTAGCGATGGCTCAAAGGAGATAGCGGCCGAGTTTACCGACCGACTGGTTGAAGGGAGCTGGGCGATTGAAGGCGAGCGCCGAAACGCAGGCATCGAGGCGTGCAAAGGCGACTGGATATTCGAGATCGATGCCGATGAACGTGTCAGCGAAGCGCTTGGCAATGAAATTCGGGCATCGATAGAGAGCACGAATGCCGACTGGCACGAGATACTTGTCGATAATTATATTGGCCCACGGCTGGTGCGTTGGGGCTGGGGGGCGTCCTTTGGCAAGGCCGCTTACCCGGGCCTGTTTCGCAAGGGTGTGAAACGCTGGGGTATGCAGAGGGTGCATCCTTCATTGGAATGGACGGGCACCAAAGGCAAAATGCTGGAGAACCGTCTCGTGCATTATGTTGACCGCGATATCTCGGATATGATCAAACGTCTGGATAGCTATTCCAACGCGCGGGCCAAGGACTTGGTAGACAGTGGCGATATCGGCAGCCTTTGTAATAATGTGCGCCGGTTCTTCTCGCGGTTCATTAAGTGTTATGTGTTTCGCAAGGGATACCGCGAAGGCGGACTTGGGCTTTTGATCGCAATTTGTGCGGGCCTGTTTCCATTGCTCTCACACATCAAGGCAGTTTATGCGAAGGATGAACGTTAAGTTATGAGTACTGTTATCCTTGCCGACGATGGTATCGTGTTTGACGGTCAAACACCTGAGAAAGGACCGCTTGGCGGTGCCGAGTCATCGGTTATTCAACTGGTCGAAATTCTAGCGGCGCGCGGCCACGACGTCAGTGTCTATAACAATTGTGAAAAAGCCCTTGATTATAAAGGCGTCAAATGGCGGCCCATTTCAATGGGTGTGCCTGACACTGCGGACATGTATATCGCAAATCGGGGCGATAAGCTTTTAAAGCTGTGTGAAGGGGCCAAGCGCACTGTGTTCTGGACCCATAATCCATGCCGTTACATGGTGAAGTTCAGATATATCCGTCAGTTCTGGCGCCGCCGTCCGGTGATCGTTTTCATAGGTGATTATCACGCGGAGACGCTTCCTGGATGGGTGCCAGACGGTGGACGTGTAACGATACCCTATGGATTGCCTGATCTGTTTTGTGATGCGAAGTCTGCTGACAGGCCTCCTGGGCCCCGGGCGATCTTCACGTCAAATCCGTTGCGGGGTCTGGATTGGTTGCTCGATCTTTGGAACCGCGAGATCGCGCCACAGGTTGCGGGGGCAGAACTGCATATATTTTCTGGCGCAGCCACATATGGCGCAGCGGGTGCGCGGAAAGGCGATGCGATGGGGCAAGTTCTTGCAAAGGCAGACAGTCTTGCCGATGCCGGTGTAAAGCTACGCGATCCAGTGAACAAAGCGACGCTCATCGACGAGATTCGCGCCGCGCGTGTCATGCTCTATAAAGGCGACATCAACGAGACGTTTTGTCTGGCTGTGGCAGAGGCGCAGGCCATGGGCGTTCCCACCGTTGTGCAGCCCATTGGATCAATGGTTGAGCGGGTACGGGACGGTGAGACAGGGTATATTCGTGGCGATGATGCGGGCTTCGCTCTTGCCGCTAGAAACTTGCTTGGCGATGATGTGTTATGGTCGACGCAGCACGAGAATGCGCTTAAGACACAACGTAACTGGCGATGGTCAGATGCCGCAGCTGCATTTGAGGAGTTAATGACGTAGCGATGAAGGTTCTTCAAATTATGGCGGGTGCCGAGTTCGGTGGTGCCGAGGCGTTCTTTGTACGTCTCGCGATCGCATTGCAACGTACCGGCCTCGACCAGAAAGTTGTCATCCGTCAAAACCCGGCGCGTGCAGAAATGCTTCGCCGGGGTGAGATTGAGCCGATTGAGCTGCCGTTTGGCGGACGGATGGATTTCTCTACGTCGCGTTCCTTGAAGCGAGAGATTAAGGCGTTCGAGCCAGACATCGTGTTAACGTGGATGAACCGGGCGACATCCATGTGTCCCAAGGGTGATTTTGTTCACGCGGCGCGTTTGGGCGGGTATTACGATCTTAAATATTATGCGAACTGCGATCACCTGATCGGCAACACGCAAGATATCGTCGAGTATCTGGTTGAACATGACTGGCCGAAGGAAAAGGCGCACTATTTGCCGAACTTCGTTTTTGACGAAGATGCCGAGCCATTGTCCCGTCGTGATTTCTACACGCCAAATGATGTGCCGCTGATCGTGGCCCTTGGGCGACTTCACGAGAACAAGGCATTTGATGTTCTGCTGAGTGCGCTGGCACGTGTACCAAACGCTTATCTGTGGCTGGCGGGCGAGGGGCCACTTAAGGAAGAGTTGCAAAAGCAAGCCGAAGTCCTCGGCATCAAGCCCCGGGTGCGGTTTTTGGGATGGCGGGATGATACAGCGGCGTTATTGCAGACAGCTGATTTGTTTGTCTGCCCGTCACGGCACGAGCCACTTGGGAATGTCGTGATCGAAGCCTGGGCACAAGGTCTGCCCGTTGTTGCTGCGGACAGCATGGGCCCCGGAACCTTGATCGAAAACATGGAATCAGGTGTGCTGGTTCCGGTCGATGATGAGATCCTTATGGCGCGCGCGATCCGCGGTGTCCTTGATGATGAAGACCTGTCTCGTCATATCGCCGAACAGGGATACAAGACGTATCAGGAAAATTTCACTGAAGCCCGGGTTGTTGAACAATACCTGGAGTTCTTTGAGAAAGTCGCAGGCTAAGAATGTGTGGTATTGCCGGCCTTATGAGTGCGGACGGCACACCTCCATCCGTTAAAATTTTGCGAGAGATGGCAGATGCGATTGCCCACCGCGGACCGGATGGGCGCGGTGAATACAATGTTGCTGATGTGGCACTTGTCCAAAACCGTCTCGCAATTATTGATTTGGAAACAGGTGATCAACCGCTTTTCGCCGCGCGTGAAGATGATGCATCTGAACTGGCACTCGTCGCGAACGGCGAGATTTATAACTACATCGAACTTCGCGAAGATATGTCGAAAGTCGCATTCACAACAAAATCTGACTGCGAACCGATATTGCATCTTTACCGGACCTACGGCATCGATTTTGCGGAGCACTTGCGTGGCATGTATGCCGTCGCAATTCACGATGTCGGCGGGGGTGCTCTGGTATTGGCACGTGATCCGTTCGGCATTAAGCCGTTGTATTACGGATTGGCGGCAGATGGGTTTGTGTTCGCTTCGGAACCTCAGGCACTCCTGCGTGCCGGACTTGTTGAGCCTGAGATCGATGCGTCAAAGCGTGATGAGCTTTTGGCACTGCAATTCACCACGGGCGCTGAGACGATTTTTCCAGGTATTTATCGGGTCCTGCCGGGCGAGACGATAATTATCCGCGAAGGCCGGATTGCTGAGCGTGCCTTGTTGTCCGCTTTGCCGCCAGGCGGACCCGCCAAAGCAAGTGCCGATACAGCATTAAAGGCGTTCGATAAGATCATTACCGAGGCCGTGGATGTGCATCAGCGCTCCGATGTCCCGTATGGCATGTTCCTTTCTGGCGGTATCGACTCGTCGGTTATTTTAAAAGTGATGAGCCGGCTCAACCAAAGTCCGGTCCATGCACTGACGGCAGGCTTTCCGGGCAGCGACGTCCACGACGAACGTGAGCATGCCAAGATAGTGGCTAAGGCATGCGGCGCGGACCACGAAGAAATCACGCTTGGCGAAGATGATTTTTGGCGCGAATTGCCAGCAATAACAGCCGCGCTTGATGATCCGTGCGCAGATTATGCAGTCGTGCCGACGTTTATGCTGGCGCGACGCGCTCATGACGCTGGATTGAAGGTCGTTTTGTCAGGCGAGGGCGGGGATGAATTGTTTGCCGGATATGGCCGGTATCGTCGTCAGTGTCGCCCGGCGTTGTTTGGCGGCAGGCCCATGCGTCATGCCGCAATTCTGGCCGGTACGGGGGTCTTGCGTGAGGAGCCGAAGGGATGGCGAGATGGCATTGCTGCAGCAGAGCGCGAGGCCCGGGCCTATGGCCGGAATTCTTTGCAGGTCGCACAGGCGGTGGATTGTGCCGACTGGTTGCCAAATGATCTGCTGACCAAGCTGGACCGATGCCTGATGGCACATGGCGTCGAAGGGCGTGTACCTTTTCTTGACCCGTTTGTCGCAGATTTTGCATTCAAATTGCCAAACCGCCTCAAAGTGCGTGGGCGTACGGGTAAATGGCTGCTGCGAAAGTGGCTCGAGACCGCATTGCCGGAAAGCCGACCATTCTCTCCAAAGCGGGGATTTACAGTGCCGGTTGGAAGCTGGATTTCCGTACAGGGCTCCAGATTGGGTGGGCTCGTGGCGGGGCAAGCAGGTATTGCCGAGATGTGCGATACGGATGCAGTGAAGCGCTTGTTTGTTGCCGGCGATGACAACGGTCACGCGCAATGGACATTGTTGTTTTATGCGCTCTGGCATCAACATCATATCGTTGGCACAAAAAGTGACGGGGATGTATTTGACGTGCTGAGCGCCTAGCTGCCGCTGACTTGTACCCGCTTGATAATGAAGTCGCCGCCTTTGTCGGAAATACGCAGGCCATCAAACGGATCAGAAAACCCACGATCTGATGTGGCGATGATCTCGCTACCATCAAGTGAAACACGCATTGTCCCGTCAGTGCCGCGTGACCAGGATATAACATGAAATCCTTTGTCTTCCATGGTGATTGCCTGCGAGGACGTGGCAACGACACTGGAGCCGGAATTGCCAACCCGGTGTAGCTGAATGCCTTTGCCGCTGACATATAGCAATCGATATCCAATCTGCGCTTGCTGGCCTTGGAATACGCCAAGCTCGAAATGACTGTCGGCAACCCATGAGGACATTTCGATTTCAATCTCGAAGGCATTGCTGATCGGTGTGCTCAGGGTAATCATATTTTCAGCCGGTGCAGCCGGCTGGCTGGGCGTGTTGGTCGCCCGCTTTAAAATCTGTCCTAAAAGCACTTTCGCAAGATCTTCACCGCTGTTCCCGGAACTGCTAGATGAAGTTTGCGGGCTCGTTGAAATCAGTTTGTTGCGAAGTCCCCAGCCACTTTCGATAAAATATTCGCCGCTAATGACCTGCCACGTTGGATTGTTGGTGTAATCCCCATCTGCGAAGGTTTCGTTGATCAGCACTTTTTGCGCTGGCGCGCGCTGGCTATTCGCAAGATTGCGGAGATCGCGCAGGAACGTTGGATCAGCCGCCTTGGCTTTTTCCGCATCATCGATGAGTTTGTTTAATTGCTCAATCATACTATCGAGCGCGGGGTTTGCATTGGCTGTTGTAGATGGATCGGACCACGTCGAATAGCGGGAGTTTTGCGCGTTCAATACATTTGGTAACAGCAATAATGACACAATGATGATCGTGAGACGGCGCATAGTTGTTTCCTTTCGCGGGTTGAAAGGATGCTATCACATATATCTCAAACGTGAAGTCTAGACAGATGCCGGAAATCATGTCAGCAAAAGGGTATGTCTGAAATTTCACAAATCACACTCCGCCGCCCTGACGACTGGCACGTGCACTTTCGCGATGGCGATATGCTTGCCAGCGTTGTTCCTGCCACTGTTGCCGAGTTTGCGCGCGCGATTGTCATGCCGAACCTTGTGCCGCCTGTGACAACTGTTGCTGATGCCGAGGCCTACCGTGACCGGATCACAGCGGCAGTGCCTGATGGTGCCTTGTTTCAACCCTTGATGACGGCGTATCTGACGGATCAAACCTCGGCTGAGGAATTACGGCAGGGATTTGCCAACGGCGTATTTACTGCGGTGAAATTGTATCCGCAGGGCGCGACAACAAATTCTGCGTCTGGTGTCTCCGACATCGCGAATGTCATGACGGTGCTGGAAACCATGCAAGAGATCGGCATGCCATTGTTGATCCACGGCGAAGTCACAGACCCGGATATCGATATTTTTGACCGTGAAGCGGTGTTTATCGAACGGGTTCTGATGCCGTTGATTGCGAAACTGCCAGCCCTCAAGATCGTGTTTGAGCATGTGACGACGAAAGAAGCGGTCGACTTTGTATCGGGTGGCGACGCTGGAACATTGGCTGCGACCATCACCGCACATCATCTGGTCATTAATCGAAGCGACATTTTCAAAGGTGGTATCCGTCCGCATCTGTATTGTCTGCCGATCGCCAAGCGTGAACTTCATCGCCAAGCCTTGCGTGCCGCGGCGACTTCGGGCGATGCCCGGTTCTTCTTAGGCACAGACACCGCACCTCATGGTGTGCACCTGAAAGAAGCGGCGTGTGGCTGTGCTGGTGTTTATAGTGCGCCTGTCGCGATGCCGGTTTACACACAGGTATTTGAAGAAGAAAACGCGCTGGACCGGCTTGAAGCCTTTGCATCTCTCAATGGTCCTGCGTTTTATGGTCTGCCCGAGAACGAGGCGATGATCACGATGACCCGTCAGGACTGGACGGTTCCAGAATCAGTGATGACGGGCGAGGGGGTTGCGTTAAAACCGTTTTTAGCAGGCGAAACACTAGCCTGGCAGTTAAACCCCGCTTAATCCGGCCTCGCATACAAATTCCCTGATCAAATTGAACAATGATTGACGTCACTGTCCGGGTGCTTATGTTCTTCGCAAACACATAGAGTTTGGAGAGTATTGATGAGTGACAATGAATTTAACGCGCTTTTGCTGAGCGCCGATGACGAGGGTAAGGTCTCACATAGTTTTGAGACGTTGCCAAATGACCGCCTGCCGGAAGGCGATGTAACGGTTGCCGTCAAATATACCACGCTGAATTATAAGGACGGCATGATCCTGAACGGTATCGGCAAGCTGGTGCGAGATTATCCGCATGTACCGGGGATCGATTTTTCAGGAGTTGTCGAAGAGTCTGCGCACCCTGATTACAAACCGGGTGACGAGGTTATTCTGACCGGCTGGCGGGTTGGCGAGGTGCACTGGGGTGGCTTTGCCACACGAGCCCGCGTTAATGGTGATTGGCTTGTGCCGTTGCCCAAGGGCTTGACCCTCGAGCAGTCCATGGCCATTGGCACCGCAGGATTTACCGCGATGTTGGCGATCATGACACTAGAAGAGCATGGAAAGCTGACCACGGACACAGACAAAGAAGTCCTGGTCACAGGTGGTGCCGGTGGTGTTGGTTCCGTTGCCGTGTCTATTCTCTCGAACCTTGGTTATAAGGTTGCCGCGTCAACAGGCCGTGAAGAGCAGCATGACTATCTGAAAAGCCTCGGTGCGACGACGATTGTATCTCGCGACGAGCTGATTGAGGCGCCACGGGGACCTCTGTCCCGAGAGCGTTGGGCAGGAGCGATTGATAATGTCGGCGGCCCGACATTGCATCACGTCCTGACGACCCTCGCATATTGGGGCGCTTGCGCCTCTGTGGGCAACGCGGGATCGTTCAAGTTAGAGACCACGGTTCTGCCGTTCCTGCTTCGAGGCATTAACCTTTGCGGCATCGACAGCGCAACATGCCCCAAAGATCGCCGCGTGATTGCCTGGGACCGTCTTGCCTCGCAATTGCCGCAAGACAAGCTCAGTGATGCGACCAACCGGGCAGGGTTTGCCGAGTTGCCAGATTTGGCCGGTAAAATCCTCAAAGGTCAGATCCGCGGACGCATGGTGATCGACGTTAACGGCTAAATGTTAACGAAATAAGGTATTGAAAAGTAAAGAAGGTCTGCCTCGGGCGTGCTTGGGGCGGGCCTTTTTGCTGTGATCGGCAATACTGGCATTGAATCTGCATATTAACCCTCAGTTAAGACCTGAGGAGGACTGGATATGTTGAAAAAAGTCTGTTTTACCGTCGCTTTTGTCATTGCCCTTGGGGCGTGCAGTCACGTTGACGAGTACGAGCGGCACGTCAGTGATTGGGAACCTGTATATTGCTATAAATCGTTGGCAGCGATCCAATGCCACCGCGAACCGAAGCATGCGGACAACCTGCGCCTGGTGAATTACTACGGGCCGCATCCAAGCCGTTATGACGCGCCGGAACCAAGACCTGTCCCCAATTTTTCAGCCCCTGAAATGATCAATTACTGGGTTAAGGATGCCGAGCCGATCCCGCGCGCGATGCCGCATGGGGAATTAACCGACCGTCCATGGCTGACGGCGGAAGGTAAGGCCGAGCAACAGTCTTTGGAAGAAATGACATCTCTGCAGACATCAGACGTGGGGACCAACGCGTTGCTGCGTCGGATTTCAACGGCAGAACCTGCGTCAGCGGCAGCGCCCGTGAAGATCACTCTCCCGGCACCAGATGTTGAGGTTAAGTGACCCGATTGCGATACAAATGAGTGCGGATATTTCCTTCGCCCCCACATCATGGGGGAGAGGTTAGGTGAGGGGGATTAAACCGTTCTCATTGATATGAGGAGGGCGCGTAGCGCCGGGTGCGGTTGCCGAGTTATACCACCTCTCCTTGGGGAGAGGAGGGCGGGTAGCGCCGGGTGAGGGGTCTTTGCGCCGGATATGGACGGATATAAATAAAATTCCACGCATCAGCCGGACGAGATTGTCCGCGATGCCTTGACAGGTCGCCCCGAACGCCGTAAATCGCACGCTCTCAAGTGTGCATTTCACGCACAATTGCCTTGGGGCGGAGTAGCTCAGCTGGTTAGAGCAGCGGAATCATAATCCGCGTGTCGGGGGTTCAAGTCCCTCCTCCGCTACCAAATCAGGCGCTGAAATCATTAACAGTTTTCGGGCCTTAGTAACTTCCTATCTCTACTTTGCCCCAATAGTCCTCTCGCTTTAGCCGGGACCACGCTTGTCATATTCCCATCTCCCGGCATTTCGCGTGTTTGAATAGTCGTCGAAACAGGTCTTGATACCATGGCCAAAAACAAAAAAGGTTTCAGGAATGGTCCTTGCCGCTAAGGTAATACGCCGCGTGTGCCTCACGATGGTTGCGCAACAACAAAGATAAGGTAATCCGGGATGAATTATGCTTGGCGGGGCTTGACGCAGGAAGAACTGGACCGGGCTTACAACCAGTCCGCATACGCCCCAAACAGGGAACAAATTCTTGCGCGCTACGCCACCAACAGCGCAATGACTCGCAACCGGATTGGCTCTCCGGAACGCCTGGCGTATGGCGGTGGTGATAACGAAGGCATAGATTTCTTTCGCAGCCAGAATGGGCAGGCGCCGTGTGTCATTTTCGTACATGGCGGTGCATGGAATTCTGGTAAGGCGGAAAATTATGCATTTCTGGCAGAAATTTTTGTCAAAGCGGGTGCCCATTGTGCGTTGCCTGATTTCGATTGGGTTCAGGATCGGGATGGGGATTTATTGCCATTGGCGGATCAGGTTGGGCGCGCCATCGCCCATATTTGTACGTCGGCAGACGACCTTGATATCCATCAGGATCGCATCTTTGTGTGTGCCCATTCTTCGGGTGCGCACCTCGCCGCGTCCGCCTTGTCGGGGATAAGGGATCGTATCGATGGCCTGCACGACACGAGCATCAAAGCTGCTTTGCTGTGCAGTGGGATGTATGATCTCGAGCCGGTAAGGTTGTCCGCGCGTAGCGAATACGTCGCCTTTACGGATGAGGTCGAACAGTTCCTCAGTCCGATGCGGTACCTGGATAAATTGACGATGCCCATCATCGTTGCCCATGGAACGTACGAAACGCCCGAGTTTAAGCGCCAAACCATAGAATTTGCTGAGGCGCTACGTCAGCGTGGCGTGCTACAGGAATCTATCATTGCGGAAAACTGCAATCATTTTGAGATCCTCGAGACGCTGGCCAATCCGTATGGTCTGCTGGGACAGGCAGCTCTTGAGATGATCGCGCAGCATTAGGCCATCAATTCTATCGACGAAGATCAATCACGTCATGACCGGTGAAAGCAAAGGTGCAATATGATTTTACGTAAAAAAGGGTTCATAAAAGACACGATTTTGACGGATGCTTATGGCAAGGAATGTGATCCCATTGATCGCGTTGTTGCATACGGTGTTGTCAAAAACCCGTTCGCAGGGGTCTTGGCTGAGGACCTCTCGCCGTTGTTTGATATCGGTGGCCAGTTGGGTGAGCAGCTTATGGAAGAGGCCGTTAGCATGCTAAAGGGTGCTCCTGTCAGTTACGGCAAGGCGGCGATTGTTGGGGCCGATGGCGATCTGGAACATGGCGGCGCAACGATCCATCCGAAACTTGGCAAGCCGATGCGGGCGGCTGTCGGCGGCGGCGCATCCGTGATTTGTTCAAATGCAAAAGTGGCCGGGGTCGGGGCTGCCATCGACATTCCGCTTGGACACAAAGACGAAGCCTGGTCATTCGATCATTTTGATACCGTGACGCTGATGGTTGGGGATGCCCCGCGTGCAGATGAAATCGTCATCTGCATGGCTGTAACGGATGGTGCCCGACCAAACCCCCGCGTTGGAAGTGGCCCGATCACCGATTGATGATGTCACCCCAAAGTCTTTTATGATAGAGAAGCCTTTGGAATAGGTTCGCCTATGAACAATCTGCGCTGAGATCATTTGAAATTGGCGTCTCAAACGAAAGCTCAGCCAAAAAAGGCGACATCTGATGCATACGTTCAAGCTCACGCCCAAGCCGCAAAGTGATTTTCGACTGGAAATCAGTGAGATCGAAAAAGAGTGCAAGCTCGAAAAATACGGATACCGCCATAACAAAATCGTTTATGGGTTTTGTGATGAAATGCCGGATATCGCAGCGCTTCAAGCTCTGGGTCTCAATATCGAAGAAATTCCTTTTGATGACGCGCAACTCACCCTTGCGAATAATCTGATCGAGCGCGGCCGGGCAAAGTCAAAGGTCGAGCATCTTGAATATGATCAGGTCGAGAACGGGGCGAAAAATGAACAGGACGTCGCGCGTGCGCAGCAAAAACTCAAGGATTTGAATAATACAATTCAAGCGACCAAGGAAGCTTTGGGCATCACAGGCACACTCAGAACGTTAAAGTTTTAGCCTGAGACGATGCTTTTCCATCTCATCTTTTAATCGGAGCCGACATGAAACTGAAAGTCCTGAACCTGCCTCGAAACATGGATGAATATGATCTGAAAAAATTGTTTGAAGTTCATGGTGCTGTAACAGCATGCACGCTTGTCCATGACGAGAAGCGAGGGACGTCAAAAGGTTTTGGATTTGTCGAGATGGCGCGCGAAGAAGACGCGATGCAGGCGATTGAAAACTTACATGGTATCAAATTGAAGCAAAGCAGAATTCGCGTGAAGCCTGCAGATTGAGTTTTGGTTTCGGACGCGTAAAAGCTTCTGGCGTGCTCAGTTATCTCATCACGAACGGGTTCGCCATGGGGCGGTCCGAGGTGTTGATCCAGGTTGCTTTGGTCCGCGTGTAATCAAGCACAGAATCCATGCCAGCCTCGCGGCCATAACCTGAATCACCAAAACCTCCAAATGGCGCAATTGGCGACACTGCCCGGTACGTATTGATCCAGCACATACCCGCCTTCAGAGCTTTTGAGACCCGGTGAGCCCGCGCGAGGTTCTCTGTGAAGACCCCTGATCCCAGGCCATAAACGGATGCATTTGCCAGCGCGATGGCTTCCTCTTCCGTATCAAACGGGACCAGCGACATGACAGGGCCAAACATCTCGACATGGAGTGTCTCTGTATCGCTGTCGGGGCATTGCACCAACGTCGGTAAGAACCAGTTCCCGTCATCTTCCATGCCCCGGGGGCGCGTGCCACCAAAACAAACTTTTGCGCCCTGATCGCGCGCCGTGGCGAGGGTGTTTTCAATGCGCTGGACTTGCGCTGCGGTGCAAAGAGGGCCGACATGGGTTTCTGCATCAAGCGGATTGCCAACGACGATGTTGCTGGCCTTTTCGCTGATCCGTTGAATGATTGCATCGAGAATGGAACGTTGGACAAAGCCACGTGACCCGGCAACGCACGATTGCCCCGAGGCACCGAAGTTGCCAGCGATAAGTCCGTTCGCCGCGCCATCCAGATCGGCATCTTCAAATACAATGATGGGTGATTTTCCACCCAGCTCGAGCGTCGTCACGGCGAAGTTCTCAGCTGAATTTCGCACCACATGCCGCGCCGTCTCCGGGCCGCCGGTGAAGGCGATCCTGTCGATATCAGGATGACGGGTTAGGGGAATGGCGCAGTTTTCCGCGTCGCCGGTGATCACGGAAACAACCCCTGGCGGGAACCCCGCTTCGTTGATCAGCTTTGCAAATTCTAACATGGGGGCGGGTGCCATTTCTGACGCCTTGAGAACGACCGTACACCCTGCAGCCAGTGCCGGGCCAAGTTTCGTCGCAGTCAGGAACATCTGTGCATTCCAGGGCACAATTGCGGCGACCACACCGATAGGGACACGGGACGTGAATACGTGCATATCCGGTTTGTCGATTGGCAGAACGGCGCCCTCAATTTTATCGGCCAATCCTGCAAAATAGCGGTAATAATCTCCGACGTAGCGGGTTTGTGAGATCGTTTCCGCTGCCAGCTTGCCACTATCAATGGTCTCAACCTGACCAATTGTTTCGGCGTTGTCTTCGATCAGTTCAGCCAGTCGGTAGAGCAATTTACCGCGCGCGGTTTGCGTCAGGTCTCGCCACGCAGGATCGCTCAGGGCACGCCTTGCCGCCGCGACGGCACGCTCTACATCTTCGGTCGCAGCGCATGCAAAGGTCGCCCACGATTGGCCTGTTGCCGGGTTCTCCGACTCCATGGTTTGGCCGTTGGCGCCGTCGCACCAGCCGCCATCAATGAAAAGCTGGTAGGTCTGTAGGTCGCTCATTCTCTCGTCCTCTTAGTTAAATGCAGGCATGACGTCGTCAATGAAACGTTGCAACGATGCCCGCTTTCGCTCGGTTGGCATGCCACTATCGACCCAAAGCGAAAATTCATCGTACCCCATATCCTCATAGCGCTTGATCCGATCAATCACCTCCGATGCTGTACCCACCGTCAGATCGCGGCGAAGCTTCTCGGGCGCCATCATTGAATTGGCAGCAATCTCCTCTTCGCTGAGCGGATCGATCAGACCCTGCGAAACCGGCCTTTTGTTTTGAAACCATGCGCCAAAATTACAATAAAAGCGACTAAGCAAGCGCGCACCATCCATCGCATCATCGTCATCAGCGCCAACATAAAAATGATGCAGCAACATGATCTTGGGACGTGGACCCGCATAGCTTTCACAGGCTGTATTGAACCGCTCCATGAGCGTTGTAATCTCTTCATCACCCTGCCAAAGCGGCGTTACCTGCACATTAAAGCCATTGTGGATCGCAAATTCGTGGCTGCTGGGATCGCGTGCTGCGATCCAGATTGGTGGGCCACCATCTTGCACAGGCTTGGGTGATGATGTCGCACACGGGAATGAGAAATGCTCACCGTTATGGGCGCAATCGCCCTCCCAAAGCTTCGGCAGCAACGGGGCAATTTCCCGCATTCGCTGACCCGCTTCCCAAGCATCCAGTCCCGGCATCAATCGTTCGTACTCATAGGAATACGCGCCGCGTGCGATGCCCAATTCGAGCCGCCCGTCGGTCAATAGGTCCGTCATGGCAGCTTCGCCAGCAAGTTTGATGGGATGCCAGAAGGGTGCGATCACTGTGCCGGTGCCCAACTTCACATTCTTGGTCTGATGCGCGAGGTCGACAATATTGAGCAGCGGATTCGGCGCGATGGTGAATTCCATTCCATGATGCTCGCCGGTCCAGATGGCCCGCATGCCGCTGTCATCGGCCATCTTACAAAGCGAAATGAAGTCTTCATACATCTCGTCGTGAGACTGACCAGGTGAGAGACGCTCCATATGAGCAAAAAGTGAGAAATCCATTTGCTAACTCCCTGATGGAATGGTGTGAAGATCGCCGGACGTGCTATCGCCGACATAGAGGCCAAATGAGCGGGTTTGAAATTCGATCGCAAAGCGGGCCAGCAACGAAGCGCTCGCCTCCGATACGTACGTCTGATCTTTCAGGTCTTCTATGTTGATGAAACGGGATCCGTCTGGCGTTGCACCTGAATTGGCCTCCGCCAGAAAATAGGTAAAGTGACCAGCGGCGTTGTCGTCGAATATCGAGTACGCCTTGCCCAGAGAAATACCGACCCGCTGCGCATCAAACCATGAGGTCAAGGCCGCTCGCACCGGTTCAGGCGTCGTGATCTCAATTTTAGGCAGATCAAGTCCGTTGGGCGTGACATCCAAAAGTACGCTATCGCCACGAACGGCGATGGCCCCGGCATAGGCACACCGGCCAGCAGGTGGCGCCGCTGCAGCTGCGCGTTCGAGGCCAAGACTGAAGTATTGACCGGACGCATATCCAAGCCCGCGTAACCCCGCATGTTGAAAAGCATCGACTTCGCCCAAAAGAACAACATGATCGCCTGCGGGGATAACCTCAGTTGTGACACAGGAAAACTGTGCCGCGGCACCTTCTATAAGCGGCATGCCGCCGTGATCGGGCCGCCATTCGACTTGGGCAAATCTATCGCCTTTGTACCCGGCGAAAGTGTTGGAGACATTCTCTTGCCCTTCGGCAAGGACATTGACGGCGAACCGCTCGCACGTGGCAAACACATCGAAACTGGATAGGCTTCGCGCGGGACATACCAATAACAAAGGCGGGTCCATTGACACGGACGAGAATGAATTCGCGGTGAAGCCGATCGGGTTGCCAACGTTGTCCGTACTGGTCACGACGGTGACACCGGTTGGATAACTTCCGAATGCGGCGCGTAGAGCCTTGCTGTCAAACGATGCCATTTCAGGCCTCAATGCAACGATGGAAGAAATCAGATAAGGCGCGCGTGACGGCATCCGGATGCGTCATCATTGCCATGTGCGCGGCACCAGGAACGACATGGGCACGTGCATTGGGCGTTTGTGTAGCCAACGCTTCTGACATGGCGGGTGTTGAGTTGGGCTCGTCTTCTCCGGTCAGATATAGTGCTGGGCACTCAAGATTTTGAAGCCCAGCGTCTGACGGCCCGTCGGCATTGGCAAATACACGATATGCCGCTCCGTAAGCGGATGGATCAACGGATGTCAGCCAGTGGCGGCATGCATTTGCGGCCTCGCTTGATGTATCGGTCGCAAACCATCGTTCTAGTGTGGGCGTGGGGTCATTTGTGTCAGTCAATGATAACGCCCGGGCGCGTTCTTTGATCCCGTTCCGGGCCTGTTCTGATCTTCTATAAACAGTGTTAAGGGCGGCGACACCTAAGCACATCGACGGGTAGCGAATAGCGATCTCAAGCGCAACGAGCGCACCCATTGAATGTCCGGCAATACACATTGGTTCGCCAATGGTGCCGAGCGCATCTGCAATTCGATCAACATAATCACTTAGCTCTGGCGTGTCGGTAAATGCGGTGCTCTGCCCATGCCCTGGCATGTCGAGCGCGTACACACAGAAGTCCTTGGCCAGGGGGTCTATTTGCGCGCCCCAACTGTCTGCACAGAGGCCGACCCCATGAATCAACGCAACCGGGGCACCTTCGCCCGAGCGAATGGATGCAATCTCGTTCGTTAGATTAAACCGCTGCCGGGTTGTCCACGTCATGTCCGAGGTCCTTCAGGTCTTGATAGCGATCTCCAATCCGATGATGAGGCCGACCCCCCGTCGCACCACCCAGCACAACAACAACCTCGTTGGCGCGCGGTGCATCCGGGACTGCGAACTGGATTGTGAGGTAGTGGGAGCGTCGTCCGGCGTCATTTTTATCCATTAACGGCACCATGATGGGCGCGTTCGCTGCACTGCGTGTATTCGTGAATGCGAGATAGGACTTTGCGCCGACAGCTGTGCGGAAGTGATTGCCAAACCGGAGTGTATGGATCAGTCCCGATGCGTGCTCAATCTCACCATCGAGGCCCACGACAGCGGCTTTGCCATAGGCTTCGATGTTGTCGCCACTTCCCGCCAGCGTGATCATGCGTTCTGTTAAAAGTTCACCGAGGACCGGCCCTATGGCCCGGATTTCTGTATTGAGGTCTTCGACATATCGACCGCTCCATGGATTTGTCACAACGGCAGCGACCGCGAACATCCGCCAAGGCTCACTGGCGGTACGGAATCCTTCAATCAGGACTTCCTCGTCATACGTTACGATCTTGCGAATTTCTGGTTCCATGGCGCCTGCTCCGTGGTTGAAAACTTAGCGCTGAGCATGGGGTTACACGGATGATTTTGACAAACGATACAATTTGAGGACAATCCATTAGAAACATTAATACCTGGAATGTATCAATGGGACGAAAAATGCCACCGCTGACCTGGTTTCGCGCTTTTGAGGCGTCGGCCAGATGTCTCAGTTTTACCGGTGCGGCCGATGAATTGGGCCTGACCCAGTCCGCTGTCAGTCAACATGTCCGCTCCCTCGAGTTAAGATTTGGCGTGGTGTTGTTTCACCGGAAATCTCGTGGTTTGGCGCTCAGCGATGACGGTCGCCGGTTGCTGCCCGATGTCAGCAAAGCACTTGGTAGTCTGGCTGCGGTCTCGCAGGCATTCGATGCGGGCTCGCAGCGCAATATGCTCACCGTCGCAACATCGGTCAGTTTTTCGCAGTGGTATATCGCGCCCGGGCTTCGGGAATTTTGGGAAGCGCATCCTGATATCCGGCTTCGTATCGTCAATACAACATGGCCTGATGAATTTCACATGCCGCTTGCTGATGTCGAAGTGCGGTTTGGGTCTGAAGCGCTGGTCGGGAAGGGGGCTCAACGTTTGCTGCCAGACCAGTCAGTTGTTGTTGCTTCGCCCTCTTTGGCTGTTGATCCGAACGCATTTGGGGAACAATCGTTGATCGAGGCTGTGGGGACCTCGGATGGCTGGAAAAACTGGATGCAACAAGTCGATTACCCAGATGTTTTGGAGCCCGATGTGTTTGTCGACTCCCATGGTCTGGCTGTTGATTTGGCGCGCCGAGGTGTTGGCGTTGCGCTGACAAGTTCACTTTTGGCCAAGCCTTGCCTTGATGATGGTTCGCTTGTGTTGATACCCGCCGGGTCAGCGCCGAGTGTCGATGGCTATTTTCTTGCTGTGAAACGGGATCAAAATCCGCTCGCTCAAATCTTTGAAGAATGGCTGCTGGCAAGGGTTAGCGGCCACCTCGTGTAATCTGTAGAGTTAAGTGATTGATCTTATAATAATAAAACCGGGCACTTCAGGATTCTGACAGTATTTAAAGCTAAACCAGCGATCAATATGACGTAGATTGATCTCTCGCAGGCAGAATAGCTTCGCATAGAAAAGGAATTTGGTTATGGCGCTCCCACCTGGTGGTCAAACACCCCAATCAGAAGAACAGGGTAAGGCGAACGGGCCTGAGGGCGATACTCAACTGTTTGATTTCGAAAGTGCCGAAACCGGCGATTCACTCACAGCGTCAGAAATGCATAATGTGACGTTGAGTGGCCGGGCCGAAATCAAGGAACACGTCGATATTACGACCCCGAACATGCACATGGGCAGTAACGATGTTCGCGACCCTAATCAGGTTGAGAGACTTCAGGAAATCGCGCGACTGGAAGCAAGCGGCATTGACGTAAAGACTTATGATGTCCGCGTTGATCCGGAAACACTCGCTGGTGATGAAAACGCGGGCGGCGCCAAAGGTATAGCGATTGCATTTGAGACTGATGGTCTCGGCAATGATGCTGAATTGAGAATAGAGGGTATCCCTGCCGGTTTCACAACGTCTGTAGGCGAACGAAACGAAGATGGTTCGGTCACAGTTCGCGGCGATGACGTTGAGCGGCTTGTTCTTATTCAAGAAGAAACAGCTGGATCAGAAGGGTCTGGCGGAAACGAGTTTGTCCTTCAGATCGTTGGTGTCGGTGTGACGCCTCTCCCACCCACTGAGCCATTAGGTCCGCAGTTTGAACAACCGATCGAATTGCCACGTACGCCAGAAGAAGCCCCGTTAAATCCTGATGCCGCTGGGCTTGAGAATAACGGTCTCGACAATAATGACGACGAGGAAGAGCTTCTAAATCAGCAAGACGATCCGCTTATTGTTGATAGGGATGCGTCTGATCCAGACCTTCAGGTGTCAAACGCGACAGGCGCAGAAGATACATCTATTGCGCTTGATATTCGTGCCAAACTCACCGACCTCGATGGCTCGGAGCAGCTTTCGGTGATGATTGGAAATATTCCTGCGGGTGCGCAATTCTCGGCGGGTACAGACAATGGCGACGGTACCTGGACCCTCGAAGAGGGGGATCTTGATGATCTCAGCATGACCCCTCCCGAAGATTTCTCGGGCGCAATTGATCTCAACATTACTGCGACCAGCACAGAATCTGCCTCTGGCGATACGGCAAGTCTTTCAGCCAATCTTGAGGTTTCTGTAGATGCCGTGCTGGATGCGCCGGATGTAAATGTAACCTATGGGACGGTGACGCCTGAAGGTAACGCTGGCGCTGTGCCTGACACGGGCATGGTATTCCGGTTTTCCGCAAAGAATATGGATGGCGCGGGCAATACCGGCGCAGACGGTAGTTCCGTCTCCCAATGGTCTGATCTTTCTGGCAATGGTCACGATGCCAGCACGATGGGTTCGGCGCCTTCGTTCGAGGCAAATGGCCTGAGCGAAAATGGTGGTGTCGCGTTTGATTCAGGCAATGATGGCCTCACCGTCGGCAACGACAGCAGTATCAACACCGGGAGCTACACCGAGAAAAGCTTCGCGTTTGCTTTTGAGACGGGTGACAGCGTTGATGGCTTTCAGGTGATTTACGAGCAAGGCGGTACGGGCAACGGCTACAGCCTTGCGATTGCACCGGATGCCGATACCGGCGAGCCGACATTGTTCGCATTTGCATGGGGCGAGAACTATTGGCCTGCAGGCGATCAATACAAAGCGATTGAGCTTGGCACGGTAGAGCCTGGCACTTCTTATTCTGCGGCAATGGTGCATGATTCCACGGATGGCACGGGCTCATTCACAGGTTACCTGAACGGCGACCAGATTGGTCAGCTGACCGATGTGCCTGCGATGGGATCGCACGGCGGTGGGGTCGGCCTTGGCGCAATGTCGAGCAACTCGGTCCGCCCGGATACTTATGCAGATACATCGGACGTCACGGGCAGCCAGTTCCAGGGGACGATCGGTGAAGCGATTTCATGGAACGCGGCATTGTCCGCATCCGATATCGAAGACTTAACGGCTCATTTCACGACGGACTGGGATACGTCCGGTGGCGAACAGAATTATATTGTCGAAATGAACGTGTCGATTGGCAGTGATGAAGGCGACGGCGCAACGGTCTCTGCGATTACCATTGATGCGTTGCCAGAGGGTGTAGTGCTGTCGGCGGGGACTGTCGGCGAAGACGGTACAATCACGCTGACCGAGGCCGAGCTAGACGGACTGACGATAACAATTCCGGCCGAGCAATCTGCCTTCAACCTTCAGGTTACGGCAACTCTCGAAGATGCGAATGGAAATACCGAGACAACGGTCGCAAGCGTGCCCTCACCAGATGTTTACGCGGATGGGGCGACGTTGGCCGTTGAGAATGCATCGGGTCTCGAAGATGGCGCGATTGCGCTCGATATCGACGTGACCCTTGTGGATACGGATAGTTCTGAAACCGTATCTATCACCATCGCGGACGTACCAACGGGCGCGCAGTTGTCGGCTGGAACCGATAACGGCGATGGCACCTGGACACTCAGCACTGGGGACGTTGATGGGCTGACCATCACACCTGCATCCGGTAGTGATGCGGATTTCCAGCTTGGTGTTACGGTCACCACAACAGAGGCCGCGACAGGTGAAAGCGCCGAAGCAACGACAACACTTGATGTCTCGGTTCAGGCCGAGGCCGATCCTGTAACGATCAGTGCGACAATCGGTGATGTTGTCGAAGTTGAAAGCGGTTCTGTGCCGACAGACGGTCTCGCATTCCGTTTCAATGCGAAAGACGTCAATGGCAACGGCGACGGATCAGACAATCCAAGTGATGGTGCGTCTGTTACGACGTGGAACGATGTATCTGGCAACGGGCTGCATGCGATCACGCACGGATCTGCGCCTTCATTTGATGCGGACGGTCTCTCGGGGAACGGGGGCATTGGATTTACCGGTGGCAATGATGCGTTGGAAATTCCAACCGATGCCGCGACCAACGCCGGAACCTATACGGAAAAAAGTTTCGCCTTTGCGTTCGAGACTGGCGACAGTGTCAGTGGCTTTCAGGTGATCTACGAGCAAGGTGGTGGGTCAAACGGCTACAGCCTCTCGATTGCGCCGGACGCGGATACCGGTGAGCCAACGTTGTTTGCGTTTGCCTGGGGTGAAAGTTACTGGGGCGGCGGTAATCATTACAAAGTGATTGAGCTTGGCACGGTTGAGCCTAATACGCCTTATTCCGCAGCGATGGTCCACGACTCGACGAACGGCGATGGCACATTCACGGGTTTCCTGAACGGCGAACAGATTGCCGAGCTTACAAATGTTCCGGCCATGGGGCCGCACGTCGGGGCGATCTCTGTTGGCTCGATGAACGACAATACAGTGCGCCCGGACACGCTTGCCGATACGAGCGATACAAACGGTAGCCAATTCCAGGGCACTATTTCAGAAGTAGCATCCTGGAACAGCGCATTGTCAGAAGAAGATATTGCCAGTCTTACCCAGCACCTGTCCGAGCAGTGGAACACGCCGGGTGGCGCGAACGCGGAAGGTGTAACCGTTGAGTTGGATATCACGGCGGCGCTGGGTGATACGGATGGATCGGAAACACTTTCCGTAACAGTCGAAGGGCTCCCCGATGGGGCGACACTCTCGGCGGGCACGGACAACGGCGATGGCACTTGGGAATTGCAGGCGGATGATCTCGATGGTCTGACAATGAATGTGCCGAACGGATCAGGCGCGTTTGATCTGCAGATTTCCGGCACCGCGACCGAAGCCGCAGGCGGGGCCGCGACCAACACGATGACGCTTGGCGTCAGCGACCTGACGGCGGACGGGCTTGCCGTTGATACGGCAGCAGCAAGTGGCTCAGAAGACACGGCAATCGCGCTCGATATCGATATTGATCTGTCTGACACCGATGGATCGGAATCCGTTTCCATTACAATTGCCGATGTGCCGGACGGTGCGCAACTTTCCGCCGGGACGGATGACGGCAATGGCTCATGGACATTGGATATCGCAGACCTCGAAGGACTGACCATCACGCCTGCTGCGAATTCTGGCGATGATTTCCAATTGTCGATTACAGCAACTACGACCGAAAGCTCAACCGGCAACACAGCTTCAGTGACGGAAACAGTCGATGTATCAGTTGCGGGCGACGTCGATAGCTTCGATGTGACGGTATCTGTCGGTGCCGGGTCTCCGGTCGAGGCCAATGTGCCTTCGGACGGTCTGGTATTTCATTTGAATGCAAAGAACCTGGATGGTGACGGTGATAGCGGGAATCAGCCAGGCGATGGCAGCGCGTTGAACCGGTGGGAAGACCTGTCCGGTAATAATCACGATGCAACCCCATCCGGGTCTGCGCCCAAGTTCGACACCGACGCCTTTAATGGTAATGGCGGCGTCCAGGTAAGCTCGGGGAATGACGGCCTGACGATCGCCAACGATGCGACGATCAACGAGAGTACCTATACGGAAAAAAGCTTCGCCTTCACGTTTGAAACCGGCGATAGCGTCAGTGGTTTTCAGGTGATCTACGAACAGGGTGGCAGCGGCCGCGGCTATAGCCTGTCCATTGCACCAGATACCGATACTGGCGAGGCACGGCTTTATGCCTTCGCGTGGAATAACCGGGAATGGGGTTCTGGCGAGCAATACAAGGCGATTGATCTGGGCCCGGTTGAGCCGGGCACGTCTTATTCGGCAGCGATGGTTCACGATTCAACCGATGGCAATGGCACCTTCAAGGGATATCTGAATGGTGAACTGGAAGGCACACTTGAAAACGTGCCGCAGATGAACCCGCACGGCGGCCTTGTCGGGATCGGCAAAGTCCTGAACGGCAGCATCCGTCCGGACACGTTTGCCTCAAGTGGGGATGGTCATGAATTCCAGGGCAGCATCGGCGAGATCGCATCATGGAATTCGGCCTTGTCCGAAGATGACATTAGCGATCTGACGAACCACGCGACGCAGGATTTCGGCACCCCGGGCGGCACGGCGGATGGTCTGTCGTTCGATCTGAATATTGCGACGACCCTGAGCGATACGGACGGTTCTGAAACCGTATCTTATGTCGTCGAAGGTTTGCCCGAGGGCGGCGCGTTGAACTTTGGCACGGACAATGGTGATGGCACCTGGAGCCTGACATCCGAAGAAGTTGACGGCTTGTCGATGACGGTGCCAGGAGATGCGGACGATTTCCTCCTTAGTGTACGCGCGGATGTGACCGAGTCAGATGGTGATACGCGCAGCAGCCTGAGCCACGTCGAGGTGGACGTTGATGGTGGTGGTTTTGATGCCGGCATTGGCGGCACAGACAACGCAGACGTGCTGATCGGCACCGACGGCGATGACATGATATTCGGCAATGACGGCGATGATCAGATTTCCGGCGGTATCGGCGATGATCAGCTGTTTGGGGGCGATGGCAATGACACGCTTTCGGGTGGTGCAGGTGATGACACGCTCGTCGGCGGCGGCGGCAATGACATCTTCGAGTTGGGCGAGAACGGCGGCAATGATGCGGTCAAAGGCGGCGAAGGCTGGCTGGACACATTGCGACTTGAAAACGAGCCTGGCGAGAACTGGTCGCTGGAACTGGATGAAGGCTCAGTCGTTGAACAGGCGGACGGGTATGTCGCGCTCACAAGCGATGCATCGGGCACACTGACACTTGAGAACGGCGAGCAAATTCAGTTCGATGGCATCGAGCGTATTGATTGGTAAGCGCACTCAATCTCTCAAGATGGGCTACGGATGGTGTGGTATATCTCGCGTGACCTTTTCTCAACGCACCTAAGAACTTGCCTTAGGTGAAATCAAATCCTCGGGCCTTCAGTTCAGCGCGGAGGTTGTCTCGGGGGCGGGGTGAGAACTTGGTGTCGACCTCATGAGTCCATGAGTTTGAATGTGATTTTTTGCCAATACTATCGTAATGATCTTTGAGGTCGGCATCGTACGGATCAATCACGCCGAGCGAGGCGTCAGCATCATAGCGTTCGTGATGCACCACGCCGTTCACGGGCATCCGTGGCTTTTGTTTTGGCGCTTCAGCCGGAAAGCCAAGGCACATGCCGAACACGGCATAGACGCGCTCTGGCAAATCAAGAATGTTCGCAATCTCATCTGGTTTGTTCCGCATCGCGCCGATCATTACACCTTGTATGCCGAGGGACTCGGCTGAGACGTAAGTGGCCATACCGACCAGCGACGCATCAATTGAAGCCACGAGGCCAAGTTCCAGATTATTGTCATTGATAGTGTGACCGTTGCGCTCAAACGCTGACTCTATGCGGGTTAAATCGGCACAGAATGCGATGAAAACGGGACACTCGATGATATGTTTTTGATTGCCACAAGGCTCGGCCAGTCGCGACTTGGTCTCCGGGTTCCGCACGACAATAACACTATAGGCTTGCAGGTTTGATGACGTCGGCGCGCGCAATGCAGCACTTAAGATTGCGTCCACATGAGCATCGCTGACAGGTTCTGGTGCGTACTTTCGTATACTGCGCCTGTTCCGCAATACATTGATCGTTTCACTTTCTGGGTGGTTGGTATCCAACGTCATCGTATTTCTCGTTATAATGATTAGGTTTCGATTGTCGATTTATATAGGGATGGTCCGCAAAGAAAAACAGGGGCCGTGTTATCTCTACACCGTCGGCATTTGCTGTGTTGCGCAGTGGATGCCGCCGCCGACCTCGCCAAGTGCATCGACGTTGAGCGTCACTATCTCGCGGTTGGGGAAATGTTCCCTTAGTGCCGCTTCGGCGATCGCATCGGTATCCGGGTCGCCAAAGCGCGCCGCGATCACGCCACTATTGCAGACATAAAAATTCGCATAGGACGCGACGAACTCGATGTCGCTGATCCGCCGCTGGTTGGGTTCCGGTATCACGTCGACGTCAACACCGACCGTCTCAAGCTGTTCATAGGTCTCCAGGGCTGCGACGTGAAACGGGTCATCCATATCGGGCTTGTCCGGCAGGTTTATCAGCGCCCGGCCCGGGCTCGTAAAGCGGGCAAGGCTATCGATGTGATAGTCGGTAATATCCTCACCCAGCACGCCCGGTGCCCAGATCATTTCTTCAGCCCCGTAGGCAGCCAGCAAGCGTTGTTCGATCTCGCGCCGAGAAAGGCCAGGATTTCGATTGGTGTTCACCCACGAGCTTTCATGCGCCATCAACAGGCCATACCCGTCATGCTCGACGCCACCAGCTTCGCCGGTCAGTCCGGACGGGATCAATTTAATCCCAAGTCGTTCTGCAACACGTGCGGCAATTTGTCCGTCGTTCTTGTGAACTTGTTTGCCGCCCCAGCCGTTGAACTGGATATGGCTGATGACAAGCTTGTTGTCAGCGGTCCTGGCAAAGAGCGGGCCTGAGTCCCGGCACCACAAATCGTCGGTTGGAATATCCCAAAGCTCAACCGATGTGCTGAGGAGTTTTCGAGCGTGTGCATGGTGATCGGACGACGCCAGCATGACGACCGGCTCAAACGCATCGATGGCGTTGGCGATGTCGGCAATAGTGTGTTGGAGGTATGCGAGAAAATCGGCTTCCGGATGCACGACTTTGCTGACCGGCCATTGCATGAACGTACGCTCGTGTTCGGTTTCTTCGGACGGCACAACGAACTGCGGGCCGGGATCAGACATGACGGGCCTCCCCAAAGATGTGAGCGCCATCATCGCAGCACTTCCGGCAAGCATGTCTCGTCTTTTCACACGCGTCTCCTGAAACAGATGTTTCTTTATACACGGGTTTGGTATTCCCGACGATAACGAAGCTGCCCGCACGAGAAGCCTTGCCTCAAAAACTTGTTCCAGAAACAATCTAAACGGTATCAGCCTCTAGCATCGGCGGGCTGTCAGCCGTATAAGGCCGGATGCGTATTTTTATGGTCAAAAGCATTCCGGTCACGGGTTGGAGTTCGCCCAAGCCGCTGAACTTTCGCCCGAGGGTGACGACGCTCTTGTTTCTGAGCTTTGGGCTGTTCCTG
>Ga0189287_100181_pt1 | contig 30130 bp, 29 predicted proteins | sample UW86minimetaG_FD_130319 | JGI IMG/M metagenome (GOLD analysis project Ga0189287, IMG submission 130319) | Marine microbial communities from the Costa Rica Dome - UW86 mini metaG | ecosystem: Environmental > Aquatic > Marine > Oceanic > Photic zone | place: Costa Rica: the Eastern Pacific... | reverse complement strand
TGACCACCACCCGCCACAGCCACGTGCCGAACCTTGCCTCGCCGCGAAACCCCTGCAACCGCGAGGGCAGCGCCGCGCAGACATCCTGCGTCAGGTCCTCGGCTTCGGCCGCGGCACCCGTCAGGCGGAACGCCAGCCGGAAAACCCTGTCGTAATGCCGTTCCAACAGCAGGGTGAAGGCGTGCCTGTCCCCTCCCGCCGCGGCCCTTGCAAGGCTTTCATCACTTGTTTCCATGCGCATCACGTTTGTTGGACGCGCGCGAATGGTCAATCCTTGGCGGACCCGAAAGATTTTTTGGAATCTTTACGGGGGACACATCGGCCCCCTGAAGAAGAAACGCCCCCGCAGTTTCTGCGAGGGCGCTCCGTCTTGACTGTTCCCCGGCCTCAGACCGAGGTGCAGATATATTTCATCTCGAGGAAATCATCCATCCCGTGGTGGCTGCCCTCGCGGCCGAGGCCCGATTGCTTGACCCCGCCGAACGGCGCCACCTCGGTCGAGATGATGCCGGTGTTCACCCCGACAATCCCGTATTCCAGTGCCTCGGCCACCTTGGTGACGCGGCTCAGGTCCTTGGCGTAGAAATAGCTGGCCAGACCGAAGATCGTGTCATTCGCCATCTCGATCACGTCATCCACCGTGTCGAACTTGAAGAGCGGCGCCAGCGGCCCGAACGTCTCGTCCTTGCTGACCACCATGTCCTGCGTCACACCGGTAAGGATCGTCGGCGGCAGGAAATAGCCCTGCCCCTCCATCGGGTCGCCGCCGCCCATCAGCACGTTGGCCCCCTTCGACGTGGCGTCGGCCACGTGCTCCTGCACCTTCTCGATGGCATCGCCGTTGATCAGCGGCCCAAGCGTCGTGCCCTCTTCCAGCCCGTCGCCGATCTTCAGCTTCTCGACCGCCGCCTTCAGCTTCTCGGCAAAGGCGTCATAGACACCGGCCTGAACGTAGATCCGGTTGGCACAGACACAGGTCTGCCCGTTGTTGCGGAACTTGCACATGATCGCGCCTTCGACGGCGGCATCGAGATCGGCATCGTCGAACACGATGAACGGCGCGTTCCCGCCAAGCTCCATCGAGCATTTCATCACCTGGTCCGCGGCCTGCCGCAACAGGATGCGCCCAACCTCGGTCGAGCCGGTGAAGGTCAGCTTGCGCACGATCGGGTTTTCGCAGAATTCCTTGCCGACCTCGGACGAGCTCGACGAGGTCACGATGCTGAACACCCCCTTGGGAATGCCCGCCCGCTCGGCCAGGACGCCCATCGCTGTCGCCGAAAGTGGCGTCTCGGCTGCCGGACGCCCGACAAAGGCACAGCCCGCGGCCAGCGCCGGCCCGGCCTTCCGGGTGATCATCGCGTTGGGGAAGTTCCAGGGCGTGATCGACGCGGCCACGCCGATGGGCTGCTTGATCACCGTGATCCGCTTGTCGCGCTGGTGGCCGGGGATGGTCTCGCCGTAGATGCGCTTGGCCTCCTCGGCGAAGAACTCGATGAAGGACGCGCCATAGGCGATCTCGCCCTTGGCCTCGGCCAGCGGCTTGCCCTGTTCGGCGGTCAGGATGGTGCCCAGGTCATCCTGGTTCTCCATCATCAGGTCGAACCACTTGCGCAGCACGGTGGCGCGTTCCTTGCCGGTCCATTGCGCCCATTCCTTCTGCGCCTTCCCGGCCGCCTCGATCGCCTTGGCCACCTGCGCCCGGCTCATGTCGGCGACGTTGGCGATCACGTCGCCGCGCGCGGGGTTGGTCACCTCGAACGTGCCGTCGTCGCCATCCACCCACTCGCCGCCGGCATAGGCCTGCTCGGCCAGAAGGCTGGGATCCTTCAGCAGGGATTTCAGGTTCGTCGTCGTATCAAGCATCGGTCGGTCCTCCTGGAACTTGGTTGGCCAAAGGGAAACCACTTGGCGGCCGGAATGTCCAGATCACCCGGCCCCCCGCCGTTCGTCTTACCACGAAGAACCGGTATCCCGCTGCCTCAGTCCGGCGCCAGCATGTAGCCTTCGCCCCGCACCGTCTGAAGGTAGCGCGGCTGCTTCGGATCGGTCTCGATCTTCCGCCTGAGCCGCGTGATCTGCACGTCGACCGCGCGCTCCTGCGCCTGACCCTTGTCGCGGCCCAGGTCCTCGACCAGCTTCGCCCGGCTCACCGGCTCCCGCAGATGCTCCGAGAAGATCCGCATGAGCTGCACCTCGGTTGCGGTCAGCCGCACCGGCTCTTCCCCGCGCAGCAACTCCGACCGCTCGATATCGAACCGAACGGCGCCGAGTTGCAGCACCTTCGGCGCCATCGTCTCGGCCGGCGCCGCCGGCATCCGCCGCAAGATCGCGTTGATCCGCAGCAACAGCTCCTTCGGCTCGAACGGCTTGGCAAGGTAATCGTCCGCCCCGGCTTCGAGCCCCTTGATCCGGTCCTCGGTCTCGCCCTTCGCGGTCAGCAACAGGATCGGCGTCAGGATCGTCTCGCGCAGCGCCTTGGTCAGCGCCACGCCGTCCTCGCCCGGCATCATCACGTCAAGCACGATCATGTCGAATTCCAGCCCCGACAGGATTCGCCGCGCATGTGCCGCATCCCGCGCCGCCGACACCAGGAACCCGTGCCGCGCAAGGAACTTGCGCAGTAGCCCGCGAATCCGCTCGTCGTCATCCACGATCAGCAGGTGCGGCGCCGGCTCGCTCATGCGCCGTTCTCCCGGATGCGGTGGTACATCTTGCGCAGCTCCGGCTCCATCATCGCCTCGAGCACCTGCCGGAACCCGGCCACCGCCTCCGGCCCCGCCGCACGATACGCCGCCCGCATCCGCGCCCTCTGCGCATCCGAAATCTTCCGCTCCAACGCGATCCCGTCCTCCGTCAGGAACAGGTTCCGCTCACGCTTGTCATTCGCCCCGATCCGGCTTTCCACCAGCCCGTTCTCGATCAGCGTGCGCAGAACCCTGTTCAAAGATTGCTTGGTCACGCCGAGAATGCCAAGCAGGTTGTTCACCGTCGTGCCGGGACTGCGGGCGATGAAGTGCAACGCCCGGTGATGGGCGCGGCCATAATCCATGGTCGCAAGAATCCGGTCCGGGTCGGCGGTGAACCCGCGATAGGCAAAGAACATCGCCTCGATCCCCTGTCGAAGCTGCTCGTCGGTCAGAAACAGCAGGTTTTCACCGCCCTGAACGTCCGGCATGGCTCCTCCAAATCACAAGTTCCGCATTCCGCCACCGACATTATGTCAGCTTTGTTGACATTCCAAGATCAAACTGGTAGCGAATCGCAGTTTCCACGCAACTTTATGTCCGGATCGGACGTAAGCAACGCAACAAATGGAAACGCAAGCCTTGAACGAGGAGAACGAAGATGGCTGGCTACGACGATCGCGACGGAAAGATATGGATGGATGGCACCCTCGCTGACTGGCGCGATGCGAATGTACACATCCTGACCCACGCGCTGCACTATGCCAGTTCGGTATTCGAGGGCGAGCGCGCCTATAACGGCAAGATCTTCAAAAGCCGCGAGCATTCCGAGCGGCTGCACTATTCCGCCGGACAGCTCGATTTCGAGATCCCCTTCACCGTCGACGAGATCGAGGCCGCAAAACAGGAAGTACTCCATGCCAACGGCCTGACCGACGCCTACGTGCGCGCCGTCGCGTGGCGCGGCGCCGGCCCCGACATGGGTGTCGCTTCCGCCGCCAACCCGGTGCGGCTGGCCATCGCCGCCTGGGAATGGGGCGCCTATTACGGCGACGCCAAGATGAAGGGCGCCAAGCTCGACGTCTCCAAGTGGAAACGCCCGAGCCCGGAAACCATTCCCAGCCACGCCAAGGCGGCCGGCCTCTACATGATCTGCACCCTGTCGAAACACGCGGCCGAGGCGAAAGGCTGCTCCGACGCAATGATGTTCGACTACCGCGGCTACGTGGCCGAGGCGACCGGCGCCAACATCTTCTTCGTCAAGGACGGCGAGGTGCACACGCCCAAGCCCGACTGCTTCCTCAACGGCCTCACCCGCCAGACGGTGATCGGCATGCTCGAGGAACGCCAGGTCAAGGTGCACGAGCGCCATATCATGCCCGAAGAGCTGGAAAGCTTCCAGCAATGCTGGCTTACCGGCACGGCGGCCGAGGTCACCCCCGTGGGCCAGATCGGCGATTACAATTTCGAGGTGGGCTCCCTCGCCCGCGACATCGCCGAGGGCTACGAGCAACTCGTCCGCACCTGAGCGGCGCAGGTCCGCGCGACACCTGATCAAGCATGGCTGAAGGACAGCAGGCGCTGTCCTTCCCGCACCCGGGGCGGCCGTCCAGGGCGGCCACCCGGTAACGGCCTTTCCGCCGCCCATCTCCCCGTCACAAAACCTTCGCCATTTCTTCAAACAGCCTTCGGCATCCGGTCACGAAACTTCGCTCTTTTCCGCGGCACACCGATCTTTCAGGAAACCGCGAAGGAGACCCACATGACCAAGCTGATCCGACCCACCCGCCGCGCCGTTCTGGCCTCCGGCACCGCGTTCGCCGCCACGCTCGCCATGCCCGCCCTCAGCCGCGCCGCGTCGCGCCCGGCCTTCACCCACGGGGTGCAGTCGGGCGATGTCGATACATCCTCCGGCATGATCTGGACCCGCACCGACCGCCCCGCCAAGGTGATGATGGAGGTTTCGACCACCGAAAGCTTCGACAACGCCATGACGCTTCCCCCGCTCGATGCCCTGCCAGAAAGCGATTTCGCGGTGAAACGGCTGATCGACGGCCTGCCCTCGGATCAGGACATCTTCTACCGCTTCACCGCCCATGACCTCTCCGACATCAACGGCATCAGCGAACCGGTCACCGGCCGCTTCCGCACCGGCCCCGCCGGCCGCCGCGACGTTCGCTTCGCATGGTCGGGCGACACCGCCGGCCAGGGCTGGGGCATCGACGACGAGGGCATGGCCACCTACGCCACCATGGCCAAACACACCCCCGATTTCTTCCTGCACTCGGGCGACACCATCTATGCCGACGGCCCGATGACGGACGAGGTCGAACAGGACGGCCAGGTCATCTGGAAGAACACCACCCTGATCGACGAGAAGCGCAAGGTCGCCGAAACCCTCGACGAGTACCGCGCCCAGTGGAAATACAACATGATGGACGAGCACGTGCTGGCCCTCAACGCCACCGTACCGACCCTCTTCCAGTGGGACGACCACGAGGTCGTCAACAACTGGTCCTCCTCGCGCTCGCTGATGGAGGATGACCGCTATTCCGAGAAGTCCATCCACGTTCTCGCCGCCCGCGCCGCCCGCGCCTTCCACGAGATGACGCCGATCCGCTACACCCCGGCCGAGCCGGGCCGCGTCTACCGCAAGGTCTCCTACGGGCCGATGCTCGAGGTCTTCTTCCTCGACCTGCGCTCCTATCGCGGCCCCAACTCCGAGAACATGCAGGACGAGCTGACCGACGCCAGCCGCATCCTCGGCGCCCAGCAGATGGCCTGGCTCAAGCGCGAGCTGACGCAATCCTCAGCCACTTGGAAGGTCATCGCCTCCGACATGCCCATCGGCCTTGTCGTGGGCGGCGGCGAGGAAGCGGTCGCCAACGGCGACAACGGCCCGGCCAAGGGGCGCGAGCTCGAAATCGCCGAGCTTCTCCGCTTCATCAAGACGGCCAACATCACCAACACCGTCTGGTTCACCGCCGACGTGCACTACACCGCCGCGCATTACTACAACCCCGACAAGGCCCAGTTCCAGGATTTCGCCCCCTTCTGGGAGTTCGTCTCCGGCCCGCTCCACGCCGGCACCTTCGGCCCGAACGACCTCGACATGACCTTCGGCCCCGAAGTCAAATACGTGAAGGCCCCGACCGAGGAACAGGGCGCCAACCTGCCCCCCTCGGCCGGCCTGCAATTCTTCGGGCTGGTCGATATCGACGGCGCCACCCAGCAGATGACCGTCCGCCTGATGGACCGCGCCGATACCGAGCTGTGGAGCATCACGCTCGACCCGGAAGGCATGGCGATCTGACGGATCAGGCGTAAAGCTTCCTGAAATCCCTCACGGCGCGGTCCACCCGCGCCGTGATCTCCGCCTCCGAAAGCGGCTCTGTTGCACCAAGAAGCCGCTCCAGCTGCGCCTCTCCCTTGACCAGCACCACGAACGTCTCTGCCGCCTCCATCGGTGCGTCCAGTTCCACGTGCCGCCCCAGCCACCCTGCGAACTTCGGCAACGACGTCGCCTTCCCCTCCGCCAGAAGCAACCTGCCCAGCGCCGGGTCCCCCCCGGCCTCGGCAATCGCTGCCCGGTTCAGCGCCACCGACGCCTCACCGGTCAAAAGCCGCAACAACTCGACCCCGAACGCCCGAAGCCCCTCCTCCAGCGGCATCGCGCCGAAATCTTCCGGCAGGGCCCGGTCCAGTGCACTGGCATTTTCCCGAATCATAGCCCCGAAGAACCCGGCCTTGTCGCCGAACCAGTTATAGAGCGTCTCCTTGCTCGCATTGGCCTCCCTTGCCACGGCAATCATCGACGTCCCGCGCCAGCCTTTCTCGATCAACACCTTGAGACCACAGGCCAAAATCTCGGCCCGCCGCTGGGTGTTCCCGACCTGATCCGATGCCATTTTTGCCTCCGTTCCCATGCGGATTGACTTTACCGTACCATTTGGTACGGTTCAAGGCGTACCATGTGGTACGGATGCCATACGGAGACCCCAATGCCCCAGCCCGACACCCGCGCCGACCTGATCGCCGCCGCCTGCCTTGTCCTCGCCGTGATACAGGGCATCATGCTCGCCTCGCTCTTCGCCGGCATAGCACCGCACCCGCCACGCGCCATCCCGCTCTTCGCCATGCCGCCCTTCCTGTCGGTCAGCATCGGCACCGCCCTCGCGGGATGTCTGCTGGCCCACCGCCCCACCGGCCAGCGCCTCGCCATCCCCACGGCCCTCTTCGCCCTGCTCAGCTTCGGCCCCCAGAAGTACCTCGACCCGGCCTTCCCCGAGATCTGGATTGCCGTCATCACCAGCCAGGCCGCAGTGCTGACCATCGCCTACGCCCTCATCGCGAGCCCCGCCGCCAAGGTGGCACCACATGCAAACTGACCCGAAAACGAAAAAGGCCGGGCATCGGCCCGGCCTTGTCCAAAACCTGTTGCGCGCCTTCACCCCGGCGAAAGCCCCCGCATCCGCTCCGACCGGCGCCGCAGAAACTCCACCGTCGTCAGCAGCACGATCGAGATCGACACCAGGATCGTGGCAACCGCCAGAATGGTGGGTGAAATCTGCTCACGAAGACCGATGAACATCTGCCATGGCAACGTCTTCTGCCCGGCCGAGCCCACGAACAGAACCACCACGACTTCGTCGAACGAGGTGATGAAGGCAAACAGCCCCCCGGAAATCACCCCCGGAAGGATCAGCGGCATCTGCACCCGGAAGAATGTCGTAACCGGGTCGGCCCCCATGTTCGCCGCGGCCCGCGTCAGCGACCGATCAAAACCCACCAGCGTCGCCGTCACCGTGATGATGACGAAGGGAATCCCCAGCGCGGCGTGTGCCAGAACGACACCCCAATAGGTGCCTTGAAGCCCAAGCCGCGAATAGAAGAAATACATCCCCGCCGCCGAGATGATCAGCGGCACGATCATCGGCGAGATCAGGATCGCCATGATCGCCCGGCGAAACGGCACATGCTCCGAGCTCAGCCCGATCGCCGCCAGCGTCCCGAAGCTCACCGACAGCAGCGTCGCCACCGGCGCGATGGCCACCGAGTTCCACAGCGCCTGCTGCCAGTCCGGCGATGTGAAGAAATCGCGGTAGTGCTTCAGCGAATACCCCTCCGGATCGAACGACAGCATCTCCGGCGTGAAGGTAAAGAAATCCTCGGCGTTGAAGCTCAGCGGCATCACCACCACGATCGGCGTGATCAGGAAAAAGAAGATCATCCCGCAGATCACCCGGAATGCGAAATGCCCCAGCACCTGCCCCGGTGTCAGGTAGGGCAACAGCTTCTCCCGGTACCGGCCCTGTCCGATCCAGTAGATGAACCAGCCGTAGAACACCCCGAAGATCGCACCCACGACGATCCCCGGTATCTCGCCGAACACGTAGCCCCCGGCGGCGAACAGCACCACCATGCCCCAGCGGAACGGTTTTTCCATGCTCTCGCTCAGCACGCCCTGCGCCAGGAAAGTCAGGATCGCCATAAGCACCGCCCCGGCAAGAATCCCCTGCCAGATCGAGCCCTGCGCGGCCCCCACGAAGATCCCGGCAAACGCCCCCGCGGCGGCCACCACGGGCACCGAAAAGCTCAGCGGCTTCTTCTCGACATACTTGAGTGTGTACGTGGCCATCTGCGCCTACCCCAGCTTCACGTTGTCGATGCCCACGATCCTGTCATAGGCCCAGTAAAGGATCAGGACCGCCGCCAGCAGGATCGTCCCCAGCGCGGCCGCGAGGCCCCAGTTGAGCGAGGACGAGATGTGATAGGCGATCCGGTTGGAAATGAACGTGCCGGTCGTGCCACCGACGATCTCGGGCGTGATGTAATACCCGATCGCCAGGATGAAGACGAGGATCGAGCCCGCGCCGATTCCCGGCACCGATTGCGGGAAATAGACCCGCCAGAACGCCGTCCACTGCGTCGCGCCAAGCGACCGCGCAGCCCGCACGTAAGAGGGCGGGATCGTCGACATCACCGAATACATCGGCAATATCATGAACGGCAGAAGGATATGCGTCATCGCCACGATCGTGCCGAACTGGTTGTTGATCATCACCAGCCGGCCGAAATCATCCACCAGCCCCAGCCAGACCAGCACGTCGTTGATCACCCCCTGCTGTTGCAACATCACCTTCCACGCGCTCGTCCGCACCAGGAGCGAGGTCCAGAACGGCAGCAGCACAAGGATCATCAAGAGGTTCGCCGTCCGCATCGGCAGGTTCGACAGAAGATACGCCACCGGGTAGCCCAGAAGGATGCAGGACCCGCAGATCACCAGCGACATGAACAGCGTCCGCTGGAACAGCATGATGTAGATCTGCTGGTTCTCCGGCCGCGGCTCGGCGCCGTCGATTCCCTTCTGCATGTCGATGGCATTGAGGAAATACCCCTCGGTCAGCTCCGGGCTGTAGGTCTGGATCGTGCGCCAGTTGGCATTCTCGCCCCAGTCCTCGTCCATCTCGATGAAGGCATCCTTGAACGCGATCTGCGGCTGGTCCGCCAGCATCTCCTGCGCCGCGCGCAGCTCCTCGGCACCGGGGCCGTCATACTCCGAAAGGTCGGCGCCCGCCTGAAGCTCCTGGATCAGGGCGACCTTGACGGCCTCCCACGGCTCCTCCTCGGCAACGACATCCTCGTCGGCGAACACGGTAAAGAGGGCAAAGGCGGCATACTGGTTGACGGTGCGCGGCAAGATCCGCGTGATCGCCGAACCCGGCAGGAACCCGACATCGCCGCTGAAATTGTCTCCCGTCAGCCTCTCGAGCATCCCCCGCTGGATATCGAGCGGCTCGGCAGTCGGGGCCGAATTTTCGCCGCCCGTCATCAGCTCGTACCAGAACGCCTCGTCTTCCCACGCCTCGTTCAGGTCTTCCAGCGCATCGATCTGGTCCTCGCCGACGTCGTCGACGCTCCGCCCGCTGCCCCGGAACAGCGAAGACAGGCCGGTCTGCTCATAGTTCAGCCGCGAGCCAAGCCGCGTGTGCTCCTTGGCCTCGGCGGCGATGAACAGGTCATAGTAGAAATTCTCGAAAACCTCTTCGCCCGGCGCCCCGTCCTGCGACGCGTCCCAGTCCGAAAGGCTGGCCACCGTGCGCGGCAGGGTGTTGGAAACGATCTGGTTTTCCACCGACCGGAACAGCATATCGACGATCGGCGCGATGAAGGTGACAAGCACGAAGATCAGCAGCGGCGCGATCAGCATCAGCGCCCGCATCTTCTGAACCCTGAGCGCCCGGGCAAGGCTGCGTTTCAGCGGCGTCCCGTCCGCCGAGAGCATGCGCCCGTCCTTGTCGACATTGTCCGCGGCCTTGGCCTGGTCGCGCGGGTCGTCCGCTTTCGGAGCATCGACCGTCTTCGGATCGGTTGTGCCGTCGCTCATGCTGGTCCCCGTCACCCTGTTGGGTTGTCTCTGTCTTTGCAGCGAGGGCCCGGATGCACCGGGCCCTCCCCGTTTGGTTCAGCTACGCGGGCCTGTCAGCCGGCCAGCCACGACTGGAATTTCGCGTCGATATCGTCGCGATAGTCAGCCCAGAACTCGTAGTTGTAGAGGAAGGTGTTCTTTGAGTTCTCCGGATCGGTCGGCATGTGCGGCGCCATGTCGATACCCAGGTCGGCGTGCTGGCCAACCATCGGGGCCGACGATTCACGGGCCGGACCGTACGAGATGTACTTGGCCTGGTCCGCAAGGCGCTGCGTGTCCGTGGCGAAGTAGATGAAGTCGAGCGCACGGGCCAGGCGATCTTCCGGCAGGTTCGCCGGGATGATCCAGCCGTCAAGGTCGAACACCTGCGCGTCCCACATCATGGCGACGGGCTGGCCCTGCTCCTCGATCACGCTGAACAGGCGGCCGTTATAGGTCGAGCCCATGAAGACTTCGCCATCCGCCAGAAGCTGCGGCGTGTCGGCGCCGGCCGACCACCAGATCACGTCGTCCTTGATCGTCGCCAGCTTGTCGAGCGCCTGCTGCTGGCCTTCTTCGGTGGCCAGAACGTCATAGACCTCGTCTTTCGCCACACCGTCGCACAGAAGGGCCCATTCCATGTTGTTGATCGGGCGCTTCTCGAGCGCGCGCTTGCCCGGATAGGTTTCCAGGTCGAACACGTCGCAGATCTCGCTCGGCGGCTCGACACCTTCCGGCACCATGTCGGTGCGATAGCCGAAGGTCGTCGAATACACGATCTGCGGGATGAAGCAGTCGCCGACAAGCATGTCGCCGAAATCATCCTCGGCCGAGGTGCCATCGGGCGCTTCCGCCAGCATCTCTTCCGGGTCGATCTCCATCGCCAGGCCCTCGTCGCACAGGCGCAGCGCATCCGCCGCAACCACGTCGACCACGTCCCAGGTGACGTTGCCCGCTTCATCCATGGCGCGCAGCTTGGCCACGGCCTCGTTCGAGCTTTCGTCCCAGACGATCTCGAGATCGGGGTTCATTTCCTTGTAGGGCTCTGCATAGGCCTTGACCTGGCTGTTCTGGTAGGCGCCGCCCCAAGAGACGAGCGTCATAGAATTCGCCATGTCCTGGGCCGTGACCGCACCGGCGGTCGATACGGCAACCGCCGTGGAAGCCAGGAGAGTCGTCGTCAGTTTCATGTCATTCTCCCATTTCATTCCCGTTTCTTGCTCTATGGGCCTCGCTCTACGGGTGAAGATCACGGGGCCTCACGTCATTCGCGCCCTTCGGGGCACGAAACTCTCTAAACTCTAGACCGCATCCAGCGCGCGGCAATCCTCGGGCAGCCAGCCGATCTCGATCTGTTCGCCCGGCTGAAGCCGCCGCTGGTCGGCGGAGTTCCGGGTCTTGATGATGAAATCGTCCTTGCCCGCCACCTTCAGCCGGGTGCGGAACACGTCGCCCATGTAGATGAACTCGGCCACCTCCGCCTTCAGCGTATGGGCCTTGTCGCCCAGCTTCTTCACGTCGACCTCGACCCGCTCGGGCCGGATCGAGATGGTCGTCCGCTCGCCGGGCTGGCTGACGTTCACGGGCTTCGCGTCGATCAGTTCGCCATCGTCCAGCTCGACCACGGCAAGGTCGCCCTTGATCTCCTTGATCGTGCCTTCCAGCGTGTTGTTCTCGCCGATGAACTGCGCGACGAAGCTGTTCTCGGGGCTTTCATAAAGCACGTCCGGCGCGGCGATCTGCTGAATCCGCCCGTCATCGAACACCGCCACCCGGTCCGACATGGTCAACGCCTCGGTCTGGTCGTGCGTCACGTAGACCGTGGTGATCCCAAGCTGGTGCGCAAGGTTGGTGATCTCGAACTGCATGTGCTCGCGCAGCTGCTTGTCGAGCGCGCCCAGCGGCTCGTCCATCAGCACCAGCTCCGGCTCGAACACCAGCGCCCTTGCCAAGGCGACCCGCTGCTGCTGGCCACCCGACAATTGCGCCGGGCGCCGGTTGCCGAAATCGCCCATCTGTACCATGTCGAGCGCGCGCCGCACCTTCTCCTCGCGCTCCGACTTGCCCAGCTTGCGCACTTCCAGCGGAAAGCTCAGGTTCTCGGCCACGGTCATGTGCGGGAACAGGGCGTAGTTCTGGAACACCATGCCGATCCCGCGCTTGTGCGGCGGGATGTTGTTGATCGACACGCCGTTCAGCAGGATCTTCCCGTGCGTCGCCGTTTCGAACCCCGCCAGCATCATCAGGCAGGTCGTCTTGCCCGATCCCGACGGGCCCAGCATGGTCAGGAACTCGCCCTTCGGCATCGACAGGTTCAGGTCTTTGACGACAAGCGTTTCCCCGTCATAACTCTTTTGAACGCGTTCGAACGCAACGAACGCATCGCTGTTCTGCGATTCAGTCAAAAACGGCTCCCCATCAGTGTTACGCCGCGTGTTCTCCCGCGGTCATTCAAACTAAAACCACAAACCGGCTTCTGTGCAAGCAGGCTAGCGAAGTTTTTTAGGGCTTCAACCGGCAGCAGGAAAATCGATCAGATTTTGATCAAACTTAAGTCGATTTTCCTGCCGTCTCCCCGGTTAAAGCTTCAATTTCATGTCACCTTTTCGGTGATCTTGCCCTGTTCAGCGCCGGAATCAGCCCAGAATTTTCTGCGTTGCGGCAACCGTCTTGGTCACCACCTCGTCGGCCTCCTCCTTGGTCAGGCAGAAGGGCGGCGCAAAGCCAAGGATATCGCCCTGCGGCATCGCCCGCCCGATCACGCCGCTCTCGGCCAGCGCCCCGGCCACCTGCGGCCCGATCTTGTCACCGGCGTCAAAGAACGTCCGGCTATCGCGGTCCTTAACGAACTCCACCGCGCACAGCATCCCTTCGCCGCGCACCTCGCCCACGTTCGGATGATCGCCCAGCGCCTCGGTCATGGTCTTCTTGAGATACCCGCCAACCTCGCGGTTGTTCGAAATCAGGTCCAGCTCGTCCAGCAGCTTGAGGTTCGCCACCCCGGCCGCCGCCCCGATCGGGTGCGCCGAGTAGGTCCAGCCATGGCCGATCGCGCCGAACTCGTCGGTGCCCTGCTCCAGAACCTTCCACATCTTCTCGCCCACGATGCTGCCCGAAAGCGGCGCATAGGCACTGGTCAGCCCCTTGGCGATGGTAATCAGGTCCGGCTTCAGCCCGTAATGGTCCGACCCCATCATGCTGCCCAGCCGCCCGAACCCGGTGACAACCTCGTCGGCCACGAACAGGATGTCGTGCTTGTCCAGAACCTTCTGGATCGCCTCCCAATAGCCTGCGGGCGGCGGCACGATCCCCCCGGTGCCCAGCACCGGCTCGCCGATAAAGGCGGCAATCGTGTCGGCCCCCTCGCGCTCGATCATCTCCTCCAGCTTGTCCACGCAATGCTGCACGAACTGCGCCTCGCTCTGGTCGAGATTGTCGCGGCGATAGTAATAAGGCGCCTCCGTATGCTTGATCTGCACCAGCGGCAGGTCGAACTTCTTGTGGAACAGCTCCAGCCCGGTCAGCGACCCGGTGATCAGGCCAGACCCGTGATACCCCCGCCAGCGGCTGATGATCTTCTTCTTCTCCGGCCGTCCGAGGATGTTGTTGTAATACCAGATCAGCTTGACGTTGGTCTCGTTCGCATCAGACCCGCCCAGCCCGAAATAGACCTTGCTCATGTGGTCCGGCGCCCGGTCGAGGATCATCTTGGAAAGCGTGATACTCGCCTCGGTCCCGTGGCCGACATAAGCGTGGTAATAGGCCAGCTGGCGCGCCTGCTCGGCAATCGCGTCGGCAATCTCCGTCCGGCCATAGCCCACGTTGACACAGTAGAGCCCGGCAAACGCATCGAGCAGCCTGTTGCCGTCACGATCTTCGATATGGCTGCCGCTGCCCCCTTTCACGATCCGGTTCGGCGCCTCGCCCCGCGCGAATTGCGCCAGGTGCGTCGAAGGGTGAAAGAAATTCTCGCGGTCCCACTGGTCCAGTTGATCGTTCCTCAGCATGTTCTTTCCTTTCCTTGGGGGCGTTTCACCCCTGCTTTCGTCTTTCCAAAAATACTCAAGATCCCACGGCCGCCGCCATCACGCCCAGTCGCGGCAGACGTACTTGATCTCCATGAACTCTTCCATGCCCCGGCGGGCCCCCTCGCGGCCAAGGCCGGATTGCTTCACGCCCCCGAACGGGATCGGCGCCCCGGTCACCTTGGTCCGGTTCACCGCCACCATCCCGAACTGCAGCGCCCGGGTCATCCGGTAGATCCGCCGCGGATCATGGCTGTGCACATAGGCTACCAGCCCGTATTCCGTGGCATTCGCCTTGGCGACAACCTCGTCCTCGGTATCGAAGGGCGCAATCGGCGCCACCGGCCCGAACGTCTCATCCCGCATGATCAGGGCCTCGTCCGGCACATCGGCCAGCACGGTCGGCTCATAGAACAGGGGCCCCAGCTCGTGCCGCTTGCCGCCGCAGAGCAGCTTCGCGCCCTTCTCCAGCGCATCCGCCACGTGCTCCTCCTGCTTGGCCACCGCGCCCTCGTTCATCAGCGGGCCGATATCGGGGTCATCCATGCCCCGGCCAATCGACAGCGCCTGCGTCGCCTCGGCGAACCGCTTGCAGAACTCCTCGTAGACCGGCCGCTCCACGAATATCCGGTTGGCGCCAAGGCAATCCTGCCCCGAGGTCGCGAACTTGGCCTTGATCGCCTCGCCCACGGCCCGGTCCAGATCGGCATTCTTGAACACGATCACCGGCGCATGCCCGCCAAGCTCCATCACCAGCTTCTTCACCGTCTGCGCCGAGTCGCGGTACAGGAGCTGCCCCACCGCCGTCGACCCGGTGAAGGACAGCGCCCTCACCCGCGCATCCGCCGTCCACGGCGGCACCACGGTCGAGGCCCGGCCCGTCACCACGTTGAACACCCCCGCCGGCACGCCTGCCCGCTCGGCCAGTTCCGCCAGCGCCAGCGCAGAGAACGGCGTCTCGTGGCTCGGGTGCGCCACCACGGAACACCCGGCCGCAATCGCCGCCGCCGCCTTCCGCGTCAGCATCGCCGACGGAAAGTTCCACGGCGTGATCAGTGCCACAACCCCCACCGGCTCCAGCCACAGCTCGACCTCCGCATCGGGAAGGTGGCTCGTCACCCCCTCGATGTTGGGTCGCTTGGCCTCCTCGGCATAATACTCCACGAAGCTTGCGGCATAATCGATCTCGCCCCGCGCTTCCGACAGCGGCTTGCCCTGTTCCAGCACCATGATCCGCGCAAGGTCTTCCTTGTGCCTGATCATCAGGTCGAACCACCGGCGCAGGATGGCCGACCGCTCCTGCGGCAGGGTCATCGACCAGCCCTCGAACGCCTCCTGCGCCGCGTCCACCGCCCCGGCGCTTTCCTCGGCCGACAGCATCGCCACCTCGCCGATGAAATCGCCCGTTGCCGGGTCATTGACCGCCAGCGTCTCGCCCGACTCTGCCGCGCGCCACTTGCCGCCGATATAGGAAAAGCTGCGAACAAGGGCCTTGTCGCCGATATCCGCCGTCGCCGTGATTGCCGTGTCCAGCATTGCCATACTCCATCTCCTTGTTGAGCCGAAGTATGATCCGTTCCCCAGGGAGGTGAGACTGAACAATGCCGGGCTTGCAGAAGAATCTTCTGCGTCTTCCCCCTATCCCGTAGGCCGGGCTTCAGCCCGGCACAGCCCTATCCTCCCAGGCGGTGCCTCAGCCCGGCACACCCCCATCCCCCAACAAAATATCCAAAGGCGGCGCCATGCCCCCCTTCACCCGCTTCGTCACCACGTAGGTGAAATACTTCGCCAGCCCCACCCGCGCATCCAGCATCGCGTCGATCAGGCGCTGGTAACTGTCGATGTCCCGCGTCACGATCTCCAGCAGGTAATCGAACCCGCCGCCCAGCGCCCAGCAGCCGACAATCTCGTCATATCCCTGCACTGCATCCTCGAACACGCGAAACGCTGCCGCCGTATGATCGGCCAGCTCCGCCGCCACGAAGACCCGCACGTAAGGCCCCAGTTTCTTCAGGCTGATCTCGGCGTGATACCCCTCGATCACGCCCGCCTTCTCAAGCTTGCGCAGCCTCTCCCAGCACGGGCTCGCCGACAGGCCCACCTCCTCGGCCAGCTCCGCCTTGGTAATCCGCCCGCGCACCGACAGCACCTTCAGGATGTCGATATCGCGGTCGTCCAGACGCACCATGCCCTACAGTTTCCGACTATCGACAAGGTAAGGCAGCCTTGCCTGCGCCGCCTTGACCCGGTCCAGGTCGATATCAATGGTCACGAACCCTTCCTCGCCCACCGGCACGGCACTCACCTCGCCATCCGGCGCCACGATCCGCCCGCCGCCGTAAAACCCCAGCCCGTGCAGTTCGCCCGCATGGTCCGCATACCCGATATAGATCCCGTTCTCGAAGGCCCGCGTCGGCACCACCTTTTCCGCCACGATGCCCCAGTCGCGGCCCAGCGCTGTCGGCACCAGCACCAATTGCGCCCCGCCCAGCGCCGCCTGTCGCAGGCTCTCGGGAAACTCCACCTCGTAACAGATGATCATCGCCACCCGCACACCGCCCACCTCGGCAAACGTCACCGCCTCGCCCAGCCCGAACGCCTCCACCTCGAAACTCTGCGGCGAGGCCAGCCGCTTCCGGTGATTGGCCAGCATCTGCCCCTCCGGCCCGATCAGGGCGGCGGAATTGTAAACGCCATCCTCTCCCCGCTCCGCATACCCCCAGGCCAGGGCCGTCCCATGCAAAATCGCCAGCCCGGCCATCCGCTTCGCGAATGTGCCAGTAGGTGCCTCGGCCAGCTTCCCGTAATCGGCCTTCTGATCATACCCCGTCGCGAACAACTCCGGGCACAGCACCAGGTTGCAATGCTGCCCTGCCATGTGCTTCTCAAGCCCGGCCAGCTTCTCGTCCTGCGTCGCCGCCGCGCGGCACTGATAGACCCCCAGCTTCATGACTTAATCACCGTCCCGGCATCCCCACCGGCCAGCTTGGCCGCAACATGGCTGGCAATCGCCGTATCCTGCGCGCCGGTGCCGGTCAGGTCGGCAATGGTAATATCCCCGGCGCTCTTGCGCCCTTCACTCTTCTTCGTGATCACATCGCCCAGTTCCACCGGCGTGCCTCCTGTCCAAAGCCCCGCCGCGATCGCACTGCGAAGCTCGCCTACCTTCTCGGTCTGGCTGCCCCGGTCGGCGACATACAGGTCCGCCTTCACCAACGCCGCCGCCTCGATCTCGTTCTTCCCGTCCTGGTCCGACCCCATCGCCGTCACATGCAGCCCGGGGTGCAACCACTCGGCCTTCAGCACCGGCTCCTTCGCCGGCGTCGTCGTCACAACCAACTGGCTTTCGGCCACGAGTTGCGCCGGATCAGAGACGATTTCCGCCTCCACGCCCAGCGAATTCTTCAGGTCCTTCGCGCATTCCGCCGCTTTCTGCTCGTCCCGCCCCCAGACGATCACCCGCTCGAACGGCCGCACCAGGTGCGCCGCCTGCATCTGCAACCTCGCCTGCACCCCGGTGCCGATCACCCCGGCCGTCTTCACCACCTCCGGCGCCAGGTGCCTTGCCGCCACGGCGCCAGCGGCAGCCGTGCGAATATCCGTCAGGTAGCCATTGTCGAGAAACAGGGCCTTCACCAGCCCCGTCTGCGCCGAGAACAGGATCATCAGCCCGTTCAGCGATGGCAGCCCCAGCTTCGGATTGTCGAAAAACCCCGGGCTCACCTTGATCGCGAATTCCTCGAAACCCGGGATATAGGCGGTCTTCACATCCACCTCTCCATTCACCGCCTGCAGATCCATCGACAGGATCGGCGGCATCACCACCTCGCCCCCCGCCAGCGCGGCAAACGCCGCCTCGATCACGTCGACCGTCTCGAGGTCAAGCGCCACAACCTCGCGCAGCTCCGCCTCGGTCATGATCCGGATATCATTCGCCATCACTCTCTCCCTTCACCAGCTCACCGGCCAGCCTTTCAGCACGTTCCAGCGCCTCGGTGTCACTCATCACGTCACCCGCCGCCCGCACGTTGCACGACCTTATCAACTCCCGCCGTGCGAACCCCATCCGGTTCAGCGCCGGCCCGTACTGCTCCAGTAGGTCGCCATACAGTTCCGGCCCCTCGCCCTGCACCTGCACCAGCACCAGCGCCATGCCGGGCTTGAACTCCGTCGGCTCCGGATTAGTCAGGTAATCGGGTCTGAACAGGCCGAAAAACCGGTCCAGCGCCAGCTTCATCTGCCCGGTCATGTTGCAGAAATAGATCGGCGTCGCCAGCACCAGCACATCCGCGCCCTTCACATCCTCCAGCACCGGCGTCAGCTCATCCTCGGGCCCCTTCAGGCCCGCCGACCCGTCACCAACATACCCCGAGAAATGCAGCCCGCGCAGCGCATGGGTCACGATCTCCGCCCCCTGCTTCTCCGCCACCTCACAGAATCGCGACGCAAGCTGGTCACTGTTCCCGCCCGGCCTCGGGCTCCCCAACAGACAGACGACCCGCGTCATGCCGCCCTCGGATAGGGTTTACCCGCCACCGTCACGTCACCCAGTTGCACATCCTGCCCCGTCACGATTCGCGTGAACATCTCCATATCGAGGTTCCGCCCCGTCACGATTGTCGCCGTCGGCCCGCTCAGCTTGACCTTCCCGGTCAAGACCGCCGCCATACCGACCACGCAAGCCCCCTCCGCCACGATCCGGTCCTCGTAATACAGCACCTGCATCGCGTGATAGATCTCGTCCTCGCTGACCAAAACCACGTCATCCAGCAGGTCCCGGCACATCGGGAACGACAGCTTGTTCGCCATCCCGATTCCCCCGCCCAGGCTATCTGCCAGCGAGGCCACTTCCTCGACCTCCACCGGCCGCCCGGCCCTGATGCTTTCATACATCGCCGCGCCCCGGTCCATGGTGATCCCCACCACCCGGATATGCGGCTTGATCGCCTTCGCCGCCAAGGCCACCCCGGCGGCCAGCCCGCCACCCGACAAAGGCACCAGAATCGTCTCTAAATCGGGCCGTTTCGCCATCATCTCCAGCCCGATCGTTCCCTGCCCGGCAATCACCGCCGGGTCATCGAAGGGCGAGATTTCCACCAACCCCTCCTCCTCGACCAGCCGCAGCGACTCCGCCAGCGCATCATCCTGGCTCCGCCCCTTGATCCTGACCTCCGCACCCAGCGCCCGGATGCCATCCACCTTCGCCTGCGGCACCAGCTCCGACATGCAGATCACCGCCCGAATCCCTTTTTCCCTTGCCGCAAACGCCACTCCGCGCCCGTGATTGCCCGTCGAACAGCACGTCACGCCCGGCGCATCCATCACGTTCGCGACCGCGTTGAACGCCCCCCGCAACTTGAAGGCGCCAATCGGCTGCATGTTCTCCAGCTTCAGCAGGAAGTCCTGCCCCCCGGCCTGGGTCATGAACGGCGACGGCACCAAAGGCGTGCCATCGGCCACCCCCCGCAAGACTTGCGCGGCGGCATGGATATCGGCCAAGGTCGGCGTCATGGTTCACTCCCTCGTCTTCAGGGCACTCTTGCCCCCGGTCCTGCCTACGTCAACTCCGCCCCCGTCCGGAGGTTCAAAAACGACATCCGGCGGCGGGTTTCTTGGGGCAAGACAAGGCATTGCCCCCCACGGTACCCCGGAAACGACCCCCAATTCAGGATAACCCATGCTCCAGAAAGACCTTCCCTTCACCCAGGCCGAGTTCGACCGGCGGCTCGACCTGACCCGCACGGCGATGGAGGCGGCAGGCATCGACCTGCTCTTCGTCACCGACCCCTCGAACCAGAACTGGCTGACGGCCTACGATGGCTGGTCGTTCTACGTGCACCAGGGCGTCATGGTCCCCATGGAGGGCGATCCCATCTGGTGGGGCCGGCGCATGGACTCCTTCGGCGCCCGCCGCACCTGCTGGATGGCCGAGGAGCAGATCCTCGGCTACGGCGACCATTTCGTGCAATCGACCGAGCGCCACGCGATGCAGGATCTCGCCGGCCGGATCTACGCGCTGGGCCTCGGCTCCGTCCGCATCGGCGTCGAGATGGAGAACTACTACTATTCCGCCAAGGCGCACGAGGTCCTGACCGAGATGCTGCCCGACGCCACCTTCGTCGACGCCACCGCGCTGGTGAACTGGCAGCGCCTGATCAAGTCGGAGGAAGAGATCGCCTTCATCCGCAAGGCCGCGAAGATCTCCGAGAAGGTCGTGCAAACCGCCATCGACAAGGCCGAACCCGGCCTGAAGAAAAACGAGCTGGTGGCCGAGATCATGCGCGCCGGCATCGCCGGCGTCGATGACATCTGGGGCGATTACCCGGCCATCGTGCCGCTCACCCCTTCCGGCCTCGACGCCACCGCCGCACACCTCACCTGGAACGGCGACGAGATGCGCAAGGGCGAGGCGACCTTCTTCGAACTCTCCGGCTGCTACCGCCGCTACCACGCCCCGCTCTGCCGGACCGTCTATCTCGGCAAGCCCCCGAAAGAAGTGCTGGCCGCCGAGAAGGCCCAGCTCGAAGGCATCGAGGCCGGTCTCGCCGCCGCCCGCCCCGGAAACCGCGCCTGCGACATTGCCAACGCCTTCATCGGGGTGCTGCAGAAACACGGCATCCACCGCGAGGGGCGCTGCGGCTATCCCATCGGCCTCAGCTACCCGCCCGACTGGGGCGAACGCACCGCCTCGATCCGCTCCGAGGATGAAACCGTGCTCGAACCCGGCATGACCTTCCACTTCATGCCCGCCCTCTGGCTCGAAACCTGGGGGCTCGAGACGACCGAAACCATCCTCATCACCGAAACGGGCGAGGCCGAAACCCTCTGCGACATGCCCCGCAAGCTCTTCATCAAGGACTGACCCGCCCACGCGGGCCTGCACACGAAAGGGCGGCCATCCGGCCGCCTTTTTCCTCACTCGCCGAGATCACTCCGCAACGAGGCGGGGATGTCCCGCGAGCCATGCAGTACGCGCCAGAGATCGATGAAATCGTCGTCCTCGCAGTAGAACGCGAGATAGCCGAATCCCTTCACCGGCCAAACCCTAAGCCCGGGCCGGTCCAGTTCCCATCCGAACCGCGGCGATCCCGACGCGGGGTGTGTGGAAATATGCTCGCATGCCGCCTCGAAGGCATCGATGAACCGAAGCGCCGCCTCCAACCCCGCCTCGCGGGCAAGATAATCGACAGCCTCTTCGACATCCCTGCTGGCGGCCCGCCGTGGCACGACAGGCCTTGCGGCCTGCGTCACCCGGTCTGACCTGCCGCCCGGGCCGCCCTGTCCCTGAGCGCATCGAAGGTCTTTTCCGTGATCGGCTCGTCCTGCGGGCTTCGCCGCCCCTCATCGAGCAGGGCGCGCAGCGCCTGCCGATCAAGGTCACGTCGGATCAGATCGCGAACATACTCGCTCGACGTGCCGTAACCCCGCGCCTCGGTCTCCTTGTCCACCGCAGAGCGCATGTCGTCAGGCAGGGAAATGTTCATCGTGGCCATGACGAAAAGATGCGCAGCATGGCAAATTTTGTCAAGGATGGCCGGCAGCGATGGGGGGACCATGCTGCGCTCAAGCCCCGTAGGCCGGGCTTCAGCCCGGCACGACCGGTCTATAACCAAAAAAGGCAGCCAACCCGGCTGCCTTTTCCTTTTCTAGACCCTATGCCGGCCCAACGAGCCTCAGCTCGCCGCCTTCATAAGCCCTTCATCCTGAAGCTGCTTATGCGCCAGGTCGAGCGCCTTCCACGCCCGCTCCGCCAGCATGTCGACCTCGTCCTTGGTGATCACCAACGGCGGCGAAATCACCATCCGGTCGCCCACGTGGCGCATCACCAGCCCGTTGGCAAAACAATGCTCGCGGCAGATCAGCCCGGCCGTGCCCTTGTCGGCGGCAAAGGCCGCGCGGCTCTCCTTGTGCGGCGTCAGCGCGATCGAGCCCATCAGGCCCTGGATCTTCGCCTCGCCCACCAGCGGGTGATCGGCCAGAGCCTCCCATTTACCTTTCAGGTAAGGCGCGGTCTCCTTCCCGGCCCGTTCGACGATCCCTTCTTCGTCCAGGAGCCGCAGGTTCTCCAGTGCCACGGCACAGGCCACGGGATGCCCCGAATAGGTATAGCCGTGCGCGAACTCGCAATTGTTCAGCACCTCCGCGACCTCGTCACACACGACCGACCCGCCAATCGGCGCATAGCCCGAGCTCAGGCCCTTGGCGATGGTCATGATGTGCGGCCGGATGCCGAAGCTCTCGCAGGCGAACCAGTCGCCCGTCCGCCCGAACCCGCAAATCACCTCGTCGGCGATCAGCAGGATGCCGTACTTGTCACAGATCCGCTGGATCTCGGGCCAGTAGCTCTTCGGCGGGATGATCACGCCGCCCGCGCCCTGGATCGGCTCGCCGATGAACGCGGCCACCTTCTCCGGCCCCAGCTCCTCGATCTTCTCTTCCAGCTCGCGCGCCCGCATCAGCCCGAATTCCTCGGCGTCCATGTCGCCGCCCTCGGCGTACCAGTGCGGCTGGTTGATGTGGTGGATATTCTCGATCGGCAGGTCGCCCTGTTCATGCATCGGCACCATGCCGCCAAGGCTGGCGCTGCCCATGCTCGACCCGTGATAGGCGTTCTTCCGCGAAATGATGATCTTCCGCTCCGGCTTTCCCTTCTCGGTCCAATAGGTGCGCACGAGGCGGATATTGGTGTCGTTCGCCTCCGACCCCGAGCTGGCAAAGAACGTGTGGTTCAGGTCATAGGGCGTCAGCGCCGCGATCTTCTCGGCCAGTGCGATGGCCGGCACGTGGGTCGTCTGGAAGAAGGTGTTGTAATAGGGCAGCTCCTTCATCTGCCGCGCCGCCGCCTCGGCCAGCTCATCGCGGCCATAGCCGAGGTTCACGCACCACAGCCCCGCCATCGCGTCCAGCATCTCGTTGCCGTCGCTGTCGGTCAGCGTCACGCCCTTGGCGCGGGTGATCACCCGCACGCCCTTCTTGTTCAGGTCGTTCCCGTGGGTGAACGGATGCAGGTGGTGCGCCGCGTCGAGCGCCTGCAGTTCAGCCGTGGGCATGTGATTGGTGATCATCGTCATGGCAAAACCTCTTCTGGCAGGAATCACGTGAATGCGGCCTCTGCCGCGGTCACGCCCAGAATATGATCAAATTAATCAATGTCAATCGAATCAGGTCGCGGGCCCCGGTTTGCCGAAGGAAAGCCGCACCTGCTCCATCCCCTGCACCACGTCCTCGCAAATCGCCTGCGCCGCGCGCTCGCCGTCACCCGCCCGCATCGCGTCGAGCACCTCCTTGTGCTTGTCGGGCAGGTTCTGCGTCCCCATCCGCCCGCACACCACTCGAAGCGACGGCCCGAACCGAAGCCACAGCCCGTCGGCCATGTTCGCCAGGATCGGCTGGTCGGCCAGGTCATAGATCGCCTTGTGAAAGGAATAGTTCCGCTCGAGGTAAATCCGCAGGTCCCCGGTCTCGATCGCCCGGTCAAGCTCGGCATCCAGATCTGCCAGCCGGTCCAGGTCTTCCTCGCTCGCCCGCTCGGTCGCGCATTGGGTCAGGTAGGGGTCAAGCCATTGGCGTGCAACGATTAACTCGCTGACATGATTCGCCGTCAACTGCGGCACCGAGACCCGCCTGTTGCCCTGGAACTCCAGCGCCCCTTCCGCGATCAGCCGGCGGATCGCCTCGCGCACCGGCGTCATGCCCGCGCCCATCCGGTCGGTCAGCCCCTGGATGGTCACCGGCTGCCCCGGCGCAAGGTCCCCGAACAGCACCATCGCGCGCAACTGCCGGTAAATCAGCTCATGCGCCGGCAGCCGCCCGGGCTCCTCCCCGGGTTTGCCCATTTTCTGTGCCGCGATCGTCATCCGTTGGTTCATCTCTCTCCGCCACCTCCCGAGTGTTCTTGCGAGTTTAACGGCAAGGTGGAAACATTACTATATTGCCATGCCCGGAAAATTTTGATCAAATCCGCGGCAAGGCATGACACGATGCCGATCCAACGCCGATCCAACGGGAGAATGACATGAGATCGCTGATACTGACGACCGCCGCCACGCTTGCACTGGGCACGGTCGCCGCCTCTGCCCAGGAGGTACGCGTCTACAACTGGTCCGACTATATCGACGAGGACCTGCTCACCAAGTTCGAGGAGGAAACAGGCCTCGACCTCGTCTACGACGTCTTCGATTCGAACGAAGTACTCGAAACCAAGATGCTCGCCGGCGGCTCGGGCTACGACGTCGTCGTCCCCTCCGGCACCTTCCTGCAGCGCCAGATCCAGGCCGGTGCCTTCCAGAAGCTCGACAAGGAACAACTCCCCAACCTCGAGCACATGTGGGACACGATCCAGGAACGCACCGACGCCTATGACCCGGGAGGGGAATACTCGATCAACTACATGTGGGGCACCACGGGCCTCGGCGTGAATGTCGACAAGGTCAAGGAAGTGCTGGGCGAAGACGCCCCCATGGGCTCGCTCGACCTGATCTTCGACCCCGCCAACATGGAAAAGCTGGCCTCCTGCGGCGTCCATTTCCTCGACGCCCCGACCGAGCTGATCCCCGCGGCACTCGCCTATATCGGCGAAGATCCCGACAGCCACGATCCCGACGTGATCGCCAAGGTCGAGCCGGTGCTGGAAGCGGTCCGCCCGCATATCCTCAAGTTCCACAGCTCCGAATACATCAACGCGCTCGCCAACGGCGACATCTGCGTCGCCTTCGGCTGGTCCGGCGACATCCTCCAGGCCCGCGACCGCGCCGACGAGGCCGACAATGGCGTCACCATCGCCTACAACGCGCCCAAGGAAGGCGCGCTGATGTGGTTCGACCAGATGGCCATCCCGGTCGACGCCCCCAATCCCGAGGGCGCCCATACCTTCCTCAACTTCATCATGGATCCCGAGAACATCGCCGCGGCGTCGAACTACGTCTACTACGCCAACGGCAACAAGGCCTCGCAGGAGCACCTTGTCGAAGACGTGATCGAGGATCCGGCGATCTACCCGGACGAGGAAACGCTGCAGAACCTCTACACCACCACGCCCTACCCGGCGAAGGTGCAGCGGGTCGTCACCCGCCTCTGGACCAAGGTCAAGTCGGGCACGTAAGACCCGCCTTTCCGGCCCGCGCGACCACCCGCGCGGGCCCCAATCCACACGCATAATCGGGGAACAGGCATGGGGCAGACCGTTTTCGAGCCGTGGAACGACCCGGACGCCAAGCCGCTGATCCAGTTCAGGAACGTCAGCAAGCGCTTCGGCGACTTCACCGCCATCGACAACCAGTCCTTCGACATCTACGAGCGTGAATTCTTCGCCCTTCTCGGCCCCTCGGGCTGTGGCAAGACCACGATGATGCGCATGCTCGCCGGCTTCGAGACCCCAACCGAGGGCACCATCCTCCTCGGCGGTCAGGATATTGCACCCATCCCGCCCAACAAGCGCGCCGTGAACATGATGTTCCAGTCCTACGCGCTCTTCCCCCACCTCTCCGTCTGGGAAAACATCGCCTTCGGCCTCAAGCGCGACCGGCGCCCGAAGGACGAGATCGAATCCCGCGTCGCCGAAATGCTCAAGCTCACGCGGCTCGAACAGTTCGCCCGCCGCAAACCCCACCAGATTTCCGGCGGCCAGCGCCAGCGCGTCGCCCTCGCCCGCTCCCTCGCCAAGGCGCCGAAACTCCTCCTCCTCGACGAACCCCTCGGCGCCCTCGACGCCAAGCTGCGCCAGGACACCCAGTTCGAACTGATGGACATCCAGGAGAAGACAGGCACCACCTTCGTTATCGTCACCCACGACCAGGAAGAGGCGATGACCGTCGCCTCTCGCGTCGCGGTGATGGATCACGGCCGCATCGTGCAGGCCGACATCCCCGCCAAGATCTACGAACAGCCCAACTCCGTCTACGTGGCCGATTTCATCGGCGAGGTCACCATCATCGACGGCACCGCCACCAAGGTCGAGAACGGCTACGAGATCGACTTCGCCGAGGCCCAGCCGAAACTCTACTGCCAGACCGACAAGCAGCTCGCCAACGGCCAGTCCTGCCACATCGCCATCCGGCCGGAAAAAGTCTCTATTTCAGCCGAAAAACCTGCCGACCGCCGCAACATCCTGCAAGGCAAGATCCACGACATCGCCTATCTCGGCAACATCTCGACCTACCACGTCAAGCTCGCCAACGGCAAAATCGTCAAGGCGCAAACCGCCAACACCCGCCGCCTCGCCCACCGGCCCTTCACGTGGGAAGACGACGTCTACCTGAGCTGGTCCGACACCGCCGGCGTCCTGCTGGAGCGCTGAGAGATGCGCCGCGCCGCCCTCATCCTCGTCCCGTATCTCTGGCTGTTGGCGCTGTTCCTGGTGCCCTTCCTGATCGTGCTCAAGATCAGCCTGTCGGACATCGCCCTCGCCATCCCGCCCTACACCCCCACGATCGACTTCTCCGCCGGCTGGCAGGGCGTGAAGGACTTCTTCGCCGAACTCGATTTCGAGAATTTCGAATTCCTCACCACCGACGATCTCTACTGGAAGGCCTACCTCTCCTCGGTCAAGATCGCCGCCATCGCCACCTTCCTCACCCTCTGCGTCGGCTATCCCATCGCCTATGGCATGGCCAACGCCCCCGACCACTGGCGTCCGACCCTGATGATGCTGGTGATCCTCCCCTTCTGGACCAGCTTCCTGATCCGCGTCTATTCCTGGATGGGCATCCTCTCGACCGAGGGCTACCTGAACCAGTTCCTCCTCGGCATCGGCGTGATCTCGACGCCGCTGACCATCCTCAACACCAACACCGCCGTCTATATCGGCATCGTCTATACCTACCTGCCCTTCATGATCCTGCCGATCTACGCGGCGCTCGAACGGCTCGACGGCTCGCTTCTCGAAGCGGCCGAAGACCTCGGCTGTTCCCGCATCTCGGCCTTCTGGCTGGTCACCGTGCCGCTGTCGAAGAACGGCATCATGGCCGGCTGCTTCCTCGTCTTCATCCCCACGATCGGCGAATTCGTCATCCCCTCGCTGCTCGGCGGCTCACGCACGCTGATGATCGGCAAGGTCCTGTGGGAGGAATTTTTCAACAACCGCGACTGGCCCGTCGCCTCGGCCGTGGCCGTCATCCTGCTGCTGATCCTGATCATCCCGATCATCCTCTTCCAGCGCAACGAACAGAAACAGCGGGAGGCCGACCAATGACCCACGCCACCGCCCCGAAATCTTCAAAAGATTTCGAACAGATTTCTTTTCAAGAAATCGCCCCCCACCCGGAGGCCACCGCATGAGACGCCTCACCTGGTTCAACGCCACTTCCATGACCCTCGGCTTCGCCTTCCTCTACCTGCCGATGGTCATCCTCGTGATCTACAGCTTCAACGCCTCCAAGCTCGTCACCGTCTGGGCGGGCTTCTCGACCCGCTGGTACGGCGAACTCCTCGGCAACGAGGCTTTCCTCGACGCCGCCTGGGTCACGCTTCAGGTCGCCGTGGTCAGTTCCACCATCGCCACCGTCCTCGGAACCATGGCAGCGCTCGTCCTCGTCCGCGCCGGCCGTTTCGCCGGCCGCACGCTCTTCTCCGGCATGATCTACGCCCCCCTCGTCATGCCCGAGGTCATCACCGGCCTCTCGCTCCTCCTGCTCTTCATCGGCATCGGGCTCGACCGCGGGGTGTTCACCATCATCCTCGCCCATACCACCTTCTCGATGTGCTACGTCTCGGTCGTCGTCTCCTCCCGCCTCGTCAGCTTCGACCGCTCGCTCGAGGAAGCGGCGCTCGACCTCGGCTGCACCGCCGCCGAGGCGTTCCGCCTCGTCACCCTGCCGATCATCGCCCCCGCCGTCATCTCCGGCTGGCTGTTGGCCTTCACCCTGTCGCTCGACGACCTCGTGATCGCCTCCTTCACCGCCGGCCCCTCCTCCACCACCCTGCCGATCAAGATCTGGTCGTCGATCCGCCTTGGGGTCAGCCCGGAAATCAACGCGCTGTCCACCATCCTGATCGCGATCGTCGCGGTCGGCGTCATCACCGCCTCGCTGATCTCCAAGCGCGCCACCCTGCGCCAGCGGGCCGACGAACAGGCAGCCTTACGCACATGACCGATCTTGCCCGCATCTGGGAACCCAAGGCCTACGGCCCCTCGCCGATCCGCGATTGCTGGTGGGCCGACACCGTCGCCCCCGGCGACTGGCCCGCGCTCGACGGCGACACCACCACCGACGTCGCCATCGTCGGCGCCGGCTTCACCGGTCTCTCCGCCGCCCTTCACCTCGCCGAGGCCGGCGTGGGCGTCACCGTGCTCGACGCCCAGCACCCGTTCTGGGGCGCCTCGGGCCGCAACGGCGGCTTCAACTGCCTCGGCGGCGCCAAGGCCAGCCATGACGAGATCGCGAAGAAATTCGGCCAGTCCGAAATGCTCGACTACGCCCGCGCCGAACGCGCCGCCGTCGAAACCGTGGGCCAGCTCGTCGACCGGCTCGACCTCGATGTCGACCGCCATTCCGACGGCGAAACCATGCTCGCCCACCGGCCGAAAGATTTCGAACACATGCGCAAACGCGCCGGCCAGATCAAGGAACTCTACGGCGTCGAGCCCACCATCATCCCGCCCGAGGAACTGGCCCAGTCCGGCCTCAACGGCCCCTTCCACGGCGCGGTGACCAACCCGCTCGGCTTCGCCCTCAACCCCCGCAAATACGCGCGCGGCCTTGCCCATGCCGCCCGCGACGCCGGCGTGGCCATCCACGGCCACTCCGCCGTCACCGGCATCGAACCCCGCGCCGACGGCTACCGCCTCCACACCGCCTCAGGTACCGTCCGGGCGAAGAAATTCATCATCGCCACCAACGGCTACAGTTCCGACAACCTGCCCTCGTGGATGGCCTCACGCTACCTGCCCACCCAGTCCAGCGTCATCGTCACCCGCCCCATGACGCAGGAGGAACTGACGGCACAAGGCTGGACCAGCCACCAGATGTGCTTCGATTCCCGCCACCTGCTGCACTATTTCCGCCTGATGCCCGACAACCGGATGCTCTTCGGCATGCGCGGCGGGCTCAGCCACACAGACGCCACCGAAGCCACGATCCAGAAGAAGATCCGCGCCGATTTCGACGCCATGTTCCCGGCCTGGCGCCACGTGGAAACGCCCCATTACTGGTCCGGCTTCGTCTGCATCTCCCGCGACCTGCTGCCCTATGCCGGCCCGATCCCCGGCATGGAGGGGGGCTTCGCGGCCTTCGCCTACCACGGCAACGGCGTCTCGATGGGCAGCTACTCGGGCACGATCCTCGCCGACCTGGTGCAGGGCAGGACACCATCCACACCCTACCCCGCGCCCATGCGCCACACGCCCCGCCGTTTCCCGCTCGGCCGCTTCCGCCGCCTTCTCATGCGGCCGGCCTACCTGCAATACGCCCTGCACGACCTCTGATGCCGCGGCTCAGCCCTGCGGCGTCTTCGCCTGCCGCGCCTTGCCGCGCTGGATTCCCAGGTGCCGTTCCCGCAGGATGATGATCAGCCCGGCCAGGATCACCAGCGCCGCCCCCAGCAGCATCGGCCGCGTCGGCACCTCGTCGAAAATGACATAGCCGATCACGATGGCAAACAGCATCGAGGCATAGTCGAACGGCGCGATCACGCTCGCATCGGCAAAGCGATAGGCCGAGGTGATGAAGATCTGCGCCAACCCCCCGATCAGCCCGGCCAGCACCAGCAGCATCGCCTCCCGCCCCTCCGGCATGACCCAGGCAAACGGCGTGCCGGGCATGGCGAACCCGATCAGCATCGTCACCAGCGACAGGATGGTCGAGGTCATCGAGAAATAGAACACGATCGCGCTGGTCTGCTCGGTCTGCACCAGCTTGCGAATGTAGATTTGCGCCAGCGCCGCACAGGTCGCCCCCAACAGCACCAGCACCGCGCCCACCGCCTCCGCCGTCTGCACCGTCGGCCCGGAGAGCGTCGTCAGCCGCGGCGCCAGCACGATCAGCACGCCGACAAGCCCCAGCGCCACGGCGCCG
>Ga0189287_100180_pt1 | contig 30150 bp, 27 predicted proteins | sample UW86minimetaG_FD_130319 | JGI IMG/M metagenome (GOLD analysis project Ga0189287, IMG submission 130319) | Marine microbial communities from the Costa Rica Dome - UW86 mini metaG | ecosystem: Environmental > Aquatic > Marine > Oceanic > Photic zone | place: Costa Rica: the Eastern Pacific... | reverse complement strand
GGAACCTGCTTCTGGCTCAGACATCGCGACGGATATGACTTTCTCACCAGCGAGGATCGGGGCAAGATAGCGCGCCTTTTGATCGAGTGTTCCGTACTCCGCCAACACACGAACCGCACCAAAATTGCCGGCTTGAATGACATCTGCGCTACGCGGGCAGAATTTAGCAACCGCTTGAATGGCGATAACAGCATCCATGAGGCTACCGCCCTGCCCACCGTCTTCCTCGGCCATGGTAATACCCAGCAAACCTTGCTCGGACATCATTTTGGCAACGTCAGTCGGGAAGCCCCTGGCATGCGCACGTTCTAGTGCGCCGTCAGCTAGATTGCGCGCCGCAAAGCCTTCAACAGCATCTAAAAACATCTGCTGTTCTTCGTTTAGATTAAAATCCATGTGTTCCTCCTGATGCTTAAGAAGTTAAACTTAAATACATGAATTTCAACGCCCCATATCCTTGCCCCGAGGCAATCCTAGGATTAAGATCAGCCAGAATTTACGCAATGCCGGAGCCCACAAAGATGGATTACGATGCACGCTTTCGTGCTGCTGTCGACGCTGTTCGCAATGAAGGACGCTACCGGGTATTCGCTGATCTGGCCCGAAAGGTGGGGGATTTCCCACACGCAATAAATCGCCGGGATGGAGAGGAACACCCTGTCGTTATTTGGTGTTCAAATGACTATCTGGGCATGGGCCAAAATCCGCCAGCCATTGCCGCTGCGACCAATGCTGCAGAAACCTACGGCGTTGGTTCTGGCGGCACACGAAATATATCTGGAACAACGCACCTGCATGTTATGCTCGAACAAGAGCTTGCGAGCCTGCATGGTAAAGAATCTGCGCTGTTGTTTACGTCTGGATTTGTCTCAAACGATACGACAATCTCAACGGTTGCGAAGATGCTTCCCGGCTGCATTATTTTCTCAGATGCCATGAATCACGCATCCATGATTGACGGTGTACGTCATAGTGGCGCGGCAAAGCAGATTTTCCGACACAACGATATCGCTCACTTGGAGGAATTGTTACGCGCCGCTCCTGAAGATGCGCCAAAACTGATTGTATTCGAAAGCGTTTATTCCATGGATGGAGACATCGCCCCTATTGCAGAGATTTGTGATCTTGCCGACAAATATAATGCAATGACATACCTCGACGAGGTCCATGCTGTCGGCCTTTATGGACAAGGTGGTGGTGGCATCTCCGAACGGGACGGCGTTGCGGATCGCGTGACGATAATTGAAGGCACACTTGCCAAGGCATTTGGCACCATGGGTGGATATATTACCGGATCTGCATCGCTGGTTGATGCCATTCGCTCAACCGCGAGTGGTTTCATTTTTACAACAACGGTAGCCCCTCCCGTTGTTGCTGCTGCGCTTGAAAACGTACGTTACGTGCGTAGCCACAATGATCTCCGGGAACGTCACCAAGAACGGGCGCACACCTTGAAACAACGCCTTACGGCGGCCGGACTTCCTGTCATGCCGTCCAGCACGCACATTGTACCCGTTTTCGTCGGTGATCCCGTATTATGCAAACGCGCGACGGACATTCTTTTGGAAGAACACGGCGTCTACATTCAGCCAATTAATTATCCAACTGTTCCCAAGGGCACTGAACGACTCAGGATAACGCCAACCCCATTGCATGATGACAAATTGATGGATCAATTGGCAGATGCCTTGTGCGCCGTCTGGCGTGATTTGGATCTAAAGCTCGCCGCTTGAATTATTGCTATTCGTTATCAGCCAAGGCTTTTGCAAGTTCAAAGACGCTTTGACGGACGTCCGTGCTGTCTATGCTGTAGTATGCTCGAACAAGTGAGAGAACTTCTCTCATTCGTGCCGGATCATCAGACCCAGCGGGCAGCAGTTCTTCGCAGTCATCAATATTCATAACCGTGCCAAAAAAGTAATCAATATCGATATCTAATAGACATGAAAACTGGTAGAGACGACTTGCGCTTATCCTGTTCGCGCCGCGTTCATATTTCTGAATTTGCTGAAACGTAAGGCCGACTGAGTCCGCAAGTGCCGATTGACTAAGGCCGAGTAAGGTCCGGCGGTCGCGTAGTCGCCGGCCGACACTGACATTGATGTCTTCTGAAATCAGAGGGGGATCACGCTCCATATCTTTGTGAAATCCTGAGTTGCTTCTATTAGATGTATATAACTTATATTACAACCATAAGAAATACAAAACAGAAACACGTACTTGGCTGACTGGAGATGCGTGGTATAGATCAGTCATGTCTTTGGGAGGATTTAATTGAACACAATTATAGAATTTGAACTTCAAACACTGCGTATTGAGCGATCAAGTCCAAACGTTCTGATCGTTAAGCTCGACCGCCCGGAAGTATCGAATGCGTTCAACACACTAATGGGTCGTGAGCTTCTTGAGATTTGGAGTGCCCTTTATCGAAATCCATCTCAATGCCGGGCAATCGTTCTAACTGGAAGTGGAGCGCGAGCATTCTGTGGTGGTGCAGATCTCAAAGAACGCAATGGAATGAGCGATAATGACTGGCGTGAACAGCATGCACTATTTGAACAGATGATCAGAGCCATGATGGATTGCCCGGTGCCAATCATTGGTGCCATCAATGGTGCGGCATATGCTGGCGGACTGGAAATAGCGCTCAATGCCGATTTCCTTTACGCAGTTCCATCCGCGAAATTTGCCTTTAGCGAAGTGACAATCGGTATCATGCCGGGTGCTTCAGGCACTCAGCATTTGCCACGCGCAATTGGCGTCAGACGCGCCAAGGAAGTCATTCTCTCGGGGCGGCCGTTTGATGGTCAACAAGCCGAAGCATGGGGGTTGGTCAACAAGTTGTGTGCGCCAGAGACTTTGCTGGATGAGGCATTGGAAGTTGCCGAGATCATCGCAGAAAATGCACCGATCGCTATAAGACAGGCCCGCAAATCCGTAGATGCAGCAGCATCTTTGGATCTCAAAAATGGATACGATTTTGAGATATCCTGTTACCAAAGTGTTGTGAATACGAAGGATAGACTTGAAGGTGTCAGCGCCTTCAACGAAAAACGCAAACCAGCCTTCAAAGGAGAATAGCTCATGCACGTGGTACTTTTCGAGGTATGGCCCAGAGAAGGGAAAAGTGAAGACTACTTTGCTATGGCAATGGCGTTAAAATCTGAACTTGAGACGGTTGATGGTTTTGTCTCAGTAGAACGTTTTGAAAGTGTCACTGAGCCTGGGAAGTTTCTGTCTATGTCTTTTTGGCGAGATGAGAGTTCGATCCAAGATTGGTACACGCGCGCTCATCATCAGGATGCACAAGCCAATGGGCGGGAAAGTGTGTTCAATGACTATCGGATCCGCGTCGCCCATGTGATCAGAGATTATGATATGTTGCAGGGTAGACCACCCCTACAATCCTAATTCTCAAGTCAAACATTATGGCTTTGTCTGCTTCTCACGCTCAATTTCATTAGCAACATTGCCGATCTGATCAAGAAAATCCATGACGCTTGCCGTACTTTTATCATTACCGTTATCGGCTCCAAGATTGGATCGCTCGGCTTTTAACCCTCCTTCATTGTTGGAATCCCGAAGCGCCGTCTGAACGACATGTACTTCTTCATCCAGAACTTCGTTAATCGTCATCAAAAGTTCCGCACGATCAATTGGTTTGGTCGCACACGCATCCATACCATCAGCCAGATAGCCACGAATATGCTCTTCCATCGCATCGGCTGTCAGGGCCACAATCGGAATTTTGGCGAGCGCGTCGGATCTGGAACGAATGGCGCGCGTAGCTTCCAATCCATTCATTTCCGGCATCCTGATATCCATCAGTATCAGATCGTAGTCTTGCCGTTCGATTTCTGAGAGTACCTGAACACCATTCTCGACAACAGTTGGCTTATGGCCAAATTTTTCCAGTGTCGCAACGATGATGCGCTGATTAAGGCGATTGTCTTCAGCAACAAGAATATGAAGAGATCGCTCAGTTGAAAAGTTTTGTACAACATTCTGACGAAGTTTCGCAGACACATCAGATGTTGCTGGAATATAGGGAAGTCTGAAGCTGAAATTACTTCCGACCCCCTCCTGGCTATCAACCCAGATTACCCCTTTCATGAGTTCGATAAGACGTTTTGATATGGAAAGCCCCAATCCCGTTCCTTCATAACGCCTGGAAATCGATGCATCGGCTTGTGTGAAATCAACAAAGAGCTTTTCACTATTAGCACCGGATATGCCAATGCCTGTATCCACAACGCTCACGCGCAGCATTTGGTGTTCGTCGTCACCGTCAAGTTGAACTTCAACAGTCACTTCACCAATGTGTGTAAACTTGACCGCATTTCCTATCAGGTTAATGAGTATTTGCCTAATTCTTGTGGGATCCCCGTTGATGCCGTCAGGAATATCTCGCGGATAGACCATTCTAAGGTTTATATTTTTCGCCTTGGCCCGTTCGCGAACAAGATCAAGAACTTCCTCGATTGTGTATCGGAGATTGAAATCAAGATTTTCCATCTCAAGACGGCCAGCCTCTAGTTTTGATAAATCGAGAATGTCATTGATAATCGTCAAAAGCGATTGTGTGGCACTTTTGATCTTGATGACTTTTTCACGATCTTCCTTGGCCAGATTGCTATCAAGCAACATATCAGCGAAACCCATCACACCTGTCATTGGCGTCCTGATTTCATGGCTCATTGATGCCAAAAATTCAGATTTAGATTTCTCGGATGCCTCAGCGCGATCTTTTTCAATTGCGTATTGTTCTGCAAGTTCAGCAATCTCAGCGGTATTTTCTTCCAGGTATTGCCGCGATACCTCTAATTCTTCGACGTATCTATGAAGTCGGCTTTCGCTTTCTTTTAGATTATGCTGCGCGCGTTCTTCAACAGTGACATCTCGCCCAGAACCTCTGTAGCCAAGAAATTTTCCATTTTCAGCAAAAACCGGTTTTCCGCTGATGGACAGAAACTTCACCTTCCCATTTCCTTTCGGCATCGTATATCTGAAGTCTGTAAACGCGCTTCGGCTCTCAAGAGCATCCAAATGCGCACGCCAACTATCATCAATATCATAGATATCAATTCCCGCCGCTTCGACACGTGTGCGGTTCATAAATAGTTCTGGCTGCAAGCCGGTGACTTGTTCAAATCGTTCGGATAGATAGACAAACCTGAGATCTTCGTCCGTTTCCCAGAACCAGTCGGCCGAAACATCGGCCATATCTTGAATCCGTCGCTCACTGACTTTCAGCGCTTGCGTGCGATCAACCACAAGTGCTTGGACGCGCTGCTCTCGGCTCACCATAAGATACACCATTTGACAGGCTGAAATCGTCAAAAGCATGCCTATTATAAACGTCGCAATTGCGGTCTTGTATCCAGAGTCATCAAACACATTCAGATCAATGAGCATCCGGAGACGAACGGGGCGATTGCCTAGATAAAAAATCCGATCAGCATCCATAATACTATCAAAAAGCGTTCCTTCACCCCGCCCCGACAAGTCCGCAAAATTAGACGTCTGAAATATGGAAGAAGCCTGGTTTTCGCTGTCCCTGCTTTTGATATCAATTGCGACCGCATTGTTTTGCACCAATGCATCAATCGAAATCGACTGGACGGCAAAGCTGATGATGGTATCGAGGTCTAGAATAGCGAAAACAACACCAATTACATTCTTGCGGCGCTGGTCCACCAGAAAGTTCCGTGCGCCATGCTTAAAATGCGGATACAGAAGCATCACGGCGCTGTTGTATGAGATCGTATTCAAACTACTAAGAGGGTCGCTAAGCTGTACCTCATCAAAATCAATACTGTCCTGCAACGGACTTACGATAGACGGTATCTCAGCCAAATCCGACCCAAATAGAGAAAATAGCACATCACTCGGTTCAAGAGCTGCCACGGGGTATTTCTTTGCAAGAGGTCGAACACCTCTTGAAACAGCATCTGCTAAAGCCTGGATTGAGTTTTCGTCATTGAAACCCAGAGACCTCGTGCGGGCAGCAAACTCATCAGGATCAACACCTCTTTTTCTGGGCGCCCAACCATAAGCAATTATTCCCGCTGCTGATGCCTTGAGGCTATTTGCGTAACTGGAAAAAGCATCTCGTGTGACAGTATCCGAAACATCAAACAGTGCACGGAACGCGCGCACCGAAGACATATGGATGTTCATTTCTGATTGGATACGACCAACAAGGTCAGCCATACGGCTCTGTGCTTCGACAAATTTCGTCTTTCGGGACTGCTCATACGAGGTATATGAAATCGACAAAGTGATAGCAGATCCCATCAGCGCAATACCGGCGATCAATAACCAGCCGCGCCATCTCGTATACTTTGGTTCATCTGCAGGACGCGCCTTTGATGGATCCTTTTTTGCCATACCTGAATATGTCCCTTTCAGGTTAAGCTTTTCAGGTTTTCTTGATGCAACACAGCACTTTATCAGAAAATAGGTTGGTTATTGAACCTGTATTAAGTTCGTCGCGTAACCGAAATTCAAGCCAAGCCTGGTTGGTCGCAAAACTTACACAGTCAAGTTAGGAACTTGTCCCTAAGTGCATCAGCTTGATCCGCAGTCAAAAAACGCGTTTTCACATCCTTGAGCATTAAAAATAACTTTGCCGTTTCTTCAAGTTCTTCGGTCGCATAAACGGCATCGCGCAGAGATTTTCCAGCCACGACAGGACCATGATTTGCAAGCAATACCGCGTGATGATCCGACGCCATCTCGCCAACTGCTTTTGCGAGATCGAGATCTCCTGGCGGGAAATATGGGATCAAGGGTAGCGTACCGATTTTCATAACATAATATGCTGTAATCGGCGGAAGCACATTTCTTGGATCAATGTCATCCATACAGCTGACCGCCACCGAATGTGTTGAATGAAGATGTACAATTGCGCCCGCGGAAGCGCGTTGCTCGTACATGGCAATGTGCAGAAATGTCTCTTTGGTGGGTTTGTCGCCAGATATGTGCTGACCTTTAGCATCTAGTTTGGCAATTCGTGCGGGATCAATTTCAGCCATTGAAACACCCGTCGGTGTCATCAACCACCCGTCATCAATGCGAACACTGATATTACCAGAACTGCCAAATGTAAGCCCGCGCTCGTACATAGATTTTGCCAGCAACGCGATTTCGTCTCGCGATTTCGTTTCTGTCATGGGAGCATATCCAATGATTTTTGAAAGAAATCCTCGGCACCAAAATTACCGGATTTAAGGGCTAGTGCCAAAGGCACACCACCTATAGATTCTGTCCAGGGCACACCCGGATCGATCTCAGGCCCAATGCGTAACGCCTGAATATCCAACGCTTTCACCACCGCACCCGATGTCTCTCCGCCAGCAATGACGAGTTGGCGAACGCCCATATCCATCAGCCCTGCGGCAATCTCACCCATAGCGTGCTCTACCATTTCACCTGCTTGCTCTCGTCCATATTTTTCCTGTGCGACGGATACATCGGCAGGGTCGGCAGATGAATAGATAAGGACAGGTAATGTCTCGTCCTGATCCTTTACCCAGGCAATCACGTCCGCCGCAACGTCCACCCCATCGGCAATCGCGCCGGGATCGATTTCAAAAGCTGGCCAACTGGACTTACTAAAAGCGACCTGAGCGCGTGTCATCTTTGAGCAACTTCCTGCTATCACGGCTGCGCGGCCAACAATTCCTGGCAACGCAGGTGCAGCGCGTTTAGCTAGGTTGCCTCGGGCACGAAAATTCTCAGGCAGGCCCATGGCAATTCCTGAGCCGCCGGTAATCAATGCTAAATCTGATGAAGCTCGACCAATTTCCATCAGATCTTCGTCAAACTGCGCATCAACGATTGCATGGCGAACTCCATTGGATTGCAGACGATGAAACGCGGCGCGGATCGCGTCAGCGCCCTTCGAGACTGTTTTATAATCAACCAGCCCAACTTTGTGCGCTGTCTGTCGTTGAAGAACGCGAACCAGATTAGGGTCTGTCATAGGATTAAGAGGGTGATTTTCCATACCAGATTCTGACAGCAGGACGTCGCCTACAAACAGGTATCCTTTATAGATTGATCGCCCCGTCTCTGGGAATGCCGGGCAGGCAATTGTGAAATCGCTGCCCAGTACATCAAGCAAGGCGTCTGCAACAGGTCCGATGTTTCCGCGATCTGTCGAGTCGAACGTTGAGCAATACTTGAAGATGATTTGATCAGCACCATTCTCACGAAGCCATGCCAACGCTTGAAGCGACTCTTCGACAGCCTCTTCTGCGGGGTTCGTTCGAGATTTCAACGCAATAACAATGGCGTCAGTTTCGCCAACATCGAGTGCTGGCCCGGGCACGCCGATGCTCTGAACCGTGTTCATCCCTGCCTTCACAAGTGTGTTTGCAAGATCAGTCGCACCCGTGAAATCATCAGCAATACAGCCTAGCAGCATTGCAATCCCCTCTTCATAAATTTTCTGGAAATCTGGTCGTTATTCACCATACCGAATGTATTCATCCCAGGTGCGCTCCAGCTTTCTAAGCATGTCCGTTGCATGAGAAATAGCTTCGGCTTCCCCAACGGCATCTAAATATTTGATGCCATTTTTTTCTTCTAGTTCTCGAATACCAACAACAACCTGTCGCCCTTTGTCAGTTAGTTTAACTGTCACCGAGCGCTTATCGTGTTGCGCCCGTTCCTGGTCGAGATACCCATAATCCGTCAATTTTTTAATGTTATATGATACGTTTGAGCCCTGATAATATCCACGTTCGATCAGATCGCGTATGACAATTTCCTCTTCGCCAATATTCGCCAGAATTAACGCCTGCACTCCATTAATATCGCGAATGCCAATGCGTTTCAGTTCGGTCCGCAGAACATCGAGAAACCGTCGATGCAGCCGTTCGATCAATAACGTGAGTTCAATGTATTCTTTGGACACCTGAAACCTTTCCTGTCATCTGTGATCCCTGTATTCTATTGCAAATTCGGGGCGAAACGAACGCCTTTATCTAAAATGATATAAGTTTTTAGCCAAACTCATGCAAAGAACATTTAAAATCAGATCTCATGATGAGATTTCTCGCATTCTGAAGGCTAGCATGTTCGTTTTGTTTTTAACGTCCTGCAGCGGGCAGGTGCCCACTCAATCAGAGATTCAAGAAGACAATGTGAATAGTCGTGCCAGCCAACTCGTGCGCGTCGCAGACACAACCCGAGAAAGTGGCGATATGGCAAATGCGATGCAGTTATACGCGCGCGCTGCCGATATGCGCCAAGACTGGATTTTGCCTCGACTGCGGCTCGGTGAAACCGCGTTGACTGCGGGACAGTATAAGGATGCATTAAATGCCTTTGAAGCTGCGGCAAAGCTGGCCCCCAGTGATAACCGCGGCCATAACGGCGCCGGGATCGCGCTGGACTTATTGGGAATGCATGACGAGGCGCAGCAACGGTATATTTCTGGTATGGAACAGGCACCGGATAACGGCCCTCTGCGAAACAATCTTGGCCTCTCTCTGGCTCTTTCTGGCGATTATGAAGCTGCCATTGAATTATTGGAAAGTGCCGTGACACGCCAACCCGATGACGTGCGGACACGCCAGAACCTAGCACTGGTTTATGGTCTTTCGGGGAACGAGAACCGGGCACGCTCAATTTCCGCAGACGTCATAAGTAAGGCCGCCATCGAAAACAATCTCGCATATTATGCAAAGCTTCGAAGTATGACGCCAACGGCGCGTTCCAAAGCCGTGTTTGGTATGCTAAAATAATCTAAGCACCTTTACATATTTATCAGATTATCGAGTGTCGATAGGACCGCAGGTCCGAGCAACACCACAAAAAGAGATGGTAGGATAAACAGGATCAACGGTATCGTCAGGGTCGCCGGCAACTTTGCCGCCTTCTCTTCCGCCTTCATCATCCGTTCTCCACGAAACTCTGCTGCTAGAACTCGTAACGACTGCGCTAGTGGCGTGCCGTATTTCTCGGTTTGTGTGAGCGTATTCACAACACCCCGAATTGCAGCCAAGTCAGTACGGTCGTTCAGATTTTCAAGTGCCAGACGTCGATCCGGAATGTAACTCAGTTCAATCGCAGTCAGGTGAAACTCATCCGCCATTTCCGGCGTCGCCTTTCCCATCTCTGCGGATACACGTTTTAAGGCAGCGTCCAACGACAACCCCGCTTCAGCACAAATGACCAGAAGATCCAATGCGTCGGGCAGTCCTTGGGTCAATGCCAGTTTCCGTTTTGTCTGTGCGTTACGGATTATCACATCTGGCAAATATGCCCCTGCAACAGTCAAACCGAGTGCGATCAGTGCCCGAATTTCAAACTCAAGATCAACAATGGGAACGACAAACAAGAGGATTGCCGCCGCACCACCGACACAGAACGGCATGATAGTCTTGGCGAATAGATACAGGACAATATGATCTCGAGAACGCCAACCTGCGCGAGCGAGAGACAACTGCACCCGCTCAGCATGATTGCTGCGCATAAGGTTGAGTTTTTCAACGATACGCCTGACGGCACCACCATTCTCTAGCAAAGCCCGTGCACGATGGCGTTTTGGCGTCGACAATCCTGCCTTTAAGTTTTGCCGATGTTTCATCAATGATTTCGCACGCCCAGCCATAGGGTCGCGAACTAATAATGAAGACCATACAGCATAGACAACAAACAACGCTGCCGCTCCGCTTAGCAAAGCAGCCAAAGCCTCTGGATCAAGACCGGGGGTAAAGCTTGCTAGCCAGGTCATATGTCAAACCTGATCATTTTGCGCATCACCAAGACTCCTCCGGCCATCAATGCGATAGCACCACCAAGCATGACCCGTCCTCTGATATCCGTGAACAGAACCGACTCATATTCAGGGCTCATGAAATAGATAATTCCAAACATGATAAATGGCAGGCTACCCAAGATCGCGGCACTGGCATTCGCCTCAGAAGACATCGCCTTAATCTTCAGGCGCATCTGCTTTCGGCTTCGCAGAATGTCAGACAAGTTGGCCAGTGTTTCTGCGAGATTGCCGCCGGTTTCTTTTTGCACCGAAAGGCTAATGACAAAGAACTTGAACTCCGGCGTATCAAGCCGACGCGCCGCTTCCCAAAGCGCTTCTTCCAAAGTTTGCCCAAGCCGGACAGAGTCCGCGATACGTTGAAACTCGACACCGACGGGGTCTCTCATCTCGCGTCCACATGCTGAGATTGTCTCTGTGACAGGCAATCCGGAACGCAATCCTCGCACCATCAAATCTATGGCGTCCGGGAACATTTGTGTGAACGCATTCCGGCGCCTCGAAATCATCCAGCCTACACAAAGATGGGGCAACCCAATTCCAGCACCAATCGCCATCGCCACGTTAACAAACCATGGCAGGCCAATAATCAGGGCACCAATGCTGGCGGCAAACAAACCAATCATCGCAGACAGCAATAAATATCGCCCAAGCGATACCGACTTTCCGGTCCTTTGAAGCCGCATCCGAATTTCATCGGGCCGCGGCAGAAGCTTCAATGCGATTCCCTCAAGCAAGGGTGACGAAGATACTGTCTTTCGTTTCAGCTGTCGTTGAACACGCTCTTCTGTTGTCAAAGGCCTGGCGCGTTCTCCAATTCGGTCCACGCGCGCCTTCAATCTGCGCTGTTTCCCAAGAACCGAAATCAGCAAGAATCCGGTCACCAGAATAACCGTTAACGCACCTCCGAATATGATCAGAAGATCGGTCACCCCATTGCCTCCATCAACGCCTTATCCAAACCAAAATATTTTGCGCGGTCGGAGAAGGCAGGTCTTAGGCCCGTCGATTTGAACGAGCCAAATAAATTGCCTTCTTTGTCTTCGCCTTCAAACTGGAATGTGAAGAGATCTTGGGTAGTCACGACCTCGCCTTCCATCCCGACGACTTCGGTAATATGCGTGATCCGCCTGATGCCGTCACGCATGCGAGATATTTGAACCACCATATCGACGGCTCCAGCGATTTGGGATCGCACGGCTTCGTTGGGTAATTTCACGCCTGCCATCGCGACCATATTTTCAAGACGTGTTAATGCTTCACGAGGCCTGTTCGCGTGAATGGTTCCAAGAGACCCATCATGGCCGGTGTTCATCGCCTGAAGCATATCGAGTGCTTCGCCGGCTCGGATTTCACCAAGGATGATCCGGTCCGGGCGCATCCGCAGCGCATTTTTCACCAATTCACGTTGGGTAATTTCGCCTTCGCCTTCCAAGTTTGGTGGACGCGTTTCAAGACGAACAACATGCGGCTGCTGCAACTGTAATTCCGCCGCATCCTCAATCGTAACAATTCGCTCACCACTATCTATCATCCGAGATAGCGCGTTCAGCAACGTTGTTTTTCCGGAACCTGTTCCACCGGACACGAGAATATTCAGGCGAGACCGAGAGGCGATTTTCAATACCGTCGCCATTTCGGGAGAGATATTTTCCTGACGTTGCATCACATCAAGTGTGATCTTTTTCTTTGCAAATTTTCGAATTGAAATTGTCGGCCCATCAATCGCCAGCGGAGGAATGATGATGTTTACGCGCGAGCCATCTGGCAATCGGGCGTCACACAACGGCGAAGATTCATCGACGCGACGGCCCACTCCGGAAACGATCCGGGATGCAATCTGCATGACATGACGGTTGTCGCGAAAGACAACCTCAGACAGTGTTAATTTGCCACCGCGCTCCACATAAACCTGATCAGCCCCATTGACCATGATATCGGTGACTGCATCATCAGAAAGCAAAACCTCGAGCGGACCGAAACCAAGCATATCGTTCAAAAGTAGGGTTACGATCTCACGCTGCTCCAACAAATTCAGCTGGATTTTGTGTTCGTTCAGTATTTCCCCAACAATCTCGGTGACTTCTTGCGCCAATTCCTGGCGTGGCATTTCACCGACTTCAGTCACATCGATACGATCCATAAGTATCGGCTGCACCAACGCCTTGGTTTGTTCGACCAGATTTTCCTTATCAACTATCTTTTCGCGCGGTCGACTATCCTCCAACAAGCTATTGATGGTCTTGGTGATGATATCTCGGCGTTCACGTAGGCCAAGACCGCCAGGCACAAGATCGGCGCAAATAGCCTGATCGACCCGCTCTGCTAAGTCTCGACGGGCAATAGTTTTTGGATCGTCATCTTTGAAAATTTCATCACGGCGCTCAGCAGTCTCGACAGCTGTCACCTCAACCACATCGGGGCGATAAATGTCGTCCACATTAGCGCCTTCAGAAACCTGCACATCTTCGTTAGCAATGGGTTCGTTTACCTGGAGCTTTGACGTCGCATCGGCGGCATGCACTCTGTGTGCATCCAAACGAACAACATCGCTTTGCTGACGTTTTCCAAACATCTTAGAGTGCTTCCTTTGCCTTTTCTTTCGGGCGTTTCAGAAAGCCCAATAAGGATTTCTTAGGCACGTCCTCGATACCTGCAATTGCCCGGGCAACGCCTGTTAGCGCATGACCAAGTTTGGATTTCGGCGATGCTGCCAAAATGCACTTTCCATTTGCTTCTGCGCTAAAAGCAGTTTTGGGATCAAACGGGATCTTGAAATCAATTTTAAGCCCGGAACCTTCTTCGAACGTCTTTTGTGCCAGCTCTTCCTTAGCCGCAATTCCTTGCATATTCAGAACGATAATGACCACGGCTGTCGGGTTAGAGTTCTTCACCAATGTGGATAGCCGCGCGACGTCTCGCATTGCTGCAAGATTTGGCTCGGCAACAAGAACAATCCGCGAGAATGGGATAAGAATTTCTGGCTGTGCCACTGCAAGGGTGCGTGGCAGGTCAGTAATGACGACGTCTGAATCGGCTTCGACGAATTCCAATAGACCTGAAAATGCACCAGCCGACGCGATATCTCCTCGAGACGGATCCGTCTCTGATGCCATGACGCGCAAGCAATCGTCTAATTTGACCGAAGCCCGCTTTACAAACAATTCATCCATACGATCTGGCTCGCGCATGGCGTCACCAAGACCTGCACCGGGATCGACATCGAGTATCAATGCCTGTGTGCCAAACGTCAGGTCCATGTCGATCAAGGTCACGTTCTTGGCGACATCATGGGATAAGTGCCATGCCGCATTTGCCGCAATCGTACTTGCCCCGACACCGCCACGCGACCCAATCACCGCGGTGGATATTGTTTCACGGGCTGATGCGACTTGCTCAATCGGTTTAATATCTGCAACTGGTTTCGGCTTGGTTCGTTCCAGGCTTTCAGCGAGGTCAACGTCTGAAAACGGCTTAACAATATAGTCTGCAACGCCCGCAGCGATCACATTGCGATACAGATGCAGATCATTGACCTCGCCCAACAAAATGACTCGCGCATCGGCATCACAAACCTCAGCCAGCCGCTCCGTTGCTTCCATGACATTTGGTGTTTCACCCAAATCAACGATGAGAAGCGGCGGCGTGCGAATGTCAGACAAGCTCTCAATCACGCCCAGCAAATCAGCAACAATGACATTGTCTGCGGGCATGCCCTCTTGCTCGCACACACGACGGATGATGTCCGCCGTTCCCTCATCGGACGCAAAAGCCAGAAACGGTCGGCTTGTGTCTGCTGAAATCACAGGACTATCTTTCCGTAGCGCGATCATTTGCTCTCTCCACCACCCGAGCTTCCTTCGACGCCGTGGCTTTGCGCTGTATTCGTATCGTCAACTTCCAATGCTCTGGTTTGCCCGATACGATAACGCTGAATACTGAGCACCATGGCCTCGCCATCCGCCAAGGTATCGCCACGCCCGATGGCTATATCCTTGGGCTCCGCAACCATCTGCCCAAAGTTAGACGCCGTTGCACAGCCCCAATTGGAGTGAGGTCTATTGTCAAATGTGCGACCGGATCGTGATGTAAAATCTGGACAACCCGGAAGTGTCACAAGGTACCGACGAACCACTAAGTTAATCTCGTTCTCAGCAATTCCCGCAACATTGTCACGAACCTGGACTCTTGCAGGATCAAACCCAGCCGCGACCACGATCTCTGCAATTGTTGTGCGACGATCAAAGGCCAATTGCGTGGTTTCATGGAGATATCCGAAATCAACAAACAACTGATCCGACTCTGCTGTCACCCGTCGTTGCAGAAATCCAATTGCGGCACGTTGTTCCGCAGGCGAGACGTTGGCCGAGCCGTTGATGAACTGGAGGGCAAATGCGGTTTCACTGGGGGCGGCTTGAACGCGTTTTTCCTGCCGTGGCTGCATCTCAACTTGCAAATTCAATGGATCATAGAAGGGACGATCCGCATATGTCTGGCACCCAGCTATTGATACTGTGAGGCATAATCCAAAAACTCTAAATATCGATGATTGCATGTTATTTTTCCTTATTGGCCAGGTGCGGCAGGTGTCTTGGTCGAACTGTCGAGCAAAAACCCAACGGGACCGATCAGACTATCCCCGGAGCGATCGATCGTGACCGGTTGCCCCGCTGACGGTTTTTGGCGATGCGTACCACCATTCAAAAACCGTTCTGCATCATGAGGGTTTTCTAATCCGTCAGTAGGCGCAGCCAGTTTCGGCCGCGAGACAGGTCGCACAACATAAGGTGTGACGATGATGACCAATTCACTCTCTTCACGCTGAAATCGATCTGACTTAAATAGGTTTCCAAGAACGGGAACGTCCCCCAATCCAGGGAATTTTGAAATATCGTGTGTCACGTTGTTTTGGATAAGGCCTGCGATCGCAAATGACTGCCCTGAGCCAAGCTCAACTGTCGTGTCTGCGCGACGGGTCGTTAACGATGGTATCTGGAAGTTATTCAACGTGACAGCATTCGTGCTGGAAAGCTGGCTCACTTCAGGGCGAACATGAAGGTTCACCCGTTCACGACCAATCAATGTGGGTGTAAAGCTGAGCGACACACCAAACTTCTTGAACTCGATTGTGACACGGCCATCTGAGTCCGGCACAAGTATCGGAAACTCGCCGCCGGCTAGAAAACTTGCCGACTCACCAGAAAGCGCGGTCAGGTTCGGCTCCGCCAGAACAGAAATTAGTCCCTCTTCTTCCAGCGCATCAATGACGGCATTTAAATCAAACCCACCAAGGCTTAAACCGGATGCAGATAGCGTGTGTTGTGTAACAGAAGCATTGAACGGGTTCGCTGTCGCAACACCAAAGGCTACACCTGCTGCTGACCCAGCGATTGACCAGTTAAATCCAAGCTGCTTGTCGACATCACGCGAAACTTCGGCAATCCGAACCCGCAAGTTGATCTGAGTTGGCGCATCCACGCCCACGCGCATCATAACTTTTTCCGGGTCACCAATCGCGCCGGCAACAACGCGTCGGATATTTTCCGCCGTGGTGACGCTATCAACAATTCCGTCGATCACAACGGTATCGTTAATGCTCGTCACTGTGACCGGAGAATTTGGGTGGAGCTGATGAAGAGATGATTTGATGCGGGTCAGGTTGTGCCCAACGTGCAAATCGATACTTGCCAAGACCTGTTCACGCCGATCAACGGCAAATAGCGTGGTTTCGCCAGGCCCCTTTCCCAGAACATAGACAAGTGTCGGACTTTTAATCTGCACGTCCGCAATTTCCGGATCCGCGACAAACACGGTTTGAGCCGGAGCACGCAACTTGATCAACCGGCCCTTGTGAACTTCCAATGACATCTCGTGATGACCACGCGAGACAACTTCAAGTGGCTGGCCAAAAGCGTCATCGATTGACACGACCGTAATGGCAATGATGCCAAGAAGCGCGAGGACAAAGACGATTTCTCGATGGAGATGCATTTCAATGTTCCTCAAAATGTTTGAACCACGGCTTCGCTACCACGCACGACGTGGACTTCTTTGTTATCGGTGCTCTTTGGGAACAGACGCGGGTCTCCCCACATGTTGTAAACGTCGGAGTCCAGGGTGTAGCTGCGCCCGTCGTTTCGAACCATTTTTGGATCGAACGGTTTTTCCCCGCCGATCAGGCGTTCCTGTAAGGCTTTTTCACTTTCGGCCTGACTGAGACTATTCAGACTTAGAGAAAGGCGCCCCATTTCCAACGCTATGGTCACACGTTCTGCTTCCTTTGGCGTCACCTCGACAGTTGCAGTTTTTGCCACGGCTGCTGAGCCATCTTCTTTATCCACGTGTTGATCGATTGCCAGCACCCGAACACGTTTTAGGACCGTCTGAGAAAAGAACCGTTGCTGACGTGCACCTTCGCGTTCATCCCGTACCTTCATAGTCATCAAAATATCGACCCAGTCCCCGGGGAAGATAAATCCAGCGATACCTGTCGTCGCATCCACGGGTACAGATACCGCACGAAAACCGGGCTCCAGAACGGCAGCGAGAAACCCGCGCTCACCGGGGTGGACAACACGGACTTCGGTGACAGGCTCGCCCGCGCGAAGTGCAACACGAACAACAGCACCGTCCAGTTGGGTCATAGGATCGACGTCACCGTCGTCCCGCTCCTCGCTAGGGACACGAACAATGTAGGATTTATGCACACCGTCTTCGGGCCAAGGATGCCATTCCATATTTTCAGGCTTCAGGAATGTCCCGGGCTTCAGGTCAGTTTTCGCTACAAGGACTTCAGCGGCGGCCATCGTAATAACTTCAATCTCAGTTTTCTGATTTGCGGCCATGCGCGTGCGCTCACCCTCGAGCCAGGATTTGACATAAAGTGCCGTCCCGGATGCAAAGACCAATGCCGTAACTAAAAGAAGAATGTTCCGAAGCGATAACATTGTGATCTCCTCACATGGCCAATTTAAAAAGGACGGTTCCGCCACCGCAGGCTATCGCCACGCCGTAGGGAAGTTTTTCGCCAAGCACATGATCTCGTGCAGACGCTTCGCCAACCTGATCAAAGCCAAGCGCGATGACATGGCGAAATCGAGACAGATAAATCAGGGACAAGGCAGCCCCCGCCAAGGTCGTGACAACAAGTAGCTCTGCGGCCAGAGCGGGACCTGCCCACAATGCAAGTGCGGAGAAAAGCTTCACGTCTCCAGCACCAAGTCGGCCTGTCATGTAAATTGCAAATGTAACAATGAACGTGATGGCTGCAACGATAAGCGCGCCACTGATGTCTATTGCAAATGGTGCCAACCAGACATGTATTGGATAAAGCCCAAGCAAAACGACAGTGCACATGTTTGGAATGCGGAACGTGCGTAAATCACTGAGTGCCGCGTACGCAACAGGCACAGTTGCCAATAATAAAACAAATGTATGAAACTGAAATTGATAACCCATCGTCCTCACACCTCCTCCGTTCTTGAGGACTTCTGTCTTTCCCCTATTGCATTCTCTCTCTCATTATTTTTGATTTGAGCGTTTTCGCTTTCCGGAACCCCCAACGATCATGTCTACAATTGATCTGCCGAGGTGGGTGTCGTCCAGAACGGAGGCTGACCGCTCGTAGACCCGGCATCGCCGGAGGATCCGGAAAACGGTCGGCGCTGGTGCCGACCGCTCCTGGCTGAATTAGCTACCGCCGCCGACAGCACCGTTTAGGATCGTCGCGACACTATTGAACATTGTGTCGAGCGACGTTCCCATGGCACGTAGCGCAATAATCGCAGCAACTGAAACGAGTGCGGCAATGAGGCCATACTCGATTGCGGTCGCACCGCTTTCGTCATTAATGAATTTCTGAATGGTGGCTTTCATGGTGGCCTCCTCTTTGATTCGTTTCGCTGCTTCACACCATGTGAACGCAACATCGAAAATCACACCGAAGTGCTGAGGAGGATTAATTCATTTTTTACTTTTTTATACAAAATATATATTCATCAATACTTTAGGCGTAATTTTTGTGTTTATTCTAAGTTTAGTTTTGTAAAATTTTATTCAGTTTATTTGCTTAAACGAGGCAATTTTCCTGCATTCGTTTACTTCGTGTTTCGGCCTAAAATTCATTATTATCTGTCTCTGATCTGGATATCGGAGACATATCATGCTGAGGTTCAGCAAGCACCCTTTAAAGTCGTTCAGGCGAGATACAAACGGATCTACATTGATGGAATTCGCGTTCGGTGCGCCGGTTTTATTGACCGTCATCCTGGCATCCATGGAGTTTGGTGCCGTGATGCTGACCAGCACTCTGATGGAAAGCAGTCTTCGTGAAGCCGCACGCTTTGGCATCACAGGTCAACAACCTGATAACGCGACCCGCCTCGAGCGCATCATCGACATTGTAGATGAACGCACACTCGGTCTTGTCGATATGGCTGAAGCACAGGTCGACATACTGGTCTACCCGAGTTTTTCTGACATTGGACGAGGCGAAGATTATGTCGATGGCAATGCCAGTGGGTCATATGACCTTGGTGAAACATTCACCGATGAAAATGGTAATGGCGTCTGGGATGCAGATATTGGTGCCGCCGGCAGTGGCGCATCTGGTGACATAGTTGTGTACCGTATGCGGTATGACTGGCAGTCAATGACACCCTTCGCCAGTCACTTCATTGGAAATGATGGCATTCTGAATCTCGCCGCCAGCATCGTTGTGCGCAACGAGCCCTGGGATGGATTGGACGGAAGCTGATGCTTGACCGAATTCGCAAAGCTATAAAGAAATTTCGCCGTGACGAGCGAGGTCTGTCGGCCGTTGAGATTGCCATCGCTGTGCCTGTTGCTTTGGCGCTGACACTCAATGGCATTGAGATGACACGATACGTGCTGCTTCACCAAAAGACAGAGCGCGCAACGATGACCGTCGCCGACCTGGTTTCACAAGGCGAAGTGCTGACCGTCAATGATCTGACAAACATCTTCCGCGCTGGTGCGTTTATCACCGAACCGTTCGATTTTGATGCGGATGGCGCGATGATTGTCTCGAGCGTGGTTGGCCAGGCTGGCGGCGCAGTCGTCGAATGGCAACGCGTTTATGGTCAAAGCCCGCAAGCAAGCGGGCTTGGCGGTCAAGGTGCAGTTGCGACCCTTCCTTCTGGGTTCGTTGTGCAGGAAAGTGAAAGTGTCGTGATGGCCGAAATCCATTATCGCTATACGCCAATGTTTCCAGGAAATCCAATCCTGGGCGGCGCAATTGGCGGCAATATCGTCTATAACTACGCGATATTCCGGCCACGCTATACTGTCAAAGTCCGGCTCGGCATTTAAAGCCAAACCCTCCCAGTCCTACTCAACAATATTGATTTGAATTCTTCTGGTTTTTACTTGGACAGTCTCAGTTCCGAGAGGTCGTTTGCAATCTCACGAAATACTGCCCGCAAGGCGGTGCTGTCTGGTGCGTAATGATAGAAAGGCGATCCCGGACCGCTTGCGACTTCTTGAAGCAATGTCTGCAGGTCTGTCCCGTTATTCGCAAACTGAATGACATACAAAACCACACCGTCACTCTTGATGTTCGTCGAGAGCAACCTCAGGCGATCATCCATACCGTTTTCACCGGCGCCACCACCGCCAAACACACGCTTATATCCACCACCGTTGCCGCCGACATTCTGTCCATCTGTTAATAGGACAATTGCTCGTTGTAGCTCGTACTCTGGATCAGCTTCGGCCTCAGTGTAGGGCGCACCTGGCATCAGCACATGCCAAGCCCATCCAAGACCTTCCGGGATATTCGTTGTGCCGCGCGGATCGACCAAGTCACCAATGGCATCCGTGATTGTTTGCTTGTCGCTTTGCAGAGGTGTGATGCCATGACTGAGGCACGGTGTGCACTCAGACGTGCCGTTATGCGACATGGTGCATACCCCGCCACTCACAGGTTCACCTTCTGGACCGACGGGTTCCCAGGCAGGCCAGTCCGCACCGTCCAAAAGCTGCGGCCCATAAAGTATATCGGCATCATCATCCGTCGCCGCGTTATCAAGATATCTCTGGAAAACGCATCCCCGCCAGTTCGACGGCGGCGCTGACAGCAATGGCACGGGTGAATTATTTACATTGTAGACATCACTTTGGGCCGCACCCGTAATTGGATTTGTAAATCCGGCAACTGGTGTCGTAACAGTCAGACTGGAATCAAAGGCACTACCATCGCGCGTCACATTCACTTTTGAGTTCCAGGGGACCAGCCCGATTTGAAGTAAATCTTTACTCCCATTGTCGCCAAACAGAATATCGACAAGATCGGTCGCCGCCTGGCGCGCTGCTGCAATGCGTGATGTGGAGCCACTGGTTGATCCCATAGAGCCGGACATGTCCATTGCAATGACCACATCAAGCGCCTGCATTTGACGCGTGATCTCGGTTGCCGCCGAGACGGTCAGCTGATCAAAACCAATCACTTTCATCAGCGTTGTGGGGATTTGTGCAGACGCCGAAAGCGTCAAACGTTCTGCGAGTTCATCAACAACGATGTGTGGCCCCGACACCGTTGCATTCATGTAGCCACTTGGGAAATTTCCCCGAAAAAACATTTCAATTTCGGCATCACGGTTGGGCGAGAAAAATCTTCTGCCTCCGGCTAAACCGGCTGCGTCCAGCGCAGACGACATCCGTGACTTGACCAGATAAGCACGCGCCGTGTCTGTGCCCATCCCAACAAAGGCGACCATCGGAACAGCTGCCAGTGCAAATAATACAATCGCAGCACCACATTCATTTCGGTTGAATGAGCGGACTTTCCGAACAATTTTTTGAACAAGGCCAAGCATTAAATGGCATCCCCGTAGTACATGCAGAGTGCCCAAAATAGGTCCTGGTAACGCCTTTTTCCTAATCTATTATTTATGCAATTTTTCGCGATATTATGGATAAAATTTTATCCATTTTCCCCCGGTTTTCCGGGCAAATAATACATTTGGAAGTCTGCTTGATCCCGCCGATGATTACCCAGTTGAGGATAGCCATTTTTATGGATGGAGCACTGGCCATGGCAGATTGGGATATCGAAATCGAAGACGACATATTGTCGCTTGATAGCGTGCTTGATCCCACGTCAGAACCGGCCAATGTATACCCATCATCGACCAAACCGTCACCTACCCAACCAACCAAACTTCAAGATACAACACCCCCGTCCATTGAGTTGTCAGATGTGAACGATTCTGAAAGCGAGTTTATCTTTGATGTTCTTCACGGTGTTACGGGGACTGCGCCATCGCCTGCCCCCGTATCATCCTATGATGATACGTTGGACAGCCCAGAGATAGATGGTCTCGTCACACCGGAACCCGCCCTGATCATCGACAACACTGATCTGTACAAAGACACCTTTGAAGATCGCTCGGACTACCTCGAAGATGAGCGTCTCGCCAATCAGTCGTCAGATGTTGAACCCTTCAGTGTCGCGCAGCCAGCGACTGGTACAAATCCACCTCCCGACCCGACGCCCGATCCGGACCCCACGCCGTCACCAACAGATGATCCTGTAAATCTTGTCGGTGGATTTGGCGCGGACACCTTAACCGGTGGCAGCGGTAACGACACATTGGACGGGAGCTTCGGGAATGATGTCCTCATGGGACTGTCAGGCAATGATCGCCTTCTTGGTAATATTGGAAATGATCATCTGATCGGTGGTGATGGCGATGACTATGCCTTTGGGTCAAGTGGCGATGACACATTAGATGGCGGCGCTGGCAACGATGAACTCCGCGGCGGCTTTCAAAATGACATACTCAACGGTGGTGAAGGCAACGACACGCTTGTTGGATGGAACGGAGACGACACCCTCGCAGGGGGTGACGGCAACGATCTTCTCGACGGCGGCCAAGGTGACGATACCTTTGTGATTTCTGGGGACGCCCATGGAGATACGGACACGATCACAGACAGCGATGGCAACGATGTTATCTTTTTTGACGGCTTCAATCCATTTGAGCAGGTTCAGACAGTTGAACAAGTTGGGACGGACCTTGTCTTCACGTACAACGGTGGCGGCAGTCTGACCTTCGATGATTTCTATGGTGACGGCGAAATAGAAACTATCAGCTATGATGGGCAATTCTATACAACCAACGGAGACGCGACTTCGTCGGTCTCATTTTCAGACTTTTTGACATCGTCCGGGGATCAAATCCTTGCAGGTACTGACGGCAACGACAACCTCTCGGGCGGCACCGGAAACGACCGCATCTCTGGGGGTGACGGAGATGATGTTCTTCAAGGAAGCGACGGCAACGATGACCTCAGTGGTGGCGAAGGCATAGATACACTGTTTGGCGGAAACGGCGATGACCAACTTTTCGGCGCTGGTGACGGATCAAATGACTTTTACAGCGCAGATACGCTGCATGGTGACGCGGGGGCAGACACGCTCAACGGCGGTGGCGGAGATGATTTGCTTTATGGTGGAGACGGTGACGATAGAATTCTTGGCGGCTTCAACAATGACACTGGGTATGGCGATGCGGGCAATGATTACTTGTTCGGAGATTTAGGCAACGACACCTTGTCGGGCGGTGATGGCAACGACAATGTCAGAGGCGGGTTTCACGAAGACTGGCTTATGGGCGATGCTGGCGACGATCTGCTGAATGGCTACTTTGGTCACGACACGCTGGACGGTGGCACTGGTACAGACCGCCTGGAAGGCGGCGATGGGAACGATACATTCATTATGCGTCGCGGCTATGGCACCGATACCATCAGTGATTTTACGGCATTCAGTATCGGCGCAACATACGCAGATACGCTCGATCTCTCCGATTTCGGCATCGCCAGTTTTAACGATCTCATCATGTCAGAGACAGATGGCAATACGACCATCGATCTGGGACTTGGCGACAATCTTGTCCTGGAAGGCGTGGGGGCGGCGTCGTTAAGTGATGACGACTTCACATTCTAACTGTCGACAAGCTGTGTCGTTCACCCAATAGAAAGGACGCGCAAAATGACCACAATGCGTAAAAACAAAAACAAACCGGTTCATTGGCCGAGTCTCATTACCGCACTATCGAATACGAAATCGCATATCGGGCATCTTTTGGCCTTCAGCTTTGCAATCAACTTGCTGGTCCTTGCCGTGCCGATTTTCATGATTCAGATTTTTGACCGCGTCCTTGTCAGTCATAGCTTCGAGACGCTAACCGTTCTCGCGATCGGTGCCATTGCCGCCCTCGTCGTCATGTCGGCACTTGATCTAGTGCGCGGACGAATTCTGTCGCGAGCCGCGCTAAAACTGGAAGACAGTCTTGGGCAGGATTTACTAGCCAAACAACGCCAGGCCCGCCTGGGCGATGTTGCAAAACTACGCCAGTTCATCGCCGGGCCCATGATGATCACTCTTTTGGATGCACCTTGGGTGCCTTTGTTTCTATTGGTTATCTATTTGTTGCACCCCACGCTTGGACTGATTGCACTCGCGGGCGTAATTCTTTTGGCATTTGCGGCAATCGTAGCGGAACAATGGACACGCGCGCCCCTCGTCGCGGCACGCGCAGCAGAGCGAAAGATAACCGAACTAAGCCAGAACCTGGCGCGTGATGATGGAAGCGCTGCCGTTCATGGGATGGAGCTTCACCTCGCAAAACACTGGCAGCAGGCCCAACGGGCAACGGCGCGCCAACGCCTGCTTTTGGCTGATCGGACCCATACTGCTTCCGTGTTTGGGCGTTTTGCTCGCTTGGCTTTGCAAGTGGCACTTATGGCCGCAGCAGCAGGCCTGGTGATAACCGGGCAAGTGACACCTGGCGTAATGGTCGCCGCAAGTGTCATCGCCGCGCGTGCATTTGGCCCTGTGGAACGGGCGCAAGAACTCACACGCGCATTCAGTGATATCCGCGCAGCGCTGTCACGTCTGTTGATGACGAAAGTTCCCCATGTGCCAAAAGTATCGGGTTTCCCCATTGGAGAAACACCAAAACTCGAGGTCCGAAAACTAGCCATCTATCCAGAAGGACACCGCGAGCCTTTGTTCTCAAACGTCAGCTTTGAAGCGTCGGGGGGCGAGATGATTGGTATCACCGGTGCCAGTGGGACAGGCAAAAGCGTGCTGTCGCGATTGCTCGTCGGGCTTGATACACCGACGCAGGGAAAGGTTGCTCTGGATCGTCAGGATATCCGACAAATCACCATGGAACGGGCACGTACGGATATCGCTTATCTGTCGCAGTCTCCTAAATTACATACAGGTACAATCGCCGATAACATCTCCAGATTTGGCGATCCGCAATCACCGGAAGTATACAACGCAGCTCGTTTTGCGGGGGCAGAAGACGCAATCCTCGAATTGCCTGATGGTTACCTTACAATGGTCGGGCAAGATGAGCCGCCTCTCCCGCAGGGATTGGCGCAACGCATCCTGATGGCCCGCACATTCTTTGATGACCCCCGCCTGATCGTTTTGGATGAGCCATACACGTTTCTCGACAATCATGGCATCGAACGGTTGTTGGGTACACTCACCCACTTCCGTAGTGCAGGCAGCATTGTTATCGTTGTATCTCAACGCCCCAGTGTGCTGGCTCAATGCGACCGGGTGCTGGTGCTTGAAAATAATAGCGGACGACTTGTCACCAGAAACCCGGCGGCGAACCTTCGCCTACTTGAAAACACCAAATTAAAAACGATGACACAGGCGAATGCGCCGGTGCCAACAGCGGCGGAGTAACAGTTATGAACCTGGATGATCTCGAAGCTCGCCTTGAAAAGTTCCGTTCGCGTCTCTCTGTGACTGTGAATTGGCGAAAACCATTCAAGATCCGACCCATGGAACACAACGATCATGAACAATCTCGCCAGGAACATAACGACACCGAAGATCTGTTTCAGACATCGCGTCTCCGTGTAATTGGCTGGAGTATCGTTGTTGTCTTTATTTTCGGCGGTATCACGTGGGCAAGCGCAACACGCATTGATGGGGCTGCAATTGCCCTCGGTATTGTGGGGGTCGAGAGCAATCGAAAATCTGTCGCCCATCTCGAGGGCGGCATTGTCCGTGAAATCCTGGTAGCAGAAGGTGATCGGGTGAGCAAAGGTCAGGCTTTGATCCGGATGGACAAAACGCGCTCACGCGCTTCGCTCGATCTCCTTCAAGGTAGAATGGATGCACTCGTTTCCAAAAAAGCCAGACTTGATGCTGAACGCAGGGATCTTGCAACTATTGAGTTTCCTCCGGAACTACTGGACCGCGCCCATCAAGGGAAACTGCTGGATATCATGGATGGCGAAATGCAGGTCTTAGATACGCGCCGCCGCAATCTTGACCGAAAGGACCGCATCCTCAAAGAGCGTATTCAGAAACAGCGCGCCAACATTCGCGGCTCAAATGGTAAGCGCGTCGCATCGCAAAAACGCCTAAAACTTCTGAAAGAAGAATTTGCGATGATGTCTGGTCTATTGGCAGAAGGTCTTGTTGCGAAGAACCGCGTGCTATCGGTGGAACGCAAGATTGCCGACACACAAGGTGACATTCACGACCTCTCATCAAGAGTAGCCCAGGCGGGCGACGAGATTGCCAAGCTTGAGATGGAACGGGCGCAAATCATGGAACAACATCAACAGGACGTCGCGCTGACGCATCAGGAAACAAATGAACGAATAGCTGAAGTCGCTGAAAAAATCCGCGCTGCCAAAGATATACTTCAACGCACTGACGTCGTTGCGCCCGGTGATGGTGTTGTTGTCGCGTTACGTCAGCATACGGTTGGAGGCGTTGTTCAGGCCGGGGAACCCGTTCTCGAACTCATCCCGGATCATGACCGCTACGTCATTGATCTGCGGATTGACCCCAATGACATTGATATCGTTTATCCAGGTCAAACCGCTAGAGTGCGGTTGTCGGCATTCAATGCACGAACAACGCCAATGATTACCGGTGAAGTTGTTCATGTTTCGGCCGACCGACTGGTAGACCCAGCGACGGGTGTCGGATATTTCTCCGGTCGCGTCATCCCCAACACACTCACAATGCAGGAAGACACGCCTCTATTGTCTTCAGGTATGCAGGCAGAGGTATACCTGGTCACCGGAGAGCGGACTGTCCTTGATTATTTGTTGGATCCCCTCGTCCGCGCCAGCGAACGCGCAGGTCGAGAACTTTAGGAAACCATACTAGGGTTTGAAAGGCTCGGGCGGGCCCGGCGGGAACATTGCCGATGGCATCGTATCAGTGGGATCAAGACTAGGCGTCACCGCGTCATCATCTGATGTTTCGTTCGCGCTATCTGCGTCCTCGCCCAAGGGCTCGAGATCATTTCTTGTCCACCAGTACCAGAAACCTTGAGATCGAAGCCATTTCTCAAGACGATCAAGATTTGACCATTCACGCCCCGACCCACGCGCCGAATAAATTCGGGCAAGTTGTCCATCAACGTATACAAGCACACCCCAGGTATGCGGGTTCTTTTCCTGATCACCAAAACCTCCACCTGCCTGCTCGCGCCAAACGCGATAGACAACGGCGTATTCCCCAAGACTACCGAGGGCGCGCAGATACGACAGATCTGCTTGCGTGATTGTCATTGTCACGCCAAGCGCTGCATCCTGACTGGTTGCATCCTTCGTCATCGATATATTTACATCTTGTGTCATGGTGATTCTGACACCTTGTATCATGGTGTTGACAAAACGGATCAAATATCCTACATCATGTTACATGCTGTGGATGGATTCGACCAGAAGTTATTTCTCCAGTCTACGGCAATTGAATTGTTGAGGCAAAAGGCCTCTCTCAAAACAAACCGAAGATTAGGAGTTAAATACTATGGCTAGAAAAATCGCACCGGTGCCTAAAGGCTACCGTACAGTTACACCTTACCTTGTTGTTCGTGGCGCAGACGCCGCCATGGATTTCTACGCAGAAGTTTTTGACGCAGAAGTTCTTTCGCGTGTTTATGGCGACGATGGCGCAACGGTTCTTCATGCAGAAATGAAGATCGGCAACTCGATCGTTATCGTATCCGACGAAATGCCAGCATTTGGCGTTCTCTCACCGCTCGCATTCGGTGGCTCACCAGTTGCACAGCACCTTTACTTGCCTGGCGTAGACGCAGCATGGGAAAAAGCTGTCGAAGCTGGTTGCACTGTTTTGGTGCCACTCGCAGACACACAGTATGGTGAGCGCTTCGCAAAAGTCGTCGATCCATTCGGTCACGTCTGGTCAATGTCTAAGCGTGTTGCACCTGTCAAAATCGAACAGCCGGCAGCACCTGAACAGGTTGCACCTGTCGTTGTTGAAGAGACAGTTGCGCAGGCCGAGCCAGAGGGTTTCTCTGTTTACGAGCCAGTTGGCAATCGTGCAGATCAGCCTTATCCAACAGCTGATGGCGCCGTTGTTGTGGAAACAACCGAAGCTGCTTAAAATCATGGTGTAAGAGGCGGCTTGATTGTCGCCTTTTACTCCGCTCTTTATTTATGTTCAAATTGGAAAACATGATCTCAGGTTGGGACACTTGAAATGACTGATAACAAAACGCTCGATGCACGCCGTGCTGCTGCGACCCCACGTGGTGTTGGTATTGCCACACAAGTTTATGCTGATCGCGCAGAGAACGCTGAACTTTGGGACGTCGAAGGTAACCGCTACGTAGATTTTGCTGGCGGCATTGCTGTCTTGAACACAGGACATCGTAACCCCACTGTGATGAAAGCTGTTCAAGATCAGATGGAGCGTTTTACGCACACCGCTTATCAGGTGATCCCTTACGAGCCATATGTTGAGCTTGCTGAGAAACTCAATGAATTGGCACCGGGCGACACGCCAAAGAAAACATTATTCGTCACCACGGGTGCAGAAGCCGTTGAGAATGCCGTGAAGATTGCCCGCGCGCACACAGGGCGCCCTGCAGTCGTCGCATTCTCAGGTGGTTTTCATGGTCGCACCATGATGACCATGGGACTTACCGGCAAGGTTGACCCGTACAAGCGTGGATTTGGCCCAATGCCTGCTGGCATTTACCACCTTCCATTCCCCATGCCGATGCATGGCGTGACGGCGCAGGACTCAATCGATGCCCTGCATCGTTTGTTCAAGGCAGACCTTGAGCCCGAGCAGGTTGCTGCAATCATCATTGAACCCGTTCAAGGTGAAGGTGGATTTTACATCGCACCAAATGAATTGATCCATGAGATTCGCGCACTTTGTGACGAACACGGGATTTGCCTGATCGCAGACGAAGTTCAGTCCGGCTTTGCTCGAACAGGGCATATGTTCGCATCCGAATATTGGGGTGTTGAGCCTGACATGATCACAACAGCAAAATCACTCGCAGGCGGGTTCCCGCTGGCCGGTGTCATTGGTAAAGCTGAGATCATGGATGCACCTGCACCTGGAGGCCTAGGCGGCACCTACGGTGGCAGCCCTATCGGGTGTGCCGCAGCACTTGGCGTCTTGAAAGCAATCGAAGAAGAGCAGCTTCTTGGCCGCAGCCGCAATTTGGGCGCGCATATGGTGGAGCGCATTCAACGATTTGCCGAGCGCACTGATACACATGCCATTGGTGATATTCGTGGCCTTGGCGCCATGGTTGCCTTTGAGTTAGTGACAAAGCGCGGCGGCAACGAGCCAGACGCAGAAGCAACTAAGGCACTCTGCGCCAAGGCGTTAGAGAACGGTCTGATTTTGTTGTCGTGCGGCGTTTACGGAAATACAGTCCGTATTCTGGTACCGTTGACGGCATCTGATGCAATCGTTGACGAGGGTCTCGATATCCTGGAGCGGTCTCTGATTGAGATAAATGCAGCGTCGGAAGCTGCCGCATAATTTGTATGAGTTGCGCCATGCCTATGAGTATCTTCTCGTAGGCATGGTCAATATTTACGTGAGTGCCAATGGGTACAAACGAACGACATAGTAAAGGCTTTTAACTTCATGACCCCTTTTGCGATCGCTGGCGTCCAGATGCACGTTTCGGCTACCCATGAAAATGTCACCGCAATGTCTCAGCGTATTGATAGTGTCATGGTCCGGTTCCCATGGGTTCAAATGATCGTTTTCAGTGAGTTGGCACCTTATGGTCCACTCCCGACAAATCATCCTGAGAGCACAGAGGGTGCCATGGATGTTTTTCGTGAAGCTGCACAGCGCCACAATGTATGGCTATTGCCGGGCTCGATGTTTGAACGCACTGAACATGGCCTTCGCAATGTCGCTTGCGTAATTAACCCTGAAGGCGAAATTATTCGTCGCTATGCCAAGATGTTTCCGTTCATGCCTTATGAGGCGGGGGTATCAGGCGGCACTGAATTCTGTGTTTTTGATGTACCAAACGTGGGCCGGTTCGGCCTTTCCATCTGTT
>Ga0189287_100179_pt1 | contig 30326 bp, 34 predicted proteins | sample UW86minimetaG_FD_130319 | JGI IMG/M metagenome (GOLD analysis project Ga0189287, IMG submission 130319) | Marine microbial communities from the Costa Rica Dome - UW86 mini metaG | ecosystem: Environmental > Aquatic > Marine > Oceanic > Photic zone | place: Costa Rica: the Eastern Pacific... | reverse complement strand
CGCGGACGGGCGCCGCCCGGCTCTTTCACCGATCCCACTCATATTCTCGCAAAGCACACCAAAACACCCCGCCCCGGGCTTGACCCGGGGCCTCACGCGGCCGCCGCTTCACCACCAAACCCCCGTTGCACCCGACACAACATCTCGCCTGTTGCGCCCGGAACGCCACATCATCCAACCGCCTCACAGACCCGGAAACCGACGCGATACCGACGAAATACCGACGTGATACCGACGTCGGCCCCCCTTCAAATCCTCGCCGTTAACCATCGAATCAGCAAAACCCTTGATGTCACCCGGCAATTGCCGCCTGCCACCGGCCCGTGCTAAGGTCTCTGGAAAAGGCAGAGCAGGCCCATAAAGCCATGACGGCACTGAAAGAATACCAGCGGCTGGAAGCCTCGGGCCTGTGGCGCCCAACCCCGGATGCCCAGCGCACCGAGGTGATCGTCTCGATCGGCGATGCCACCCTGATCATCAGTGACCTGCAGGAACGCGCGCTCACCCACTGGTCGCTCGCCGCCGTGGCCCGCGCCAACCCCGGCCGGCGCCCCGCCATCTACCACCCCGACGGCGACCCGGGCGAGACGCTCGAACTCTCCGAAGACGAAACCGACATGATCGCCGCCATCGAGAAGCTCTGTGCCGCGATCGACCGCCGCCGCCCCCATCCCGGCCGGCTGCGCCTCGTCATCCTGCTGGCCGTGCTGGTCATCGTCACCGCCGCTGCCGTGATCTGGCTGCCACAGGCCGTGCGCCGCCACGCCGTCACCGTCGTCCCGCAGGTCAAGCGGGCCGAGATCGGCGCCGCCCTCTTCCGCCATATCCAGCAGGAAACCGGCCCCCCCTGCACCACGCCCGAGGGGCGCGCGGCCCTTGATAAACTGGCCCAGCGCGTGCCGGGCCCCGATGGCCCCGGCTATCTCGAGGTCATGCGCGAGGGGATCGACGGCACCATCCACCTGCCCGGCTCGACCATCCTCATCGGCCGCGGGCTGGTGGAACAATATGACGAGCCCGACGTGGTGGCGGGCTACCTGGTGGCCGAACGCCTCCGGGCCGAGGCCCGCGACCCGCTGGCGCAGCTGCTCGAGGCCAGCTCGGTCTGGGCCAGCTTCCGGCTGCTCACCACCGGCGATATCGACGACGGCACGCTCGACGCCTATGCCGACACCCTGCTCGACAGCCCCGGCATGAGCCTCGACACCGAGACCCTGCTGGCGGGGTTCGAGGCCTGGTCGGTCCGCGCCGCGCCCTACGCCTATGCCCGTGACGAAACCGGCGAAACCACCCTCGGCCTGATCGAGGCCGACCCCTTCGCCGACGGCGCCCCGCCGGCCCTGCTCAGCGATTCCGACTGGCTCCGCCTGCAGGCGATCTGCGGCGGCTAGTCGGATCCGGCCGCGGTATCCGCGCGGCAGGAAACCCGCCGCCAAAGCCCCCAGCCCTTTGCATCCCGTGGTGCAAACGAACGTTCATTAAGCCCGAAGCAAAGTGTTCGCTCAGAGCCCTTTGTCGCCATCATAGTATCGGTTAAAAATCTGCTTTATGACACGTCGCGCTATTTCCTGTACTTATATAGCCTCGCTAATCGTCATGGTTGTTGTCGGATTCGGATACGACAGCTTCTCGCCGGGCTTGGCCGAGCGCAGTTCGAACGGGCCGTTTTTTTGCAAGCAGTTGATGAGTTCCGGTTCGGACGATGATGCGCTCCTGATGGCATTCGTCCTGTTCATGGTGCCCCTCACAATTCGGACCTTGAGAGCACGGCGTCGCATCGCGATCTTCGAAATGGCAGTGTTCAGCCTATGCGCGTTCGTCTCGTGCTTTGCTCTGTGGCTTGCCAGTTTGGACTGCGCATCAATACTTTATACCGCGTTCTTCGTCCCTGACCCCGCGCTTGCTGGCGCCTTGGTCGCACTCGTCCTTTCGACGGCCATGCTCATATCCCTCCGTTTCGTCCAATGACCGAATTGTCCCGCCGAGCCAACCTTCGGGACAGTAGGCTTCCGAGGATTTCTTCGAAAGACGTCCATGGACATGCCGCCAAGCTCACAAGACGTTCGGCCTCGAATTGCAACACGAAACGCAAAGGGGTGGTCCAAGCTCTCATACTCTAGACAAAATAAGGCGGCCCCGTTTCCGGCGCCGCCTCTCCTCGTCTCCGAACCGTGGTCCCTACCGACGCAGGCTCGCCTGCGCAAAGCCCATGCCGCGCACCCGGGCCAGCCCGCTGTCAAGCGCGCTTTGCGTCGTGAACGGCCCGGCCATGACCAGCGTGTAGGTCTTGCCCTTGTGGGTCACCTTGCCCATCCGCGCGGGCAGGCCGGAATTGGCCAGCTTCTGCGCCGTCCGCTTGGCGTGGGCCGGGTCGCTGAAATTGCCCAGCTCCACGTAGCGATGGCTCGCCGCCCGGGTCTCGACCTTGGGCGTCGCGGCCATCGTGGCGGCCGGCTTCGGCGCGGCCTTCGCCTGCGGCGCGGCCTGCTGGGCAAAGCTCATCACCATCGGCGTCGACACCGCAGAGCGCGTCACCACGTCCGCCTCCGTCACCACCGGGCCCACCGCCGGCTGCTTCAGCTGCCGCGGCGTGGTCTTGGTCCACCGCTGCTCCATCTGCGCCTTGCCGGCAAAGGTCTGGTGCGCCCGGCGGGTGTTCAGCCGGTCATCCTCCCACACCGAGACATAGCCCTCGGGCACGTAGACCCCATCGGTGCTAGCCTTCTGGTTGGCATAGACATGCTTCGGCGCCACCCTCGTCGTCGCGGTCACGTAGCCCGGCGCGGCATAGCTGCCCGTTCTGTAGGACGTGACACCGGTCGGCGTACCGGGGTTGTAGACCGTGGCGTTGGGGCCCGCGGTCGCCCGCTCGGTCACGTGCGGTGCGCTCTGCGGGCCGCAGCGGATCGTGTAGCGGTTCGTCGAATTGATGTACTGCTGCGATTGCGGGCTCAGGTTCGCGCAATTGGCCACCACCACCCGGCGCGGCTTGGGCGCGGGTTCCGGCTTGGCCACCGGGGCGGTCACCGGCACCGGGTCCGGCGTGGTCGCGGCCGGCTTCGGCGGCGGGGCCGAGCGGTAAAGCGGCGTCGCAGCCGGCGCAGGCGCAGGCTTGCGCGCAACGGTCGTCGTCGCCGGGGCCGGTGCGGGCTGCGTCACCGGGGCCGTGGCCCTCGGCGCCCGAGCCGCCGCGATCTGGTTGCCCGACAGGGTCGGCTGCATCCCACAGATCTGCTTGCGTCCGCGGCTCACCCGCGGCACCCAGTTCACCGCGCCGTCAACGCCCGCCCGGATGAACACGCATCCGGTGCTGTCGACATATTGCCGGCCGGTATAGGACGCCGGCGGGAACTCCGCCGGAACCGTTTTTTTGATCTGGGCCTGGGCAATGCCAGACCCGCAAGACACGACGATGGCAGCCGTCGCCAGCACACTTGCTAATCTCATTTTACCCCCAGAGTAACTGGGTCGAGATTGCCTCATAATAGGATGTGAGTAAACAGGTTTCCCTTATTGCGTGCCGAACATGCGGTCGCCCGCATCCCCCAGCCCCGGCAGGATATAGCCCATCTCGTTCAGCCGCTCGTCCAGCGACGCCGTCACGATCGGCACGTCCGGATGCGCCTCCTTCATCCGCGCCACGCCCTCCGGCGCGGCGAGCAGGCAAAGGAATCGGATGTCCTTCGCGCCCGCCTTCTTCACCAGGTCCACCGCCGCGGCCGAGGAATTGCCGGTCGCCAGCATCGGGTCGACCACGATCGACAGCCGCTCGTCAAGCAGCTCGGGCACCTTGAAATAGTACTGCACCGGCTGAAGCGTCTCCTCGTCGCGGTAGAGCCCCACGAACCCCACCCGGGCCGAGGGAATCAGCTCCAGCATCCCGTCCAGAAGCCCGTTCCCCGCCCGCAGGATCGAGATCAGCGCCAGCTTGCGTCCGTCCAGCACCGGCGCGTCCATCTCCTCCAGCGGGGTCTCGATCCGCCGCGTCGTCATCGGCAGCTGGTGCGTCACCTCGTAGGCCAGCAACTGGCTGATCTCGCGCAGAAGCTGCCGGAACACGGCCGTGGATGTGGTCTTTTCCCGCATCAGGGTCAGCTTGTGCTGCACCAGCGGGTGCTTGACGACGGTCAGGTGCTCTTTCATCTCCGGCTCCTCTCAGGCTGTCTGCCCCGCCTTTTCCCGCAATCGCGCCCCGAGGGCAACGCCGGATGCCGCGCTCAGCCCTCCGGCGGGGTCAGAAAACTGCGTCCCGGCCCGCCGTTCTCGAGGCCCAGCCACGCCGCCACGCTCGCAGCCACGTCGATGAAGCCGACCAGCCCGATCTCTCCCTTGCCCGCACCGGCCACCAGCACCGGCACCCGCTCGCGCGTGTGATCCGTGCCGGGCCATGTCGGGTCATTGCCGTGATCGGCGGTCAGGATCATCACGTCCCCCTTCCCCAGCCGCGGCAGCAGCTCGCCGATCTTGCGGTCGAACCACTCCAGTGCGGCGGCATAACCCTCCACGTCGCGCCGGTGGCCATAGACCGCGTCGAACTCGACGAAATTGGCGAAGGTCAGGCTCCCGTCCTCCGCCGTCTCCAGCGCATCGGCCAGGTGCCCCATCAGCTCCGCATCGGTGCCCTTGGCCACGTCGGTGATCCCCTGCATCGAGAAGATGTCGCCGATCTTGCCAATCGCATGAACCTTGCCCCCGCCGGCCCGCACCCAGTCGCACAGCGTCCAGCCCGGCGGCGTCATGGCGAAATCCCGGCGATAGGCGGTGCGCCGGAAGCCGCTTTCGGCATCGCCGATGAACGGCCGGGCGATCACCCGGCCCACCCGCATCTCGTGCAGCATCGGCGCGATCTCGCGACAGAGCGTCAGCAGGCGCTCGCGCCCGAAAACCTCCTCATGCGCCGCGATCTGGAACACGCTGTCGGCCGAGGTATAGCAGATCGGCCAGCCCGTCCGCATATGCTCCTCGCCCAATTCCTCGAGGATCACCGTGCCCGACGCATGACGATTGCCCAGCACGCCCTCCGTCCCGGCCAGCCGCTTCACCGCCTCGGTAATCTCCTCCGGAAAGGCCGGTTCCTCGTCAGGGAAGTAATGCCAGTCGAACGGCACCGGCAGACCGGCCAGCTCCCAATGCCCCGAGGTGGTATCCTTCCCCTTCGACACCTCGCTCGCCGCGCCCCACAGCCCCTCCGGCGCGGCCCCCAGCCCCGGCGCCATCTTGCCCGACGCGAGCTTCACCGCCGCGCCCAGCCCCAGCCTGTCCAGGACCGGCATCTTCAGCCCGGCCCGCGCCTGCGCGATATGCGCCACGGTGTTCGACCCCGTGTCCGGTTCTCCCGCGTTCAGGTACTCGCCCGCATCCGGCGCCCCGCCGATGCCCACGGAATCCATCACGATCAGGAATACCCGCGCCATCAGCCGACCCTCTCATGCACCAGCGGCGGCAGCTCCGGCGCGGCGTCTCCGATAGTAATGGCCCGCCGCAGGATCACCTCCGCCCGGTCGGCATGTTCGGCCCGCGCGGCATGGATGCGCAGCAACGGCTGGCCTGCCTCCACCTCAGCGCCAAGCGCCACGATATCCGACAGCCCCGTGCTCGGCTCGATCACGTCGCTCTCCACCTGCCGCCCGCCGCCCAGCTCGATCACCGCAAGCCCCATCGCCTCGCCATCCATGGCGGCGACGAACCCGGCGCGCTCCGCCTTGAACTCCCGGATCACGGTCGCTTCCGGCAAAAACCACGCCCAGCGATCGACGAACCCCACCGGCCCGCCCATCGCGCCCACCATCCGGCCGAACCGCTCCACCGCGCGTCCATCGGCCAGCACCGCCCGGATCATCCCCGCACCCTCACGCTCATCCTTCGCCAGCCCCGCCCCGGCCAGCGCCAGCCCGCCCAGCACCGCGCTCAACTCCGCCAGCGGCCCCGTCGCCTGCCCCGTCAGCACCCGCATCGCACAGGCCACTTCCAGCCCGTTGCCCAGCGCCGGGGCCAGCGGCTGGTTCATGTCGGAAATCACCGCGCTCGTCCGGCAGCCGGCGGCATTAGAAGTCTCGACCAGCGCCTGTGCCAGCGCGCGGGCGTCCTCTTTACCTTTCATGAACGCCCCGCTGCCAAGCTTCACGTCCAGCACGAGGCCATCCAGCCCGGCGGCCAGCTTCTTCGACAGGATCGACGCGGTAATCAGGTCGAGGCTCTCCACCGTCGCGGTCACGTCGCGGATCGCGTAAAGCCGCCGGTCGGCCGGCGCCACCTGCCCCGTCGCGCCGACAATCGCGCACCCCGCGGCGTTAACGATTTGGTAAAGCTGCGCCTCGCTCATGTCGGTCCGCAGCCCCGCGATCGCCTCCAGCTTGTCGAGCGTCCCGCCGGTATGGCCCAGCCCCCGGCCCGAGATCATCGGCACATAGGCCCCGCAGGCCGCCAGCGCCGGCGCCAGCACGAGGCTCACGCAATCCCCCACGCCGCCGGTCGAATGCTTGTCGATCACCGGCCCGTTCAGCCGCCACCGCAACGTCTCGCCACTGTCCCGCATCGCCAGCGTCAGCGCCGTCCGTTCCTCGGGCCTCAGCCCCTTCAGCAGCACCGCCATGGCAAACGCCCCGGCCTGTGCATCGCTCACATGTCCGCTCGCCAACCCGTTGGCAAACCACGCCATCTCCTCCGCCGAGGCGCCCCGCCCGTCCCGCAGGGCGGCAATGATCGCACGCGCATCCAACCTGTCAGTCTTTCGCCATATGGGCCTGCTCGAACGCCAGCGGCAGCAGCTCGGCCAGCGTCACCGTCTTCTCGACCCCCGCCACCGTCGCCATCGTCACCGGCACCGTGGCGCCTCCGAACTCCGCCAGCTTCTGCCGGCACCCGCCGCAGGGCGTCACCGGCGCCGGGCTGTCGGCGATCACCGCCACCTCGGCGATCTCGCCCTCGCCCGCCGCCACCATCGCGGCAATCGCGCCCGCCTCGGCACAGGTCCCCTCCGGATAGGCCACGTTCTCGACATTGCAGCCCACGAACACCCGGCCCGACACGGTCCGGATCGCCGCACCCACCTTGAACCCGGAATAGGGCGCATAGGCCTTTTCGCGAACCTTCGCGGCATCCTCGATCAACGACATCTGGCAAACCTCTCCCACTCGGCCGGCGCACCGGCCAGATAAAGATTGCGCGCCATGAACCCGATATGCAAGCTGACGCTGCGCGAATTGCCGCGCCGGAAGGCAGCTTCTTGCACGCCGCAGAAAATGGTTTAGCACTAAACCAAATCGCGGGAGGGACCAGAATGACCGACACCCCCAAGGACGCCCAGACCCAGGCGGCACTGGCCTATCACCAGTTCCCCAAGCCCGGCAAGCTGGAGATCAGGGCCACCAAGCCGCTCGCCAACGGCCGCGACCTGTCGCTGGCCTACTCCCCCGGCGTGGCCGAGGCCTGCCTTGAAATCAAGGCCGACGAGAAGGCCGCCAGCCTCTACACCTCCCGCGCCAACCTCGTCGGCGTGGTCTCGAACGGCACCGCCGTCCTCGGTCTCGGCAATATCGGCGCGCTCGCCTCCAAGCCGGTGATGGAGGGCAAGGCGGTGCTCTTCAAGAAATTCGCCAATATCGACTGTTTCGATATCGAGGTGAACGAATCCGACCCCGAGCGCCTCGCCGAAATCGTCTGTTCGCTCGAACCCACCTTCGGCGCCATCAACCTCGAAGACATCAAGGCCCCCGACTGTTTCATCGTCGAGAAGATCTGCCGCGAGCGGATGAACATACCCGTCTTCCACGACGACCAGCACGGCACCGCCATCGTCGTCGGCGCCGCGGCCCGCAACGCGCTGCACGTGGCCGGCAAGGCCTTCGAGGACATCAAGATCGTATCGACGGGGGGCGGCGCGGCCGGCATCGCCTGCCTCAATCTCCTGCTGAAACTGGGAGTGAAGCGCGAAAACGTCTGGCTCTGCGACATCCACGGCCTCGTCCACGAAGGCCGCGAGGTCGACATGAACCCCCAGAAAGCCGCCTTCGCCCAGGCAACCGACCTGCGCACGCTCGATGACGTGATGGACGGCGCCGACCTCTTCCTCGGCCTCTCCGGCCCCAACGTGCTCAAGCCCGAACACGTGGCCAAGATGGCCGACCGCCCGATCATCTTCGCGCTGGCCAACCCCACGCCCGAGATCATGCCCGACGTCGCCCGCGAGGTCGCGCCCAAGGCCATCATCGCCACCGGCCGCAGCGATTTTCCCAACCAGGTCAACAACGTCCTCTGCTTCCCCTTCATCTTCCGCGGCGCGCTCGACGTCGGCGCAACCGAGATCAACGACGAGATGCAGATCGCCTGCGTCGAGGGCATCGCGGAACTCGCCCGCCACACCACCTCGGCCGAGGCCGCCGCAGCCTACAAGGGCGAGCAACTCACCTTCGGCGCCGACTACCTGATCCCCAAACCCTTCGACCCGCGCCTCTCGGGCATCGTCTCCACCTCCGTCGCCCGCGCGGCCATGGAAACCGGCGTCGCCGCCCGCCCGCTCGACGATCTCGACGCCTACAAGCACCGGCTCGACGCCAGCGTCTACAAGTCCGCCCTGCTCATGCGCCCGGTCTTCGACGCCGCCCGCACCGCCTCGCGCCGCATCGTCTTTGCCGAGGGCGAAGACGAACGCGTCCTCCGCGCCGCCCAGGCCATCCTCGAGGAAACCACCGAACAGCCCATCCTCATCGGCCGCCCCGAGGTCATCACCACCCGCTGCGAACGCCTCGGCCTCGAAATCCGGCCCGAGCGCGACTTCAACATCGTCAACCCGGAAAACGACCCCCGCTACCGCGATTACTGGGGCAGTTACCACGCGATCATGAAACGCCGCGGCGTCTCGCCCGATCTCGCCAAGGCGATCATGCGTACCAACACCACCGCCATCGGCGCCGTCATGGTCCACCGCGACGAGGCCGACAGCCTGATCTGCGGCACGTTCGGCGAATACCACTGGCACCTGAACTACATCTCGCAGGTGCTCTGCTCCGACGATTGCCACCCCCAGGGCGCGCTCTCGATGATCATCCTCGAAGATGGTCCGCTCTTCATCGCCGACACCCATGTCAACGTCTTCCCCACGCCCGAGCAACTGGCCGAGATCGCCATCGGCGCCGCCCGCCACGTACGCCGCTTCGGGATCGAGCCCAAGATCGCCCTCTGCTCGCAATCCCAGTTCGGCAACCAGGGCAGCGATTCCGGCAAGCGCTTGCGCGCCACGCTCGACCTGCTCGACAGCAAGCCGCGCGATTTCGCCTATGAAGGGGAGATGAACGTCGACACCGCGCTCAGCGCCGAGCTGCGCGAACGCCTCCTGCCCGACAACCGGCTCGAAGGGGCGGCCAATATCCTGATCTTCTCGAATTCCGACGCGGCCTCGGGCGTGCGCAACATCCTCAAGGCCAAGGGCGGCGGGCTCGAAGTGGGGCCGATCCTGATGGGCATGGGCAACCGCGCCCATATCGTCACCGCCGGCGTCACGGCGCGCGGCCTGCTCAACATGGCGGCCATCGCGGGCACGCCGGTCGCGCATTACGGCTGAGCGCCCATGTCGGAGTTCATGCTGCACCTCTATCGCGGCGACCATCACCTGAAACGCATCGGCGCCTGCAAGGACGGCTCGCTGTTCTGGATAGACAGCCAGTTCGTGACGGAAGACGGCGCGCCCGTGGATTACCTCTGCACCTACCGCTTCGCGGCGGATGGCCAGTTCACCTTCTGCAAGATCGAAAGGCTGGGTCCGAGAGACGAGATCGACACCGCCGAGTGGGAGGCCCGTCTCGCCGCACATATCCGCTGGCTGGGGCCGCATTCGTTCGGGGAAATCAGGGTGCAACCGTTCTCGATCCGGCATGACGGCCATATCTTCGGCGCGGCCATCCGCACCGAAGAGGTCGCGCCTGACGACCCGCCTCTGGTCGACCTGCTGCCGGGGCATACGTTGATGTTCTTTCCGCCATGGGAAGAGGGCGGCTACGACACCTGAAAGGCTTGCGCAAAAACGAGGTGCCGCAGCGCAGGGGCTGCGCTGCGGCGTCGAGATGGGGATCTGGGAAGATTACTTGTTCGTCGGTTTCGTGCCGGGTTTGGCCGGCTTTTGTTTCTTGTCGCCCATGGCAACAGCACCCTGTGATGATCGGCCCGGCACCGCGCCGGACCGTAGCCCGAAAATAGGCCCGCGCCGCCCTCGATTCTGATATGTTTTCGACATCGCCGATGTCGAAAATCACCCTGAGCGAAAAACCTCCGTACGGTAGCCGCCTTTCCGCGCAACGCCGTCCCGAACGTGGTAAACCGCCCCCTCGGGAGGGCAAGTCGTTGCACCGATGATTCTCCGCCCCGGTTCTGCAAACTTTTGCAAACTGACCGCGAAATACCATCCCGGTTGAAAATTTTTTAAACTTTGCAAAAGTTTGCAAGGGATTTCGGGCAAAACCTGCAAATTCTGTGCGGTAATCTGCCACGCATCGCATCGCCCCTCTTGCCGCAGCGGCAGCGCGTCCCGTAACACGTATCCCAACGGAGCGGAGGAGAACACCATGGGATACGAAGAGGTCTATGACAGCTGGAAACAGGATCCGGAAGGGTTCTGGATGCAGGCCGCCGAGGGCATCGACTGGGAGGAGAAACCGTCGAAGGCGCTCTTCGACGACAATGCCCCCCTCTACGAGTGGTTCCGCGACGGCAAGGTCAACACCTGCCACAACGCGCTCGACCGCCACGTCGCCGCCGGCAACGGCGACCGCACGGCGATCATCTACGACAGCCCGATCACCGACACCAAGGAAAAGATCAGCTATGCCGAGATGCTCGACCGCGTGGCCTCCCTCGCCGGCGCGCTGAAGAAACAGGGCATCGAGAAGGGCGACCGCGTCATCATCTACATGCCGATGGTGCCGCAGGCGCTCGAGGCGATGCTCGCCTGCGCCCGCCTCGGCGCGATCCACTCGGTCGTCTTCGGGGGCTTCGCCGCCAACGAACTCGCCGTCCGCATCGACGACGCCCGCCCCAAGGCCATCATCGCCGCCTCCTGCGGGCTCGAGCCGGGCCGCGTGGTGCAATACAAGCCGCTTTACGACGGCGCCATCGAGCTGGCGAAACACAAGCCCGAGTTCTGCGTCATCTACCAGCGCGAGCAGCACCCGGTCGAGCTGACCGAGGGCCGCGACCACGACTGGTACGCCTTCCAGGAAGGCGCCGAACCCGCCGACTGCGTGCCGGTCGAGGGCAACCACCCCGCCTATATCCTCTATACCTCCGGCACCACCGGCGCGCCCAAGGGCGTCGTCCGCCCCACCGGCGGGCACCTCGTGGCGCTCAACTGGTCGATGAAGAACATCTACAACGTCGACCCCGGCGACGTGTTCTGGGCCGCCTCCGACGTGGGCTGGGTCGTGGGCCACAGCTATATCTGCTACGCCCCGCTGGTGCACGGCAACACCGCCATCGTCTTCGAGGGCAAGCCCGTCGGCACCCCCGACGCCGGCACCTTCTGGCGGGTGATCTCCGAGCACAACGTGCGCAGCTTCTTCACCGCCCCCACCGCCTTCCGCGCCATCAAGCGCGACGATCCGAAGGGCGAATTCGTCCGGAAATACGACCTGAGCTGCCTCCGCGTCCTCTACCTCGCCGGGGAACGCGCCGACCCCGACACGCTCAACTGGGCGGCCGACCAACTCGGCGTGCCGGTCGTCGACCACTGGTGGCAAACCGAAACCGGCTGGCCCATTACGGGCATCCCCGTCGGCATCGAGAAGATGGAGGTCAAGATCGGCTCCTCCGGCGTGCCCTTCCCGGGCTACGACATCGACATCCTCGACGAGGCCGGCCAGCCACAGGCGCCGGGTACCCTTGGCGCCGTGGCGATCAAGCTGCCGCTGCCCCCGGGCACCCTGCCGACCCTCTGGAACGCCGAGGACCGCTTCCGCAAGTCCTATCTCACCACCTACAAGGGCTATTACGAGACCGGCGATGCCGGGATGATCGACGAAGACGGCTACCTCTACATCATGGCCCGCACCGACGATGTCATCAACGTCGCGGGCCACCGCCTGTCGACCGGCGGCATGGAGGAAGTGCTGGCCAGCCATCCCGACGTGGCCGAATGCGCCGTGATCGGCGTCACCGACCCGCTCAAGGGCCAGCTTCCGGTGGGCTTCGTCTGCCTCACCAAGGGCGTGAACCGCCCGCACGAGGAGATCACCGCCGAATGCGTCAAGCTTGTCCGCGACCGGATCGGCCCGGTCGCGGCCTTCAAGCTCTGCGTCGTGGTCGACCGCCTGCCCAAGACCCGCTCGGGCAAGATCCTGCGCGCCACCATGGTCAAGATCGCCGACGGGCAGGAGTTCAAGCTCCCCGCCACGATCGACGACCCGGCGATCCTCGACGAGATCTCCGAGGCGTTGCAGAAGATCGGCTACGCCAAAACCTGACGCGCAAAAGAAAAGGCGGCCCGCGAAGGGCCGCCGTCAACTCTTGTCCGAAGGGGCAGGTCAGACCCGCCGCGCAAACTCGTCGGCTTCACGCTCGGCCTCTTCACGGGCCCAGCCGTACCGTTCCTGCAGTTTGCCCACCAGCTGGCTGCGCTGGCCTTTCGCCTGGTCCAGCTCGTCATTGGTCAGCTCGCCCCAGCGCTCCTGGGCCTGGCCTTTGAGTTGCTTCCAGTTGCCTTCGATTTGATCCCAGTTCATGACATCCTCCATGGTGTCGATGGTTGCTGCGTGTCCAGTCCCAACGTGACCACCCGGGAAAGGTTCCGTCCTCGTCCGGGCCACGCGCCCACGGAAGGCGACTTTCGGCGCAAACCCGGTCCATCTGTCAGAAACCGTACAGAACTACCTGACTTTCAAGCGAAATCCCGCCGCCCGGGGCCTCACCATGTCAACACGAGCGCGCCACCTGGCCCTTCGCCGTGCTGGTCGATCGTCACGTCCGTGTCATTGCCCCGCTGGATCACCGTGGCGCGCTTGTTGTTGCCCCGCTGACGGACGGTGGCCGAGTTGTTGTTCCCCGCCTGCACCACCGTTGCGCGGCTGCCCTGGGGGCGGGCATTGCCGAAGAGGGCGGCGCCGTTGCGCGTCCGCGCCTGGCCGAAGGCGTTCGCACCGCCCCCGGTCCAGCCGACATTCTCGCGCGACTGGCTGTGGGAGTATTGCCCGGTCGTGATGCCGACCACCCGGTCGCTCGGGTCGGCAGAGGCGATGCCGGCGCAAAGCGCGAGACCGGCGGCAAAGGGAAGCATGAAGCGGCGCATGGGAAAACTCCTGTCGGCGTGTTGTGGGATCACGTGTTGTGGGCTCAAAGGTCTTTGGTGTCGGCCGCGGGGCGACAGCGCAGGCGCTGCCCACCGACCGTCAGTTCGAGATCGGCGGTATAGGACTGGGCCGTGCCGCCCATCGTGGCCTCGCCAAGCGTCACGGTGCGGCCCGCCCCGACGGTGAATTCCCCGCCCTGGTCGATCTCCGCCTGCCCGCCGCCGCTCGACTGGCGGATGCTCAGCGCGTAGGTGCCCGAGACGTCCCGCTCGGCCGTGACCTTGCCGGAAATCTGCACCGTGTCGCCAAGGTCGCGGGTCACGACGGCGCATCTCAGGCCGTCGGCGCTGGCGCGTGCGGTTTCATGGGCCTCGCCCTGGCCGACGAAGGCGCCGAAGGCGGTTGCCGATCCGGCGGCCAGTATGACAAGGGCGGCTGTGGGTAGCTTGCGTTTCATCCTCTTGGTCCTTTCCCGGTTGGGCCGGGCACGCGCCGCCTTGGGCGCGCGCCCCGCCTTGTGCGTCAGTCCTGAACGATGACCGAAACGTTGCCCCGGCCCGTCTGGCGCGAGGTCGCGTGGTTGCCTTTGCCGGTCTGGATCACGCCGACGGCGTTGCAGTTGCCCGACTGGTCGACATCGGCCGTGTGGTTGCGCCCGAACTGGGCGACACCGGCGATGTTGCACCGGCCCGACTGGCTGGTGAGCGCGTTGTTGTAACGGCCCGACTGGCCGGTCACCGAGCGGTTGTTGCGCCCGATCTGCCCGGTCACGGCGTCATTCATGCGGCCCGACTGTTCGACCGAAACGCTGTTCCGACGCCCGTCCTGCGTGTGGATCGACAGGTTGCTGTTGCCGCGCTGGTACACGTTCAGGCGGTTATACGTGCCGCCCTGCGACGCGCCGATGCTGTGGTCGCGGCCGAACTGGCTGATCGACACGCGGTTGCTGTCCGCGAAGGAGGTCGACGCCGCGCCGAACCCGATCAGCAGCGCGAGAGCGGCGGTCTTGATGTGATATGCCTTGGTCATTGTCATTGTCCTTTCAGACGAAGCGTTCGTGTTTCTGGCGGGCCGGCGCTGTGCCGCGTCGACCACGTGACAAACGATGGGGGCGGTGCCGCGAGACAGGCAATAACCGGGCCCGGACATGGGATAACCATGGCCTTGCTATCCGATAACAACGGCGAAAACGGCTTGTTTACAGGGGTTTGCCGAATGGTTCCCGATTTCGCGCATCGGCGGAAAAACGAACGCACCCCTTGCGGGCATCGCCGATGACACGCGCCTGGAGGCGGTTTATTCGAACTGTTCGCGGATCAGGCGCTCTTCCAGCCCGTGGCCCGGGTCGAAAAGGATTCGGTGCGCGATGCTGGGCTCCGACCGGATCACCACCCAGACGACATTCTCGACCCACAGGCTGTCCGCATCGGCCATCACCGGCCGCTTCTTGGCATCCAGCACGTCGAATCGTACCTCCGCCGCCTTGGGCAGCAGCGCCCCCCGCCACCGCCGCGGCCGGAACGCCGCCACCGCCGTCAGCGCCAACACGTCCGACCCGATCGGCAGGATCGGCCCGTGCGCGGAATAGTTGTACGCGGTCGACCCCGCCGGCGTCGCCAGAAGCGCCCCGTCACAGACCAGCTCGGCCAGCCGCAGCCGCCCGTCGACGGTGATCTTCAGCTTCGCCGCCTGCGGCCCCGCCCGCAAAAGCGAGACCTCGTTGATCGCCAGCGCCTTGTGCAGCTTGCCATCCACCGTCTTGGCGGTCATCGACAGCGGGTTCAGCACCTCTTCCGCCGCTTCCGCCAGCCGCTCCATCAGGTCGCTCTCGCTGTATTCGTTCATCAGGAACCCGACCGTGCCCCGGTTCATCCCGTAAACCGGCGTATCGAGGTTCTGGGTCCGGTGCAGCGTGCTCAGCATGAACCCGTCGCCCCCCAGGGCCACGATCACGTCGGCTTCGGCCTCCTCGGTCTGGCCGAACCGCTGGACAAGCGCGGCCCGCGCCGTCTGGGCCACGGCCACGTCGCTGGCGACAAAGGCGATCTTGAAGTCCTTGGCCATGAGCTTGGGTTTCCGATGCGCCTTTTTCTTGGCTCTTACGATACTTGTGTCTCCGGTGTTGCGCGGAATATGCCGGTACTGCAAGGGGTTTTGTCGCTTTACCATCTTTCAACCAAAGCCCGTTTCCGATAGGAAATCGCCGCAAAGGCAATCGGACGGAGTCATCACAATGCCGCACGACGGAAACCAGCCCTTTGAGGGCAAAGACTTTTTCACCCAGTCCCTCGCCGAGCGCGACCCCGAGATCGCCAAGGCCATAGAATCGGAGCTTGGCCGCCAGCGTGACGAGATCGAACTGATCGCCTCCGAGAACATCGTCTCGGCCGCCGTGATGGAGGCGCAGGGCTCCGTTCTCACCAACAAGTACGCCGAAGGCTACCCCGGCCGCCGCTACTATGGCGGGTGCCAGTATGTCGACGTGGCCGAGAATCTCGCCATCGAGCGCGCCAAGCAACTCTTCAACTGCGGCTTCGCCAACGTCCAGCCCAACTCCGGCTCGCAGGCCAACCAGGGCGTCAACCAGGCCCTGCTCCAGCCGGGCGACACCATCCTCGGCATGAACCTCGCCTCGGGCGGCCACCTTACCCACGGCGCCGCGCCCAACCAATCGGGCAAGTGGTTCAACGCCGTGCAATACGGCGTCCGCCAGCAGGACAACCTGATCGACTACGACCAGGTCGAGGAACTGGCGAAAGAGCACAAGCCCAAGATGATCATCGCCGGCGGCTCGGCCATCCCGCGCGTGATCGACTTCGCCCGCTTCCGCGAGATCGCCGACATGGTCGGCGCCTACCTGCATGTCGACATGGCCCACTTCGCCGGCCTCGTCGCGGCAGGCGAGCATCCCTCGCCCTTCCCCCACGCCCACATCGCCACCACGACCACGCACAAAACCCTGCGCGGCCCCCGCGGCGGCATGATCCTCACCAATGACGAGGACATCGCCAAGAAGGTCAACTCGGCCATCTTCCCCGGCATCCAGGGCGGCCCGCTGATGCACGTGATCGCCGCCAAGGCCGTGGCCTTCGGCGAGGCGCTGCAGCCCGAGTTCAAGACCTACATCAAGCAGGTGCGCGCCAATGCCGACGCGCTGGCCGACCAGCTCATCAAGGGCGGTCTTGATATCGTCACCGGCGGCACCGACACCCACGTGATGCTCGTCGACCTGCGGCCCAAGAAGGTGACCGGCAACATCACCGACGCCGCGCTCGGCCGCGCCCATATCACCACCAACAAGAACGGCATCCCGTTCGACCCGGAAAAGCCCACCGTGACCAGCGGCATCCGCCTCGGCACCCCCGCCGGCACCACCCGCGGCTTCAAGGAGGCCGAGTTCCGCCAGATCGCCGACTGGATCGTCGAGGTGGTCGACGGGCTGGCCGCCAACGGACCCGACGATAACGGCTCGGTCGAGGCGAAGGTCAAAGGCGAAGTCATGGCCATGTGCCAGCGCTTCCCGCTCTACCCCAACCTCTGATCCGGGCCTGACCCACGGAAAAAGGGCCGCGGCGCTGGACATACCGGCGCCGCGGCCTTCTTATGTCGCCATGACGACGACCCGCCGGATAGAGCGCCATCTCGGCGACTGGATGCGCGCCCGCCTGCCCGGCTGGGCAGCGGAACTTGTCATGTTCCTGCTCAAGATGGGCTGGTCCGGCCTCTTCGGCCTGTCGCTACTCGTGGCCATCATCGGCACCAAGCTGATCTGGTCCGACGCCATGCCGCTTCACCGCTATGACTTCCTCGTCATCGTGGCGCTCGGCCTTCAGGCCCTCTTCCTCGCCCTGAAACTGGAAACATGGGAAGAGGCCCGCGTCATCGCCCTCTTCCACCTCACCGGCACGGCGATGGAGTTCTTCAAGGTCCACGCCGGATCATGGAGCTACCCGGAACCCGGCCTCTTCAAGATCCTCGGCGTGCCGCTCTTCTCGGGCTTCATGTATGCCAGCGTCGGCAGCTTCATGGCCCGCACGATCCGCGTGTTCGACATGCGCTTCGCCCCTTACCCGCCCTACTGGATGACAATGCTTCTGGCCGTGGGCATCTACGTGAATTTCTTCGCCCACCACTTCCTGCCCGATATCCGCGTCATCCTCTTTGCCGCAACCGTGGCTCTCTTCCTGCGCACCCGCATCTGGTACCGCATCGGCGACAACCTCTACTGGATGCCCCTGCCGCTCGCGGCCTTCTTGTCGGCGATCTTCCTGTGGGTGGCCGAGAATATCGGCACGATGACCGGCACCTGGGTCTATTCCGGCCAGGCCCGGCTCGAACTCGTCAGCCTCGGCAAGCTCGGTTCCTGGTACCTTCTGCTTTACGTGGCCTTCGTCACGGTGACCCTCGTGGTCCGCCGCCCGCTTTCGCCCGTTCCGCTGGTCAGAGAGGACCTTGCCACCGCACCAGCGCCACGACCAGCCCGCCCAGAAGCAGCAGGTTGAACACCACCACCGCCAGCCATGTCATGACAGCGTTGCGCCGTGCCTCCGCCCGGTCGAACCGCTTGAGATGCCCTGTGATGCTGTCGAACGCCTGATCCGTCTCCACCGGGTCGGCCAGACGCGCAAGCTTGGGATGCCCCATCAGCCGCTCAGCCCGCAGCAACGTCTCGCCCGCGCGCCGCTGCGCCTTGGGCAGCCGCCGGCCCGCCCGCGACAGCCGCGCCTTCAGGCTCTTGCCCCGCACGCCCAGCCGCTTCTGCAGCATCTCGCTCAGGCTCTCGGCCCGCTGGTGAAACTTCGCCGTGTCAATCATCCCGACTTCCCTAGCGCACCCGGGCGACGCACTCAACAGGGCTGGCGATCCACGCGCGTCTGCGCTATCGCTCGCCCATGCTGAACGTCATCGAACACGGGGGCCCCACCGACAAGCCCGGCCTGCTGATCGCCCACGGGCTCTATGGCTCGGGGCGCAACTGGGGCGTGATCGCCAAGCGGCTCGCGGATGAACGCAAGGTCGTCGCCGTCGACATGCGCAACCACGGCCACAGCCCGTGGTTCGACACCCACACCTACCCCGACCTCGCCGCCGACCTGGCCGAGGTGATCGACCATTTCGACGGGCCCTTCGACGTGCTCGGCCACTCCATGGGCGGCAAGGCGGCGATGACACTGGCGCTCACGCAGCCCGACCTCGTGAATCGCCTGGTCGTGGCCGACATCGCGCCCGTCGCCTACGGCCACTCGCAGGCGAAATACATCGACGCGATGAAGGCGGTCGACCTTTCCGGGATCGAGCGCCGCTCCGACGCGCAGGAGCTGCTGGCGCCCCATGTCGACGATCCGGCGCTGGTGCCCTTCTTCCTGCAATCGCTCGACGTGAAGAACCGCGAATGGCTTCTCAACCTCGACACGCTCGGCGCCGAGATGGACAGCATCATGACTTTCCCCGACCTCTCCGGCCCCTACGAAGGTGAAACCCTTTTCCTGACGGGCGCCGAGTCCGACTACGTCACCCACGACCACCGCGACACCATCAAGATCCTCTTCCCGAAGGCGCGCTTCGCCAAGATCCCCGGCGCGGGCCACTGGGTCCATGCCGAGAAACCGCGCGAATTCGAGGCCGCGGTCCGCACCTGGCTCGGCTGAGGATAACCCGGACCAACATCGCCTTTGTGAAAGCCGCCAGGCGGAAACTGCGCACGATCCGGCCGCGCAACGCGCGCTTTCTTCACACGGAATTCGCGTCACCCCGCCAGTCTTGACTGTCGGAAAAGATCGGGCGGCGGCGGGCTCCTCCTCCGCACCGCCGCCCTTTACCCTTCCTTAAGAAGGGGTGTGCCGCCCGGGTGTCCTAGATCATCAGGCGACACCAACACCGGACCGTCCCGCCGGCTCCCCGGCTGGTGCGGCAATCGGGCGATCGCGGGCATCCCCACGCCCGCCGCCCGTTCCGCTTGCGCGACGGCCCGCCCAGCACGGGCGCCGTCGGCAGATGCGAACTCATCGCAGGGATCGGCTTGGTGCGATCCGGTCTTGTCAGAAGGCGGTTTACCCAACGGAAGAGCAAACCGCCTTGATTTGAATCAATTGCGATGAAAAATTACTCGATCCCGAGGATTTCCATCGCCTTTCCAAGTTCTTCTACCGAGGCCGCATGATCACCGGCCTCGTGCAGTTCTTCCCCCTTGGCGCGCAGCTCCTTCACCTGGGCCAGGTCCTCTTCGCTCAGTTCCGCGCTGCTCGCCGCAAGGGCCGCATCGATCTTGGCCATATCCTGCGGGCAATGCGCAGCCATGACCGGCGCAGCGGCCAATATCAGGGCGGCGGCAAGGGCATAGCGTGTCATGTCGATCTCCTCTCCGGCATGGGTGACGCTACGGTAACCTGATTCCCCGCGCCGCAATAGCGTCCACTCCGGCCTCCGCGGAAAGGCGCCGACCCAGGTTTTGCGGAAATGCCATGCCGTCAGGGGAAATACCGTAGGGCCCTACCAGATGTAGTTGCCTGCCCCGCATCTCCAGTGTATGGGTGGCGTCACAGGTGCAACAGACGCGGTAGCATCCAAGACGGCGGGACCCGAATGCCATTGGCACGGGTCCCGTTTGCCCTTGAAGGGGCAAGAATTAGGATAGGCGTCAGGTGCTCAGACGCGGTCCTTGCATCGCGGTTCCGGTCGGATGACCTTTCCCGCACCCTGACGCCTTGCTGGTCGTCCTGCCCCGAAGGGCCTGTCGGCCAGTTTGCCTCGGGCCTCGCGGCCGTCAGCGTGCCTCCGGCCTTGCGGCCTTCGGCTGCCACGGCGACCAACCCCTGGGGGTGTCACGGTCTGTCGTGGCCTGCTCAGAACCCTGGCATGATCACCGCGATCCGGACGGCTGCGAAGCAACCCGTCTCGCTGCGGCCATGCCATGAACCCTTGCGGAGGGGCCGTTAAACGCCGGGCTCGCGCCCGTTGTCTCGTCTCCCTTCGCGCCGGCTCCGGGGGGCCTTTGCGCACCGTCCGGTCTCTGCGATCCCGTCCGGTCATATAACTGTTACGCGGGGCCCCGAGTCGCGCAAGAAAATAGCACTGCAGCATGGAAAAAAGCTGTGGATCAAACGGTTGATAACCTTGCAGGAATCCTGTGGACAAGGCCGGAAAAGCGTTGCGCCCGGCTGGCTTGCACGGGGATAAGTTGACGTTTGGTCAAACACCGTGCGCCCGCCGGATTTTCTGCACCCGCGAACGCTTTTGCCCCTCAGGACAGCCCCCGCAAGCGTTTTGCCACCACCCACGACACCGGAAACGCCACGACGAATCCCGCCCCGGCGGCCACCAGGATCGCCCCGAGCGTGTCCTGCCCTGCGACAAGCGCGGCGATGACGGCGCTCCCGGCAAGGGTCGCCCCGATGAACAGGTGAAGGATCATGATCAGCCACATGGTATGTCTCCGTCTCAGGCGCGGTCCCGAGACGATCCATGACACGGGGCGCCAGATGACGCATTGACGAGGATCAAACCGCACATAGCGGCCTCCCGCGCCACGTTCGGGCCCTTCATACGCACCTTAAGCGCCTCCGCGCCGCCTTTCGGCAACTCCTTGCCGAAATACAACCTCAGATTTTGCAATCCGCCGAAACCGCCACATATCGCAGGGTCAAGACAGCGAACGAGGCCCGACATGACCCGACTTCTCCTTGCCCTGCCCCTGATCGCCGCCCTCGCCGGCTGCGAGACGACGAAAGGTTTCGTCCAGGACGTCGAGGACGTGACCACCGCCGTGATCCGCTAAGCCACCGCCACCCCGAACAGAAAAGGAGCCCCCGATGACCCGTAAACTCTGGACCGCCCTTGCCCTCGCCTGCACCCTGCCCCTGCTGGCAAATTGCGCACCCCTCGTAGGGGCCGGCGCCGTCGTCGCCGCCGACAAGATCGCCGAGGAAGAGAACAACGACGAAGGCCTGTTCTAGGCTTGAAGGCTCAGGAAAACGGGCGCCGGGCGGCAAGTGCCGGCGTCACCCGTCACCCGTCCATCTTCAGCGCCGAGATGAACGCTTCCTGCGGGATCTCCACCTTCCCGAACTGGCGCATCTTCTTCTTCCCGGCCTTCTGCTTTTCCAGCAGCTTCTTCTTCCGGGTGATGTCGCCACCATAGCATTTCGCCGTCACGTCCTTGCGCAGCGCCGACAGCGTCTCGCGGGCAATCACCTTGCCGCCGATCGCCGCCTGGATCGGGATCTTGAACATGTGGCGCGGGATCAGGTCCTTGAGCTTCTCGCACATCGCCCGCCCGCGCATCTCTGCCCGGTCGCGGTGCACCATCATCGACAGCGCGTCGACCGGCTCGTCATTCACCAGAACCTGCATCTTCACGAGGTTGTCGGCGCGATATCCCTCGAGCTGGTAATCGAACGAGGCATAACCCTTCGTCACCGATTTCAGCCGGTCGTAGAAGTCGAACACCACCTCGTTGAGCGGCAGATCATAGACAGCCATCGCCCGGCCGCCCACGTAGGTCAGGTCAAGCTGGATGCCCCGCCGGTCCTGGCACAGCTTCAGAACGTCGCCCAGGAACTCGTCCGGCACCAGGATCGTCGCCTTGATCCGCGGCTCCTCGACATGGTCCACATGGGTCATGTCGGGCATGTCGGCCGGGTTGTGCAGCTCGATCTGCGAGCCGTCCTTCATGTAGACATGGTAGATCACCGAGGGCGCGGTGGTGATCAGCTCGATATCGTATTCCCGCTCGATCCGGTCGCGCACGACTTCGAGGTGCAGCAGACCCAGGAACCCGCAGCGGAAGCCGAAGCCCAGCGCGGCGGAGCTTTCCATCTCGTAGCTGAACGACGCATCGTTCAGCGCCAGCTTCTCGATCGCGTCGCGCAGGTCCTCGAACTCGGCCGAATCCACCGGGAAGAGCCCACAGAACACCACCGGCACCGACGGGTTGAAGCCGGGCAGCGGCTTCTCGCAGCCCTTCTTCTCGGTCGTGATCGTGTCGCCGACCCGCGTGTCGCGCACCTGCTTGATCGACGCGGTGATGAACCCGATCTCGCCCGGGCCCAGCTCGTCGACCACGGTCATCGCCGGGCGGAACACGCCGATCCGCTCCACGTTGTAGACCGCGCCGGTCTGCATCATCTTGATCCGGTCGCCCTTCTTCATGACGCCGTCCATGATCCGCACCAGCACCACGACGCCAAGGTAAAGGTCGTACTTGCTGTCCACCAGCATCGCCTTGAGCGGCGCGTCGCGGTCACCCTTGGGCGGCGGCAGATCGCGGATGATCGCCTCCAGCACCTCGCGGATGCCCTGCCCGGTCTTGGCCGACACCGGGATGGCCCCCGACGCGTCGATCCCGATCACGTCCTCGATCTGCTCGGCCACCCGGTCGATATCGCTCGCGGGCAGGTCGATCTTGTTCAGCACCGGGATCAGCTCGTGATCGGCGTCGATCGCCTGGTACACGTTGGCCAGCGTCTGCGCCTCGACCCCTTGGGTGCTGTCCACCACCAGAAGCGAGCCCTCAACCGCCCGCATGCTCCGCGACACTTCGTAGGCAAAGTCCACGTGGCCGGGCGTGTCGATCAGGTTCAGCACGTATTGCTCGCCATCATCGGCATTATAATCGATGCGAACCGTGTTGGCCTTGATGGTGATTCCGCGTTCCCGCTCGATATCCATCGAGTCGAGCAACTGCTCCTTCATGTCGCGTTCGGCCACCGTGTCCGTCATCTGGATCAGGCGGTCGGCCAGCGTGGATTTCCCGTGGTCGATATGCGCCACGATAGAGAAATTGCGGATGTGAGAGAGCGGTGTCATGACGTTGGGATATGAGGCGGATTGCGCTTAGGGTCAAGGTGGGTTGAGCGGCGCGGGGCCCACCCGATGACGATTATGCGCCCCCCGCCGCCACCGGATATGGACCGCCCGCCGCCCCGCCCTACCTCCTTGCCGAAAGGAGACCCCCATGCACGCCATCTGGCTCTATCTCGTCACCGCCGTGATCTTCTTCGGGCTCGATTTCCTCGGCCTGCGTTACCTCGTGAAACCGGTCTTCGAGCGCCACGCGGGCGAGCTTCTGGCCGACAGCGTGCGCATGGGCCCCGCCTTCGCCTTCTATGCCGCCTACGTGGCGGGGCTCGTCTACCTCGTCTCGCTCCCCGCCCTGCGCGCAGGCCAGCCCTCGATGGCGCTTCTCAACGGCGCGGTCGTGGGCGCTCTGGCCTACGGCACCTACGAATTCACCAATTTCGCCACGCTCAAACACTGGTCCTGGCAGATGGTCGCGACCGACCTCGCCTGGGGCACGGCGCTGACGGCCGTCTCGGCGTGGCTGGGCGTTGTGGCGGTCAGCCGCCTGTCGTGAATTTCGCCCGGGGGATTCCCGGGCCGCCCTGTGCTATACTTGCGGGAAAAACCGCCAGGGAGGCTGCCATGTCCGACACGAAAGCCGTTCATGCCCGGATCGAAGGCCGGGTTCAGGGGGTCTCGTTCCGCGCCTGGACGCAGATCGAGGCCAAGGTGCGGGGGCTGACCGGCTGGGTCAGGAACGAATCCGACGGTGCGGTCACAACGCTGATGGCCGGCCCGGTCAGCTCGGTCGACGAGATGCTCCGGGAGTTGAACCACGGCCCGCCCGCCGCGGTCGTGCGCTCGGTCGACGTGAGCGAGGCCGACTGGCCCGGCCAGAACGGGTTCGAGATCCTGCGCTGAGGCGGGCCCGCCCCCACTACCCCTGCGGCAACGCATTCCGCCGGATCATCGTCCGCAGGGCAAAGCTCGACCGCATCGACCGGATGTTCTCGGTCTGCATCAAGCCATCCTCGAGAAACCTGTCGAACGCCGCAAGGTCGGCCGCCACCACCCGGATCAGCACGTCGCGCGTGCCGGTCATCAGGTAGCATTCCATCACCTCCTCGAACCGCCGCAGGTCGCGTTCGAAGGCGGTGATCGCCGCGCGCGTCTGTTTCTCCAGTTCCACGAAGATGAAGATGTTCAGCGGCAGCCCCAGCCTCTCCTGGTCCACCCGCGCAGAATAGCCGGTGATGATCCCGTCCTTCTCCAGCCGCGCGATCCGCCGCGCCAGCGGGGTGGGCGACAGGCCGATCCGCTCGGACAGGTCGGCCAGCTTCTGGCGCCCGTCCCGTTGCAGTGCGGCGATGATCTGGCGATCGGTTTTGTCCATTTCCTCCACCACTCCCGGCTTTGCTGGTGATTTCCACCAATCCTACACCATATCAAGCCGATCTTTGCTGATTTTTTGCACCCGGCTTCGGCTATGCCTACCTCTGTTACAGGAGGGGAAACACCATGCTGACACGCCTTTCGTCCAACACCCACGAGGAAGTCTACCGCGTCGAGGACCCGGCCAGCGGGCTCCGCGGCTTCATCGCACTGCACTCCACCACACGTGGCCCGGCAGCGGGCGGGCTGCGGATGCGGGTCTATGACAGCGACGAGGCAGCGCTCGAGGACGTGCTCAACCTCTCCCGCGGCATGAGCTACAAGAACGCCGCCGCCGACCTGCCGCTGGGCGGCGGCAAGGCGGTGATCATGGGCGATCCGGTCAAGGAAAAGTCCCCGCAACTCCTGCGCGCCATGGGCCGCGCGGTGGAACAGCTCGACGGGCGCTACTGGACCGCCGAAGACATGGGTATGACCCCCGAGGACATGGCAGTGATGGCCGGCGTCACCCGCTTCGTCGCGGGCCGCGACGACGGCGCCCATGCCAGTGGCGACCCCTCCCCAGTTACGGCCCAGGGCGTGCTGGGCGCCATGAAGGTGGGCGCCGCCCGCGTCTTCGGCAGCCGTGACCTGACCGGCAAGACCGTCGCGGTCCAGGGGCTCGGCCATGTCGGCTGGCATCTCTGCCACCTGCTCCATGACGAAGGCGCGAAGCTCGTCGTCGCCGACATGAACCCGGCCCGCACCGCAACCACGGCCCGCGATTTCAACACCGCCGTCGGCGACCCGCACACCATCCACGCGGCCGAGGCCGACATCTTCGCCCCCTGCGCCATCGGCGGCATCCTCAACGCCGAAACCATCCCGCAAATTCAGGCGAAACTCGTCGCTGGCGCCGCCAACAACCAGCTTGCCACCGACGCCGATGCCGACCTCCTGCACACCCGCGGCATCCTCTACCTGCCCGATTACGTCGCCAATGGCGGCGGCATCATCAACGTGGCGGCCGAGATCCTGCATATCGAGGATCCCGCCCCCTGGGTCGCCGACAAGCTCAAGGCCATCGAAACCACCATGGAGCGCATCCTCGCCCGCGCCGAGGGCGAGGATGCCAGCCCCGCCCACCTCGCCGACCGCATCATCGAGGACCGGATGCTGGCCCGGGCCGGCTGACGACGCTTGCCGGGCGGCCGCACAGGGCGTACCCTTCATCCAACCCGATGAAGGAGGCCCAGATGCGCCCGTTCCGCCTGATTGTTCCCCTCGCGCTTGCGCTCGCCTGCACCGCCGCCGCGGCGGGCACCACGGTCAAGCTCGGCCCCTCCCCGGTGCTGGGCGGCGGCGAGTATTCCACCGGGGGCGGCGTCACCGTCGCGGTCGAGCTGCGCAACTGGTCGGGCAAGACCGGCCTCTGCGGCGTCTGGGCCGAAAGCGAGCGGCTCACCGCCTATGTCCGCCACAAGGGCGACAGGGTGCTCCAGAAGGGCTCCATCGCCCTGGGCAACGAGGTGCTCACCTACAACCTCAACTTCCTCCGGCAGGTCGCCCCCAGCCAAAGCTACGCCGGCGCACCCGCCGGCTGTGTCCGCCTCTCGCGCGACTGGCGCGCCGGTGATGCGGACCGGCAGCTCGAGGTCAGGATTCCCCGGCAAGACCTGCAACTCGACAGCAATGGCACAAGGGGCGGCGGCCTGCGCGTGACATTCCGCGACACCGGCCACGCCAACCCGGCCCTGACCTCCGGCTCGCTCCTGCCCAAGAAATGGACAAGTTTCGGCTCGTGGAGTGGCAAGATCGAATAGAAAGCCCGCTTTCGCCCTGGCCGGCCCACATCTTGCCGATTGTAAATCCTGCCCGTTTGAGCGATGATCGGGCAAATCGATCCGCACCTTTCTGACCGGGGGCCCAACCCCGGCAGGTTTGGCGGACTGGCAGATACGGGCAACGGTGATGAAGCGGGTAACACTTCTCGGACTGGCGGTATTTCTTGCAGGCTGCGGCGGCAGCGGGCCGCGCGACGCCGATCGCGTGGTCGTCATGCGTTCGGCCCCGGTCGCCTTCGGGCCAATCAGCAAGGCCTGCCTGCAATCCGGCCGCGACGGCCGCACGCGCGAATTGTGCGGCTGCATCCAGGCGGCGGCGGACAAGACGCTCACCTCCTCGCAACAGCGGCGCGCGGTCAGCTTCTACTCCGACCCACACCGCGCCCAGGAAATCCGGCAGTCCAAGCGCTCCGCCGACGAGGAATTCTGGGATGCCTATGTCCGGTACGGCAAGCTCGCCGAGCAGCTGTGCACCTGATAAGGCAGGCAAGACGGAGGCAGGCGGCATGAGCGGTTTTTTCGATTTCCTCAAATCCCTGCCGCCCTACGACGACAACGCCACCACCGTCCACCGGCTCGACCAGCGCCACCGCCTGATCATCGACCCGTTCCAGCCCCAGATCGCGGGCGCCCGCGTGCTCGACCTGGCCGCCCATGACGGGCGCTGGTCCTACGCCCTGGCCCATGCCGGCGCGGAGGAGGTCATCGGCGTCGAGGCCCGCGCCGACCTCGTCGCCCGCTTCGACAAGTTCCCCGACACCCCCTTCAAACCGCGCGTCACGCTGCATTGCAACGACCTCTTCACCGAGATCGAGACGCGCATCGCGGCCGGCGAAAGCTTCGACGTCATCGCCGTCTACGGCATCTTCTACCACATCATGGATCATTTCCGCCTGCTCTCGCTCCTGCGCCGGCTGGGCCCGCAACTCATCATCATCGACAGCGAGTTCATCAAGGTCGACAACGCCATGGTGCAGGTGCTCAAGGAAGAGGTCTCCAACCCGCTCAACGCGGTCACGGATGTCGACGGCCAGACCCATACCGTGGTGGGCGTGCCCAGCCGCCGCGCGACCGAGTTCATGGCCGAGGCACTGGGGATGGACCTGACCTGGGTCGACCACGCGCTCCTGCTGGGCGACGACCGCACCGGCATGAAGGATTACTTCCGCGAGGGCCGCAAGGTCCGCCTGACCTGCGCGCTCACCCCGGCCTGAGCTTCAGGCCTTCAGCCGATAGCCCCGCCGGAACATCAACCACGCCAGCGCAGACACTGCCAGCGTCGCCGTCACCGCCACGGCCAGCCCCAGCCAGGGCGAACTGTCCGAAACCCCGATCACCCCGAACCGCACCCCGTCAATCAGGTAGAACACCGGGTTGGCATGGGTGATTTCCCGCAGCCCCGGCGGCAGCGCCTCGACCGAGTAGAACGTGCCCGACAGGAAGGCCAGCGGCGTGATGATGAAATTGGTGATCGCCGCCATCTGGTCGAACTTGTTGGCGAAGATCCCCGCCACCATGCCCAGCCCCCCGATCAGCGCCGAGCCCAGCACCACGAAACTCAGCGCCCAGAGCGGATGCTGCGGTACGATCCCCAGGAACAGCAGCAGCCCCGCGCTGATCGCCAGCGCCACGAACACCCCGCGCCCCACCGCGCCCGCAAGATACCCGATCACCAGCTCCGCCGGGCTCAGCGGCGGCATCAGCGTGTCGACGATATTGCCCTGCACCTTGCCGATCACGATCGACGAGGACGTGTTGGCGAACGCGTTCTGGATCACCGTCATCATCAGGATGCCCGGCGCGATGAAGGTGGTGAAATCCACCCCCATCACCTCGCCCCGGCGCGGGCCGATGGCGATCGAGAAGATCATCATGAACAGCCCCGCGGTCACCAGCGGCGCAAGCAGCGTCTGGGTCCAGACCGACATGAACCGCTGTATCTCTCGGGCGCACAGCGTATACAGCCCCATCCAGTTGACCCGCCCGAAACGGCGGCTGCCCATCCGGATCGCGGGTGTGCCCGTGGCGCCCTCGGGCGTGACTGCGTGATTCGATACCTTGTAACTCATGCTGCAGTGATTAGAATAGAAGCCTCTGAAAAGGAACCGGGCGGCCCGCCGATTGGCCGCCTTTTGACATAAGGGGTTGCGCATGTCCTGGAGCGACGAGCGTGTCGAGAAGCTGAAGAAAATGTGGGCCGAGGGCCAGTCTGCCAGCCAGATTGCCAAGGAGCTGGGCGGCGTGACGCGCAACGCCGTGATCGGCAAGGTGCACCGGCTCGGCCTGTCGAACCGCAACGGCTCGGGCGGCGGCGCCGCGGCCGAACCCGCGCCCAAGCCCAAGCCCGCGGCGGCGGCCAAGCCACGCAACAAGCCCAAACCCGCCGCCAAACCCGCCCCGCGCCCCGAGGCCAAGCCCGACGTGACCGCCGAGGAACCGGCCGAGGCGACCACCGCTTCCGCCAGCCGCGCCAAGGCGATCATCCCGGCCGGCCAGCCCCTTCCGCCCCAACCCTCCGCGAACGAGATCGACCCCGAGGCGCTGGCCAAGGTCAGCGAGGTCGAGAAGAAAGCCAAGAAGCTTACCCTGATGGAGTTGACCGAGCGCACCTGCAAATGGCCCGTCGGCGACCCCGCGACCGAGGATTTCTGGTTCTGCGGCCTGCCCGTGCAATCCGGCAAACCCTATTGCGAGGCTCATGTCGGCGTGGCCTTCCAGCCGATGAGCTCCCGCCGCGACCGCAAACGCTAGCCCGCTCCCCGCCCCGGGCCTGACCCGGGGCCTCGCGCCGGTCGCACGGCTGTCACCCCGCCCCGGCCCCCCGGAGCCGGGGCCACTTCTTTCAGCCTCACTCCCCCTCGCGCAGGAACGCCGGCCGCAGCACCATCACCGTCGGCTGCGCGGGCAGCCGCTCCAGCGACACCGTCAATTCGCTTCCCTCGGTCGGCACCACGTCGAACTGCTCGCGCATCCCGTCAAGAAAGGCCCCCAGCGTGCCGTCCCCGAACCAGTGCATCGGGATGACGATCGACGCCTTCAGCCGGTTCATCACCCGGATGACCGACGGCAGGTCCAGCGTCAGCCCGCCATCGACGGCCACCATCACCACGTCCATCCGCCCGATGGCGACATATTGCTCGTCACTCGGCTCGTGATGCAGGTGGCCCAGGTGCCCGATACAAAGCCCCGCCACCTCGAACACGAAGATCGAGTTGCCCTCCGGCTCCACCCCCTCGCCCCAGGCCGAACGGATATCGGTCGAGACGTTGCGGATCACCATCTCGCCCAGGTCGACGTAATGATCGATCCCGGCCCCGAACTCCTCGCCCCATCCCGGCAGAACATGCGGGATCGCCGGGTCGGGATGCGCCGTCCAGTGCGTCGAATGGGCATGGTTCATCGTCACCACGTCGGGGATGAAATCGACATTGCCCAGGAAGCCGGTGAAATCCGTCACCGCCGAAAGCCCGCCTTCGGTCTGCAACAGGAAGCTCGCATGGGTCACGTAACGTATGCGCACCGACTGCTCCGGTACCGGGTCGGTATAGGCCACCGGCTGGACATACTCGACCCCCGGCGTGGACTCGGCCACCGCGATGCAATGGCTCGGTCGGCGCTCCTGCGCCATGGCGGCGGATGAAAGGGCAATCAGAAACAACGCAAGACGAAGCATCGGTGGCACCTCCTTACGCGAAGTTAGCACGGCCGGCCCCGTTGTCACCGTCGGAGACGCCGAAAGCCCCGCCACGTCCGAAACGCTCAGCCAAAGCGCACAAGAATCGCGCTTCATGGCCCCCGCACCGCCGCCGCCGAACCGCGCCGGAAAATCCGCCCCGGCTTCTTCTGGCCAAAAATATCCCGGGGGAGGCGTTGAAATTCCAGGAGAATTTCAACGTCGGGGGCAGCGCCCCCAAACCCTACCCGATCCCCGTCCGCCCCCGCCGGTCAGCCCGCAGGGCCGCGTACAGCACATGCGTCCGCCACCGCCCGTTGATCTGCAGATAGCTCTGGGCCACGCCCTCGTACTTGAAGCCGCATTTCTCCAGCAACCGCCGCGAGGCCT
>Ga0189287_100178_pt1 | contig 30612 bp, 32 predicted proteins | sample UW86minimetaG_FD_130319 | JGI IMG/M metagenome (GOLD analysis project Ga0189287, IMG submission 130319) | Marine microbial communities from the Costa Rica Dome - UW86 mini metaG | ecosystem: Environmental > Aquatic > Marine > Oceanic > Photic zone | place: Costa Rica: the Eastern Pacific... | reverse complement strand
GGCCTCGGACAGCACGCCGATCTCGAGCCCCCAGTCGGAGGGGATGCGCAGGTCGGGGAGCGACTGGGTCCGCAGGGCGAACTCGCCCGAGAGCGGGTAGCGGAAGCTGCGCAGGTAATCGAGGTAGTCGCGGTCGCCCACCACCTTCTTGAGCGCGATGAGCAGCGGGCTGACCAGAAGGCGGGTGACCCGGCCGTTCAGCTTCCCCTCGCCGATACGGGGGTAGTAGCCCTTGGCCATCTGGTAGGGGAAGGTCGGGTTGGCGACCGGGTAGACCAGCGAGGCCAGCATCGCGCGGTCGTAGGTGAGGATGTCGCAATCGTGGATCGCCATGACCGAGCTGTCGGCGCAGGCGATGAGGTAGCCCATGCAGGTCCAGACGTTCTTGCCCTTGCCGGGCTCCTGCGGGTAGAGGCCGTGCTCCCGGAGGCGGTCGCCGAGGGCCAGCATCCGGGGGCTTTCGTTCCAGAGCACCGTGTGGTTCTGCGGCAGCTCGGCGAAGAATTCGCGGGCGTGGCGGAACTGGGCCTCGTCGGCCTGGTCGAGGCCCACGATGATGCGGTGCAGGTAGGGCACGGTCTTGAGCTCGGCCAGGATGTTGGGCAGCGCCGGGCCCTCGAGCTCGGAGTAGAGGCAGGGCAGGACAAGCGTGATGCGGCGGCTCTCGGCAAAGGCCTGAAGCTCGTATTCGAGGTCGTCGAGGCTGCGGGTGCGCAGGTTGTGGAGGGTGGTGATGTTGCCGTTCTGGTGAAAGTCGCTCATGCCCTGGCCTGTTGTCAGCGTTGCGTTTCGGTAAGCCCGAGGTCCTGCATAAGCGCAAGGACGGCGTGGCTCCAGCCTGCCGGGCCTTCCTCGGCGGTGCGGCGGATGCGGCCCTCGGCCTCGCCCGCCAGCGGCGGCAGGGGCGGGGCGGCGTCATTGCGGATGATGACGCCGTGGTCGGCGCGGTCCAGCATCTCGGTATCGTTCGGGGCATCGCCGAGGGCGATGGTGTGGCGCGGGCGGTAGGTGTCGATGATCTCGTCCATGCGGCCGGCCTTGGTGCCTCCGAAAGATAGGGTGAGGAAACGGCCGCCGCGCCGGGCGGAGAGGCCGGCCGCGTCGGCGGCCTTGAGGAAACGTTCGAGGGCGGCGTCGGTTCCCGTCCAGAGGCCGGGTTCGGAGAAGCGGCGATCCCGGGCCAGCGCCGCGGCGGGTTCGGGCAGGCCGGTGATCCCGGCCACCTCGGCCGTGTCCATGTCGCCGAAGCCGCGGAAACCCGGCGGCAGGCCGGCGAGGCGGGCGCGGAGGTCGGTATAGGGGCTGTCGCCGGTCTCCGTCGCCGCGTGGCCCGCGGGCAGCAGGCCGCTGCCGTTCTCGACAATGGCGGGCCAGTCACCGAGCCCCATCTCGGCCCGGAGCGGGGCGATCTCGGCGGCGGTCTTGCTGCTGGCGAGGATGACGCCGCAGCCCTTGGCCTTCAACGCGTCGAGGGCGGGTCTGGCCGGCGCCCAGGAATACTCGTCATGGTCCAGCAGGGTGCCGTCGAGATCGGAGAAGACCAGGATGTCGGGGGTATTCATCATGCCGTCGAACTGTATTGCCTGTCACGGACGACGATAGCCCCGCGCCATCCGGAGCGTAACCGGATTCTCAGGAAATGGCGAAGCCGGTGATGAGCTGGCGCAGGCCGATGGCGGCACCGATGAAAATTGCGGCGAAGGTGACCGGCGCCGAGAAGGCCAGCACCGAGAAGGCCGAGAGCCCCTGGCCGATGGTGCAGCCGAAGGCCAGCACCGCGCCGAAGCCCATCAGCACCGCGCCCAGCACCTGCCGGCGCAGTTCGCGGGGGTCCTCGCAGGCTTCCCAGCGGAAATGGCCCTTGATCAGGCTGCCCGCGAAGGCCCCGGCAAGCACGCCCGCGACCGAGCCCACGCCGAAGCTGAGCCCGCCGCCGCTGGAGGTCATGACGTAGAGGAGGGTTTCGCCCAGGGGGGCCGAGTAGGTGTGCGAGACCACGGGCAGGGCGCTGAGATGGCTCTGGACGATGGCCGAACTGCCCCACCAGCCCGAGACGATGGCAAGGCCGACGATGGCGGACCATGCCAGCGTGGCGGGGCTGGAGAGAAACGCCTTCGAGGCCAGCGCCGCCGCCGTGATGGCAAGGCCGATGACGAGGCCGGGGCCGACGGCGCCGCCGCCCGCGACCTGGCCGATGACGCCGGCGATGGAGAGGGTGGCAAGGCTGACCTCCGTGCTGGAGATCAGCGCCACGCGGGCCGCCGCTAGGGGGCCCGACAGCATGACATAGGCCGAGATGCCCATGACCAGCACGATGACGAAGGCGCGGAAATCGCCGCCGCCGGTGCGGGCCAGCGCGCCGAAACCGCAGGTGCCGGCGATCGACATGCCATAGCCGAAAATGAGCCCGCCGAGGATGCTGGCGACGGGCGACCAGGGCGAGGCAAGGTAGAGGGTTTGCGAGAGGTCGATGACGCCGAACCCGGCGAGGAGATGCACGCCGAAGGTCGCGACGCCGATGGCCAGCACCCACATGCGCAGGCGCAGGGCGCTGTGCTGGTAGAGGAAATCCTCGATGGCGCCGAGGGTGCAGAAACGCCCCAGCCGGGCCGCGAGGCCCAGCAGCGTGCCACCGACAAGGCCCACGAGGGCCATCAGCGCCGCATCGGAGATGCCGTCGAACAAGTTTTCCTCCTCCCGGTGCCCGGACCTCAGCGCTTGCCGCAGAAGAGGTCGTGGACGGTGTCGAGTATTCGGATCGCGCGATCGTCTGTCAAACGGTAGTAGATGGTCTTGCCCTCGCGGCGCGGGGCGACGAGCCCTTCGGCGCGGAGGCGCGAGAGCTGTTGCGACACCGCGGCCTGCCGGGCGGAGAGCAGCTCTTCCAGCTCGGTCACCGATTTCTCGCCGGTGGTCAGGTGGCAGAGGATCATCATCCGCCCCTCGTGGCTGATCGCCTTGAGGAAGGCGGCCGCCTCGGTGGCGCTTTGCACCATGCGGTCGAGCTCGGCCTGCGTGGCCGGGGCGTCGGTGGTTCCGGAGGGCAGGCCGGGGCTCATGAGCCGTCCTGCCCGGTGGCCTCGGGGTGGGCGTCGAGCAGCTGCGTCAGCATCGGCCAGAAGAAATGTTCGCCCGGGTAGCCCTCGATCCGGCCGAGTTCGGCGCCGTCCTCGACCAGCACGAAGGTAGGGGTGTAGACGGGCGTGGTGGCGAAATCGATGTCGGGGGGCAGGTCGCTGATGCGGACGCGGCGGAGGGGCGCGCGGCGGGCCTCGTCCGTCTTGTCGTAGCTTGCGCCGATCTCCTCGTGCCAGAGCTGGCACCAGTGGCAGCCGGGCCGTTCGACCATGACCAGCTCGGCCGCGTCTACCGCGCGCAAGGGCAGCGCGGTGATGGCGGCCAGACCAAGGGCCGTGACAATTGCAGGGCGAAAGGGCATGAAGGCTCCGGTTGACGGGATCGCGACATATAACATAGTTTGAATATGACATGCGATCAAGAATGACGGGCGTGGATTATGCTGGATGTTTCGCTGATTGGCGCCTTTCTTGGCGGGCTGATCGTTTTCTTCTCGCCCTGCGTGCTGCCGATCGTGCCGTTCTACCTGAGTTACATGGCCGGCGCCTCGATGCAGGAGATCAGCGGCGAGGGCGAGCTGGCGCCGGGCGTGCGGCGGCGGGCGTTCTGGGCGTCGGTGATGTTCTCGGCCGGGATCATCACGGTGTTCGTGCTGCTGGGGGCCGCGGCCTTCGGCCTGAGCCAGGCGTTCCGGTCCGTGCAGACGGAATTCCGGCTGGTGGCGGCGCTGATCGTCTTCATCCTAGGGCTGCACTTCCTGGGCGTGCTGAAGATCGGTTTCCTCAACCGGGTCTTCCAGATGGAGGCCGGCTCGACCCAGAAGATGTCGGTAATGGGCGCCTACGTGGTTGGGTTCGCCTTTGCCGCCGGGTGGACGCCCTGCGTGGGCGGCGTGCTGACCGCGGTGGTGTTCACCGCCTCGACGGAGGCCACGGCGCTGCGGGGGCTGGTGCTGCTGCTGGTATTCGGGCTGGCGATGACGACGCCCTTCATGATCGCGGCGCTGTTCATCGGGCCGTTTTTGCGGTTCGCCGCGCGGTTCCGGCGGCATTTGCCGAAGGTGGAAAAGGCGATGGGGTTGCTGCTGATCGTGTTTGCGGTTCTGATCGCGACCGATAGTGTCAACTATATCGCGCAATGGATGCTGGAGGCCTTTCCGGCCTTCCAGAATATCTGACGGAGGAGAAACGGGATGACACGCCTGCTGAGTTTGATCGCCGCCCTGGTGCTGGCCCTGCCGGTCTTTGCCGCCGAGCTGGGCGATGACGGGCTGCACAAGACCGACTGGATGCGGGACACGTTCAAGGACCTGAACGAGGACCTGGCCGAAGCCAATGCCGAGGGCAAGCGGCTGATGATCCTGTTCGAGCAGCGCGGCTGCATCTACTGCACGCGGATGCACGAGAACGTCTTTCCGATGGAGGTGATCGAGGACTACATCGAGGCCAATTACTTCGTCATCCAGATGGACCTCTACGGCGCGACGGAGGTGACGGATTTCGACGGCGAGCTGATCTCGGAACGCGATGCCGCGCGGAAATGGGGGGTGATGTTCACGCCCTCGATCCTGTTCATGCCCGAGGAGGTGGAGGAAGGTCAGACCGCCGCGCAGGCCGCCGTGGCGGTGATGCCCGGCGCCTTCGAGGCGGGCACCACGCTTGACCTTCTGACCTGGGTCAACGAAAAACGGTATGACGGCGATAACGCCGAGGATTTCCAGCGCTACCACGCGCGGATGGTTCGCGAACGCGACGTCGACCTGGGAGACTGAGCCGGACATGAAATGGCATCGAATTCAGGAATGCGAATTTATTCTTGCCCGAACGTGGCGGTCGACGCTATGATATATAAAAACTTGAATGTGTAACGGGAGGACACATGCGGATACTCACAGCAACTTGCGCGGCCGTACTTATGACGGCGGTCAGCGCGGCAGCCGACGAGGTCGCCCCTGACGACGTGACCTTCGGAGAATACGGCGCGGTCGAGACCTCGCTGACCGGTACGGAGGGCGATGCCGAGAACGGCGCGATGGTGATGAAGACCAAGTCGATGGGCAACTGCATTTCCTGCCACCAGGTCAGCGCGCTGAGCGATGCGCCGTTTCACGGCGAGATCGGCCCGATGCTGGACGGGGCGGGCGACCGCTGGTCCGAGGCCGAACTGCGCGGGATCGTGAGCAACGCCAAGAACACCTTCCCCGAGTCGATGATGCCCGCCTATTACAAGAGCAGCGGCTTCATCCGCCCCGGCGACGGCTTTACCGGCAAGGCGGGCGAAGAGCCGCTTCCGCCCTTGCTGAGCGCACAACAGATCGAGGATGTCGTGGCTTTCCTGATGACCCAGAAGGAAGAGTGACGTCCTGCGACGGAGACACCCAGAGGAGATGACAATGGAATTCACGAGACGCGAAACGCTGGTGATCGGGGCGGCCGCCGCCGCGGTGGCCGCGCTGCCGATGCCGGCGATGGCCGCGACGACCGACGAGTTGATCGCCGAGTTCACCGGCGGGGCCGACGTGGCCGAGGGCGGTGTCGATCTCGACGCGCCTGAGATTGCCGAGAACGGCAACACGGTGCCGATCGAGGTGGGCGCCGAGGGCGCGACGGCGATCATGGTTCTGGCGGCGGGCAACCCCGTGCCGCCCGTGGCGACGTTCAATTTCGGCCCGCTGGCCGGGGCCACCCGCGCCAAGACCCGCATCCGCCTTGCCACCTCGCAGGACGTGATCGCGGTGGCGAAACTGGCCGATGGCAGCTTTGCCAAGGCCACCAAGGCCGTGAAGGTCACCATCGGCGGCTGCGGCGGCTGAGGCACAAGGAGACAAGACAGATGGCAAAAGGTGTACGCCCCCGCGTGAAAGTTCCCTCGTCGGCCTCGGCCGGGGAGGTGATTACGATCAAGACCCTGATCAGCCACAAGATGGAATCGGGTCAGCGCAAGGACAGCGACGGCAACAAGATCCCGCGCTCGATCATCAACCAGTTCACCTGTACCTTCAACGGCGAGACGGTGATCGACGTGAAGATGGAGCCGGCGATCTCGACCAACCCGTATTTCGAATTCGACGCCAAGGTGCCCGAGGCCGGCGAGTTCAAGTTCGTCTGGAACGACGATGACGGCTCGGTCTACGAGGAAACCAAGGCGATCGAGGTCGGCTGAGGATCTGCAAGCCAGTTCCGCGCCCCGGGAAAGAGGGCGCGGAACCACGCCAGGGAGGATAGGATTAGATGAAACTCAAAGCACTCACCGCCGCCGCCGCGCTGCTTGTCGCGCCGGGCCTGGCGCTGGCCGGGCCGGATGACGACACGCTGGTGATCAACGGCGAGACCGAGATGGTCACCAAGACCGAGGCGCCCGCCCACATGGAAGAGACCGGCATCAGCGAGATCATCTCGGGCTGGCATTTCCGGTCGGACGAGACGCAGGCGCTGGAGATGGACGATTTCGACAACCCCGGCATGGTGTTCGTCGATATCGGCATGGAACAGTGGGAAACGGTCGAGGGCAGCGCCGAGAAATCCTGTGCCAGCTGCCACGACGCCCCCGAAGACAGCATGACGGGCGTCCGCGCCGTCTATCCGAAATGGAACGACGAGGCCGAGGAAGTGCGCACGCTGGCCCAGCAGATCAACGCCTGCCGGGAAGACCAGATGGGCGCCGAGCCTTACGGGTACACCAGCGGCGAGATGGCCAACATGGAGGCGCTGATCTCGCTCCAGTCCCGCGGGATGCCGGTGGACGTGGCCATCGACGGCCCGGCCCAGAGCACGTGGGAGGCCGGCAAGGAGCTCTACTATACCCGCACCGGGCAGCTTGAACTGAGCTGTGCGAATTGCCACGAGAACAACTATGGCAACATGATCCGCGCCGACCACCTGAGCCAGGGGCAGATCAACGGCTTCCCGGTCTACCGGCTGAAGAACGCCAAGCTGAACACGGTGCACGCCCGCTTCAAGGGCTGCGTGCGCGACACCCGCGCCGAGACCTACAGCCCCGGCAGCCCGGAATTCGTGGCGCTGGAACTGTATGTCGCGAGCCGCGGCAATGGCCTGTCGGTCGAGGGACCGTCGGTACGTAACTGAGTGGAGCCCCGCATCGCGCGCGCGTTGCGGGGTTTTCCTTGTCTGAACACATTCAATATTCCGCATGTCAAGGCGGGGTCAGGAAGCGCATAACATGATTTCACGCCGTGATTTTCTCCAGGTCGGGATGGCCGCCTCGGCGCTGGTGGGGGCCAGCGGGTTCGGCAACTGGTCGAAGCTGGCCGCGCAGCAGGCGCTGACGCAGGACGATCTTCTGCAGTTCGACACGTTCGGCAACGTGAGCCTCATTCACGTGACCGACATCCACGCCCAGTTGAAACCGGTCTATTTCCGCGAACCGGAGGTGAATATCGGTGTGGGTGCGAACAAGGGCGAGGTGCCGCATATCACCGGCGCCGCGTTCCGGAAGATGTACGGCATCGAGGATGGCAGCCCCGCGCATTACGCGCTGACCTATGACGATTTCACCGCGCTGGCGCAGGCCTATGGCCGGATGGGCGGGATGGACCGCGTGGCGACGGTGGTGAACGCCATCCGCGCCGACCGGCCCGACGCGATCCTGCTGGATGGCGGCGATACCTGGCACGGCTCCTACACCTGCCATCACACCGAAGGCCAGGACATGGTCAACGTGATGAACGCGCTGAAGCCCGACGCGATGACCTTTCACTGGGAATTCACGCTGGGCCAGGACCGGGTACGCGAGCTGGTCGAGGGGCTGCCCTTCGCGGCGCTGGGGCAGAACATCTTCGACGCCGAATGGGACGAGCCGTCGGAGGAGTTCGCGCCCTACGAGTTCTTCGAGCGCGGCGGCACCAAGATCGCCGTGATCGGGCAGGCCTTCCCCTACACGCCGATCGCCAACCCGAGCTGGCTGTTCCCGGATTACAGCTTCGGCATCCGCGACGAGCGGATGCAGGAGATGGTCAACGAGGTGCGCGGGCAGGGGGCCGAGCTGGTCGTGGTGCTGAGCCATAACGGCTTCGACGTCGACAAGCAGATGGCGACCGTGGTCGAGGGGATCGACGTGATCCTGTCGGGCCACACCCACGATGCCGTGCCCGAGCCGGTGCTGGTGGGCGAGACGATGATCGTGGCGAGCGGGTCGAACGGCAAGTTCGTCAGCCGGGTGGACCTCGACGTGCGCGACGGTCGGATGATGGGCTTCCGGCACAAGCTGATCCCGGTCTTCTCGGACGTGATCGAACCGGATGCGGAGATGACCGCGCTGATCGACGAGCAACGCGCGCCCTTCGAGGCCGAGATGGGCGAGGTGATCGGCCAGACCGACAGCCTGCTCTACCGCCGGGGCAATTTCAACGGCACGTGGGACGACCTGATCTGCGACGCGCTCCTGTCGGAGCGGGAGGCGGAGATCGCGCTGTCGCCCGGCGTGCGCTGGGGGCCGAGCCTGATCCCCGGCGACGACATCACGCGCGAGGATATCTGGAACGTCACCTCGATGAGCTATCCCGAGGCCTATCGCACGGAAATGACCGGGGAATTCCTGAAGGTCGTGCTGGAGGACGTGGCCGACAACATCTTCAACCCCAACCCCTATTACCAGCAGGGCGGCGACATGGTGCGCACCGGCGGGCTGGGCTACCGGATCGACGTGTCCAGGCCGCAGGGCGAGCGGATCTCCGACCTGACGCTGCTTGGGAGCGGCGAGGCGATCGAGGCGGATCGGAGCTACGTGGTCGCCGGCTGGGCCAGCATCAACGAGGGCACCGAGGGGCCGCCGATCTGGGACGTGGTGGAAAGCCATATCCGCAAGCTGGGCACGGTGAGCGTGAGCGGGAATGACGACGTGACGGTCACGGGCGTCGAGGGCGAGTAAGGAGGGCGAGCGATGTCGGAAAGCCAGTTCAGGAAACCCACCTCGCGCCGCGTGTTCCTTGGCGGGAGCGCGGCGGCGGCGGTGGCGGTCGGGGCCGGGGCGGCAAGGGCTGCCGGGCCCGATCCGCTGATCACCGAGGTGCAGGACTGGGCCGCGGGGCTGGGCGAGGGGGTGGATGCCACGCCCTACGGCCTGCCGATCCGGTTCGAGGATGACGTGATCCGGCGGAACGTGGAATGGCTGACCGCCGACACGATCAGCTCGATCAACTTCACGCCGATCCATGCGCTGGACGGCACGATCACCCCGCAGGGCTGTGCCTTCGAGCGGCACCATTCCGGCGCGATCGAGCTGCGCAAGGAAGATTACCGGCTGATGATCAACGGCATGGTCGAGACGCCGCTGGTCTTCACTTACGAGGATTTGACGCGCTTCCCGCGCGAGAACCACGTCTACTTCTGCGAATGCGCGGCGAATTCCGGCATGGAATGGGCGGGCGCACAGCTCAACGGCGCGCAGTTCACCCACGGGATGATCCACAACATGGAATATACCGGCGTGCCCCTGCGCACGATCCTCGAGGAGGCGGGCTACAGCACGGAAGGCAAATGGGTCTATGTCGAGGGGGCCGATGCCTCGTCGAACGGCCGGTCGATCCCGATGGAAAAGGCGCTGGATGACGTGCTGGTGGCGTTCAAGGCCAATGGCGAGGCGCTGCGCAAGGAGCATGGCTACCCGGTGCGGCTGGTGGTGCCGGGCTGGGAAGGCAACCTCTGGATCAAGTGGCTGCGGCGGGTCGAGGTGACGGATGCGCCGGTGGAAAGCCGCGAGGAGACCAGCAAGTACACCGATACGCTGGCCGACGGCACGAGCCGCAAGTGGACATGGGAGATGGACGCGAAATCCGTCGTGACCTCGCCCAGCCCGCAATCGCCGATCCCGCACGGGCCGGGTCCGCTGGTGATCACCGGGCTGGCATGGTCGGGGCGCGGGGCGATCACCCGGGTCGACGTGTCGAAGGATGGCGGCCGCACGTGGGAGACGGCGCGGCTGGCCCGGGCTGGCGAGGCGCGGGCGCTGACGCGGTTCTACCTCGATACCGAGTGGGACGGCTCGGAGATGCTGCTGCAATCCCGGGCGATGGACGAGACCGGCTACGTGCAGCCCTCCAAGGCGGCACTGCGCGAGGTGCGGGGCGAGAACTCGATCTACCACAATAACGGCATCCAGACATGGTGGGTGCGCGAAAGCGGGGAGGCGGAGAATGTCGAGGTATCGTGAATGGGTTGTGCTGGGCCTGTGCCTGGGTCTGGCCGGGCCCGCGGTGGCCGGGCAGTACGATCTCGGCCGCCCGGCGCTGCCCGAGGAAATTGCCGCGTGGGACCTGGACGTGCATCCAGACGGCACCGGCCTGCCCGCGGGGCAGGGCTCGGTGAAGGACGGCGAGCGGCTGTTCTCGGCCCGCTGCGCCGCGTGCCATGGCGAGTTCGCGGAAGGCGTGGGCAACTGGCCGGAACTCGCCGGGGGCGAGGACACGCTGGCCGACAAGGACCCGGTGAAGACTGTGGGCTCCTACTGGCCCTACCTGTCGACCGTCTGGGATTACGTGCACCGCTCGATGCCCTTCGGCGATGCGCAGAGCCTGTCGCATGGCGAGGTCTACGCGATCACGGCCTATATCCTTTACTCCAACTACCTGGTGGAGGAGGATTTCGTGCTGTCGCAGGAAAATTTCCTCGAGGTGGCCATGCCCAATGCCGACGGGTTCATCGTGGATGACCGGGAAGAGGCGGAGAGCCATTTCTGGCAGGACGCGCCGTGCATGGAGAACTGCAAGGACAGCGTCGAGATCACCATGCGCGCCCGCGTGCTGGACGTGACGCCCGAGGATGAGGGCGAAGATGGTGCCGCCGAGGAGGTTGTCGAGGTGGCGGCGACGGAGGAGACGGCCGCGCCGGACCCGGAGCTGGTGGCCGAGGGCGAGAAGGTGTTCCGCAAGTGCAAGGCCTGTCACCAGGTGGGCGAGGGGGCGAAAAACCGGGTGGGCCCGCACCTGAACGGCGTGGTGGGCCGGGCCGCCGGGGCGGTCGAGGGGTTCCGGTATTCCAAGCCGCTGGAGACGGCGGCGGCGGAGGGGCTGGTCTGGACCGAGGACGCGCTGGGCGCGTTCCTGGCCGATCCGCGGGGGTTCCTGAAGGGCACGAAGATGGCCTTTGCCGGGTTGAAATCGGAAGAGGACCGGGCGGCGATCGCGGCCTACCTGGCGACGTTCGAGTGATGGGCTGGCCGGGTGTGCCCGGTTTGCGGCGGTGGTGTTGCGACGCGGGTTCGGATGCCTCCGGCGGGGATATTTGGGGCCAGAAGAAGCCGGGGGTGTGGCTGGCATGACCGGGGCGCGTCTGGCATGATGGGGTCAGGTTCGGGTGCGGCGAAAGGAGCGGGCATGAGATACCTGGTGACAGCGCTGGTGCTGGCCGCGATGCCGGCGGCGGCAGAGGAGGTGGTGACCCATGATTTCGAGGGCAGCTACGAGGATGCCACCTTCGCGCTGGAAAACGCGATCATCGGGCAGGGGCTGGTCGTCGATCACGTGAGCGACGTGGGCGACATGCTGGCCCGCACGCGCGAGGACGTGGGCAGCGATGTCGTGCTCTATGACGGGGCGGTGGTGATGCAGTTCTGTTCCGCCAGCCTGTCGCGGAAGATGATGGAGGCCGATCCGCTGAACATCGCGCATTGCCCCTACGGGATCTTCGTGATCGACCGGGACGGCGCTGTGCAGATCGGCTATCGCACCTTTCCCGAGGGCGAGATGCAGGAGGTGCAGGCCTTCCTTGAAACGATCGTGCAGGAGGCGCTGGAATAGCGCCTCAAACATATTCCAATTGATGCATATCAAGGCGCGGGATGCCGGCCGGGGGTAGGACCCGGGCATGTTGGAAACCCTGATCGATACATATGGCGAAGGCGCGGTCCTGATGATGGCGGGGCTGGCGGTGGGCGTGCTGTTCGGCGCGGCGGCGCAGCATTCGCGGTTCTGCCTGCGGGCGGCGGTGGCCGAGGTGACGGGCGGGCAGCTTGGCCCGCGGCTGTCGATCTGGCTGGTGGCGTTCTTCGCCGCGGTGGCGCTGGTGCAGGGCGCGGTGGCGCTGGGCTGGTTCGAGGTGGCGCAGTCGCGCCAGCTGGCCGCGACCGGCAGCCTGTCGGGCGCGGTGATCGGCGGGCTGATGTTCGGCGCGGGCATGATGCTGGCGCGGGGCTGCGCGAGTCGGCTGCTGGTGCTGTCGGCGACGGGAAACCTCAGGGCGCTGGTGACCGGGCTGGTGCTGACGCTGGTGGCGCAATCGGCGCTGCGCGGGGTCCTCGCGCCCGCGCGGGAGGCGCTGGGGCGGCTCTGGCTGGTGCCGGGGGGCGCGGCGCGGAACCTTCTGGCCATAACGGGGCTGGAGTCGGGCGGGGCCGCCGGGCTGGCGGCGGCCGGGCTTGCGCTCTCCTTCGGGCTGGCGTGGTGGCGGGGCGTGCGGGTGAGCCACGCGCTGGCCGCGGCGCTGGTCGGGCTGGCGGTGGCGCTGGGCTGGGCCGCGACCTGCGCGGTGGCGCGGGTCTCGTTCGAGGTGGTGCCGATCTCGTCGGTGACGTTCACCGGGCCGGCGACGGACACGCTGATGGGGCTGGTGAACAGCACCCGGCTGCCGGCGGGGTTCGGCGTGGGGCTGGTGCCGGGCGTGTTCGCCGGCGCCGGCGTCATGGCGCTCCTGACCGGGACGTTCCGGGTGGAGCGGTTCGGGGCCGAGACGCCGATGGAGCGCTACCTGCTCGGCGCCGGGCTGATGGGGTTCGGGGCCATGCTGGCGGGCGGCTGCGCGGTGGGCGCGGGCCTGTCGGGCGGGGCGATCATGGCGGTGACCGCGTGGGTGGCGGTGTTCTGCATGTGGCTGGGCGCGATGGCGACGCAGGCGCTGCTGAACCGGGGCGCGGCCCCGCATCCGGCGACCGGCTGAGGCGCTATTCCCACTCCATCTGCTCGTAGACCCGGCCGGCGTTCTTCGTGGCCAGTTCCTCGAACGTGTCGAGATGGGCATAGGGCGATTGATCGACGTAATAGGCATCCGCCAGTTCGCCGCCCGTGTCGATATGCTCGCGGATCTTTCCCCGGAGATAGACGAGGTAGTCGCGGGTGTAGCGGCGGACCTGCGCCATGTTGGTCGGATGGCCGTGGCCGGGGATCACGTAGGTGGCGCCGAGCGGTTCGAACTCGGTCTCCCACGTTTCCAGCCAGTCGGCGGTATAGGTGTGCTGGAAGATCGGCAGGAGCCGTTCGTGGAAGGCCATGTCGCCCGAGATGACGAGGCTTTGGTCGGGCAGCCAGATCACGATGTCGCCGGGGCTGTGGGCGGGGCCGAGATAGCGGGCCTCGATGCGGAAATCGCCCATCTCGACGATGTATGCGTCGGAGAAGGTTTCCGTGGGGCCCTGCACGACCGTGCCCTCGGCCTTGTCGCGGTTGTAGCGTTTCATGCCCTCAAGCACGGTGCCGCCATACTCCTCGATTTCCTGCGCCGCGTCCTCGTGGGCGACGATGGGCACGCCCTGTGCCGCCCAGTAGCTGTTGCCCAGCATGGCGTGGCCCTGGCCGTTCTCGTTGAAGACGAGCGTCACGGGCTGGTCGGTGATGCGCCTGATCTCGTCATGCAGCGCCTTTGCAAGGCCATAGGCCGCGCCGCCGTTGATGACGACCACGCCGTCGCCGGTGACGATGAAGCTGAGGTTGTTGTTGTGGCCGGAATTCTCGTAGGTGGGCGGGGCCGACGCGCCGATGGCCGACCAGACGCCGGGGATGACCTCGACCGGGGCGTCGTAGAGCATCGAGCCGGGGTACTTGTCGGCGATCCGCTCGCTGGCCGTGGCGGCGGTGGCGAGGAGGAGGGCGGCGGCGAGGGCCGGGAGCCTCATGCCCCGTCCTCCACGAAGCGGAAGGCGTCGCCCGTGCGCTCGACCCGGCCGATGCCGCCGCCAGGCAGGTGGAAGCCGATCAGGCGCAGGCCGTCGGCGGCGGCCCGGTCGAGCAGGCGGGCGCGCGTTTCGGCGCCAAGATCGGGGTCCTGGTCGGAGCCGCTGGGCCAGCCGGGCTGTTCGAAGTTCACATGCGCGTTGGTCACCGCGTCGCCCGCCACAAGCACCGGGTCGCCCCCGGTGGCGATCTCGAAGGACATGTGGCCCGGCGTGTGGCCGGGGGTGGCATGGGCCATGATGCCCGGCAGCACCTCGTCGCCATCGGTGAAGAAGCTGGTCTTTCCGGCGATGGCGTCGAGCCGGCGCTGGGCGCCAACGGCGAAGGCGGCGCGGGCCTCGCCGATGGTGTCGACGGTGTCGGGGTCTGACCAGTAATCCCATTCCGCCTGCCCGAAATGAAAGGCGGCCTCGGGGAAGAGCAGCTCGTCGAAATCGTCGAGCACGCCCCAGAGATGATCGGGGTGGCCATGGGTGAAGACGATGTCGGTGACGTCTTCGGGCGCGAGGCCGAGCCCGTCGAGCGTGACCACCAGGTCGCCCGCGCTGGGCATGAAGAGGGGGCCCGCGCCCGCGTCGAACAGGATGACCTTCTCGCCGTCGCGCAGCAGGGTGACGTTGCAGGGCTGGCGGATTTCCTCGCGGGAGATGTCGTGGCGGTCGAGGATCGGGGCGAGCTGCGCCTCGTCCATGCCGTCGAAGACGAAATCGCCGGGCAGGACGAGATGGCCGTCGCTGGCGGTGATGACCTCGCGGCCCTCGCCTGCGGCGATGACCCGTGTGGCGAGGCCCGAGAGGCCGGTTGCCAGGGTCGCCGTGCCGAGCCCGTTCAGAACCTGCCGTCTGGTGATGGTCATGCTGTCTCCTCCCGTCTTATATTCGGTGTTGTGAATGTTTTAACCCTGCGCGCCGCGCCGGGCAAGCCCGGACACCGGATATGGTCAGCCGGCGGCGGGGGCGCTAGGTTTGCGGCATGACAGAACTTCTGATCATTTACCACTCCAGGACCGGGGGCAGCCGGCAGATGGCGGAAGCCGCCGCGAAAGCCGCCGAGGGTGAGGCGCCCACGGTGCTGAAACCCGCGGCGGAGGCCGGGCCGGACGATATGTTGCGGGCGGACGGGTATATCTTCTGCGCGCCCGAGAACCTGGCCGCGATTGCCGGGGTGATGAAGGATTTCTTCGACCGCTGCTATTACCCGGTTCTGGGCCGGATCGAGGCGCGGCCCTATGCGCAGATGGTCTGTGCCGGGTCGGACGGCACCAACGCGGTGCGCCAGGTCGCCCGGATCGCGCAGGGCTGGCGGTTGCGGGAGGTGCAGGAGCCGCTGATCGTCTGCACCCATGCCCAGACGCCGGAGGAGATCCTGGCCGAGAAGACCATTGCCGAGGCGGAGCTGGCGAAATGCCGCGACCTGGGGCAGGCGCTGGCGGCGGGGCTGAGCATGGGGGCGTTCTGAGGTGGCGCGCGTGCTGATCCTGTCGAGCGTGGTGGCGATGGGGCATGTGGGGCTGTCGGCGGGGCAGCCTGTCTGTCAGCGGTTGGGATACGATGTGACGGGCGTGCCGACGATCGTGCTGTCGAACCATCCGGCGTGGCGCCATGTGGCGGGCACGGCCATCGCGCCCGAGCGGATCACCGATATGGTCGGGGCGCTGGAGGCGAATGGCTGGCTGGCGGGGCACGCGGGCGTTCTGGTGGGCTACATGCCGGGGGTGGGGCATGTCGAGGCGGCGGTCGAAATGGTCGCGCGGGTGAGAGCGGCGGCGCAGGGGGTGCGTGTGGTGGTCGATCCGATCCTCGGGGATGCGCCTAAGGGGCTTTACGTCAAGGAAGACGTGGCCGAGGCGGTGCGGGACAGGCTGGTGCCGCTGGCCGACGTGGTGACACCGAACCTGTTCGAGCTGGGCTGGCTGACGGGGGGGGATTGCGCGGATTTGGCCGCGGCGAGGGAAGCGGCCGGGGCGCTGGACGTGCCTGTGGTGCATGTGACCTCGCCGCCGCTGGGAGAGAAAGAGACGGGCGTGCTGTCGGTGTCAGAGACCGGGGCGGAATTGTACCGGACCGCGAAGGCACCGGATGTACCACATGGCATCGGTGACGTGTTCGCCGCGCTCATCGCGGCCGGTCTGCCCGTGGGGCAGGCGCTGGGGCACGTGGCGGCACTGGCGGAGGTGTCGCTTGGGTGCGATCATCTTGCCATTGTCGAGGGCGCGGCGCGGTGGACCGCCGCCGCGCCGATCACTTCGGAAAGGATTTGACCGATGGCGTTCAACTTCATCCTCATGCTGACCGAGAATGACCGGACGATCCCCGACGCGGCCGAGCGGCTGGAACAGGCGCTCGAAGGCGGGGCGCGGCATATCGGGTTCAAGGATGTGGGCCTGCCCTTCGAGGAACTGCGCGGGCTGGCGCGGACCATCCGGCATGCCGGCGGGCGATCCTATCTCGAGGTGGTGAGCCTTGACGAGGAGAGCGAGCTCAATTCGGCCCGGGCGGCGGTGGCGCTGGACGTGGATTGCCTGCTGGGCGGCACGCGCGCGGCGGCGGTGACGGAGGTGATCCGGGATCACCCGCTGCGCTACTACCCGTTCCCGGGGCGGATCACCGGCCATCCCAGCGTGCTGGAAGGCCCGGCGGAGGAGATCGTGGCCTCGGCCCGGGCGCTGGCCGATCTCGAGCATGTGCACGGGCTCGACCTGCTGGCTTACCGCTTCGACGGCGACGTGCCGGGGCTGATGGGGCAGGTGGCGCAGGCGGTCAGCAAGCCGGTGATCGTGGCCGGCAGCATCGACAGCGAGGCGCGGATCGGCGCGGTGGCGGAGGCGGGCGCGGCCGGGTTCACCGTGGGCACTGCGGCCTTTGCAGGCGCCTTCCGGGCGGGGGAGAGCTTCGTCGAGCAGGTGCGCGCCATCCTGTCGATCACGGCGCGGGCGCAGGCCCGCTCGACAGCGCCGCGCAAGTTCGCGCTGGTGGCGCATGATGCGCGCAAGGCGCATCTGCGGGCGTGGGTCCTCCGGCACCGTGCGGCGCTGGCGGGGCACCGGCTGATCTGTACCGGCGGCACCGGCACGATGCTGGCCGAGACCTGCCCGGAGTTGCAGGTGCAGCGGCTGCAGCGCGGCTCGATGGGCGGCGACCAGCAGCTTGGCGCGCTGGTCGCCAATGGCGAGCTTGACGCGGTGGTGTTCTTCGCCGACCCGATGGCGCCGCATGGCAGTGACGTCGACCTGCAGGCGCTCACGCGCCTGTCGATCGTGCACGACATTCCCATGGCGCTGAGCGGGGCCGCGGCCGACCTCGTGATCCTTGCCTTCCTGGCAAAGGGGTAAGGGCGGCGCGGTCGCTCGCGCGTCAGGGGGTTCTGGTTTCCGGGTGGGCCGGTGGCGGCGTCAGGACGCGTGCGGCCGGCGGGTGCGGGCGGTCATTTGACCGTACGCACGAGGGCCAGCAGCAGGCCACCGACGGCAACAAGTCCGACAAGGATAAGAGCGCTCGACATGGGTTGTCCCTTTCTCATGCTGAGCATTGGCAACAGACACCTGCTTACGGGCGACTCACCCGTTGCGGCAACGGGGTGTTGCAGGGCAGCCGTGGAAGTGTTGCGGGAATGTCAGAGGGCTTGGGCGGAATGGCGCCTAGCGTACGGGCCGGGGCGCGTCAGGCCAGCTCGTTGGCGGCGAGGAAGGCGTCGAGCCGGGCCTGTTGCGCGTCGGTCAGGGGCCATGCAGACGGCGGGCGGGTGGGGCCGCAATCATGCCCCCGGGCGAGGAGCGCGGCCTTCACGACGGTGACGTTGGTGCCGTTCATCTCCTCGGCGCGGATATCCTCGAAGGTCCGCATCCCGGCGATGAGGGTGTTGGCCTGCGCGTAGTCGCCCGCGGCCAGCGCGGCGTGGATGGCGGCGGAACGCTCGGGCCAGACATTGATGAGGCCGGAGGTGAAGCCGCGCGCACCCACGGCATAGAGCGGTGGCGCCCAGATCTCGGCCAGCCCGCAGACCCAGGTGATGCCCGGATCGCAGGCGGCGATGGCGGCGGCGAGCTTCAGCGGGTTGGGCGTGGCCCATTTGACGCCCTTCACGCCGGGCAGGGCGCAGAGATCGGCGATGGCCTGCGTGCCCATGGCGTCGTTGCGCAGGTAGAGCATGACCGGCAGGCCGCCGCCTGCGTCGATCACGGCTTTGACGTAATCGACCGTGCCGCGCGGGCTGACGAACGGGTCGGGCGGCTGGTGGATCATCAGGGCCGAGGCGCCTGCGTCGGCCGAGGCACGGGCCAGCCGGCAGGCGTCGCGGACACCGCGCCCGACGCCGGCGAGAAGGGGCGCGCGGCCGTCCAGCAGGGCCGCCACCTCGCGTACCATGGTGCAGGCCTCGTCGGTGGTCAGCGCATAGAACTCGCCCGTGTTGCCGTTGACGACGGGCATGTGCACACCGGCGGCCAACGCCCGGTCGAGGATCGGCGCCAGCCGGGCGGGCGCGATCTCGCCCGCGTCGTCGTAAGGCGTGACGAGGATGCCGGAAATTCCGGCCAGCGCGGTGTCGAGGTCGTGGGGCATGGGCGTCACCCTTCCAGCAAGCGTTTCTGGTCCTTGCGCATGGCGAAGATATCGTGGTCCTCGGTGATCTCCACGTCATCGAGCGTGATGACCTGGTCGCGCTTCACGGGGCGTTTGAGCCGGATGTGGTGGGCCAGGCCGATGGGCAGCGCGTCTTCCGCCGCCGAGAGGCGGGCGGGGATGGCCTTGGCCCAGACCTTGTAGCCGCCCTCGCCGTCGAGCATGTCGCCCGCCTCGAAATCGCCCTTGGCGGTGGCAACCGCATCGGCGCGGTAGCGGGTGGAACTGCCCGTCGCCTCGCCCCGCAGCACGGCGGAGAGGACCGAGACCGACGTTTCCAGCCCGATCAGGTGGAACGGCCGCCACATCGAGCCATACCAGCCCGACGCATCGGTCAAGAGGCCGTATTGCTGGAAACAGGCGCGGGTGTATTCATCCGGCGCGCGGAAGGTGACGAACATGCCGTACTGGATGTTGTTCAGCACCACGCGGCCATCGGGCTCGCGGCTGGCGGCGATATCGACGAGGCCGGGTTTGGCCAGTTGCCCGCCGTCGGTTTGCGGCCTGAAGACGGTGGCAAGATCCTGCAGCCCGGCGGGATGGAAGGCCAGCCCGTCCTCGGGACAGTCGAGCCCGGTGGCATTGGCGACGGCGGCCATCTCGATGGCGGCCTTGGTGCCGTCGGTGAAGGAGTTGTACATTTTCGGGTTGAAGTCGCCTTTCGCCACCTCCTCGTCGGACCAGCCGAAGAAGCTCCAGACCGTGTCGGGGGTGGAATAGCGATAGGGCGGGGCGAAGTTCATGCCCTTGCCCGCCGCCACCAGTTCGAACCCGCTGGCATGGACCCAGTCGACCAGCTCGCAGATCGCCGCGGGCTGGTCGCCATAGGCCATGGAATAGACCACCCCCGCCGCGCGGGCCTTTTCGGCCAACAGCGGCCCGCAGAGCACGTCGGCCTCGACATTGACCATGACCACGTGCTTGCCCGCCTCGATGGCGGCCAGCGCGTGGCGGATGCCGGCGAGCGGGTGGCCGGTGGCCTCGATCACGATCTCGATGCCGTCGAAATCGAAGAGTTTCGCGGCGTCGTCGGTGAGGTGGGTGGCGCCGCTCTCATACGCCTCGGCAAGGGAAGGGGCGGCGTACTGCGCCTCCTCCCAGTGGACGCGGGCGAGCGACTCGCGGGCTTTTCCGATATCCAGATCGGCCACGCCGACCACGTGGTAGCCGTCGATATGCTTGGCCTGCGCAAGGATCATCGAGCCGAACTTGCCCGCGCCGATCAGGCCGATGCGGACGGGCCGGCCTTCGGCGGCGCGGGCGGCGAGCATGGCGGAGAGGTTCATGAAAGGTCCTTTCCCGTGCGGTTCGCTCGGACCATAGCCAAGGGAGGAACGGCCAAACCATCATTATTTCGAACGCAAACCTTAAGTTCTGCTTCACACCCCTTAACCAGACCTCGCTTGCCAGGTGGCGCGTCACGGGGCTTCTTGCGGGCATCCGGCTCAGACGTCATGGGAGGGACGGCGTGCAGACCCGAAGCGAGACATCCGGTTCCAACGTGAGCCTGCCGCGGCGCGCGTGGTCGATCCGGCGCAATGCGCTGCTGATGGGAGAGGTGCAGGGACAGGGCTATATCGGTCAGGCGCTGGGCGTGGCGGATGTGCTGGCGACCTCGTATTTCCACGCGATGACCTATCGCGCCGACGATCCGGAATGGGAGGGGCGCGACCGGTTCTACCTGTCGATCGGGCATTACGCCATCGCGCTTTACGCGGCGCTGATCGAGGCCGGTATCCTGCCGGAGGACGAGATCCCGACCTACGGGATGGATGACAGCCGGATGCCGATGTCGGGCATGGCCGCCTACACCCCGGGGATGGAGATCACCGGCGGCTCGCTGGGGCATGGGCTGGGGATCGCCGTGGGGGCGGCGCTGGGGCTGAAGCGGAAGAAGAACCCGGCCTTCGTCTACAACATGCTGTCGGATGGCGAGCTGGGCGAGGGCTCGACATGGGAGGCGGTGATGTCGGCGGTGCAGTGGAAGCTCGACAACCTGATCGCCATCGTCGACTTCAACAACCAGCAGGCCGACGGGCCGACGCGCGACGCGCTGGCCGTGGGGGCGGAGGCGCCGAAATGGGCGGCGTTCGGCTGGTACGCGCAGGAGGTGGACGGCAACGATCTGGAGGCCCTGGTCGCCGCCTTCGACAACGCCCGCAACCATGCCGAGGCGAAGCCGCGCGTGATCATCTGCAACACGAAGATGTGCAAGGGCGTGCCGTTCCTCGAAGCGCGGGAGTCGAACCACTTCATCCGGGTCGAGGCGGATGAATGGGCCAAGGCGCTGGCCGTGCTGGACGAGGGGAAACCGCTGTGACCATTCCTGCCCATTCCCGCCGCAAGTCGAAATACGAACCCCGGTCCGTGCCGGAGGGGGAGAAACTCGCCACCTCGGCGATGATCGCCTCGCTCGATGCCGAGGGGCGCGAGACCGTTTCGGCGCCCTTCGGGCACGCGCTGGTCGACCTGGCGAAGAGCCGCGAGGATATCGTGGGGCTCTCGGCGGACCTGTCTAAATACACCGACCTGCATGTCTTTGCGCAGGCCCACCCCGACCGGTTCTACCAGATGGGCATGGCCGAGGCGGTGCTGATGTCGGCGGCGGCGGGGCTGGCTCGGGAGGGGTTCACGCCCTTTGCCACCACCTATGCCGTTTTCGCCTCCCGCCGGGCCTATGACTTCATCGCCATGGCGATTGCCGAGGAGAACCTGCCGGTCAAGATCTGTTGCGCGCTGCCGGGGCTGACCACGGGCTACGGCCCCTCGCACCAGGCGACCGAGGATCTGGCGATCATGCGGGGGATGCCGAACCTGACGGTGATCGACCCTTGCGACGCGGTCGAAATCGACCAGGCGACGCGGGCCATCGCCGACACACCGGGGCCGGTCTACATGCGGCTTCTGCGGGGGAAGGTGCCGGATGTGCTGGGCAGGTACGGCTACCGGTTCGAGCTGGGCCGCGCGCAGACCATTCGCGACGGCTCGGACGTGCTGTTCATCTCGTCGGGCTTCATGACGATGCGGGTGCTCGACGCCGCCGAGGCGCTGGCGCGCGACGGGGTGTCCTGTGCCGTGCTGCATTCGCCGACGATCAAGCCGCTCGATGCCGAGACCATCGTGGCCGAGGCGCGCAAGGGCGGGCGGCTGGTGGTGACGGCCGAGAACCATTCGATCACCGGCGGGCTGGGCGAGGCCGTGGCGGGCGCACTCATGCGGGCAGGCGTGCACGTGCCGTTCCGGCAGGTGGCGCTGCCCGACGAGTATCTCGACGCGGGCGCGCTGCCGACATTGCACGAGCAGTACGGGCTATCGGTGGGCAGCATCGCCGCGCGCGTCAAGACATGGCTGGAGGAGTGAACATGCCGGGCACCGCGATCATCGGGTTGGGAAACATGGGGCAGGGGATGGCTAGGTGCATCCTGAAGGCCGGGATCGGGCTGAAGGGGTTCGACCTGTCGGAGGCGGCGCGGGCGCGGTTTGCCGGGGACGGCGGCACGCCCGCCGCGAGTGCGGCCGAAGCGGCGGAGGGCTGCGACCTGCTGCTGGTGATGGTGCAGACCCCGGCGCAGGCGCAGGACGTACTGTTCGGCACCGGCGGCGCGGCGGCAGCGCTCGATCCCGGATCGACCGTTATCCTGTGCTCGACGGTGGCGCCGTCGGATGCACGGGCGCTCGGCACGGCGCTGGAGGAGGGCGGGCACAAGATGCTCGACGCGCCGGTGTCGGGCGGCATGAAGGGGGCCGAGGCCGGCACGCTGACGGTGATGGCCTCCGGCGCGCCGGAGGCGTTCGCGCGGGCCGAAGGCGTGCTGGCGGCGGTGGCGAAGACGGTGCACCGGCTGGGCGATGCGCCGGGGATGGGGGCGACCTACAAGGTGGTGCATCAGCTTGCCGCCGGCGTGCACCTCGCGGCTGCCGCCGAGCTGCTGGCGCTGGGCGCGAAGGCGGGCTGTGACCCGCAGAAACTGTTCGAGATCGTCACCGGGTCTGCCGGGCAGAGCTGGATGCTCGAGGATCGCGGGCCCCGGATGATGCAGGCCGACCCGGCCTGCACCTCCTCGGTCGACATCTTCGTCAAGGACGTCGGCCTTGTGCTGCAGACGGGCCGCGAGAATGCCGTGCCCCTGCCGCTCGCCGCCGCCGCGCACCAGATGTTCCTCGGCGCCTCGGGGCTGGGCCACGGGGCCGAGGATGACAGCAAGGTGGTCCGCGCCTACGCGGCGCTGACCGGCAAGCAGGTGCACGAAAGCTGACCGGCCACGGGGCCGCATCACAGGAGCGACGGATGGGACTTCTCGACGGACAGACGGCGATCATCACCGGCGCGGCCAGCCCGCGGGGGCTGGGCAAGGCGACGGCGCGGCTCTTTGCCGAGCATGGCTGCCGCGTGGCGATCCTCGATCTCGACCTGGGCCAGGCGGAAGAGGCGGCGGCCGACCTGGGTGACGGGCATATCGGGCTGGCCTGCGACGTCACCCGCCGGGCCGATTGCGACGCGGCGGCGGCCACGGTGATCGAGGCGTTCGGCCAGATCGACATCGTGGTGAACAACGCGGGCATCACCCAGCCGCTCAAGATCATGGATATCCGGCACGAGAACTACGATGCCGTGCTCGATGTGAACCTGCTGGGCACGCTGCACATGAGCCAGGCGGTCATCCCGCATATGCGGGGCCGGAAATCGGGCAAGCTGGTGAACATGTCGTCGGTCTCGGCCCAGCGGGGCGGGGGCATCTTCGGCGGCCCGCATTACTCGGCCGCCAAGGCCGGGGTGCTGGGGCTGACCAAGGCCATGGCGCGGGAACTGGCGCCCGACGGGATACGCGCCAACGCCATCTGCCCCGGCTTCATCGCCACGGATATCACGCAAGGCAAGCTGACGCCCGAGATGAAGGAGCAGATCCTGGCCGGCATCCCGATGGGCCGCGCCGGCGAGGCGTCGGACGTGGCGGGCTGTGCCCTCTTCCTCGCGTCGGACCTGTCGGCCTACGTCACCGGCTCTGAGGTGGACGTGAACGGCGGGTCGCTCATTCACTGACGCACGGGCGCTTCAGGTTTGCCCGACGCGGCCCGGGGGCTGTTCTGCCTCGAGCGAGATGTCTTCCATGAAGAGGCCATGACGGTCGAGCACCGCGTGAAGCTCGGCCTCGTGCGCGGCAACCTGTTCGTCGAGCCAGCCGAGGAAGCGGCGCACCGCGCGCCGGTTGAGGTTCCGGGCCGGGCAAATGGCCCAGTAGGCCGGGAAGCGCAGCACCGGCAAGGATGGTGTCACCGGCACCAGCCGCCCCTCGGCCAGCTCCGGCAGCGCGAGCGCCAGCGATTCCAGCACGATTCCCGACCCGTCGAGCGCCAGCTGCAGCGCCATCGACGAACGATCCATCAGGATGGTCTTGCGGTTGGCCCCGGTCTCGACCCCGGTGTGCATCAGCCAGAAATCCCACTGGCAGAGCGCGCGGGCGCTGTCGATCAGGCGGGCCTTGTCGAACATCTCTCCGGGTGTGCCGCTGCCGAGACCTTCGAGGTAGTCCGGGCTGCAGAGCGGCAGCACATGGTCCTGGACCACGGCCTGGGCATGGTAGCCCGCCCATTGCCCGGTGCCGTAGCGGATATCGAGATCCATCACCTCGCGGTCGAAATCGGTGGGGTCCGGGGCGGCATCGGCGCGCAGGTCCCAGTCGGGATAGCGGGCCACGAAATCCGACAGGCGCGGGCCCAGCCAGCGCACCCCGAAGCTGGGCGAGACGCGCAGGTTGAGCCGGTAGGTCTCGCGCGTTTTGCCGAGGTGGCGCTGGGCGCCGCGCAGCATCCTCAGGGCGGTGGCCGAGGTCTGGAACAGCTGCTCGCCTTCCAGCGTCAGGCTGAGCAGCCGCCCCTCGCGGCGGAACAGCCGGACGCCAAGCTGCTGTTCCAGAAGCTTGATCTGCTGGCTGACCGCCGAGGGCGAGACCGACAGTTCCTCGGCCGCGCGGGTGATGGTGCCCCGCCGCGCGACGGTTTCGAAATAGAGGAACCCGTTGAGGTTAGGAGTGCGGGGCATGGCGCGCTCCGTCTCAGTCGGCGGCGACCGTCTCCTGCCGCTGGGTTCCGAGCCCCTCGACGGTCAGCTCCATCACGTCGCCGGGCTTCAGGAAACGCGGCGGCTTCATGCCCAGCCCCACGCCCGAGGGGGTGCCGGTGGCGATGATGTCGCCGGGCTGAAGCTTCATGAAATTGCTCATGTACGAGATGATCTCGGCCACGCCAAAGATCATGTCGTCGGTGTTGGAGTTCTGCACCGTTTCCCCGTTGAGCGACAGGCTGAGGTCGAGCGCCTGCGGGTCGGGCACCTCGTCGGCGGTGACGAGCCAGGGGCCGGTGGGGCCGAAGGTGGGGGCGGATTTGCCCTTGATCCACTGGCCGCCGCGCTCGGCCTGGAATTCGCGTTCCGAGACGTCGTTGATGACACAGTAGCCGGCCACGTGGCTTAGCGCGTCGGCCTCGCTCACGTAAAGCGTCTCGCGGCCGATGACGACGCCAAGCTCGACCTCCCAGTCACCCTTGACGGAGTTGCGGGGGATGATCACCGGATCGTTCGGGCCGGACAGGGCCGAGCTGGCCTTGGAAAAGATGATCGGCTCCTTCGGCGGCTGGGCCCCGGTTTCGGCGGCGTGCTTGGCGTAGTTGAGGCCGATGCAGAAGAAGTTCGGCACCGAGGCGACGCAGGCGCCGATCCGGCCGGGGTGTTCCACCACGGGCAGGCTGTCGAGGTCGAGGCCGCGGATCGCATCGAGCGCCTCGATCGAGACGCCGCTGCCGGCGAGATCCCCCACCTTGCCGGAGAGGTCGCGCACCTGCCCGTCGGCATCGAGAACACCCGGCTTTTCCTGCCCCTTCGGGCCAAAACGCAGTAATTTCATGAAGTTGCTTTCCCTCGGGCTGCTGGCCGCCGGATCAGGCGGCCGGTTTGTTGTCGGGTTCGGGGGGCAGGTTTTCCTGCCCGTGTTCGAAGTAGTCGCGCACGTTGATCACCAGGTGTTCCAGGTGGCTGTGCAGGTGGCGCTTGACCATTTCCACATCCCGGTCGGCCAGGCCGGTCGCGATGGCGTTGTGCTGTTGCAGCACCCGGTCGCGCGACCGTTTGCGGCTGGCCGACAGGTAGCGCGCGCGCCAGAGCCGGGCGAGGATGGCACCGTGGGTTTCGGCGAGCACCCGGTTGTTCGCGGCGCGCACGATGGTCTTGTGAAACTCCATGTCGAGCTCGAACACGTCGACCATGTCGAGCTCGTCGTAGAGCTGTTCCATGCGGCCCTGGGTTTCGATGATCTCGCGGATCTGGTCGTCGCTGGCGCGTTCGACGGCCAGTTCGCCGGACAGCATTTCGAGCGAGGTCAGCACCTCGATATTGTCCTCCACCTCGCGCAGGGTGGGCTGGGCGACGATCGGGCTGCGGGCGGGGCGGAGGATGACGAGCCCGTCCTGCGCCAGGATGCGGATCGCCTCGCGCATGGGGGTGCGGCTGACGCCGAGCTCGGCGGCGTTGTCGCGTTCCTTGATCGAGGCCCCCGGCGCCAGCTTGCCGCGCAGGATATCCCGCCGCAGCTGGTTGGCGATCTGTTCTGCCAGAATTCCCTCGGCCATGCCGGCGCTCCACCCTGATCCAGTTTCAAAGGCTTTATAACCCCTTGGAACGTAAGGCCAAGGGAGGTCAAATCAATGAATTTGCAATTTTTGGTATACCAAAATTTGTTGATTGTCGAGGGAGCAATCGGTAGCCTCTGGAGAGATGGTATACCATCTGGGCCGGGGCGCGGAAGAACGCGACCGGCGAAACCGGTGCTGCCACGGCATCGCCAAGGGAGGAGACAGACATGAAGATCACCAGCTTTCTATTCACGGCCGGAACAGCGGCGCTGATGGCCGCCTCGGCCACGGCCGAGCCGGTCACCCTGCGGGTGCAGACGCATTACGCGACCGAGCATCCGACCGGCAAGCAGCTTGCCGAATGGGCCGATGACATCAACGTCATGTCCGGCGGCGAAATCACGGTAGAGATGTTCTACTCGTCCTCGGTCGTGGCCTCGACCGAGACCTTCGACGCCGCGATCAACGGGATCATCGACTGTGACGCCACGAGCGGCGCCTACCAGACCGGCAAGAACCCGGCGTTCCAGTTCGTGGGCGACATCATGGGCGGGTATGAAACGCCATGGCAGCAATATTCGTGGCTCTATTACGGCGGCGGCTACGATGCCGCGCAGGAGCTTTACAACGCGCAGAACATGCAGCTCATCGGCTGGTCGATCTACGGGCAGGAATCGCTGTCCTCCTCGACGCCGATCGCCGGGATGGAGGATGTGAAGGGCTGGAAGTTCCGCTCGCCGCCGGGAATGGAGACGGAGATTTTCGAGAAGCTGGGCGCCTCGCCGATCGTGATGGACTTCACCGAGATCTTCACCGCGCTCGAAACCGGGATCATCGACGGGGCGGACGCCTCGGGCCTCTACAACAACGTCGGCCTCGGCCTCTACGACATCGTGAAACACGCGACCTACCCGGGCTTCCACTCGATGCCGTCGGACCACCTGGCCTGCAATCTGGACGTGTGGAACGGGCTGACCGACCAGCAACGCCGGATCATCGACACGGCCTGGCAGAAAGTGTCGTTCCAGATCGCGCTGTCGAACGGCAAGAACAACTCGGCCGCCGCGTCGGAACTGCGCGAACAGGGCGTGACGCTGCATGACTGGTCGGAAGAGGACCGCGCGGCCTTCCGCGAGGCGGCGCAGGAATCGTGGGAAGAATGGGGGTCGCGCTCGCCCGAAGCTGCGGCGATCCTCGAAAGCCACAAGACCTATCTCAAGCAGCTTGGCCTGATCGACTGAGGCCGGGGGCGGGGGCGCCATTTGCCCCCTGCGGCGGGCGGGCCCGGACCCGGGCCCGCCCTGGCCGCGGCAGGCCCCTTCGGGACAATTTGGTATACCAAAATTTGTTGATTATCCGAGCACCATTCGTTACCGTCACCAGAGATGGTATACCATCTCTGGCCGCGCGATGGAGGATGAGCGGCCGTGAAACAGGCGCTGCAATGGCACCGCCAAGGGAGGAGAAGAAAATGAAGATCACGAGCTTTCTTATGACGGCCGGCGCGGCGGCGCTGATGGCCGCCTCGGCCACGGCCGAGCCGGTCACCCTGCGGGTGCAGACGCATTACGCGACCGAGCATCCCACCGGCAAGCAAATCGCCGAATGGGCAGATGACGTGCAGGTCATGTCGGGCGGGGATATCACCGTCGAGATGTTCTATTCGTCCTCGGTCGTGGCCACGACCGAAACGTTCGACGCCGCGATCAACGGCATCCTGGATTGCGACGCGACGGGCGGCGCCTACCAGACCGGCAAGAACCCCGCCTTCCAGTTCGTCGGCGACATCATGGGCGGGTACGAGACCCCCTGGCAGCAGTATTCCTGGCTCTATTACGGCGGCGGCTACGACGCCGCGCAGGAGCTCTACAACGCGCAGAACATGCAGCTCATCGGCTGGTCGATCTACGGGCAGGAATCGCTCTCGTCGTCCAAGCCCATCGCCGGGATGGACGACCTGAAGGGCTGGAAATTCCGCTCGCCCCCGGGGATGGAGACCGAGATCTTCGAAACCCTCGGCGCCTCGCCGATCGTGATGGATTTCACCGAGATCTTCACCGCGCTGGAAACGGGCATCATCGACGGGGCCGATGCCTCGGGCCTCTACAACAACGTCGGGCTCGGCCTCTACGACATCGTCAAGCACGCCACCTATCCGGGCTTCCACTCGATGCCGTCGGACCACCTGGCCTGCAATCTTGACGTGTGGAACGGCCTGACCGACCAACAGCGGCGCATCATCGACACCGCCTGGCAGAAGGTCTCGTTCCAGATCGCGCTGTCGAACGGCAAGAACAACTCGGCCGCCGCGGCGGAGCTGCGCGAGAAGGGCGTGACGCTGCATGACTGGTCGGAAGAGGACCGGGCGGCCTTCCGCGAGGCGGCGCAGGCCGCGTGGGATGACTGGGGCTCGCGCTCTCCGGAAGCCGGGGCGATCCTCGAAAGCCACAAGACCTATCTCAAGCAGCTTGGCCTGATCGACTGAGGCCGTAACAGAGCCGCGTGAGGCCCGAAGGCCCGGATGCGCCCCCGTCGGGCGCATCCGACCGGTGCGGGTGCCAACCAACAAGGAATGACGAGGGAGAGAGCGCGCATGGAGAAGGAAAGCCTCTGGCTCGGACCGCTGCGACAGCCGGTACGTATTGCCATGCTGGTATTCACCGGGATCGTGGTGCTGCTTTACATCTGGCTGGTCGCCAACGCCCTGATATCCGAAACCGCGCTCGGGATGCACGAGATGATCCGGCCGCAGGGGCGCCCGCTGGTCTGGGCGATGCTCCTGTCGATCACCGGCGCCATCCTGTTCGCCGCGCTCTACCTGTCGGATTTCCACGGCCCGCTCGAGAACCGGCCGGGCGGGTTTTTCGATATCGTCTCGCTGATCACCGCGCGGATGGCGATGATCATGACCGCGCTGATCGTGATCGTGATGTTCTACGAGGTGGTGTCGCGCTACGTCTTCTCGCGCCCGACGCTGTGGGCCAACGAGCTGTCGCTGTGGATCGCGGCGCTGGTGTTCCTGTTCGCGGGGCAATACGCGATGCAGCAGCGCAGCCATATCCGCATCTACGTGATCTACGACATCATGCCCCGCTGGGCGCAGAAGACATCCGACGTGCTGTCGGTGCTGCTGATCGTGGGATTCACCTTCGCCCTTGTCTGGGGCAACTACGCCGATGCGCAGCGCCGCTTCCTGCGGATGGAGACGTTCGGCACGGCCTGGGATCCGCCGATCCCCGGAACCATCAAGCCGGCGGTGCTGATCATCATCGTGCTGGTGGCGATACAGGCGGTCTCGAACCTGATCGCCGACTGGAACAAGGCGCCCGAGCATCATTCCCCGATGGACGAGATCGACGAGACCGAGATCGAACACATCCGCGAAACGCTGGAGAAGAAGTAGATGGAATTCCTCGAGCTTTTCGCCTGGATGAAGGTGGGCGACGTCGCGACCCTGTCGATCTTCCTGCTGATCGGCATGTTCGTCCTGCTGGCCATCGGGATGCCGCTGGGGTTCGCCTCGGCCTTCCTTGCCGTCGCGGTGATCGTGATGAAGTTCGGGCCGGAGGCGTCGTTCGGGCGCTTCGGCAGCGGGCCGATGTCGGTGCTGGCGCAGGCCGTCTACCGGCAGATGACCAACTACGTGCTCATATCGGTGCCCTTGTTCATCTTCATGGCCTCGCTGCTGGAACGCTCGGGCATCGCCAAGGACATGTACGACGCCCTGAACCAGTGGCTGTCGCGGACGCGGGGCGGCATTGCCATCGTCACCTCGATCATGGCGGTGATCATGGCGGCCATGTCGGGGATCATCGGCGGCGAGGTGGTGCTGCTGGGGCTGATCGCGCTGCCGCAGATGCTGCGGCTGGGCTATAACCAGAACCTCGCCATCGGGACGATCTGTGCGTCGGGGTCACTGGGCACGATGATCCCGCCCTCGATCGTGCTGATCTTCTACGGGCTGGTGACCGAGACCTCGATCAAGGCGCTGTTTACCGCGTCCTTCCTTCCCGGCTTCATGCTGGCCTCGTTCTTCATCCTCTACATCATCATCCGCACCAACCTGAACCCGTCGCTGGCGCCCTTGCCGGAAGAGGACCCGACGGCGCCCAAGGGCAAGGAGAAGTTCCTGCGCTTCGTGGGCTTCCTGTCGCGCTTCGCGCTGTGGATCACCGGGTTCCTGCTGCTCAGGGCGGTGTTCTTCACCGTGACCGGCGACAACCAGGTGGAGGAGGGGCTGGAGCCGATCGCTCTGGGGATGGTCTCGGACATACCCTATATCGTGGGGGCCTTCGCCATTGCCGCCGCGCTGATCCTGTTCGTCGTGGGCCGCGAGCGGGCCGAGGAAGGCTGGCAGATGGGCAAGGGCCTGATCGCGCCGATCATCGTGATCGG
>Ga0189287_100177_pt1 | contig 30687 bp, 29 predicted proteins | sample UW86minimetaG_FD_130319 | JGI IMG/M metagenome (GOLD analysis project Ga0189287, IMG submission 130319) | Marine microbial communities from the Costa Rica Dome - UW86 mini metaG | ecosystem: Environmental > Aquatic > Marine > Oceanic > Photic zone | place: Costa Rica: the Eastern Pacific... | reverse complement strand
GCCGATGTCGTGGATGTCGCCCTTGACGGTGCCGATCACCATCTTGCCCACGCGGGGCGCGCCGGTTTCAGCCAGCAGCGGCTTGAGGATGGCCATGCCGCCCTTCATCGCGTTGGCCGCCAGAAGCACCTCGGGCACGAACAGGATCCCGTCGCGGAAATCCTTTCCGACGATGGTCATGCCGCCGACCAGCGCCTCGGTCAGGATCTGGTAAGGTTGCCAGCCACGCTCGAGAAGAATGTTTACGCCTTCCTCGATCTCTTCCTTGAGACCATCGTAGAGGTCGTCGAACATCTGCTGGACAAGTTCCTCGTCGTCCAGTTCCGACAGGATGATGTCGTCTTCTTCGTCGGACATAAGCCGTTCCTTGCAATCGCTGGCGCCGCGCGCGTGTGTTTCAGGCGAAGCTATCGTCAATTTGTCGCAGGCGCACTTTCCGAATTACGACACTGGCCGCATCGCTTCCGACGTCTCGCGCGATTTCGCGACGGGGCGGGGGAAGCCAACGGGCCTTGATCCATGGGGTTATTGCAAATGTTCTCTTAATGTTCCATGAATGCGGCATGGAACGGAACATGTCGGAAACCGTCGACCCGAGACTCAGGCGCCGCGCCCGCGGTGCCCGAAGCAATGCCGCCGGGCGGTACGAGCGGCATGGCCGCGTCTACGAGGATGACGGCTGGAACAGCGCCCCCGACGACGAGGCGCCGCTGCGCACGCAGGTCAGCGTCGAGGTGCCGCGCCGGATGATCACCTACAACCGCTCGCCCGACCTGCCGTTCGACCGCTCTATCAACCCCTACCGGGGGTGCGAGCATGGCTGCATCTATTGCTTCGCCCGGCCCAGCCATGCCTGGCTCGGCCTGTCGGCGGGGCTCGATTTCGAAACCCGGCTGGTGGCCCGCCCCGACGCGCCCGAGGTGCTGGCGCGCGAGCTGTCGAACGGAAACTACCGGCCCGAGACCATCGCCATCGGCACCAACACCGACCCGTACCAACCGATTGAGAAGACGCATGAAATCATGCGCGCCTGCCTGAAGGTGCTGAGCGATTTCAACCATCCCGTCGGCATCGTCACCAAGGGCACCCTGATCGAGCGCGACATCGACATCCTGTCGGACATGGCCGCCCGCGGGCTGGTGCGCGTGGGTCTCTCGGTCACCACGCTCGAAGCCGACCTCTCCCGCAAGATGGAGCCCCGCGCACCGTCACCCGCGCGCCGCCTGCAGGCGATCGAACAGCTCAGCGCGGCCGGCATCTCGGTCAGGATCATGACCTCGCCCATCGTCCCCGCGATCAACGATCACGAGGTCGAGGCGCTGCTCAAGGCCGGCAAGGGCGCCGGCGCCGAAGGGGCCAGCTGGGTCATGCTGCGTCTGCCGCTCGAGGTGTCGCCACTGTTCCGCGAATGGCTGGAGACGCATTTCCCGGACCGGGCCGCGCGGGTCATGGGGCTGGTGAGGGGTATGCATGGCGGCAAGGATTACGATCCCGAATGGGGCCGCCGGATGCGGGGCGAGGGGGCCCATGCCGAGATGATCGCGGCCCGCTTCCGCGTGGCGGCGCGTCGGCTGGGGCTGGACAAGCGCCTGCCGCCCCTGCGTCGCGACCTGTTCCGCGTGCCGGGCCGCGCCGAGCAGCTGGACCTGTTCTGACGCGGCGCCGGGCAAGGGCGTCAGCCGGCGTGGGCATCGCCCGTCGTCGGGTCGATCTGGCCGGCGATCGGCGTGACCTTGGTGGCCGGGAACCCGCTGAGTCTCGCGTGTTCATGGATCGCGCTCTCGTCCTCGGCGAGGTAGATGCAGAAGGTCTTGTCGCCGGTGACGTAGGAATGCTGCCACTGCACCTTGGGCGCCAGTTGCGCGAGCGCCTTGCAGGATGTGGCGGCGGCGCCGCAGAGCTCATCGCCGGTCATGGCGCCGACGCCGGGAATGTCGCGTTCGATCATATAGGCTTTCATGGGGTGCTCCTCCTTCAGGAATTCTAGTCGCCCCCTCAGTGAACACCCGATTTTTCTGCAGATCACGTCAGTCTTTCTGCTATCCTGGCAAGGAAAGCTTGTCAGGAGGCTTGATGCAGCTGTCGCATCTCAACGGGTGGCGGGCGGTCGAGGCGGTGCATCGCCTTGGCACCATCGCCGAGGCGGCCGAGGAACTGGGCGTGACGCGGGCCGCCGTCACCGCGCAGGTGCGCGGGCTGGAAGAGCGGCTTGGCCGGCCGCTTTTCACCAGAACGCCCGGCGGGCTGGCCCCCACGGCGGAACTGGGGGCGGTCGCGGGGCGGCTGACCGGGGCGATGACGGCCCTGTCCCGCGCGCAGGAGGTGCTGACCGCCGAACCGGCAGGCAACCGCGTGGCCGTGTCCGTGACCCAGACCTTTGCCGAGACCTGGCTGCCCCGGCATCTGCCCGATCTCTTCTCGCGGCTGGGGCCGATCGACCTGAACCTGAACACGACATGGGACGTGGTCGACCTGCACGGGGCGGATCTGCATTTCGCGATCCGCTACATGGGCGAGATCGGCGAAGACCTGGCCGGTCTTCCCCTGTTGCCGAGCGGGGTGGTGCCGGTCTGCACGCCGGAGTTTGCCGCGCGCTATGGTCTGGAGGAAGGGGCGATGGATGTCAGTGGCGTGCCGCTGGTGCATATCGACGTGCCCACCACCGACCCCGACTGGGCCGACTGGGCGCGCTGGGGGCGTGAGATGGGCGTGCCCATCGACGAGGCGCAGTCCGCGCAACCGCGCTATGCGCTGACGGGCAGCGGCGTGCGGCTGGCGCATTCCGGCGTCGGGCTGGTTCTGGGCGGCCTGTCGGAGGTCTTTGCCTCTGTCGCGCAGGGCACCTTGATCATGCCGTTCGGACAAGACTCCGTTTTCCCCGGGTCTTACGAGCACAAGCTCATCTGGGTCGATGGCCGGCGCTTCGGGCCGGTCCAGCGCGGATTTCGCGATTGGGTCGCGGACAGGGCGCAGGCAGATCGCCGCGTGATGTCAGGGCTTTTCGGCCTCTGACCGCGTCAGCCCCGGCGGCGGCGCCCGCCACGGCCCCGGCGGGCCGATTGCGGGTCGCTGTCCTCTTCCGTGCCGTCCACGGCCGACGAAAACGGCCCCAGCGCCTCGGTGATCCGGTCGAGCGTTGGACGCTCGCCGCGCTCCCGCGTCTCCAGCGCGTCGCGCATTTTCGACAGGTGCTCGGGCATCGTGCCACAGCAGCCGCCGATGATCGTGGCGCCCGCGTCACGGGCAAGCACGGCATATTCCGCCATCAGCTCCGGCGTGCCGTCATAGTGAATGTGCCCGTCCACGTATTTGGGAATGCCCGCGTTGCCCTTGGCGATGATCGGCCGCCCGGTGCCCTGCGCCACGAAGCCCAGCACCGTGCGCATCAGGTCCGACGCGCCGACCCCGCAATTGGCGCCATAGGCCAGCGGCGGCGTGTCGAGCTTTTCCACCATGTCCGCCATCCCGGCCGAGGTCAGGCCCATCATCGTCCGGCCCGCGGTGTCGAAGCTCATCGTGCCGCACCACGGCATGTCGGCCAGCCGGAACGCCTCGGCCGCGGCCTGGTATTCCTCGGGCGCCGAGATGGTCTCGAGCCACAGCACGTCGGCCCCGCCTTCCTTCAGCCCGTCGGCCTGTTCGTGGAAGATCTCCACCGCCAGCTCGTGGGTGAGCTTGCCCATCGGCGCCATGATCTCGCCCGTGGGTCCCACCGAGCCCGCGACGATCACCGGGCGATCCCGCCGGTCGGCCACTTCGCGCCCGATCTCGGCCGAGATGCGTGACAATTCGCGCGCCCGCTTTTCCGCCCCGTGCAGCTTCAGCCGCGCGGCATTGCCGCCGAAGGAATTGGTCAGGAACAGGTCGCTGCCCGCATCGACGGCCATGGAATAAAGCTTCTCGATCCGGTCGGGATGCTCCTCGTTCCACATCTCGGGCGCGTCGCCCGAGCTCAGCCCCATGTTGAAGAGGTTGGTGCCCGTGGCGCCGTCGGCCAGGATCCAGTCGCGGGTTTCCATCATGCGGGAGAGGGCGTTGGTCATCGGGTATCCTGTCAAAAGACTGCGGTTTTATCTGTCACGTTCCCGGGCCGCGCGCAAATACAAATCGCCCTTGCGGGTGACGGGCCAAGGAAACGAAAAAGGGCGTTCCCGAAGCAACGGAAACGCCCCCAAAAGGTCTTGATCCAGGGGCTTACGCCTCTTTCATCACCTGGTCCTTGGCGATTTTCAGAAGCTCGTCCATCTTGCCTCGGATCGTGTCGGCATCGGCCAGGTCGCCCAGGTCGCCCGCGACCTTGCGCACCACGTCCTCGTGACCGGCTTCCTCGAAATCCGATTTCACCACCTCGACGGCATAGGCATTGGCATCCTCGCCGGTCTTGCCCATCAGCTCCGCCGCCCAGAGACCCAGCAGCTTGTTCCGGCGCATTTCGGCCTTGAACTTCATCTCCTCGTCGTGGGCGTACTTGTTTTCGAAGGCGTTTTCGCGATCGTCGAATGTGGTCATGTCTCCGCTCCCAGGCAAAGCGTTTCGGTTTCTCCTTGGGTATGCCCTCAGGGGCCGCAATCCGCAAGGGGGCAGGGCGCCGCGGGGCCCATGCCCCCGGTGTCTTGCGGCAGAGGGTCCCATGCCTTATGGAGAGCGCAAAGGCAGGACGGGGAGTCGCCCGGCACCTGCGATATCTGGAGTCAGCATGGCGCGTCGCAAGAAAATCTACGAAGGCAAGGCGAAAACCCTGTACGAGGGGCCGGAACCGGGCACCATCGTGCAGTATTTCAAGGACGACGCCACCGCCTTCAACGCCGAGAAGAAGGACGTGATCGAAGGCAAGGGCGTGCTCAACAACATGCTGAGCGAGTATTTCATGACCGGGCTGACCAACGTTGGCATCCCGAACCACTTCCTGAAACGGCTCAACATGCGCGAACAGCTCGTCCGCGCCTGCGAAATCATTCCGCTCGAGGTGATCGTGCGCAACTATGCCGCCGGGTCGATGGCCAAGCGGCTGGGCATGGACGAGGGCACGCAGCTGCCCCGCCCGATCGTCGAGTACTGCCTCAAGAACGACAAGCTGGGCGATCCGCTGGTCACCGAGGAACATATCGCCGCCTTCGGCTGGGCCACCCAGCAGGACATGGACGACATCCTGAGCCTCGCGCTGCGGGTCAACGATTTCCTCGCGGGCGTCATGTACGGCGTCGGCATCAAGCTCATCGACTTCAAGATCGAGATCGGCCGCGTCTACGAGGGTGATTTCATGCGCCTGATCGTCGCCGACGAGATCTCTCCCGACAGCTGCCGGCTGTGGGATATCGAGACCGGCCAGAAGCTCGACAAGGACGTGTTCCGCCGCGACCTCGGCAGCCTGACGGATGCCTATTCGGAAGTGGCCAAGCGGCTGGGCGTCATGCCCAAGGCATCGACCCCGATGACCAAGCCGCACCTGATCAACTGAGTAGAAGAGGGGCAGGACCGATGAAGGCACGCGTGCAAGTCATGCTGAAAACCGGGGTGCTCGACCCGCAGGGCGAGGCGGTGCGCCACGCGCTGGGGTCGCTGGGCTTCGATGGCGTCGAGGGCGTGCGCCAGGGCAAGGTGATCGAGATCGACCTGGCCGAGACGGACAAGGCCAAGGCCGAGGAAACCGTCAAACAGATGTGCGAGAAGCTGCTCGCCAACACGGTGATCGAAAGCTACACGGTCGAGATCGCCTGATGGACCGGCCCCGGGGCTCTACCGGGGCAATCGTGGCGTGGGCCCTCTGGGGGCCGCTCGCGCGGATGACGCTGCGCCAGCGGGTGGCCGTGGTCTTGTTCGCCTTTCCAGTGCTGGTGCTGCTTGCCGCCGTGGTCTACGGGGTGGAAGGTGCGGTCTACGTGCTTCGCTCCGAACGTGTGACCGGCACGGTGGTCGAACGCTACGAATGGCCGGGCGAGACGATCTTCGACCGTGGCACGGTGAACTACGAACCGGTCTTCACCTACGAGATCGACGGCGCCCCGCGCCGCGCCAGCGTCGGCAGCGCGCATGCCTCCTTCGATATCGAGGTGGGCGAGACCGCCGCGATCCGCGCGATTCCCGCCTCCCGAGGCAACGTGCGGCTCGACACCTGGCAGGGCTTGTGGTTTATGCCCGTTATCCTTGGGCTCATCAGTCTTGTCGGCTGGGCCGTCGCCGGTCTGCTCTGGCTCGTCACCGACAGGATCTTCTTCAGAAAGGACACGACATGAAAGCGGCAGTGGTGGTCTTTCCCGGTTCGAATTGCGACCGGGACCTGAAAGTGGCTTTCGAGAACGCCGGGGCCGACGTGACGATGGTCTGGCACAAGGACACGCAGATGCCCTCGGGCATCGACGTGATCGGCGTGCCGGGCGGGTTTTCCTTCGGTGACTACCTGCGCTGCGGGGCGATCGCGGCGAACTCGCCCATCTGCCAGTCGGTCATCGCCCATGCCGAGAAGGGCGGCTACGTCCTTGGCATCTGCAACGGCTTCCAGGTTCTGACGGAAACCGGCCTTTTGCCGGGGGTGCTGCTGCGCAATGGCGGGCTGAAATATGTCTGCAAACCCGTTGACCTGAAAGTGGAAACCGCCGACAGCGCCTATACATCGGGCTACTCGGCAGGTGACAGGATCACCATCCCGATCGCCCACCATGACGGCAACTATTACGCCGACGAGGACACGCTCAAGCGGCTCAACGACGAGAACCGCGTCGCCTTCCGCTACGTGCAGAATCCCAATGGCTCGCTGCAGGACATCGCCGGCATCCTGTCGGAAAACCGCCGCGTGCTGGGCATGATGCCCCACCCCGAGCGGATGGCCGACCCGCTGCACGGCAATACCGAGGGGCGCATCCTCTTCAACAGCCTCGTCGACCAGCTGCAGACCGCGTGAGCCCTTGTTGCAACGCCTGCGGCGGCGTATCCTGACCCGCATGGCAACGTCGTCGGACAAAGATCCTTCGGGCGGCCCGCGCAGGCGCCCGCGCACGCTGAGCTGGCGGGCGCGGCTGGCGCTTGCAATCCTCGTGGTGCTGGCGGTCTCGACCGTGGCGGTGACCAACAGCCTGCTGACCGACCGCTTCACCGAGACGACGCGCAACCGGGCCGAGCTGCGGCTGGTCCTCTACAGCGGCAACCTTCTGAGCGAACTGCGCCAGAACGCCATCGTTCCGCAGCTTCTGTCGCGCGACCCGACGCTGATCTCGGCGCTGGCCACCTCGGATTTCTCACAATCCTCGCAACGGCTTATCTCGTTCAACGAGGAGATCTCGGCGGCCTCGCTCACGCTTCTGGGCAATGACGGCCGGGTGGTGGCCTCGACCGACCGGGAATCGATCGGCCAGTCCTACCGCGAGTCGCCCGTGTTCATCGAGGCGACGCGCTCGAAAGACAACATTTTCAACATCCTGCGCGACGATGCCGGCCGCTTCCGGTTCTTCTATTCCCGCCGGGTCGAGACACAGGCGGGGCTGGCGGGCGTGATCCTCGTCGAGGTGGGGCTGGGCAAGTACGAACGCGCCTGGGCCGGCATCTCCGACGCCGTGCTCGTCACCGACAGCGAGGGGCGGATCATCCTTGCCACCGAACCCCGCTGGCGCGGCCTCACCGAGGAAGAGGCGCTCGCCAAGGAGCCGCCCTCCAGCGCCATCCAGCGCGCCCTTCAGGCCACCGCCGACTGGAACACCCTGCCGCCCGACGCCTATGTCCAGGGCGAGGCGGTGATGCGGGTGGGCGGCCGCGTGGCCTTCCGCGGGTGGCGCATCGCCAGCTTCACCACCTATGCCAGCGTGCGGGAAAAGGTGAACGGCTTCCTCGCGCTCGAGATCATGTGCTTCGCCATCCTGCTGGCGCTGGCCTTCTATTTCCTCAACCGCAAGGCCACCGTGCGGATGGCGCTCTTCCAGCGCGAGTCGGCGGAGCTTCGCGCACTGAACATGAGGTTGCAGCGGGAAATCGCCGAAAGGCAGAGGGTCCAGGAAAACCTCGCTGTGGCGGAACAAACCCTTGCGCAGAGCTCCAAACTGGCCGCGTTGGGCGAGATGTCGGCGGCGGTCAGCCACGAGCTGAACCAGCCGCTGGCGGCCATGAAAACCTATCTCGCCGGGGCCCGACTGCTGCTCAACCGCAACCGCCCGGAAGAGGCCGTCTCCTCCTTCCAGCGGATCGACGACCTGATCGAGCGGATGGGCGCAATCACCCGGCAGCTCAAGTCCTACGCCCGCCAGAGCGGCGACGAGCTTGCCCCTGTAAACATGGCCGATGCGCTCAATTCCGCCCTTGCCATGATGGAGCCGCAGCTGCGCCAGCGGCAGGTCAAGATCACCCGCACGCTGCCCGACGGGCCGGTCATGGTGATGGGCGACCGGGTGCGCATCGAGCAGGTGATGATCAACCTGCTGCGCAACGCGCTCGACGCCACCAGCACCGTGCCCGACGCCACCATCGACATCATCCTCGCCGCCGGCGAGACCGCCGTGCTGACCGTCCGCGACAACGGCATCGGCATCGAGAACATCGAGAACCTGTTCGAGCCGTTCTACACGACCAAGCAGCCGGGCGAGGGGGTCGGGCTGGGCCTTGCCATTTCCTCGGGCATCGTGAACGACTTGGGCGGGCGCCTGACGGCACGCAACGCCGCATCGGGCGGGGCTGTATTTGAAATGCAGCTACCTATCTTACCGGAAGACACGCAGACGGCCAAACGGCCGGCCGCAGAATAATTGGCAGCGGAGAAGAACAAGATGCCAAGCGCCATGAAGATCGCGATCATCGACGACGAAAAGGATATGCGCCAGTCGATCAGCCAGTGGCTGGCCCTGTCCGGTTACGACACCGAGGCCTTCCCATCGGCCGAGGAGGCGCTGAAGGTGCTGGGCCCGGATTACCCCGGTATCGTCGTCACCGACATCAAGATGCCCGGCATGGACGGGATGCAGTTCCTGAAAAAGCTGATGGGCACCGACTCGAGCCTGCCGGTGATCATGATCACCGGCCATGGCGACGTGCCCATGGCGGTCGAGGCGATGCGGATGGGGGCGTTCGACTTCCTCGAGAAGCCGTTCAACCCCGACCGGATGAACGAGCTGGCCAAGAAGGCCGCCAATGCCCGCCGGATGACGCTCGACTCCCGCGCGCTGCGGCGCGAGCTGTCGGATGGCGGCCAGCTCATGAAGAAGCTGATCGGCCAGAGCCCGGTGATGGAGCGCCTGAAAGAGGATATCCTCGACCTCGGGCAGGCCGACAACCACGTGCTGATCGAGGGCGAGACCGGCACCGGCAAGACGCTGGTGGCCCATGCCCTGCATGCCGTGGGCGCCCGGGCGGGCAAGAAATTCGTGCTGATCTCCTGTGCCGCGCTGGAACAGGACGTGCTGGTCAAACGCCTTCTCGGCCCGATGAACCCCGAGGACAACCAGCTTCCCGCGGTGGAAGAAGCCCGGGGCGGCACGCTGGTGCTGGAAGACATCGAGTCGCTCAGCGACGCGGCGCAGGCCAAGCTGCTGACCTTCATCAACGACGAGGGTGCGCCGCCGGAAACCCGGATCGTGGCCATCTGCAACCTGCAAGAACAGGACCGCACCTGCGAAGACGCGCTGCGCCCCGACCTGTTCTACCGCCTGGCCAGCCTGCGCATCACCGTGCCGCCGCTGCGCCAGCGGGGCGAGGACATCCTGACGCTCTTCACCCGCTTTTCCGACCAGTTCGCCGAGGATTACGGCTGCGACGCGCCGCAGGTCTCGGCACAGGAAGCCGCGCAACTGCTGCAGGCGCCGTGGCCCGGTAACGTCCGCCAGCTCATCAACGTGGCCGAGCGCGCCGTGCTTCAGGCCCGGCGCGGCAGCGGCACCATCGCCTCGCTCCTGATGTCGGATCACCAAGACATGCAGCCGGTGATGACGACCGAGGGCAAGCCGCTCAAGGAATATGTCGAGGCGTTCGAGCGGATGCTCATCGACAACACGATGCGCCGGCACAAGGGCTCGATCGCCTCGGTGATGGACGAGCTGTGCCTGCCGCGACGGACGTTGAACGAGAAGATGGCCAAGTACGGCCTGCAGCGTTCCGACTACCTCTAGCGCGCCGGAACCAGCCCGCGGACCACGCGTTTCTCCTTCAACACGAGTAGGAGAAAGCAGCATGACCCGCACCGTCATCATCACCGGCGCCGGTTCAGGTATCGGCGCCGCCACGGCCCGGCGTTTTGCCGAGGACGGCTGGAACGTCGTCCTCAACGGCCGGACGAAGGAAAAGCTCCAGAACGTTGCCAAGGACCTGCCCGAGATGCAGCGTCACATCGTCTCGGGAGACGTGTCGTCTCGCGAGGACGCCGAAAAGCTGGTCGAGGAAACGGTCGCAACCTTCGGCGGCCTCACCTGTCTGGTCAACAATGCCGGCATTGCCCGCGGCGGCGCCCCGGGCGAGTTGTCCCATGGCGATTTCGAGGACACCATGCGCACCAATGTCGGGGGCGTCTTCAACTGCGTGACAGCCGCGCTTCCGCATCTTGAAAAGGAGGACGGTTCCTCTGTCGTCAACACCTCCTCGGTATCGGGCGAAGGCGGCGACTGGACAATGTTCGGCTACAACGCCTCGAAGGGTGCGGTCAGCAACATGACCCGCGCCATGGCGCTGGACCTTGCGCCGGATATCCGCGTCAACGCCGTGGCTCCGACGATGACCGAAACGGCCATGTCCGAAGGGATCCGCGAGGATGACGCCCTTATGAAACGGTTCAAGGACCGCATTCCAATGGGCCGCGGTGCCCAGCCGGAAGAGGTGGCCGACGTGATCGCGTTTCTTTCCTCTTCCGACGCGCGCTTCGTCAACGGCGTGGTCCTGCCTGTCGATGGCGGGCTCATGGCGTCGAACGGTCAACCCAACTTCTCGGCCTGAAGGGCCAACGCCCGCGCGGTTACGGGCCGCGCGGGTGAAACGTCTCCGCGAATTTCACGCTCGGCCGGCCAGGCCGCGCCTTCGCGATTTGCCGCGCAGTCACGATTACCCATTGTGTTTTGCCACGGTCCCCCGTTATTTAGGAGATAGCGTCCACCGGTTGTGGACCATTCCAGAGTTTCGCTGCCTCGGCCCGAAAAACGGATCGCGAGGCAACCGATTGGGTCCTTTGATGGACCACGAGACGCCGACACATCCCGAATGATGATGCGGCACATGAACGGGGGCGGGGGCCGAGGCTCCGCAGCCCTGGAGAAGAACCGCGATGACGCGCGCGAGAACATCGACGTTCCACAGAAAGACCCGATCCGGTCGGGCCTTCCGCGCGTTGCAAATCGCTCCAGAAAGACATGACCAACGCCCGCTCGCACCCCCGGGGTGCAGGCGGTCCTTGTCGTGCAACGGACATAAATGGCTAAGAAGATGCTTATCGATGCCACCCACGCGGAAGAGACCCGCGTCGTGGTGGTCGACGGAAACAAGGTCGAGGAATTCGATTTTGAATCCGAGAACAAACGGCAGCTCGCCGGAAATATCTACCTCGCAAAGGTAACGCGCGTCGAACCGTCGCTTCAGGCGGCCTTCGTCGATTACGGCGGAAACCGGCACGGCTTCCTCGCCTTCTCGGAAATCCACCCGGATTACTACCAGATCCCCGTGGCCGACCGCGAGGCGTTGCTCGAGGAAGAGCGCGCCTATGCCGAGCAGCAGCGCGCCCGCGAGGATGACGACGAGAAGCCCAAGAAATCCTCCTCGCGCCGCTCGTCGTCGCGTTCGAAGGCCGCCAAGGCGAAGACCGACGATGCCGTGACCTCGTCCGAGGAAATCTCGGGCATGGAAACGATCGAGCTCGACGAGGGCGCCGGGGCAGGGGACGAGGAAGGCCTCTCGCCGATGGAGACCGTGGCGGAAACCCCGGTCGAGGAACCCGAAGAGGACAGCGCCGGCACGGAGGCTGCGGAAAGCGAAGGCAAATCCGAGGACAAGGACGCAAAGTCCGGCGAGGATGATCACAACCACGATCATTCTCACGACGACAGCGATAACGTAAACGGCTCGTCCAAGGGCCGGTCCTCGTCGAAGCGGTCCGATGCCGCGTCGAAGGACGACACGATCGAGTCGGTCGCCGATGACGACGATACCGACGACATCCGTCCGCCGCGCAAACCGCGCCCGCGCCGCTACAAGATCCAGGAAGTCATCAAGGTCCGCCAGATCCTGCTGGTGCAGGTCGTCAAGGAAGAGCGCGGCAACAAGGGCGCCGCGCTGACCACATACCTGTCGCTGGCCGGCCGGTACTGCGTGCTGATGCCCAACACCGCCCGGGGCGGCGGCATCTCGCGCAAGATCACCAACGCGGCCGACCGCAAGAAGTTGAAGGAAATCGCGTCCGAGATCGACGTGCCCAAGGGCGCCGGCCTGATCGTGCGCACCGCAGGGGCCAAGCGCACCAAGTCCGAGATCAAGCGCGACTACGAATACCTGCAGCGCCTGTGGGAGCAGATCCGCGAGCTGACGCTGAAATCCATCGCGCCCGCCAAGATCTACGAGGAAGGCAACCTGATCAAGCGTTCGATCCGCGACCTCTACAATCGCGACATCGACGAGGTGCATGTCGAGGGCGAGGCCGGCTATCGCGTGGCCAAGGACTTCATGAAGATGATCATGCCGTCCCACGCCAAGAACGTGAAGCACTACGCCGACCAGATGCCGCTCTTCGCCCGCTACCAGGTGGAAAGCTACCTCAGCTCGATGTTCAACCCGACGGTTCAGCTCAAGTCGGGCGGCTACATCGTGATCGGCGTGACCGAGGCGCTGGTGGCGATCGACGTCAACTCCGGCCGGGCCACCAAGGAAGGCTCGATCGAGGAAACGGCGCTCAAGACCAACCTCGAAGCCGCCGAGGAAGTGGCCCGCCAGCTTCGGTTGCGCGACCTTGCCGGCCTGATCGTGATCGACTTCATCGACATGGACGAGCGCAAGAACAACAACGCCGTCGAGAAGAAGCTGAAGGACAAGCTGAAATCCGACCGCGCACGCATCCAGGTCGGCCGCATCTCGGGCTTCGGCCTGCTGGAGATGAGCCGTCAGCGTTTGCGCCCCGGCATGATCGAGGCGACCACGCAGGCCTGCCCGGCCTGTCACGGCACCGGCCTGATCCGGTCGGACGACAACCTGGCCCTGTCGATCCTGCGCCAGATCGAGGAGGAAGGCGTGCGCCGCCGCTCGCGCGAGGTGCTGGTGAAATGCCCGGTGGGCATCGCCAACTTCCTGATGAACCAGAAGCGCGAGCATGTCGCCCAGATCGAGATGCGCTACGGCCTGTCCGTGCGGATCGAGGGTGACCCGGTTCTGATCAGCCCCGATTTCAGCATCGACAAGTTCAAGACCGCCACCCGCCACGTGCCCGAGGCCGCGCCGGTGGTGTCCGTCGACAGCTCGCTGATGGACGATGTCGACGAGGACGAAAGCACCGAAGAGGATCAGGCCCAGCAGGCCGAGGAGGCCCCGGCGCCGGGCAATGGCGAGGATGACGGCAAGCCGAAGAAGCGCCGCCGCCGGCGTCGCCGCCGGTCGAAATCCCGCTCGGGCAATGGCGAGGATCAAAGGGCCGAGGACGCGTCGGACGATAACAGCTCCCCGGAAGAGGGGGGCTCTGAGCCTGACGCGAAGCCGGAGGCCGAGGCCGAGACGGCCGGTGACGACCAATCCGACAAGACCGAGACCGCAGAGCCGAAAGCCGAAGAGGCTGAACCCGCGACGAAACGCAAGGTGACACGCAAGCCGCGCAGCTCATCGAAGTCCAAGGCCAAGGCCGAGGAGGCCGAGGCCACGCCGGAGGCCGCGGAAGCCGCGGAGGCAAAACCCGAGGCGGAGGCCGTCGAAGCCAAGCCCGAAGCGGAAACGGTCGAGGCACCGGAGGCACCAGAGGTGGCAGAGGAAGAGACCGCCAAGAAACCGGCGCCGAAGAAGACCACCCGGTCGCGCTCGAAGAAGGCCGAGCCGGCGCCTGAACCGGCACCGGAGCCCGAGCCCGACTCCGCATCTGAAGCGGCCTCGGAACCGGCACCGGCTGAGCCTGAAAGCGCGCCGGAACCCGAACCGGAGCGTCAACCGGAACCCGCCAACGCATCGGCGGAACCGGCCGAGGAAGACGACAAGCCGAAACGCCGCGGCTGGTGGTCGATCGGGCGGTAGATCCGGTCAGAGAAACGAATGATCCCGGCCCCTCGCGGCCGGGATTTTCATGTCGGACGCCTCAGCCGGACTTGCGGACGCGGTAGGCGGTGTAGCCGTCCTGCTCGTCCATCCCGAGGAAATCATGGCCGGATTCGCTGCAGTAATGCTGCACGTCGATCACCGCCGCCGGATCGTCGGCCCACAGCTCAAGCACCGCGCCAATCTCCAGCGACTTCAGGCGCTTGCGCAGTTTCAGCACCGGCAGGGGGCAGAGCAATCCGCGGGCATCGAGGGTAAGATCGGCTTCCATGTGCGCGGGATAATCCACGCATCACGGCAAGTCTACAGGGTTGTGACAGATGGCCTCGTGACCCGGCCCCGCGAATGGTCTATGTGAGCGCCATGTTCGGAATCGAAATCATCGACGCGGCCCTTCTTCCGGCCATGGCCGTGGCCCTTGTCGCGGGGATCATTTCGTTTCTCAGCCCCTGCGTGCTGCCCGTGGTGCCACCTTACCTGGCCTATATGAGCGGGATCACCGTGGGGGACCTTTCAGCCTCCGGACAGCCGCGATCCCGGGCCGTTCTGCCGGCGCTGTTCTTCGTGCTGGGGCTGTCGACGGTGTTCCTTCTGCTGGGTTTCGCGGCCTCGGCGGCGGGCATGGTGTTCCTGCAGTACCAGGGCTATTTCAATACCTTGGCGGGCATAGTTGTCATGGTCTTCGGAGCCCATTTCGTGGGCGTCTACCGGATCGGCTTTCTCGACCGCGAGGCGCGGATGGATGTGGGCGACCGGGGTGGATCGTCTTTCGGGGCCTATGTTCTGGGGCTGGCCTTCGCCTTCGGCTGGACGCCCTGCATCGGGCCGCAGCTTGGGGCGATCCTGTCGCTGGCGGCGTCGGAAGGCTCTGTCACGCGCGGAACCGCACTGCTGGCGGTCTACGCGGTGGGGCTTGGCGTGCCGTTCCTTCTGGTCGCGGCCTTCCTGCCCCGGCTGGGCAGGCTGATGGCGTGGATGAAACGGCACATGGAACAGATCGAGCGGGTCATGGGCCTGCTGCTCTGGACGATCGGGCTGCTGATGCTCACGGGGGGCTTTTCCGCCTTTTCCTTCTGGCTTCTCGAGACATTCCCGGCACTTGCCACCCTCGGTTAGGTCTTACTCTTGCCAAAAAGCTGCGCTAGGCTATCGCCCAACAGAGGTGAGGTATGAGCAGCTTGCCCCAGCAAACCGTGCGCCGCCGGCGCGTTTTCTACATCCCGGGCTATGACCCGATCCATCCCCGCCGCTATCGCGAGCTCTATCGGAAAGAGGGCGCGGAGCAGGCGGAGATCTCGGGCTATGCCATCGACCTGCAGGCCAAGCGCGGCAAGAAGCGCTATGGCTGGAGCGTGCGTGGCGAGATGGACGGCGCGACGGTGGAAGCGGAGTTCGATGTGCTGGTCTGGTCGGACATCGTGCGGGACAGCATGGAGCGGGGGATCGTGGGGACCTACCTGCTGATGATCCGCACGGCGTGGGTTTATATCGCCTCGGGGGCCTTGTTCCGGCTGATGCGGCTGCGCAAGGGGCCGGTGATCGCGGCGCTTTATCCGGTGGGGTTCCTGCTGGTGCAGCTGGTGATCGCGCTGGGGCTGGCCTGGGGGTTGGGGACGCTTTTGGCGGCTTACGTGCATCCCTGGTTGTTCTGGGCGGGGCTGGTGGTGGTGCCCTTTGCGCTGGAGTGGTTTCGCAGGAAAGACAACAAGTTCTTCGCGTATTACCTGATGCATGACTATGCCTATTCTGCACGGCATCGGGGGGCCGAGCCGCCGGAGCTGGAGACGCGGATGGCGCGGTTCACGGCCGAGATTGCCGACGCGATGAGGTCGGATGTGGACGAGGTGCTGATCGTCGGGCATTCCTCGGGGGCGCATCTGGCGGTGTCGGTGCTGGCCGACCTGATCCGGCTGGGATACGTGCCCGCGAACGGGCCGACGCTGTCGTTCCTGTCGCTGGGGCAGGTGGTGCCGATGGTGTCTTTTCTCCCGGATGCCAAGAGGTTACGGCGTGATCTTGCGTTCCTGTGTACCCGCAGCGAACTGACCTGGGTCGACGTGACGGCGCCCGGCGATGGCTGTGCCTTTGCGCTGTGCGACCCGGTGGCGGTGTCGGGCGTGGCGCCGGAGGAGGGCAAGCGCTGGCCGCTGATCCTGTCGGCGGCGTTCACGCAGACGCTGAGCCCCGAGCGGTGGAAGGCGCTGCGCTGGCGGTTTTTTCGGCTGCATTTTCAATACCTTTGCGCCTTCGACCAGCCGGGCGATTATGACTATTTCCGGATCACCGCCGGGCCGATGACCCTGTCGGAGCGTTTCGAGGACCGTCCGCCATCGCCCAGCCGGATCGAGATTGCCGCCTCGAAATACACGAGCACGGCGGCATGACCCTGCCGCCCAAGCCCCCCGCGCGGGAGGGTGCGGTGTCGCTTCGGCGGTATATGCGGTTGTTTCGGCAGGATATTTTGTCGGCCCAGCCGGCAAGGCTGTACCGGGCCTGGATGGCGGAATACCGGACGCCGTTCTTCCGGTCTTTTCTTTGCAATCAGCCCGAACTGGTCGACCTGATCCTGAAGGAACGGCCCGACGATTTTCCGAAATCAGACCGTATTCGCGAGGGGTTGAAGCCGCTTCTGGGGAACTCGGTGTTCGTGACCAATGGCGAGGTGTGGAAGCGGCAGCGGCGGATCATCGACCCGTCCTTCGAGGGCGGGCGGCTGCGCGATACCTTCCCCGCGATGCTGGAGGCGGGGCAGGGCGCGGTGGCGCGCGTGAGGGCGAGGGCCGATGGAGAACCCCTTGAAATAGAAGAGGAAACCAGCCACGCCGCGGCCGACGTGATCTTTCGCACGCTGTTCTCGATCCCCATTGAACATGCGGTGGCGAGGGAGGTCTTTGCTGAGTTCAAGGAGCATCAGCGGAGCCAGCCGGTACTGAACCTGGGGGCGCTGATCCCCTTGCCACGTTGGTTTCCGCGCTTTCACCGGAGGAAGACGAAGGCCACGGCGGCGACGATCCGGCGGCTGATCACGCAGCTGACGGCAGAGCGGATGGCGGAGATCGAGAGGGGGGAGGCGCCGGACGATCTGGCGACCAAGATCATGACCACGGCGGACCCGCAGACGGGGGAGCGGTTCGACACGGAGGAGATGGTCGACCAGGTGGCGATCTTCTTCCTGGCGGGGCATGAGACGAGCGCCTCGGCGCTGGCCTGGGCGCTGTATCTGCTGGCGCTTTATCCGGAGTGGCAGGAGCGGCTGGCGGCGGAGGCGGAGGAGGTCTATGGCGCGGGGGTTCCGGGCTTTTCCGACATGGGCAAGCTGCGGGTGGCGAGAGATATTTTCCGTGAGACTCTAAGGCTTTACCCGCCGGTGCCGATGATGGTGCGGGAGGCCGCGTGCCCGGAGAGGTTCCGCGACAGGGAGGTGCCGAAAGGCAGCCAGATCGTGCTGAGCCCATGGCATTTGCAGCGGCACGAGAGGCTTTGGGAAAGACCGGATGAGTTCGACCCGGCGCGGTTCGCGACGGAGAACGGGAAAGAGTGTTTGCGCCATGCCTATATGCCTTTTTCTGCAGGGCAAAGAGTGTGTACGGGCGCTGGGTTTGCGATGATCGAGGGGCCGCTGATCCTGTCGTTGCTGGTCAGGGAATGCCGGTTCGAGGCCGTTCCGGAGCGGCCGGCGATGCCGGTGGCGCACCTGACGGTGCGGGGGAAGGACGGGATCTGGCTGAGGGTGACGCCGCGGTGATTTCGGGGCTGTCGACAGGGATTTCGGGCGAGTCGGGTTAACGGCGTTATTTTGCTGGGGACGCGATGTCGGTATCGCGTCGGTAATACGTCGGTAACACGTCGGTGTTCCGGTCAGTTTCGCGGGGTGTTGATGCGCCGTACCGGGCGCAACAGGCAAGATCTTGTGTGCCGCGCAACAGGGCGGCTTCGCGGGTTGGTCAGCCCTGCTGACCGATGCGATCCAGCGTCGCTTTCAGCTCGCCCTGTTCCATGGTCTCGAAGTTCATGTCGAGCAGCGCCAGCGCGCGGGCCTCCAGCCTGTCATAGGCGGTGTTGAAGGCCGTGTCCCATTCCGCCTCGGGGGCGGCGGCCGGGTCGTCCACGCCCCAATGCGAGCGCACCGGGGCGCCGGGCCAGACGGGACAGGTTTCGCCCGCCGCCGAGCCGCAGACGGTGATCACCATGTCCATCAGCGGCGCGTCGTCGGCGGCGAACTCGTCCCAGCTCTTGGAGCGGGCATGGGTGATGTCGTGGCCCTTCTCCTCGAGCAGCTTCAGCGACTGGGGATGCACGCGGCCCGCCGGTTGCGAGCCGGCGGAGAACGCGCGGACGCGGCCGACGCTTTCGGTGTTCAGGATGGATTCGAGCAGGATCGACCGGGCGGAATTGCCGGTGCACAGGACGAGAATATTCATGCCTCGCGCCCTAGCGGAAGCATGTGACAATCAGATGACGCTGGTTTTAGAACCAGCTTTGAACGCCGCGTGCCGCGCCCGAGATATCCCGGCCAACGCCGTCGATCGTTGCACAACCGGATACGGCCACAGCGATCAGCGCCAAAGCAATCAGCCTCTTCATGGGTCCACCCTCGTGGTTTCTTGTTATGCCTGTTATCGGTCTTCTGCCTCATACCACCAGACCTGCGGGAGGAACCAAACGCCATCCCCGTAGACCGGCAGATGATCCTGTGGATAACTCAATTCCTTCACATGCGCAATCCGGCCCTCGGAATATTGATGAATCGGAATGACATAGCGGCCGGAAATCAACACCCGGTCGAGCGCCTGGACGGCGGCGAGGAAGTCTTCGCGCGTGCGGGCGGAGAGCATTTCGTCGATCATCGCGTCGGCGGCGGAGGATTTCATGCCCATCAGGTTGCGCCCGCCGGGCTGGTCCGCGGCCTCGGCGCCCCAGTAGAGGCGTTGCTCGTTGCCGGGCGAAAGCGACAGGTCGCGGCGCATGAAGGTGATGTCGAAATCGTATTCCGCCTCGCGGGCGAGATACTGGGCGTTGTCGATCGTCTCGATCCGCAGGTCGATGCCGAGCCGTTCCAGCGCCTGCTTGTAGATCTCCATGTAGGTGGTGACCTGGCTGAGGAGCGCGTCCTGGCGGAGAAGCACGCTCAGGACCAGCGGGCGGCCCTCGGGGTTGGTCAGCACGCCGTTCTCGACGCTCCAGCCGGCCTCGTTGAGGAGTTTCATGGCGGCGCGGATATTGCCGCGGTTGCGCTTGGTGCCGTCGCCCTCGGGCAGGGTGTAGCCCTCGATCGTGCCGGGTGGCAGGGTGTCGGCGAAGGGTTCGAGCAGCTCGCGGACGCGGCCCTTGGCGGGGCCGGGCTGCAGGGCGAGGTCGGAATTGGAGAAATAGGAGGTGATGCGCGGCTGGCGGCCGCCGGTGAGCGTGTCGTTGACATACTCGAAGTTGAAGGCGCGGATCAGGGCCTCGCGCACGCGCCAGTCGTCGAGCGGGGGGCGGCGGGTGTTGAAGACGAAGCCGGTGATGCCGGAGGGTTTGTTGTGGGGGATCTCGGTCAGGACGATGTCGCCGCGTTCGACGGCGGGGAAATCGTACTGTGTCGCCCAGCGTTCGGCGTTGAATTCGCGCAGGTAGGAGACGGCCTGGGCCTTGAAGGCCTCCTGCAGGACGGTGTTGTCGCCGTAGAACTCGATGCGGATCTCGTCGAAATTCATCGTGCCGCGGCGGAAGGGGAGGTCGTTGCCCCAGTAATCGGGGTTGCGGCGGAGGGTGACGTGGCGCCCGATCTCGTAATTCTCGACCGTGTAGGGGCCTGTTCCGATTGGGATATCCTCGAGCCGGGAGGCGGCGAAATCGAGCTCGTCCCACTGGGATTTCTTGAGGATGGGGCGCATGCCGGCGAGGAGGGCCAGCTCGCGGTCCTCGGTGGTGAAGGTGAGGCGGACGGAGCGGGGGCCGGTGGCGGTGATCTCGCCCACCTGGTTCCAGAAGGCGCGGTATTTCGGGTGCCCTTCCTCGCCGATGGTGCGGTAGGACCAGATCACGTCCTCGACCGTGACGGGGGAGCCGTCGGAGAAGCGGGCGTCTTCGCGGAGGGTGAATTCGACCCACTCGCGATTCGGGCCGGTCTCGACCGATTCGGCCAGGAGGCCGTAGAGCGTGAAGGGTTCGTCGTAGGAGCGGCCCATCAGGGACTCGTGCGTGAGGTAGGATAATTGCCAGGGCGCCTCGCCCTTCAGGGTGAACGGATTGAGGGTGTCGAAGCTGCCGACATTGCCGGTGACGACGGCGCCGCCGCGGGGGGCGTCGGGGTTGGCGTAGGGCAGGGACACAAAATCCGGGGGGAGGGCGGGATCGCCATACATAGCTATGCCATGGGCGGGGTCCGCGAGGGTTGCGGGGGCGGTGAGGACGAGGGCGGCGGAGGCGACGCAGAGCCGGGCGCGCCTGAAAAATTCTGATCTCATTTCGGCAACAATCCCGTCACGTCTTTGTATGGCTGGCCGGGACCGTAAAGACGGATTCTCGTCTTTTCAAACTTTTAGCTTGGATCGCGGCGCCAGATTGCTTATAAAGGGGTTACTGCTCGATAGGTTTCTTGCCTGTATGAAACCTGCCTCAATAACTTAACGCCGGCTTCGTGCCGGCGTTTTTTTTGTTCGCGGCATTCTGGTTCGCGGCCTGGGTCATCGGGCTTCCCCCTCAACGAGAAGGGCGCCGAAGCGCCCCCCTGCATCGCGGCCGCTGGCGGGCCGGTCAGTATTTCTGTGGAACGTACAGGTCGTCGGGTAGCACGCGGCGTTCGTAATCGGAATTGTAGACGCGGTCCGGCAGGGTCACATCCTCGTGTTCGACGGGCTCGTAGGGGACGAGGCCCAGGAGGTGGTCGATGCAGTTGAGGCGGGCGCGCTTCTTGTCGTTGCCCTGGACGATGTACCAGGGCGCCTCGGGGATGTTGGTGCGCTCGAGCATCTCTTCCTTGGCCTTGGTGTAGGCCTCCCACTTGACGCGGCTTTGCAGGTCCATCGGCGAAAGCTTCCACTGTTTCATCGGGTCGTGGATGCGCATGAGGAAGCGGAGCTGCTGTTCCTCGTCGGTGATGGAGAACCAGTATTTGACCAGCCTTATGCCGGAGCGGACGAGCATGCGCTCGAATTCGGGGACGTCGTGGAAGAAATCCTCGACCTGGCCCTCGGAGGCGAAGCCCATGACGCGCTCGACGCCGGCGCGGTTGTACCAGGAGCGGTCGAAGAGCACGATCTCGCCGGCGCCGGGCAGGTGGGGGACATAGCGCTGGAAGTACCATTGCGTCTTTTCCCGGTCGGAAGGCGCGGGGAGCGCCACGACGCGGACGATGCGGGGGTTGAGGCGCTGGGTGATGCGCTTGATGACGCCGCCCTTGCCGGCGCTGTCGCGGCCTTCGAAGATGACGACGATCTTTTCGCCGGTGGCCTGGACCCAGTCCTGCAGCTTGATGAGTTCGGATTGCAGGGTGAGCAGCTTGACGAAGTAATCCTTGCGCTCGAGCGAGGGCGGGTGCGCCTCGCGGTAGATCCGGCGGATTTCCATCGACAGGGCGGGTTCGGACATCTCGAGTTCGAAATCCTCGTCGAGCGTGTCGGCGAGTTCGGCGGCGAGCCAGTCGGAGGGGCCGTCTTCGTGATCAAAGTGGTTCATCGCGTCATCTTTCCCGGTCGTCTGCGGTTTGTCCTGACGTTTAAACACGGTGAAATCAACAAAACTGTGAAATCGCGGCGGGGCGCGGGATTATCGCGTTTATTTTGCAGGCGCAGCATGGCAGGCTCCGGGCGGAGGGCTTATGTGGGCCCTCAGACCAATTGAAACCGCTTGCGGAGGGAAGATCATGTCAGTTTCGGGCAAGACAGCAATCGTCACGGGGTCGAATTCGGGGATCGGGCTTGGCGTCGCGCGGGAACTGGCGAAGGCCGGGGCGGAGGTGGTGATCAACTCGTTCACGGATAACGAGGAGGATCACAAGCTGGCCCGTGACATCGGCGAGGAGTTCGGCGTCAAGGTGCGCTATATTCAGGCGGACATGTCGGACCCCGACGCCTGCCGCAGGCTGGTGGAAGAGGCCGGGCGCTGCGATATCCTGGTGAACAACGCCGGCATCCAGCACGTGGCGCCGATCCCGGATTTCCCGGTGGAGAAATGGAACGCGATCATCGCGATCAACCTGAGCTCGGCCTTTCATACCACCGCCGCCGCGCTGCCGATGATGCGCAAGGCCGGGTGGGGCCGGGTGGTCAACATCGCCTCGGCGCATGGATTGACGGCGAGCCCCTACAAGTCGGCCTACGTGGCGGCCAAGCACGGGGTCGTGGGGCTGACCAAGGTCACGGCGCTGGAGACGGCGGAGGAGCCGATCACGGCCAACGCGATCTGCCCCGGTTACGTGCTGACGCCGCTGGTGGAGGCGCAGATACCCGACACGATGAAGGAATACGACATGGGCCGGGAAGAGGTGATCAAGAACGTGATGCTGCAACGCCAGCCCTCGAAGGAGTTCGCCACGGTCGAGCAGATCGGCGGCACGGCGCTGTACCTGTGTTCGGACGCCGCGGCGCAGGTGACGGGCACGACGATCAGCGTGGATGGCGGCTGGACCGCGCTGTAAGGGCGCTCAGGCGCCCTGCCGAATTATCGGGGGTAACCCATGACCAAGCGGATCAACCTTGCCCTTCAGGGCGGGGGCGCGCATGGCGCCTTCACCTGGGGCGTGCTGGACCGGCTGCTTGACGAGCAGGATATCGAGGTGGCGGCGATCACCGGCACCTCGGCGGGCGCGCTGAACGGGGCGGCCTACAAGTCGGGCTGGCTGGACGGCGGGCGCGAGGGGGCGCGGGCGAGCCTCGACTGGCTGTGGCGGCAGATGGGGGCGCTCAATGACCTGCGGCTGCCGGGGTGGATGGCGGGCAACCCGCTGATCCCCGGACAGGTGGCGACGGCGCTGGAGGCCTCGCCGCAGTTCCTGGTGGCCGACGCGATGACGCGGGTGATCTCGCCCTATGCCTATGGGCCGTTCTACGTCAATCCGCTGGAGCGGATCGCGCGGGAGTTCTCGTTCGAGAAGGTTTGCGCCCTGGAGGGGCCGAGCCTGTACGTAAGCGCGACCAACGTGCATTCGGGCAAGATCCGGGTGTTCTCGGGCGACGATATCAGCCCCGAGAGCCTTCTGGCCTCGGCCTGTCTGCCGACGCTGTTCCAGGCGGTGGAGATCGACGGGGCGCATTACTGGGATGGCGGCTATACCGGCAACCCGGCGCTGTTCCCGCTGTTCCGGGCGGAGTTGCCGGCGGATATCGTGATCGTCAACATCAACCCGCTGGACCGGCCGGAAGTGCCGCGGTCGCCGCAGGAGATCCAGAACCGGATCAACGAGATCAGCTTCAACAGCTCGCTTCTGCGGGAGTTGCGGGCGATCAACTTCGCGCAGCGCCTGCTGGAGCAGGACATCATCAACGAGGGCGCGATGAAGCGGCTGTTCGTGCACATGATCTCGGACGACCGGCTGATGCGGGACATGTCGGTGGCGACCAAGCTGATGCCGACGCCGCTGACGCTGAGCCGGCTGAAGGCGGCCGGGCGCCGGGCGGCGGAGGGGTTCCTGGAGCAGCACCGCGACGACCTTGGAGAGCGCGGCACGGTCGACCTGGCGGATGCCTATTCCTGAGGTTCAGGCGGCGCGGTCGCGCTTGGCGGGCGTGCCTTCGCCCGGGGCGGGCATGTTGGGGTAGACGAGCCCCGCCGAGATCACCAGCTTGGCCGCATCCTCGATCGACATGTCGAGTTCGATCACGTCCTCTTTCGGGAAATACAGCAGGAAGCCCGAGGTCGGGTTGGGCGTGGTCGGCACGAAGACCGACAGCAGCTCGCCCCCGGTCTCGGCCTTCTCGGTGATCTCGCCCTTGGCGGCGGTCGAGATGAAGCCGATGGCCCAGATGCCCTTGCGCGGGTACTGGATCAGGCAGGCCTTTTCGAAGCTGCGCTCGGTCTGGGCGAAGACGGTTTCGGCGATCTGTTTCACGCCCGAGTAGATCGAGCGGACCACCGGCATCCGGTCGACCAGGGATTCCGCGAACCGAATCATGGACTTGCCGATCAGGCCCTTGGCAATCCAGCCGACGATGATTGTGAAGAGCAGGAAGATGATGACGCCGACGCCGCGCAGGTTGATCCCGATGTAGTTCTCGGGGCGCATGTTGTAGGGCACGAGGGGCAGGACGAAGCTGTCGACCCAGCCCATCAGCGTCCAGATCAGCCAGATGGTCAGGCCCACCGGCGCGATCACGACGATACCGGTCAGGAAGCTGGCCCGCAGCCCGGCGAAGAGGCCGGGGCGCTTGGGGGTATCGTCGTCGAAAGGCGTATTCATTGCATATATTCTGCCACAGCTGGACAGAGGTTAATTAAGGCCTTCTGCGTTGGGCCACAATGGCTTTTCCTGTCACGCCCGGGGGGGCGGGCGTTTGGCGATTTCGGTGGCGATGGCGCTGGCCAGGGCCGCATTATTGAGCACCAGCGCGATATTGGCGGTCAGGGAGCGGCCGCCGGTCAGGTCGAAGAGGCGGTCGAGCAGGAAGGGGGTGACGGCTTTGCCGGTGATGTTCTTTTCGGCGGCCTCGGCCGTGGCCTGGGCGATGATTGGGTCGATCTCCTCGGGCGGGATCTCGGCCGTGGCGGGGATGGGGTTGGCGACGAGCTGGCCGCCGGGGAGGGCGAGTGCTGTGCGGGCGAGGTGGGCCTGCGCGATCGCGGCGGGGGTGTCGAGGCGCAGCGGCGCGGGCAGGGGGGAGGTGCGCGACCAGAAGGCGGGGAAGCTGTCCTGCCCGTAGGCGATGACCGGCACCCCGAGGGTTTCGAGCACTTCCAGCGTTTTCGGCAGGTCGAGGATGGCCTTGGCGCCGGCGCAGACGACGGTGACGGGGGTTTGCGCCAGTTCGTGGAGATCGGCGGAGATGTCGAAGCTTGTTTCCGCGCCGCGGTGGACGCCGCCGATGCCGCCGGTGGCGAAGGTGGCGATGCCGGCGAGGCGGGCGGCGATCATGGTGGCGGCGACGGTGGTGGCGCCGGTGCCGCCGCGGGCCATGCAGACGGCGAGGTCGGCGCGGGAGAGCTTGGCCACGTCTTTCGCCTTTGCCAGGGCTTCGAGTTCGGTTTCGCCGAGGCCCACGTGGAGCGTGCCGTTGAGCACCGCGATGGTGGCCGGGATGGCGCCGGCCTTGCGCACCGTCGCCTCGACCTTGCGGGCGGTCGAGAGGTTGTCGGGCCAGGGCATGCCGTGGGTGATGATGGTGCTTTCGAGGGCCACGAGCGGAGCGCCCTCGGCAAGGGCGGTCGAGACCTCGGGGGAAAAGGTGATGTCGGTCAAAGACTTGTATCTCCGGAAACGTGGTGGGCGGCGGCCTCGAGGGCGCGGGTGAGGGCGGCGGGGCGGTCGGCGCCGGCGGTTTCGGCGGCGATATGGGCGGCCATGAACGTGTCGCCCGCGCCGGTGACGCGGGTGACGAGCACCTGGGGTGGCTGGCCGGTGAGCACGCTGTCGCCCAGCCCGTCGGCGGCGGGGTTGCCGCCATCGGTGACGATGGCCCGGCGGGCGCCGCGTTTGAGCAGGCCGTGGGCGGCCTCGGGGGCGGTGGCGAAGGGCTGCTGGCAGAGGAGGCCGGCCTCCTCGAGGTTGACGTAGAGGGTGCCGCGGGCGTGTTGCAGGAAGGGCAGGAGGCGCTCGGCCTTGCCCGGCGAGGCGGGGGCGACGCGGAGGTCGGCCGTGGCGAAGAGGGGGCTTCGGGCGATCTCGGAGAGGAGCTCGGCGGTGAGGTTGCCGTCAAGCGCCACGGGGCCGTCGAAGGGCTTGTTTTCCTGGGCCAGCCGCCCGTCGCGGAGGGGTTCGAGGATGCGGGGGCCGGCGGCTTCGAGCGTGTGGGCGTCGGCGATGGCGGCGATCAGGCCGTTGGCGCCCTCGACGGCCATGTAGCGATCGGTGGGCAGGTCGTCGGAGCGGTAGACATGGGCGGTGTCCATGCCCATGGCGGTGCAGCGGGCGAGGAGTTCCTCGCCCTGGCGGTCGCGGCCCACGGCGCTGAGCAGGACGGGGCGGAGGCCGAAGCGCAGGAGGGTCATGGCGATGTTGAGGGCGACGCCGCCGGGGATCCGGGTGATCCGGCCCGGCACGTCGGAGCCCTGCCGCATGACGCTGGCGGAGCGGCCGATCACGTCCCACAGGACGGAGCCGATGCAGAGGATGTCTGTCATGGCGCCCATGTTGCGTGTCGGGCGGGGCGGTGCAAGGCGGATTCCGGGGCAGGGGGCGCGAATCGGGGTTAACGAGTTGGTTCGGGGGAGAAAAGCGGGGTCGGCATCGCGTCGGTATGACGTCGGTATTGCGTCGGTGTTCGCGGCGGTGTCGCGCCCGGTTAACGCGGCGCGCGGTGCGGTTCGGGGCTTGAGGCGGGCGAGCGGCTGGGGGATACCGGGGCAGGGAACGAGGGCGATGGGCGTGAAGCAGCTTCTGCGAATGTACCGGTACTACCTTCTGGGCCTGCTGGTGGCGGCGGGGCTGGCGGCGAACCTGCCGCAGGCCTGGCTGATCGGCCAGAGCGAGGAGGCGCGGCGGAGCGAGGTGATCTCGGACTTCCTGAACCTGTCGGTCGATCCCGGCGCGGGCGGGCTGTCCGGCGTGCGGATGGACTGGCTGGTGCAGGCGCGGCAATTGCGGGAGCGGCGGGAAGAGCGGCTGGCGCATGTGCCGGGGGCGCTGCTGGCGGAATACGCGTCGGAGACGGGGCTGACGGAGGCGGAATTGCGGGCGGTGCTGACCGATCCGGACAGGGCGGACCCGTTCGAGATATCGGGCCACGATTTCGGCCACGTGGAGGATATCGAGCACGGCGCCGAGGGGCCGTGGCGCTGGGGGCTGGTCGTGGCCGAGCGAGAGGACGAGGTGGCAGAGCCCGGGGTCGCGTTGGGCGGCTGCGGCATGTGGCTTCTGTTCTGGGACGAGGGCACGTGGTTCTACGCGCCGGTCGGGAGTGGCGAGTTGAACGGGCTGCTGGCCGAGGCGGTGCCGGAGCTGGCGGGGATCGCGCCGGGGGGCGTGGCGCGATGCTGAGGCCGGGTCAGGCGATGAGGTCGTCGTTCACCGGGGCGGCGGGGATCGGGCCGAACTGGTCGTCGGGGTCGTAGGGATCGTCGAAGACCGTGTCGTAGCCCATGTCCTCGAGCGTGGCGATGGTCATGACCGAGACGTAGCTGCCATCGTCGATATAGCCGGTCATCAATTCTTCATCGAAGAGCGCCTCGTCCCAGTGGCCGCCGGCGGTGCCGGAGCTGCCGTCGGTTTCAACCGGCACGCCGGAAAGCGACCCGGCATCGGCGCCGGCGATGCCCGGAAACTCGGTATTGTAGGTGTCGGTGGCGTTCGGGCCGGTGAAGCGCAGGTCGCCGGCGGCGACCGAGCCGCTGAGCAGGTCCATGAGCGACCAGAGCGAGCCGAAGCCGAGGGCGTGGAGCATCTCGTGCAGCACGACGGCACCCCAGTTGCCGTTGTCGTAGAGCGCCTCGGCATCGGCGACGTCGAAGGTCATGGCGCCGGTGGCGGGCAGGTAGGTGCCGTCGTCCCGGAGCACGCGGGGGCCGGCGCTGCCGAGGATGCCGCCGGTGCCGTCGATCGTGTCGAGCGTGGCGGTGATGACGATGTCGTCGATCAGCTCGCCATCGACGTAGACGTCGGGGATGTCCTCGAGGATGACGCTGCCGAGGTAATCGGCGGCCTCGATGAAGGCCTGTTGCAGCTCGACCGTCCAGTTGCCCTCGAACTCGATGGTGACGTTGTAGCTGCTGCCGGCGGGGCCGGGGCTGGTGTAGGTGCTGACCGGGCCGGTCGGGAGCGTGGGCTCGGCCCCGGGCGGGCGGCCGAAGGCGGCGTTGTCGTCGGGCGGCGGCGGCGCGGGCGGCGAGGCGGTGGGCGTGCCGGGCTGGGCCCCGGCGGGGCGGCCGTTCTCCTGCGGGGTGTCGGGGGCGGGTTCGGACGGCTGGGGCGGCGGGGCCGGGTCCGGGTCGGCATCCTCGGCGAGGGCGGAGGGCTCGGGGTCGGGAAGGAGGCGGCCGTCGCCCTCGGCGGTGGTGACGAAATCGAACGTGTCGACCGCGTCCTCGGAGAAGAGGTGGGCGGGGCCGTTCGGGGCCGCGCGCGTGGCGGCGGGGGCGAACCAGTCGAAGAAAAGGGCCGGATGCGGGGCGGAAAGGGGGGCCGCTTCAGCGGCAGGGGCAGGGCCGTTGCGGGCCAGCATGTCGGCGAATTGGGCGGGCAGGGCAAACCGGGTCATCGGCGGGACTTCATGTTGGCGCGGCGGGGCCACGCGGCTTCTTCCAGGTCAGGGTAACATGGGGTGAGGGTCGCGCAATGGTTGAGGCGGGGTGGGGGGCGCTTTCTTTGAAAGAATGCGGGTCGAATTCTCTTAAAGATTTCGACATATCCGGGTCAGAGCAGGCCGGAATGTTGCAGGCGCCAGCCGAGCAGGCCCAGCGCGGCGATGGCGACGATGTAGCCCTGAGGCCCCAGCAGCACCCGCATCAGCCAGTTGAGCAGCACGAAACCCAGCATGATGCCGGCGATCAGCAGTGCCTTGTCGACCGAGTGACCGGCGAGACGTATGATGATGAAGGTGGCGAGCGTGAACCCCACCGCGGCGATCGGCATGACGCGTTTGAGATAGGCGAACTGTTCCTCTTCGGTGCGGCGGGGCATGGCGGTTCCTCCTCTGGCCGGGACAGTATAGCACGGATCGCGCCAGGGGGCTTGCGCCGGGGGGCTGCTGCGTTTATATGCGCGCCATTCAATCCCGCAGGCATGGGCGGGCTGATCGGGGGAGACATCCCCGGCGGTCCACCGGTTGAAGCATCCCGCTTCTCTCCCCGTGCCGAGGCGTAAACCGGAAAGGAAATACACCATGGCTCTTCCCGAGTTCAATCTGCGTCAGCTTCTGGAAGCCGGCGTTCACTTCGGCCACCAGACGCAGCGCTGGAACCCCCGCATGGGCGAGTTCATCTATGGCGCGCGCAACGGCATCCACATCATCGACCTGACCCAGACCGTGCCGATGCTCGACGCGGCGCTGAACGTGATCCGCGAGACCGTGGCCAAGAACGGCCGGGTGCTGTTCGTGGGCACCAAGCGGCAGGCGAGCGCCCCGGTGGCGGAAGCCGCCGAGAAATGCGCGCAATACTACATGAACCACCGCTGGCTGGGCGGTACGCTGACCAACTGGCAGACGGTTTCCAAGTCGATTCAACGGCTTGCGCATATCGATGAGGTTCTGGGCGGTGGTGCCGAGGGCATGACCAAGAAGGAACGCCTGGGCATGGAGCGCGAGCAGGAGAAGCTGCAGGCGAGCCTTGGCGGCATCCGCGAGATGGGCGGCCTGCCGGACCTGCTGTTCGTCATCGACGTGAAGAAGGAAGCGCTGGCGATTGCCGAGGCGAAGAAGCTGGGCATCCCGGTGGTGGCCGTGGTCGATACCAACTGCTCGCCCGACGGGGTCGATTACATCATCCCCGGCAACGATGACGCCGCGCGGGCGATCTCGCTCTACTGCGACCTGGTTTCGCGCTCGGCGCTTGACGGCATGTCGGCGCAGATGGGCGCCGCGGGTGTCGATATCGGCGCCATGGAAGAGGCCCCGGTCGAAGAGGCCGCCGCCGAATCGACCGGCGTCGAGACCGGCGACGTGAGCGAAGAGACCGCGCATGACGATACCGTGGCCAAGGACGCGCCCTACGACCTCGAATCGGCCGAAGAGGTCAAGAAAGAGGCCGAGGAGAAGGCCGAAAGCTGAGCCGCTTTCACGAAACTGACACGGGCGGCGGGGTAGTCCGCCGCCACACGATCCTGAAGATTTGAGGAGAGCCGAGATGGCGATCACTGCTGCGATGGTGAAGGAACTGCGCGATTCGACGGGCGCAGGCATGATGGACGCGAAAAAGGCGCTGACCGAGAACGATGGCGACATGAATGCCGCCGTCGACTGGCTGCGGACCAAGGGGCTGGCCAAGGCCGCCAAGAAATCGGGCCGGACCGCGGCCGAGGGTCTCGTCGCCGTCCAGGTCGAGGGCGGCCAGGGCGTGGCTGTCGAGGTGAACTCGGAGACCGATTTCGTCGCCAAGAACGCCGATTTCCAGAAGATGGTGTCGGATATCGCCGGCGTTGCCCTTGGCGTGTCGGACGTGGAGGCGCTGAAGGCGGCCGACATGGGCGGCAAGAGCGTCAACGACGTGATCACCGACAAGGTGGCCACGATCGGCGAGAACATGTCGGTGCGCCGGATGGCCAAGGTCGAGGGGCAGACCGTTGTCTCGTACATCCACAACGCCGCGGCCGATGGCATGGGCAAGATCGGCGTGCTGGTCGCGCTGAACGGCGGTGACGAAGCGTTCGGCCGGCAGGTCGCGATGCATATCGCCGCCACCAACCCGGCGGCGCTGAACGAGGCGTCGCTCGATCCCGAGATC